>Ga0182021_10002044_pt1 | contig 23546 bp, 19 predicted proteins | sample 612E3MmetaG_FD_120493 | JGI IMG/M metagenome (GOLD analysis project Ga0182021, IMG submission 120493) | Permafrost microbial communities from Stordalen Mire, Sweden - 612E3M metaG (Illumina Assembly) | ecosystem: Environmental > Terrestrial > Soil > Wetlands > Permafrost | place: Sweden... | reverse complement strand
GACCCGGGTGGGCGAGCTCCTGTTGGCGGCGTCGCCGAGGCCGAGCTGGCCGCAGTTGTTCCATCCCCAGGCCCAGAGGCTGCCGTCGGTCTTCAACGCCAGAGTGTGGCCATGGCCACAGGCAACCGCCGCCCAGTTCCGGGCAGCGCCCACTTGGGTGGGGGTGTCCCTGTTCGTGTAGTCGCCGAGGCCGAGCTGGCCGTACTGGTTGTTGCCCCAGGCCCAGAGGCTGCCGTCGCTCTTCAGGCCGAGGCTCTGGTCGGCACCGCGGGCGACGGCCACCCAGTCTGTGGCCACACCGACGCGCGTGGGAGCGGTCCTGTCCGTGTAGTCGCCGAGGCCGAGCTGGCCGGAGTCGTTCTGGCCCCAGGCCCAGAGGCTGCCGTCGGTCTTCAAACCCAGGCTGCGACCATGGCCGCCGGCGACGACCGCCCAGTCGCTGGCCGTGCCGGCCTGGGTCGGCACGTTTCTGTCGATAGTGTCGCCCACGCCCAGCTGGCCATGAGTGTCGGCGCCCCAGGCCCAGAGGCTGCCGTCGGTCTTCAGGGCCAGGCTCTCGGCATGGCCGTCCGCGAGGGCCGCCCAGTCTGCGGCCACGCCGACCCGAGCGGGGACCTTCCTGTTTGTCAGGTCGCCGCGGCCGAGCTGCCCGCGCTCGTTGCAGCCCCAAGCCCAGAGGCTGCCGTCGCTCTTCAGGACGACGCTGTGATAGCCGCCGGCGGCGATGGCCGGCCAGCCGCAGGGCGCCCGGCTGACGGTGAGCGCCAGCATGTCACTGCGTGCCTTGGCCGTGGCCGTGCCGACTTTGTACGCGTAGACCGCGAACAGCAGCCACGGGCCCTGCGTCTTGGGCGTCACCGTGGCTCTGCAGCTGTGCTTGGCCGTGAGCCTCGCCGCGGCGAGGCGCGTCACCTTGGAGCCGACCCTCTCGTAGATCAGCACCGATGTGGAACCTGGCTGGGCGTGGCGCACCGTGCCCGTCAGGTGGAGCACCTCGCCGACCGTCGCGGTGCGCGTCGCCGCCTCCAGGCTCAGCGAGGGCTTGGCGGCACCAAGCGCGGCCGCCGCTAACACGCCTGCCGCCAGGGCCACACACGCGATGACGACCAGACAACCAACGACTCTGAGCTTCATGGCGACCCCTCCCCCTTGGCAGTAGCGGGTCGGCCGCACCCCTGCACCGCGACCCGTACTGCTTGCCTGCCACGGAGCATACACCGGCTGCGATTGCGCTCCTACGTGCGAGGCCGGTCCAAGGAGTTGACGATGGGTGAGGCGGCCGGCAGCGCGAGCGGCTGCGGACGAAGTCTGGTTTGGCGCCGGGGAGTCGCCGATAATAGGAGCATGAGCATGATCTTCGCTGTTCAGGCCATCGGACACGGCCTCCTGGGTGATGCACGCGCCTCCGTGGCCGCGTTCACCTTGGGGCTCGTCGTCACCTTCATCGCCGTGCGCATCCACACGCGGCTCATCCGCGCCCGGGTGACGTGGTGGTTCGGCAACATCGGCTCCGAAGACCGCCTGCACCTGCACCACATGGTCATCGGCGTGCTGCTGATGATCTCCATCGGGTTCGTGCTGATCGCCGAGACGCCGGCGGGCTTCTCGCTACAGTTGTGCGCCTTTGTCTTCGGCGCCGGCGTGGCGCTCACGCTCGACGAGTTCGCGCTGATCTTGCACCTGCGGGACGTGTACTGGGAGGCAGAGGGCCGCCGCAGCGTGGACGCCGTGGTCGTCGCGGTGTGCGTCGGCTTTCTCATCATCCTGGGCTTCGACCCGCTGCGCGGCAACGGCTACACGGCGAGCGCGACCGGGGACCTTGCCGAGGCGACCATCGCCGTCAACCTGTGCTTCGCCGTCGTCTGCATCCTGAAGGGCAAGTACTGGACCGGCTTCCTGGGCATCTTCGTGCCGCTGGTGGCCTTCGTCGGCGCCGTCCGCGTTGCCCGGCCCAAGTCCCCGTGGGCGCGCTGGCGCTACAAGAACAAGCCCAGGAACATGGCCAAGGCGCAGCGCCGTGAGGACCACAACGACGCCACCTGGCGCTCTTGGCGCGAAAGCTTCTTCGACCTGATCGCCGGCAAGCCGCACTTGCCGGACGTGCTGCGGCCGGCGGCGCGACCCAGAGAGGCGCCGGACGACGAGCCGGCGGCCGACGAGGCGGCGGCGGGAGGCAAGCCGGCGCCGCCGACCTAGCTGACTCGCGGCGCCGGCCTAGCTACCTCGCGGGCTGCCTACGCCGCCTGCAGGCGGCTCAGCAGCTCCAGCATCGCCGGCGAGATGTCGGTGTGGTGATGCACCAGCTTCCACTCCGCGCCCTCGCGGCGATACACATTGGTGACGCGCTGCTCGATAGTGAGCTGCTCTCCGGCCAGCGTGATCTTGCCGGCCTCGGTACCCAGCTCGTAGGCCATGTCCGTGCCCAGGTGGATGCTCTGATCGCGAAGCTCGACAGACCCGGCTGAAGCGAGGCCGGCCACTCCCTCAAAGGAGCCGCGGACCTGGTCCCAGCCGGCCTCCCGGCCGCCTATGGGGTGCATGGTCGAAACGTCGGGACTGTGCGACCAGGCTTGTGCCAACGGACCGGCGTCGCCGGTCATCATGCTGTTGAGCGCGGTGTAGAAGCGCGCTGATGCTGCGCGGACTTCGTCTTCTGCTGCCATGACTCACCCTCCAAGGGTCAGCGATCTCGTATGTGCGGGCATGAGTCTGCCCACGAGGCATTGAGCTGACGCCGTTGCCGTGTTAGGGGTTGTTGAGAGGCACGCTGGCCCTGTGCTCCGGTTTGCCGCGTCACAGACAGGGAATCTACCGCCCGCGACCACAAGACACTCTCCGAGGAGGCACACGATGGCCCATTGTCACGAGATGAAGACCGGCGAGATCTACGAGTGCCAGAGCTGCGGCCTGCAGCTGCAAGTGCTGGCGTCGTGCGGCGACACCGCCGCCTGCTCCTGCACCGAGCCCGTCAGCTGCTGCGGGAAGCCGCTCACGCTCAAGAAGTGACGGAGGCCGGGGCGCCGGGCCTCCGCATCGCCCAAGGCGCTCGCCTGCCTTCTCGACTGTTCGTCAGCTAGAGCGAGTCTGCTCGAACGTCCTGCTAGGGCGACTCGTGTGCGACGTACTTCACGCCCTCGATACGTGCGAAATCGGAGTCCTGCGTCCAGAGCGTCGCCTGGTAGGCTCGCGCCGTGGCCAGGATGATGCTGTCGGCCATCGGCAGACCAAGGGCGGCGCTTGTGCGCGCCGCGTCAAGCGCTATGGGCGACGTGAGCTCGATGACCGCGCCCTGTTGCATCAAGGCGATCGCCTGCAGCGCATCGCCCTCGCCGCGTTGTTGCAGGACTCGCTTGAAGACCTCGTAGAGACTCACGGTGGGCACGATGAGCTCGTCGGTAGCCTCCACTGCCTCAGCGAAGAAGTCGGCGTTGGGCCCGGCGGCGAAGTACTCGAGCCACCCGGAAGAGTCGACGACGTTCACAGACGATCGCCCTCGCGTGGCACATCGGTGTCGATGCCGCGCAGAAAGCCGCGCATCTGCTTGGCCGGCTTGACCGGAACGAGCTCGACGCGATCGTCGTACTGGATCGCCTGGACCTTCTGGCCTGCATGCAGGCCCAGCTTCTCGCGGATGCGCTTCGGAATGACGACCTGGAACTTGGGCGAGATTATGACGGTCTCCACGACGGTCTCCTTATCGATGCCACATATGTACAACGCACACAGTAACGATTTTGGTGGCGTACGGCAAGGGTGACAGGTCGACGATATCCTCGACGTAGTCGTAGATACCGCGCCCCGCCGGGCACACCCTACGTCCTTCTGCGCACGACGTCATCGCGGAGCCGTGTGCACCGGGGCGCCGGCCTCACGAGTAGCGTAGGGTGTGCGTATGCTGCTGCAGTTCGTTGACGAGGTGAGCCCAGGAATCGGCCGCTACAGGCTGGATCTGCGCGAGCTGTATCCGGACAGTAAGGCAAGAGCGCGCTTCGAGGCGCATTGGAGAGAGTTCGTCGAGAGCAGTGCCGATCACCGCGACCTCTTCACGCGTGACGCCGACTCGATCGTCTACCGCACGGAGAGCTTCATCCCACACGAGCAAGATGGACGACCACCGGTTCTGCTTGTCGTCGGAAATCCGGCGTCTCACTCCGTGCGCGCGGGCATGTGCTTCGCGCTCGAAAAGGGCCGTCGCACCGAACACCGTTTCTGGGAAGGGTTGGCTGCGGCGAATTGGCTGTCCTTCAATGACGTTCCGGGTAGGCCGGACGAAGATGCCGAAGCCCGAAACGCACGACACCGAGCCGATCTGCTGGCCGGCAGGTATGAATCGCCATTCCTTGTGGGCATCGACATGTTCTTCACCTTCCCGAGCCCGGCGAGTGCGCCGGCGTGGAAAGGCGTCAGCGGCCTCTTCAAGTTGTTCGGATGCCCCGGCATGCGCTTGATCGCCGCCGCCGAGCGCACGCGCCTGGCCTCAACGATCTCACGCTTCGTGACCAGGCAAGGCGCAGTCGTCACATTTCAGAGAAACGCGTACGAGGAGCTCCGAAATCCATCAGCTCCTCCCTACACACGCGCAGATGCTCGTGAGGGCAGATTGCGGTCGAAATCGGCTGCCGGCTACCCGATTCAACTCTTTGGCGCACCGCCCACTTACCTGGCCCGTGCTAAGTTGTTTCACCGGGTCCTGATGGAGTACGCCGACGCTATCGCTGGAGGCGGACCAGCTCCTCAACCTTTGCGATGAGCCCTGCCATAGCCAGCGGTCATCTGGCTGTGTGCACGATCTCGAGCGCGCGCGGGTGCAGCGCAATCTCGAGCCGCTTGAGGTCCTCCGGCCACGCATGCCCGCCGCTGTGGATGAAGTGCGCCTGCACGCCCTCGCGCTCGGCCCACGTGCGCATGGCGCAGCGCTCGCGCTGCCAGTAGCCGCCCCACATGGACCACACGAGCGCGACGTTGCCCGCGCCGATGTGCGTCAGCAGCTTCGTGGTGCCGAAGCTCCCCCGGGCGCACAACAGGTACGTGCCGGGCGCGGCCGCCAGGTCATTTGAGCTGACCCTGGCGCGCCCCATCTCGCGGGCGAGGTCCATCATGCCGGCGGCCTTGAGCCGCTCCACCTGGTGAGGCGGGAAGCTCACGCGCACGCCCTCCCAGCTGAACTGCGGGATCGAGCCGGAGAGCGGTGCCAGCTGCCTCAGCACGTAGGCCTGGCAAGGGTCGATGACCAGCAGCCTGCCCGAGCGCTTCGCGGCCCGGTAGCACGACACCAGCCGGTCGAGGTTCTGACCGAAGGCGACGGCAGCCTCTACCGGCGAAGGCGACCAAGCACGGACTCGAACCGCTCGCGCCCCACACCGGCCGGCGTAGCGCTGTCGAAGACCTGAAAGCCGTCGTCCTCTGAAAGGGCGCTGGCCAGCACCATCTCAAGCGCCAACCTTGCTGTGGACATCACCGTCAGGCCGTAGCGCTTGGCCGCGAGGTCGCTGCCCCAGTCATCGTCGATGATCACGAGGTCCGCTCTGCGGTGCGTGGCCATGAGGACCGTGGCGATCTCGCCAGCGTGCGCCCGCTCGTGCTCGCCGACAGCGCGCTTCAGCGCGAGGAGCGTCGCGAACTGGGGCTTGAGTGAGTCCGGCAGCGGCTTGGTGCGCTTGGGCCACTTGCCCTGCACTCTGGCCACCGCGCCTTCAGCAACAAGGTGGCCAGTGAGCTGCTCGAACCTGGGCTTGGCTGAGAGGCGGAGCAGCTCGCGCTCGACCTCCCGCGTGATGTGCGCGCGCTCACCCAAGTACGTGCGCATCTCACTCAGGAGCTGACATTCGGCGAAGCGGCAGAGCGGGCTCGCGTCCAGCAGAATCTGTGGCGCCGTACGCGAGAGCACGAGGCTCAGTAGTCCGGCTCGTGGTGACCTGGCGTCACGCCACGTTTCGCGAACTCGGCGCGGACGCGAACCGCGTCGATGCCCAGCAGCTGCGCGATTTGCTCGACGGTGAGCAGACCTCGTTCATAGGCCGTCGCCGCATCGGTCATCGTCGCTCGCGGAAAGCGCGGCAAGCTCTGGCGCGCACGAGTGAGCGTGTCTGCGTAGTCACCCAACCCGAGACGCTGACACAGCCCGATGTGCTCCGAGTCGTCGATGGCAGCCTTGATTGGCCGGACCTTGGCCTTCGTGAGATGTCGCACCGCCTGTAGACGGTAGAGCGCGACCTCGGCGCTGACGTGGAAGTAGTCCGCCAGACGCACGACGGCCTCGAGCGCGGACGGAGGCTCGCCAACTGCGGAGAGCCAGCGGCGTACCCCGTCCGCGGGCGCTAGGAACTCGGCGGCGAAGCCGTCGGCCTGCACCTCGGTCGGCGGTCGATGACCAGTGCCGAACACGTCGGACGTGTAGTCAACTGACCCGGCATGGCACAGCTCCACGTGGCCGAACTCATGCGCCAACGTGAAACGCTGCCGCACAAGGGGCTCAGTGCCGTTCACGAAGATGAAGCCTCGACCGCGCTGGCGACCTTGCAGTCCCGCGAGCCCCTCAGGCAGCTCGAGCACGGTCACCGGAATCCCGGCCACGTCCTCGACGGCCTGAACGGCATCCACGATGGGGGCTTCGAGTCCGAGACCGAGCCGCGCCCTAGTGTCGCGCGCGGCCTGGTAGCCCCGCTCCGATTCAGCGACGTAGCTCACCGGCCCACTGCCTCGATCTGCAACATCGCGTCGATGAGGCGAGAGCAGTGAGCGACCGCCGTGTTCGTCGCCTCGTCGGCTGTGAGACTCCGCATGACGAAAGCAGGCTGTTCGTCGAACAGCAGCTCCTCGACGCGCGCTCCGAGGTAGTCAGCGATGTCCACAAGCTCTGACATGTTGAACGCCCTCTCACCGGCAAGCGCCCGGCTGAGCACCGACGCTTGCATGCCGACAGCCTCAGCAAGCTCTCGCTGGGGCCGATCCCCTAGAAGCGCTCCTACTCGATTGCCGACTTCGCTATCAGACCGAACCTTCACTGCATCCTCCCCCTAGCGCCCACGTCCATGCTATTATCGCATCATCTGTGGTATACTCGTCAAGCATCATGCTGTTTACGATTCTCCACAGGAAAGGATGACCATGGCGCGGAACAAGCCAGCGAACCACGGCAAGCCGTGGACACCTCAGGCCGACAAGAAGCTGAAGGCGCTCGCGCAAGGGAACACGCCCACCGGCCTCATCGCTCACGACCTCGGACGCACGGAAGACGCTGTTCGCTCACATGCCTCTGACATCGATGTCTCCCTAAAGCCCACGAACCAGTCGCCCTACAACAGGCGCAAAGGCAAGTAGCGTGGGCAGACGGGGCGATGTCGGTCGTGCGCAAACCGGACCCCCAGTACTCACCACGGTGCTGCCTCTCAACAGACGAAACTGGGAGTTGACGTGATCCGGCTGAGCATGAAGGGTATGGCAAAGTACGTGACCTCTGGATCCGCCGGCCAGCGAAAGGTGCTCCGCGACTTCAAGTACCCCGATCCTGAGGGTCACGCCCAGATCGTGTACTACTCGGAAGCGCGCTCGGTCATTGTCGCGTTCCATCGGTGTCGGCTGGATCGCGAATGGCTTAGGGAGCAAGCAGACCGACTGCAGGGCCTGGGCATGGGCAACACTGGTCGCGCGCAAGCCCGTTTGCTCCACAACGCTCGCGCGATACGGTCATACGAACGCGCGTTTGGCGGGCAGACGCTCGTATTGAACGACGACCTTTCTCTGACGCTCGTCTTCGGAGATGTCGAGGTCACTGTCACGCCCGACCTCTTCGCGGAGGACCGCAGTCGCCGCAAACTGATCAAGCTGGACTTCGCCAAGGAGAAGCCTGACGACCGCGTCCCCAAGATCATCACGCAGCTCATGTATCAGGGTGCGACACAGGCGGGGCTGGATGTTAGGGGCAGCGATTGTCTGTACCTCGAGTGCGGCCGCGGAGTCACACACAAGGGGACAGGCGTTCGCAGTCGCCTGAACGCGGAGATAGAGGCGGCGTGCGCAAACATCGCGGCTCTCTGGCCATCAATCTAGGCAGCCACGCCAATCGTCCGTTTCCGACGAGAAGGCTCAAGCATCACGGCCCACATCAACCCAGGCCCCTGATGAGAAGCTTGACGCCGCGCCTCCGCACTTAGGTCGGCACCGCCCACAGGTAGTGATCCAAGGTCTTGACGGTCACCTGCAGACCGGCCTGCCGACAGGCGTCGTACAGCCGCCAGAAGCGCACGCAGAAGTCGTAGTAGTCGGGGTCTCCGTCGCCGGGCCGGGCAAACGGCAGGTTCTTCGAGTCCCACCGCACAAGCGTGCCGACACCATTCGCCGCGTAGCTGTCGTAGATGGGCACCACGGGGCGATGGAAGTGAAGGTACTTCGCAGCAAACGAACGCGGTGCCTTCCCGTCGGTCGTCACTTCGCGCAGCAGCTCCGTGAATCGGCCGTGGGACCCCACGATGCTCTGCATGGCCTGCGCCGTCAGAGGCTCCTTCACAACGGCCAGATCCTTGATGATTGCGTCAACCTCAGCGTGATGGGCCTGAACGAACTCCGCGATGACCGTGATCGCCTGCTGCCCTTTGGGCGGAGTCACGCGCCGCTCCAAACCAGCAGAGTAGGCACGACCGATGAGCGCCAGCTTGGCGGTGACGATGCGACGATCGGCATGGTCAGGATGTTCGCGGCAAAGCTCGTAAAGCACATCGTCGACCGCGCCCCAGTCTTGGTCGAACGCCACTGTCGCTTCAGCGAGCTGGCCCGCGGTGGGAAGAACGATCATTCGGAGAACACGTCCCAGCCGCGTGCGTCTTTCACGATCAATCTCCCCCGGCAAGTCTCACAGGCCGGCTCCGCCAAACCCAGGAATGGCGCGTCAATGACCGCTCTCACAGTCGTGTTGAAGGCCAGGTGCTGCTCAAGAACGCAGAGATGGACGACCAGCCTTGTCTCTGCCACCTCGGGGGTCTCGGCCGTGTAGCGTCGCAGGCCCACTGGGTCCACCAGCGACGAGATGGCTTCGCTAAGGACGTGCACCACCTGTGGCACCGTCTGGCTGTCGGCGTTCTGCAATAGATGGAACCACACCGCGACACCGACCGGTTCGGCAACAAGCTTGGCGATGTCTTTGCCAATCGGGTCGACCTTCGTCTCGCTTCGCGCCCGGCCCCGCGAGTATCCGCCTGCCTTGAACTCGATGTTCAAGGTCACAGCCCCGTAGCTCGTGGCGACAAAGGCCGCGAGGTCCGTAGAAGCACTGCGTCCGCTTCCTTCGAAGGTGTAGCGCTGACGCGTGGGCACCTCGACGGCATAGTTGACTTCCTTGATGTCTCCGCAGGGCTCGAAGGCATCGAGGACGCTAGCGAACGCGAACCGCGCCTCCTGCTCGCTGACTCGTACAAGACCGTCGCGCTTCTGGGGGAAGACGAGGCCCGAAGCTGGACCCGCGCCACGCTTAGCTGCACCGTATCCGCGCCAGAGGCGCTGGTCGGCCTCGCGACACCACGATGTGGCAACCTCAGCCAGCAATTCATGGGGGGGTTGCACGGTTTGTTCCTCCGCTCAGGGCAACTCCAGTCCTTGTGACCGGCGCGCCAGTGTCATGGAATGTGTCAAGTGGTCTCGCCGGCGAAATGCCGCATCCGGAACGATGGCGCAGCCGACAATTGTCAGGCAAGCGGCGAGACGAGCGAGAGAATCTTCTGGACATAGCCTGTGTCACCGGGCGTCTGGAACACTACGTGTCGCTTCTCGAAGTCGAGCTGACTCATCTCGCGATCCCACCAAGGAAGCTGCCCGAGAGGAGTCCGCGACACGATGAACGAGTCGAGCGTCACTGCGGGATCACCCAGCCTTGCTTCAAGCTCCTTGATCGTCTCGGCAAAGCGGAGCTTCGGGTCGTTCGGCCCCTCGACATTCCGCAGCCCCTTCGGATCGACGAAGGTCACGGACTGCCGCTTCCCATCGACCAGCCAGAGGATGAAATCCGGGTAGAAGTTGCCGGCCTCGAAGAAGCCGACCCCCCGCCCCCGGCTCTGGTTTCGCAGCAGATAGAGTTCGCAGCCCTCGAACAAGCCGCCGCCCTTCTCGAGCTCACGCAGGTAGAGCGAGCGCAGGTCCTTGACGAAGTCGCGCTCGCCGTCGTTGAGCGCCACTGGCCTCACTTCCACGACGTCGTTCTGTGAGCAACATAGGAGCGGCTGGTACAGGTGCCGGTCGAACGCCAGTGACACGAACGAGCCGAAGCCCGCATCGGCCAGCTCACCGTTGCCGAGCTTCTCCTTGAGCGTCGTCAACGTCTGCAGCAGCTGTTCCTGCGACTGCTGCACCAGCACCCGGTACTCGTCGAAGAAGTTGGGGTCGTCTTCGCCCAGCTCGCGGTACTCAAGGTGCTGTGCCTCGAACGCCGCCTTGCAGTAGCGATAGAAGCGGTCGCAGTACTTCTTGAGCAGCGTGAGCGCCATCTCCTGCCACAGGCGCACGCGCCTGAAGTCACCCATCGCAAGCTGGTCCTCAGGAACGTAGAGCGTGTACCAGTCGTCCCTCTCGAGCAACGTCCGCGCCGCCTGGCGTGGTAGGTCAAGGTTGTGCCACGAACGCTCAGCCTTGAACTTCTGGAGCTCAAAGAACACCGCGTCCCAGTCGAAGAACGCCAGGTGCTCCGCGCGCAGCCTACCCTCGTGCTTTGCCGCAACTCCCCCGCCTTCACCCGCTCCACGACTACGCTGCGCCTGGATCTTGGGGTACCAGTCCACCACGAGCGGATACCGCACGAGCTGATCGGGCACGTCGCCGAGCACCGGCTTGGGACCGTCCTTCTTGAAGTCGACGTCGTCGCGCAACTTGATCGTGCGCAGCTTCCGCTCGCCCAGCCCCCGGATGACCGGCAGCACGACCTCGACGCGCTCCTCGTTGGCCGGCAGGCCCTCCTCTTCGAGGTACTCCTTGAACTGGCGCATGTAGTCGGCGCGCACGCCGAAGATGTTCAGGGTCTCGAGACTCGGCAGCCACGCAGGCGCCTGAACTCCCGCAACACGCCCGCTGCGCTTGAGGCTGAAGTCGTAGCCCTTGAGCCGCACCCCTCGTCCGAAGAGCTGGATGATCTCGGAACCCTCGGATCGGCCCACGTTCATCAACCCCATGGTGCTCACACGCCAACTGTTCCAGCCCTCGGTGAACTTCTTGGAGCCGATCAGCAGGTTGACCCGAGACTCGGTCTCGCTGATCACATCGAACAGCGACGAGCCAAGCTGTCGTTCCTCGACGACGAGCTCGTCGTGCGCCTCGCAGAGCTTGCGCAGCGTCGCAGTATCGCCCACGTTGATGACTCCAAAGGCGTCGTTGTCGCCGGCCTGCAGGGCGATCTCGCCCTCGACACCTTTGAGGTCAACCACGTGCAACCCGGCCTGGGCCGGAGCGTTGAACACCGTGCGAAGCAGATCGTCGAACACCTCGCCGGCACTCATGCCGCAACTCGCCAGGTACGCAAACGAGTTGCCGAAGATCTCGCGTCCTTGGCCGTCGAGCAGTCCGGCGCGCCCGCCCAGCAATCGCTCGATGCGCTCCACCGAAACGCGGCGCTCGCGCAAGAAGCCCGCGAGGAACAGCAGGATATCGAGCACGTCCGAGACCTGCCGTCCGCCGCGCGTGCGCACCGCGTTCACGCTGCCGCCCACGAACACCCACAGCGGCCGCTCCACGAGGAATGGCCGGTACTCCTTCTGGCGGTCGAGGTACAGCCTTAGCTGCTGGTAGAAGACCAGCAGGCAGGCGGTCAAGTAGCTCTGTCGCACCTCTTCGTCGTGGTCGTCCTGAAGGTTGAGGATGACGTAGTCCTTGCCGTAGCCGTCCTTGTAGAAGTACTTGTAGGAGTAGTCGAAGAGAATGCAGCGGGCGTACTCCTGCTCGAGCGCCGGCTTGTTGGCGGCGCGCATCGCCTGGCCGAATGTTGCCGAGTACTCGAACGAGAAGCCGTGCTCGCAGAGCCGGTCGCGCTTGGCCTTCCAGTCTTCGCCGCTGGAGCCGCGGTGGCCCTCGTCGACCAACACGAGGTTGTCGCCCTCGAAGGCGTCGACGGCGACCGTCTTGTCCTTGCCTTCCTCGGCCAGCTTGTGGATATCGATGATCTCGACCGCGCGGCCAGAGAACAGGCTGGCCGCGTCCTTGTCGAAGAGGTCGGCCTGCATGCCGGAGAGCGCGAACTCCTCGAGATGCTGGCGCGACAGACCCTCGTTGGGCGTGAGCAGGATGATGCGGTTGAGCTCACGCTCTCGCCCGGCCCGAGCCAGGTAGTGCCGATACTGCCGCACGTTGACGTGCATGAGCAGTGTCTTGCCCGACCCGGTCGCGCACCAGAAGGCGAGCTTGTTGAGCTGCTCCAGCTGATACGGTTCGACCTGGTCCGTAGCCGGCGTCGTGGCATTGAACGACGCGACGTGACGGTTCAACTCGGCCAGCAGACCGTCTGCGTCGGTGAAGTACCGGTCGAGGTAGATCTCGGTGAACAACAGCGCCAGGTACTGGAAGTACTTGGGCAGCACCCTGTGTCCGTCGCGCGTGCGACGTTCGGTGATCGCCAGCCAGTGCCGCACGATGTTCTGGTCGTAGGCGAGCAGCGTGTCGCGCGTGAGCTGCTGCCGGTCGATCATCCGCATCGCCAGGGCATGGTGAAAGCGCGAGATGCCGTCGTCGTCGAACCCCTCGAGTTCCGGGTCGGACAGCGTCCGGGCAAGATCGTCGAAGCTCGCGACTTCGAACAGGCCGAGCAGCCACTGGTGGAGAACGAGGCGCTGGTCGAAAGGTAGACGGTCGGCGCGCGGGCTCATGCGTGCAACTCGCTTCCGCTTTTGTGGCTCATCAATGGCAGACAAGTCATTTTGTTGCTCACTTTGGTAACGAAAGTGCTAAACAAGAATGATTGCTGCCAATCGCTGCTACTCAAAAGATGCCGCGTCCCTCTGCAACGTTGAGAAGCGCTGGGAACGCGAGAATCGCCGCGCGCCTGCCCCGCCCCGGCGAGACAACCTTGAGCACAGCCTCCTTCTGCAGCACAGCAATCAAGCGTCTCGCCGTCGGCTCAGGAATCCCTGCGCGCGAAATGAAGTCGCTGGTCTTGAAGATGGGCTGTCCGAAGATGAAGTCGAGCGCGTGAACACCGAACTGCGAGCGTGTCATCTCGATGACTCGGCCCTTCATCTCGCCGTACAGATCGAGGATCGCCTTGGCCTTCTGCAGGTTGTCGTCGGCCTGCGCCTGCACCGCTTGCAGGAAGAATCGGCACCACCCGGCCCAGTCGCCGTCGCGTGAGACGGCCAGCAGGCGCTCGTAGTACTCGTCACGGTGCTCCTCGAAGTAGGCGCTGATATAGAACATCGGCTGGCCGATGAGCCCCACCTGTCGGAGGAACAGCGGAATCACCATGCGCCCCAGGCGGCCGTTGCCGTCCATGAACGGGTGGAGGGCCTCAAACTCGACATGCAGGACGGCGAGTTGCACGAGACGATCGGGTTGCTCCGAATGAAGGTACTTCTCCCAACGGCCGAACGCGTCGGGCAGCTTCTCAGGACTGATCGGCATGAAGTGACACGTCTCGGGCATGCAGCCAGGAGGGCCGATCCAGACCTGCGTGCGCCTGAACTCACCCGGCGCCTTGTTCTGCCCGCGCACCCCTTCGAGCAGCACGGCGTGCGCGTCTCGTATCACTCGGCCCGAGAGCGGAAGCCTCACAAGGGCTTGAGTCGCCGCAAACATCGCGCGGCGGTAGTTCAGCACTTCGTGGATGTCGTCGCGCCGCTCCGGGGTAGCCGGTACCTGGCCCGCCTCGAACTCCAGCACCTCGCCCATGGTCGCCTGGGTGCCTTCGATGCGTGACGAGAGCACGGCCTCCTGGGTCGTGAGCGGCGACAGCAGCAGAGCCGGGTTGGGAATCGCCGTCAGGATCCCGTCATACCTCGCAATGGCCGCCGACGCCGGTCCGATGAACGGAACCAGCGACGCCCAGTCCAGATCGGGTGGGAACTTGCCCTCGTGGTAGGGGACCGGCGGCATCAGACATCCTCCACGTCGAACATGAGCCGCTTGAAGTCGTCTTCGATGAGCCGCACCTTCCAGGTCTCATCTGGCCGACGCAAGTTCTCGAGGTTGTTGTCGCCGTTGACGTAGATGACGTCGAACTCGGTGTCGCGCGTGTTGTAGCCCTGCTTCTCGAAGAACTCATCGAGATCGGCGTTGGACTTCTCGCGCGTGTTGCGCCAGATCACGAGGACGCGCTCGCCCTGCGGGCTCGCGCCCTCGACCACCTTGAACCCGCGGATGCTGTCGACGTGCTTCACTCGCAAACCGAGCAGGTAGTTGAAGGTCTCGACGAGGTCGACCGCCACCGGTTGTGTCTCGCCGACTGAACCCTGTCCCACCTGCAGCGTGTAGCCGAACGGATCCTCGAACTGCTTGAGGTCGAGCAGCGACGCGCTGCCTTCACTCTCGACATCCAGCGCGTAGCGCAGCATGTAGTCTTCGCGCAGCTCCGAGTGTTCGGAGAGGAGTTGGTCTTGGCTCGCATCTCGGCGAAGGGTGAGGTTGTTGAGGGCATCTTCGTAGGATTCGAGGCCAACGTACTTAAGGGCATGTGAAAGGTGAGACCTAGACCCTTCAGGCTTCCCGTCTCGCCAGGTAGCGGAGTAGATGGCCTTTAGCACTCGCGGGAGAAGCACGTCATCGAAGTAGCTCTCGGCTTCCGCGAGCACGTATTGTCGATGGCCACCGTCCGTGCGATTCAGGTCAATCACGGCGTGAGCAGTGGTTCCCGAGCCACCGAAAAGGTCCATGACAATGGCCTCCTCGTCATCCCCCACCACAGCGTGAAGAGCGTCACGAGTGGACCACATCGATTTCGGATACCCGAAACTCCGCCGCGAACCCAGCATGTCCTTGAGGAGATTGGTGCCGTGAGAGGAGGAGTCGTAGCGAGAATCATCCCAGATGGTTCTCGGCTTCCTGCCTTCCTTGATGTAGTCCTTGAGTTGGACTGAGTGCTTCCCTGCGGCCTCCTGAACGACGAAATCCCCGTCCACGACGGAACGCAGGATCTTCTCCCGATCAGACCACCGCCACACGCGTCGTTGGCCTGCTGAGTCGACGGGCATTATCGCGACGGTATCGGCGGGGGCCCGCTGCTGGAACTCTTGGAGAGTGATTCCCTCAACTGCGCCGTCGTAGTGGATGTAGACAGAGTCCGTTTGGTACTCGGCTGGGTAGGCAGCCAGCCGTTGGCCGCCAATGCCAACGATCACGCCCGCAGAGGGCGAGTAGAAGATCGCGAACTCTGAGTTGGGGCGATCATCGGGTGTGGAGAGACCGCCACTCCTGCGGAAAGGCAGCAGGCGGTACTTCGAATCCCCAACGCCGTGCCTGTAGCCATCCGCCTGTGCTTCCGTGAGAGGAGAGTCAACGATGCTCGTGAGGGCGGGGTCGTGGGCGTAGCACAGGCAGTACTCGTGGCACGTGGCAAAGTGGCTGTTGATGCCTCGACCACGGGGATTGCTCTGAATCACCACCGTTCCGATGTACCGGTCGGAGCCAATCTCGGCGTCCAACAACATCTTCAGTCGATAGGCCTCTTCGTCATCGATGGTGACCATGAGAACCCCGTCGTCCGCCAACACCCTGCCAGTAGCACCAGCGCGGTCGGCCATCATTGCTAGCCAGGATGAGTGCTGGTAGCTGTTCTTGTAGACGAAAGTCTCCTCGGACGTGTTGTATGGCGGGTCGAGGTAGATGCACTTGACTCTCTCGTTCAGGGTGGCAAACAGGATGCGAAAGGCCTGGAAGTTGTCGCCGTGCACCAGCAGCCCGTCCGTCTGGCCATCTAGATTGTCGAAGCTAGCCAGCAGCTGGTCCTTGAACTCCCGATCGAAGTGCGTCGTGTCCACCAACAAGGATTGGTTGGCCTTGAGGAACTCCAAGGTCATCGGTTCCGAGTAGCCGGGCTGTGTCAGATCGCGGTCGATCTCGTCGATGGCGAACAACCGTACCCACTCTTCGCGCTGCGCCTCGTTGGCGGCGATCTCCGGCCAGAGATTCTCCGGCACCCGGTCGAGTGTCACGCACCAGTTGGTCTCAATTACGAACTTCTTCTTCAGCCACAGCTTCTTCTGGAAGTCCTCGAGCTGTGCCAGGAAGTCGATGATCTTGTGCGCGATGCGGCGGATGGCCTTGATTTTGGCCAGGTACTGCACCACTCGCTGCTCGCCCTCCGACTCGATGTCGTCGAGGTGCATGACCTCGTTCTTGATGTAGAAGTCGAGCTCGCGGCGCAGGAAGCCGCCGAGATCCTTGTGGATGAAGTAGTCGAAGGTATTGCGCGCCGTGTACTCGTTGAGTTGCTTCTCGAGGAGGGTACGCTGCGGGTTCTTCTCGGTGGGGGCGGCGGCGGAAAGGCTCATGAGCCAGGCCGCGGCGGCCTCGTCGCCGAGCACCTTCTTCGTCGCCTCGGTCACCAGCGCGTCACGGTTGCGCTTCTGTGGGTCGGGCCGGTACTCGAACGGGATGATCAGCTCGGCCGCGCCGTTGGAGCCGACCTCTTCGCGGATCGACTCGGTCTCACTCAGGATGAAGCGCCGTTCCTGCCCGGCCGGCGCCTTAGTGTTGTCGCGCTCCTCGTCAGCCTGCACGAGCTTGAAGTGCACGCGCCGACCGTCGGCCGGCTTGAACGCATAGTCGCGGAAGTACTCGCCGCTCTTGATGTAGTACTGGTCGTGGTTGGCCCAATACAGCTTGACCTCTTCGCCCTCGTACGGGATGGCGTAGACGCCCTCCTTGTAGCGGCGCAGTGAGATGAAATCGCCGTCTTTGTAGTAGCGACGGAAGAAATTGTAGAGGTCTGAGAACACCTCGGCCTCGAGCGCGTCGGGGTCGCCGCCAGCTTTGAGCGCTTGCCGCAACTGCTGCACCTTGGGGCTGTCATCAGGGTCGAAACCTGCCAGCGCCGCCGCCTGCTCAGCCTCTTCAAGCTCGCTCTGGAGCTGCGCCCGTTGGCCCTGATCGACCTCCAGCAGCGTGGCCTTCACCTGCGGCAACAGGTCTTGGTCGAGGAAGCGCGTCACCTCGTCGCGCTTGGCGTTCATGATGCGGTAGATGCCGAAGTCGAGGTCGGCGCGGTCGAACATGAACAGCTCGGCCAGCAGGCCGCGGAACTTGTCATAGGTGCTTTCAGCCACCGGTCACCCTCCACTTGCCGGTCTTGGATCCATCGTCAATCACACCACACTCCAGCGGATTGTGAAGAGGCTCTCGCTCGTCGTGTGCTGCGCAAGCCGCTTCTCGAGTGCGAATATAAGCTCGTCGCGCTTGTCTGCGATCTCGTCTTCGACGTCGAAGATGCGCTGCCGTAGGCGACGCTTCTTCTGCTCGAGTTCCTTGATCTCTATCTGCAGACGGTGCTGCTCATCGACGGTCTGCGCCAGTCTCTCTTCGCGCTTGGCCGTGCGAATCTGAGCCTTGACTTCCGCCAGTTCTTTCTCGGCCGCCTTGACCTTGTCGTCGGCCCAGCGTTCGAGGCGGTCACGCTCTTGCTGGAAGAACACGTTGTTGGCCTCAAAGGACGCAGCGACGGTGGCGTCGGCGTGGCGGCGGCGCTCGGCCGCGAGTCGCTTCGCGATCGCGGCCGGGAGCGCAAGCTGCATGGCGACCTCGCCGTCGCAGCGGAACAACCTCTCACAGCGCTCCTGATCCAGGACCTCGCCTTTGTCGGTGACCGCCGTGAACAGCAGGTACTCCTCCATCTCCAATGACTCAATGGTTAGTGCGTCGAGCACAAGCCACCCGCTCTGGCCCTTGAGCTTCTGCACCTGGGTGAGCTTTGTCCGGAGTCCACTGGCGTTGAAGCTCACGTGCGCCAGGGGAGTTGACGCTTCGCGCCCACATCCGATGACGTACTCGGCCAGCGGGTGTGACAGCCGGTAAAGGTACTCGCCCGTCTCGTTGTGCGCCGTCTTCGAGATGAGATGGTAGCGGCCGGGGCGGACGTCAGACGACGGCGGCTCGACGAGGCTGAAGCAGAGGCCCTCATCGTCGAAGATCGCCGCGTCGTCCAGCACGAACTTCGTCAGGGTCCAGAACTGCCTGCTCACCGTATCGAGGAAACTCCGCGTCGCGTCGAGTTGCGCCTTGAGGCGCACGTGAACATCTTCGTCGAACTCCTCTAGCAGCACGCGTCGTGTGTCGGCCATGCGCTCCTGAATAGCGTCGTCCATCTGCGCGCGCAACCGCGCAAACGCTGCATCGATCTCGTCGGGCTGCCGGCACTGCTGGTAGATGTCGAGGATACGCTTCTCGAAGTCGACACCTGACTCGATGGCCCCGAGCACCTCGTCCGACGCGCCGAACACCCCCGTGAACAGCCGTAGCTTCTCGCCGAGCAGCTCCAGAACGCGCCCATCAGCGTCGTTGCTCTCGTTCAGGAAGTTGATGACCACCACGTCATGCCGCTGTCCGTAGCGGTGGCAGCGCCCGATGCGCTGTTCGATTCGTTGCGGGTTCCACGGCAAGTCGTAGTTGACGACCAGCGAGCAGAATTGCAGGTTGACGCCCTCGGCGGCCGCTTCGGTGGCAATCATCACCTCGGCCTCGTCGCGGAAGTGCTCGATGAGCGCCGTCCGGATGTCGACGACTCGCGACCCTGTTGTTCGCCCGCTCTCGCGGTTGGCGTCGACCCACTGCTCGTAGATCCGCGTCGGCTCCGGTCCCGTGTTCGTGCCGCTGAAGAGAACGGTGCGGCCCTCGTAGCCGTTTGCGTGCAGGTAGTCGCGCACGTATTCCTGCGTACGACGCGACTCGGTGAAGACGACAGCCTTGCGGGCAGCGCCCATCTTCTCCATTTCGGCGAAACCCGTTTCGAGGGCGATCAGCAGAGCCCGTGACTTCGTGTCGATCGAGATGCCGCGAGCGCGACCGATGAAGTCGTCGAGCCACGCAATCTCGGTGTCGAGCTTCGCGCGATTCAGCGCCACCTCATCATCATCATCGTTGCTGCCGCCGGCGGTCGCACCTTCGCTGCCCACCGCGACGTCCTCGTTGACGTTCAGCTCCTCATCAACGTAGTCATCTTCAAGCTCATCCAAGTCGGTGAGCTCGGCAAGTACGTCAATGCTCTCGTCTGCTTGGTCTCTGCTATCGCGCAGCCGGACCAGCCGCTCGCGCATCGTCTCGAGCGTGCCGGCGATGGCGCGCGAGGACGATCCCAGCAGCTTCCGCAGGATGAGAGTGACCAGAGTACGTTGCCTCGCTGGCACCGAGAACGTGTCGTCGCGTGTTAGAAAGGCGGAGATGTCGTCGTACAGGCGGCGCTCATCATCGGTTGGCGTGAACGGCACCGTCATCGTTCGCCGCGCTGTGTACTGGATGTACTCGAGCACTTGCTTGCGAAGAGTGCGCTTGCAGAACGGGCGCAGCCGCGCCTGCAGCTCACGCAGGTCGCCGTCTTGGCGCATGTACTGCTCCCTGAACGCCGCCCTGTCCCCGAAAATGCGGTCGTCGATCACGGTCGACAAACCGTACAGCTCGAGCAATGAGTTCTGCAGCGGCGTTGCCGTGAGCAGGAGCTTGCGCTTGCCGTCGAGTGCCCAACGCAGCCGCTGACCCATCCGATTGCTCGGCCGGTACGCGTTGCGCAGCTTGTGCGCCTCATCGATGGTAACCAGGTCCCAAGGCGTGGCGCTTACGTCGTCACGCAAGGCACTAGCGAAGTTGATTGACATGATGACGACCCTGCCGGATGGCAGCGGTTCGTCCTGAGCGGGACGGAGCTCGCGAAGCGCACGCGCATCGAGAATCACCGTCGGAAGATGGAACTTCTCCTCGAGCTCGAGACTCCACTGCTTGCGCAGTGACGCAGGGCAGATGACGAGCAGCCGGCGCTTGCGCTCGGCCCAGAACTGACACATCACGAGACCGGCCTCAATCGTCTTTCCGAGACCTACCTCGTCGGCGAGGATCACGCCGGAGCTGAGCGGCGACCGCAGTGCGAAGCTCGCGGCGTCAATCTGATGCGGGTTCAGGTCGACGGCAGCGTCGAACAGGGATTGCGAGAGACGGTCTTCGGCGCCCGAGGGGCGACGCCGGGTGAGATCATTGGCGAAGTAGCGCGCGTGGTAGGCGGTGGTCATCGCTGTCGTGGACTGGCTGTAGAATCCGCCGTCGTCGCCCCCTTGACCCCATTCCGGCGCGCCACCGCATGGAGGCGCGAACCCACTTGCGCACAGGGAATCCTATACCGTCGGAAGGACGGAGGCTCCGATTGAACCAAACTCGCCAACCTTGCCATGGCGTCCACGTCTGGCCACCTCGCAAACACAGGTGACACCCTCATCAACCAGAGTCACGAAATCCTCTCTACCGCCCTGGCGGGCACTAGCTAGTTGGCCTCCGGCTCCAAGCCAAGCACGTCCGCATTCACGTAGACCTTGAAGTCCGCGGGATCGGTGAAGTACGTGTATCCGGCGGCATTGGCCGCTTCGAGGGTCTCTGGCGGCTCGTCGATCAGCAGAGCGACGGGTTTGCTGAGACCAGGCTGCAACCCCTCGGGCCAAGCCAGATCGAGCACCGCAAGGGGCTCGCCGCTGGCCTCGTCGGCGAGCTCAAACGTGAATTCGCCTTCGGCCAGGCCCTGATCGATAACCCAAACGTTGAAGTCGACGAGCAGGTTCTCCTCGTCCTCTGATGCGACGCCCCCAAAGGGCACGGCCGCCTTTGCGGCCAACGCATCCACCGGCGTTTCGGGCTCTGGAATCCGGCCTGAGAAGAGGTTGTCAAGGAACCCGTTCGCCGCCGCCGCAAGGAGCGTCCGCCGCTCTTCGAGGAACGCCTCGTAGTTCTCAACCTTCCACAGCTCGGGGTCGGTCGGCAGCCAGTGCGACTCGACGGCACCCGGGTGCTTCTCTATGTACCCCGGCAGGTACTCAGCCGGTGGCTTGTCGGAGATTTCGAGATTCGTCGTCTGCGTGAGGAACGTGAAGTTCGCCAGTGCATTGGCTTGCGCTCTCGTGTAGTCGTGCTTGTACAGCAGGCTCTTCGGAAACACGTGGTGCAACTGGAGACCACTGGTCTTGCCGAGCAGGTGGTTGGACAGCGTCACCCCACTGCCCCAATCCGTCGCGCCGTGTACTCGAGTGAGCATGTACAGCAGCGGATAGAAGCGAGCGCCCCTGCTCCAGCCGAGGAGGTCTTCCGGCGCGACCCTCAGGTCGGCGCGTCTTTTGCGAAGCTGCTCAATCAGGCGGTCGAGACCGCCGTCGGGTTTCTCAATCAGAGTGAGGTCCTCCTGGAGGACAGACTCAGTCGCACTCGCGTATCGCCCCCACAAGAACGTGTGCACGTACCAGTACAGCAGCTTGTCACGCTCAGCGTAGTCGAGCGCCTTGGCACCCCTCTGCATCCAGTAGCGGCTCATGAGCGGCAGAGCGGCAGAGCCGCCGAGGACGGCGCTGTGGTCGAGCCCAAGGCGCGAGGCAATGAGCGTCAGAATCGAGTCGATGGCCTTCTCGGCGTCGTTGAGGCCCTTGCTGAACTGCTCCGTGGTCACGTCTTTCAAGGCTACGAAGTCAGCACGACCGGTGGACACGGCGTTGATGTTGCGCATCAGCCATTCGAGCCGAAAGTCGTAGCCAGCGCTGTGCCACTTCGCCAACCGCTTCTTCATCTCGCCGCGCGCCTGAGGCCACGAGGCGCAGACGCGTGCCAGAGCAAGGTCGCCCTTGGAGAGCTTGGTGCCACCGCTGTTGACGCGATTGAAGATATCGACGACGACATCGACGGTCTTGTCGGCGCCGGTCACCTTCTCGATGTGGAGCTCGATGTCGCCGATGTTCGTGATGGCGCTGAGCCGGTCGATGTAGCTCTCCAAGCTGTCCTTCGTTTCCGGGTTGTTGAGCAACTCGATGGTGAACGGCGCAATCCCTTGCTGCATGAGTTTGGTCACACTGACCCACATGGGGTTGTCCTTCATCTTCGCTGCCGCATAGAACTCAAAGACCTCGTCGTCGAGGTGGAAGTGCAGCCCTGAGAACGCCTGGGCGTTGCCGTCGAAGAACTCTGGTGACTTTCCACGGATGAGCCCGTAGAGGGTCGTCATGCGCTGCTGCCCATCGACCAGAAGGTCGACCGTGCCGGGAGCTAGCTCGATGTCGCCGCGAGTCTTGGCTGTGTCGGCCGTAGTCACCCAGACAAGCAGGCTGCCGACCGGATACTTCCGATAAAGGGAGTGCATGAGGCCACGGACCTGCTCGCGATTCCAGACATAACCGCGCTGGAACTCAGGTAAGGCCATGGCGCCGGATTCGATTTGGTCAAGGATGGTGTGGACCTTCACATGCGCCCCCCTGAACGTGGACCTCAGTGCGTACGGTAATCTTACCGGAGTGGGCGGTCGGAAGTTGGTCAAGGTTGGCCCGTTCTGGAAAACGCCGCCGTACCCAACCCCAGATTGACAGGCTAGACACAGTTTATCGGCTCGCGATAAAGTATGTCTAACCTGAAAACGGAGCTCGATGGACCCACGCAAGAACCCCTATGCGCCGGGCGCCGGCACCAAGCCGCCGGCCCTGGTCGGTCGTGACAAGCAGATCGAGGCGTTCGACATCCTGCTCGAGCGTCTGGAGCACGGCTACGCCGAGCAGTCGATGATCATCACCGGGCTGCGCGGCGTGGGCAAAACGGTGCTGCTCGACGTGTTCCGCGAGAAGGCCGAGGCCCGCGACTGGGCCACAGTGGAGTGGGAGGTGGAGAAGAACTCCCCCTTCGGCGCCAAGATGGCGGCGCAGGTGCGGCGCGCGCTGCTGCAGATCGCCCCCAAGGCTCGCTGGACCGACCGCGTGCTCAGAGCCGCCGCCATCCTCAAGTCGTTCACCATCAGCTTCAGCAGCGACGGCGCCGTGACGGCAGGCCTGGACGTGGAGGCGCTCGCCGGGGTCGGCGACAGCGGCGCCCTGGCCGAAGACCTCAGCGACCTGTTCGTCGCCATCGGCGAGGCGGCACAGGACAATGGCGTGGGCGTCATCTTCCTGCTCGACGAGATCCAGTTTCTGCAGCCGGCCGAGCTCGAGGCGCTCATAGTGGCGCTGCACAAGTGCACGCGCCGGGCCCTGCCGATCACCTTGGTCGGCGCCGGCCTGCCGCAGATGCCCCGTTTGGCCAGCGAAGCCAAGAGCTACAGCGAGCGCCTCTTCCGCTTTGTGCGCATCGCCGAGCTCGACCCCAAGGGCGATGCGCGCGACGCGCTCACGCTGCCGGCCGAGCCCGCCGGCATCGCCTTCCAGCCGGAGGCGGTCGACTTCGTGGTCGCCTACACGCAGGGCTACCCGTACTTTCTGCAGGAGTACGGCAGGATCGTCTGGGACGAGACCTCCGCCAGCCCCGTCACGCTGGACGACGTGCGGTCGGTGCTGCCGCTGGTGGAGGCGAGGCTTGACGAGAGCTTCTTCCGCGTGCGCGCCGAGCGCACCACGGAGCTCGAGCTGCGCTACCTGCACGCCATGGCCGAGCTGGGG
>Ga0182021_10002043_pt1 | contig 23547 bp, 15 predicted proteins | sample 612E3MmetaG_FD_120493 | JGI IMG/M metagenome (GOLD analysis project Ga0182021, IMG submission 120493) | Permafrost microbial communities from Stordalen Mire, Sweden - 612E3M metaG (Illumina Assembly) | ecosystem: Environmental > Terrestrial > Soil > Wetlands > Permafrost | place: Sweden... | reverse complement strand
TTCAACTGGACCTATCTCTCCACCGGGCTGCCCGAATACGGCGGCCATTGGTCGGACAAGTTCAAGCCTTACGTCTGGCTGGGCGACGAAGCGCGCGGGCTGGCGTGGTGCGCGGAATCCGACCGGGACTGGTCGCTGAAGGACCCGGCGCGCGCCCTGGAGGTCCACACCCAAGGCGACGTGGTGGTGTTCAGCGCAACGTGGCTGGATCACGAAAAGACGATTTCGGCCCCGGTCACGCTGCGGTTTGGCCTGCAGGCGAGCCCGGTGAAGCCGATCTCTTTCGCGTGGCGCGCGAGGGCCCGCATTCTTCACGGCATCAACTACCGGGCCTGCGAGCCGGAACCGGATGGACGCACGCTGTTGGACACGCTGCATGAGGGGGGAGTCAAGACCGTGGTGTTTCATCAGGACTGGACGGAGTACTATGGCCAAGTCACGCCGTGGGGCGGCGAGCGGCTGCGCCAGTTGATCCGCGAGTGCCACAAGCGCGATTTGAAGCTGATGGTTTATATCGGCTACGGCGTCGCCCGCAGTGCTCCTGAGTTGAAAGCACACCACGACGAGTGGTCGGTGATGCCGCTCATCCCCTGGACAACACCCGCTCGAACCGAGTTTGAGGCCTTCGAAGCCACCTGTGCCCGGAGCGGGTGGGCTGACTGGTTGGTAACGGGCCTCGACCGCCTGTTTGCCGAATACGATTTGGACGGCCTTTACTTCGACGGCACCAGCGAAGCCTGGCGCTGCCAAAACCAAACTCACAGTTGCGGCTGGAAAGACGACACCGGCAAGCTGCGAACCGAATACCCCTTGCTCGCCACCCGGCAATTGATGCGGCGCATTGCTGACGCCGTCCGCAAACATCGCCCGGACGCTATTCTGGATGTGCACATGTCCGCCAGCCTGACCCTGCCGACGCTGGCGTTCTGCGACAGCTTCTGGAACGGCGAACAGTTTGAGAACCTCAAGGCCAGCGATAAGTTTGAACTGCCGTTGCACGCTTTCCGGACCGAGTTTATGGGTTACGCCCACGGCCTGGATGCCGAGTTCCTGTGTTATGAAAACCGCCCGTTCACCCTGAGCGAGGCGATTGCCCTGGCCTGGGTCCACGGCGTGGAAGTCCGGCCTTATCCTAACACGCTGCCGCAAATCAGTCGGATCTGGCGCGCGATGGACGGATTCGGGGCGTGTTCTGCGCGGTGGTTGCCGTATTGGAGCGGCTCGGGCGCAATCGCGGCAGACGAGTCGGTGAAAGTTAGCGCCTACGCGAAGCCGGGCAAGGCCCTGCTTTTCATCAGCCACCTGAAACGTGAACCGCTCAGCACCAACATCCGGCTCGACCGCCAGCGGCTGGGTCTGGCATCGGGGGAGTTGCGCGCCTTCGATGCACTCGCCGGCGCCTCGGTTGCCCTCGAGAACGATACGCTGCCTCTTTCCTTCGACACGATGAGTTACCGGCTCATCGAAGTCCGGGACAGACACTTCAAACTGAGACCGGCACGGCAGTCCACAGGCGGTTGAAGATTTCTGCGCTTGAAACTAAAGACGGCTCTAGTATGGTCCGTACCCGGAATCATTGACCATGGGCGTGGCCTCGTTCCAAGTCGAAGGCTGCGCCGCCGGCAGAGTCAGGAAAAAGGGATCACCGCGCGGCAGGAACGCAATCGAAGTGGTAGATGAGCCCAATAAGTGGTGCGCCCGCAAAAGTGATTGGCGCAACCCGCACCAGTTTTAACGGATAGCAGTACTGAACTATGGACAGGAAAGAGAAATTGAAGTTGGGAATGGAGAGATTTGAAACTCCGGCGCCGGATCTCATTGGGCAATTCAAGGCGTTGGCCGGGGTGCTGCTGACGGCAGCGCTGACCCAAGCCGTGTTGGCATCGGAGGACGTGCCGCACCGGCCTTTTGCCCAATTGGCTGACTTGCCCGACGCCGGCCAGTTTGTGGTGGGGCTGGTGTATGAGGAATCGGAAGCCTACCATATTTGGGCGAGCGGCCGGCAATACAGCGTCAACGTGAAGGCGGCCGGGGAGAATTACGGCATTGACATCAACCAGGGCTATGTGGCCCTGCAATACGGGATCACGGAGAAATGGGCGGCGGACCTGAACATCGGCGGGACGACGGTGGGGTGGCGCGCTTTCTCGCCCGGCAACGCGGTGGAATCCACCACCGGGCTGATGGATGTTTCTTTTGGCGTGCGCTACCAGATTTTCAAGGAAGAGCGGGACAACGATTCGCCCTGGACGCCGACGTTGACGTTCCGCGCCGGGGCGGTTTTGCCCGGGTGGTATGACAAAGATTTTATCTACGCACCCGGCCTCCGGTCAGCCGCGATTGAGCCGGAATTGCTGCTGCGGAAGCACTTCGGCTGGCCCGGGCTGGGCACTTATGCCGATGCCCTGTATCGCTGGAATCGAACTACCGGCAACGACCAGTACATCGTGAGCGTGGGTCTGTTTCAGCAGATTAAAGGCTGGGAACTGGACGTCGGCTACCGGCGGCTGCAAACGATTTCCGGCAGCGACGTTTACTTTACCGACCCAAACGACCTCAGCACCATCGTTTACCCGAGAGCCCCCCGGGAGATCAGCGATGCGGTCGAGGCCGGATTCAGCTATACGACGTCCAAGCGCCACATCCGCTACGGGTTCCATTCGCGCACGGTGGTGGACGGGAATAACACCGACGCGAAGTTCTGGGTGGGCGGCTCGATTGACGTTCCGTTCGGCGGAAAGCGGTCGGGTTAAACCTTCTCGCCGGCCGCGAGGCTCGTGGCCGGCGCCAGCATTCTATGACACCCACACGGCAAGGCTCGATTCACCTGTTCCGCTTCGCGGGGATTGATCTTTACCTGCATTGGTCGTGGTTTTTAGTCGCGATATATGGCATCAGCGCCCGTGCGCCGAAGTATTCCTCGATGCTGTGGCCGGTGCTGGAGTATCTGGCGCTGTTTGTGATCGTGCTGCTGCACGAGTTTGGGCATTCGCTGGCGTGCCGGCAGGTGGGCGGCCGGGCGGACCAAATCGTCTTGTGGCCGCTGGGCGGGGTGGCCTATGTCGCGCCACCGCCCCGGCCCGGAGCCACGCTCTGGAGCATCGCTGCCGGTCCGCTAGTGAATGTGGTGCTGGCTCCCGTTCTGACTTTCCTGGCGATGCTGAGCCACGCCTCGGGGTGGGCCGAGACCATGCCCAACGCTGCTGCCTTTGTAGTGGCCCTGTGCTACATCAATTGGGCCTTGCTCATCTTTAATCTGCTGCCGATCTATCCTCTGGACGGCGGGCAGATTCTGCAATCCTTGCTCTGGTTTGTTTTGGGACGGGCTCGGAGCCTGATGGTGACAACCGTTATCGGGTTTGTCGGCGTGGCAGGCTTGATTGGCCTGGCCGTTCTGGCGCGGGAGGTATGGCTGGGAATTCTGTGCGTGTTCATTCTGCTGAATTGCTGGCGGGGGCTGATGCAGGCGCGGCTGTTGGCACGCGTCGCGAAGCTGCCGCGCCACGCCGGTTTTGCCTGCCCGGATTGCAAGCAGGCGCCCATCAGCAAGCCGCTGTGGCGGTGCGACAAATGCCTAAACCCGTTCGACCCATTCGAGACCCAAGCCACCTGTCCCCATTGCGGAGCGCAGTTTGCGGTGACCCGCTGCCCGGAGTGTGGGGGCGCGCATCCATTGAGCGAGTGGATTGTTTACGGTCCCGCGCCGGTACCGCCCCGGCTGTAAGCGGGTGAACCGGCTAGCGGGCTGCGTAGCACGCTGAGCAACCCGTCAAAGAAGTAGCAGCCGAGGTAACGAGGCTCCAACCACTTCGCAGTTTCATGAGCAAATAAGAGCCTTGTTACCTCCGCTGCTACGAATAACGACGTTCCTGAACAGGCTGTTACGCCAGCCGGCAGCCGGCACAGCCACTGCCTTTGAGCATGATCGCGCCGGTGGGACACACTTCGGCGGCGCGCCGGGCGGACTTCCGCAGCGCCTCGGCCATCGGCTTGTTAAAAGGCGTGGCGACGGTCACCTGGAATCCCCGACCGATGAACGACAGCCCGAAATCCTCGCCGGCTTGGGCCGCCACCTGCACGCAGGCGCCGCAGATAATACACTTCCCCGGCTCGAAGATGATGTCCGGGTTGGAGGTGTCCCGTGCAAACTGACGCCGCTCGCCGACAAATCGCTGCGGGTCCACGCCGTATTCGGTCGCAAACTGGCGCAGCCGGCAGGGGATCGCCTTGCCACAGCCGCAGCCCAGGCAGCGCCGCGACTCGCGCGTCGCGGTCGCCGGCGAGAACCCAAGCTCGACCTCCTCGAACGTGGTCCGCCGCTTGTCCATCGGCAGTTGCGGCATCGGAGCGCGCGGGGCCTGTTCAATGCCCCGAAGGAAGACGGCCAGCTCCTCTTCGCTTAACTTGCCCATCATCACATTCACCGACTGTGGAGTGCCGACGACTTTCTTCCCGCCTAGGTATTGGTCAAGCGACGCTGCGGCGAGTTTGCCAGCGGCCACGGCCCGCACGGCAAGGTCCGGGCCGGTGACGGCGTCGCCCCCGGCGAAAACACCGGGCAGATTCGTCGCCAGCGTCTTCGGGTCAGCAACTATGCCCCATTTCGATAAAGCGAGCTGAGCACCATTTAACGCATCCACCTGCACGCTTTGTCCGATCGCGGCGATTACGGACGAGGCCTCGACCGTAAACTCCGAGCTGGCGACCGGTACGGGCCGCGCGCGCCCGCTTTCATCCGGCGGCCCCAGTTCCATTCGCTGGCAAGTGAGGTTCAACTTGGCGGCCTTTCGCTCGAGCCGCACGGGCGCGACGAGGAACTCGATTCTGACACCTTCGGCTTCGGCGGCCTCCACTTCCTCCATGAGGCAGGGCATCTCCCGGCGGGTGCGGCGATAGAACACGCGCACCGACTTCGCGCCCAGCCGCACGGCACAACGGCTGGCATCCATTGCTGTGTTGCCGCCGCCGGCAATGATGACATCACCGCCCGGGACAGGCGGCGGGCCGTCGGCAAGCTGACCGAGGAATTCCAGGGCCGGCGTGGCCAGCTCTTCCCCGGGGCAGCCCAGACCTCTGGAGCCCTGGGCGCCGATCGCCAGGAACACCCCGTCGAAGCCCCGCCGAAGCTCGTCGAGCGTGAAATCCCGGCCCAATCGTCTGCCCAGGCGAAATTCGGCTCCGAGTTGCCGAATCAATTTGATTTCAGCATCGAGCACCGGGCGCGGCAGCCGAAACGACGGTATGCCGTAGCGCAGCATCCCACCCGGGTGCGGGTGCGAGTCAAACAACACCACCGCATGACCGCGCTGGAGTAGATGATGCGCCGCGGCCAACCCTGCCGGGCCGGCCCCGACAATGGCGACGCGCTTGGACCGTAGGGCAGGCGTCTCGCCTGCCTCTTCGGCAATCGCAGCAACGTCAAACTTGGGGACGGGCGAGACGCTCCGTCCTACGTCGGCGGCGAACCGATGCAAGTTGCGGATCGAGAGCGACTCCTCCACCTCGCATTGCCGGCAGCGCTCCTCGCATAGCCGCGGACACACCCGCCCCAGCGACGCGGGCAGGGTGAGGTCGTCTGTCACAATCTCCGCGGACTTGCGGTGGTCGCCAGCGGCAATTCCCGCGATGAAGCCGGGGATGTCCAGGCCGGCCGGGCAGCCCGTCCGGCAAGGGCCAACACAGTCGCCGGCGTGGTCGGAGAGCAGCAGTTCCAGCGAGGTCTTGCGGGCGGCCCGAACCTCGTCCGAATTGCTAATCACGGCCATGCCCTCGGCAACCAGCGTGGCGCAGGAGGGCCAAAGATTGGGTCGTCCCTCGATCTTGACCGCGCACAGAAAACACGAAGCGGACGGCTCAAAGCCCTCGATGTGGCAGAGCGTTGGGATGGTGAGGCCGAGCGCGCGCGCCGCCTCCAGGATGGTCTGGCCCGCCGGGACCGCGACCGCGCGGCCATCTATGGTGAGATTGATGGGGGTCATTGCGACGCGAACCTGGAAGTCCGAAGTCCGAAGTCCGAAGTCCGAAGGAAGCTCGAAGCTCGAAGCTCGAAGGCTCCATATAGGATGATGCGCGAGTCCGAGGATGTTTTCATGGGGATTATTTCCTCCAAATACTGCCGAAAAGGAGGTTTAGCTCCTTCGCTTCGCGCCAGAGTTCTCGTGCCTCGGCAGCCAATGTTTCCTCAGCAGCAGCGATCATCCGAAGGAAGAACATCGCTTCCTTGGATTCTTTACGGCTTGTGCCCACCCGGTTCTTGAACTCCTTGCGAGAGACAGCATCCTTAGCCTCCGAATAATTCGCCCCGACACTCGTTCCTGCGCCTACAAGTTGATCAATCAACCTGTTGTTGACGGCGTTCCGCGGAACCTTCTTGGCGAAGCGAACGATGGCCTCACCGAACCGAGCCGCACGCTCCTCAAGATCGCGTGGGCGATCTCCAGGGGGCGCTTCTTCCCGGGGCGCCATCTCGCCTGCGGGCTCGTGGCCCCAGGCCCAAAATGCCGCATCCGTTTGGAACTCCTCCGCAGCCCCAACGCATTCGGACTTCGGACTTCGGACTTCGGACTTCGGACTTTGTCTCACGTATTTCATATCACCTCGACGGCCCCATACGGGCACACCTGCCTGCACGAATCACACCTCGTGCACTTCTCCAAATCAATCACGTGCCGGGCATAGGGTGTCATGGGAATGGCATCTACGGGGCAATGTTGCGCGCAGATCGTGCAGCCGGTGCAGTTGTCCCGCACACGGTACTGGATGAGGGCCGTGCACTTGCCCGCTGGACAACGGCCTTGCAGGTGCGCCTCATACTCGTCCCGAAAATATCGCAGCGTGGTCAGCACCGGGTTGGGCGCGGTCTTTCCGAGGCCGCACAAACTTCCCTCGGCCACTTGAGGCACGAGTTGCTCCAGTTCCTGAAGGTGCTGGCGGCGGGCCGTGCCGCCGCAGAAGCGATTGAGCAGCTCGAGCATTCGCTTAGTGCCGATGCGGCAGAAGGTGCACTTGCCACAAGACTGGTTCTGCGTGAACTGGAGGAAATACCGGGCGATATCCACCATGCAGGCGGTGTCGTCGAGCACTACCAAGCCGCCGGAACCCATGATCGCGCCAACCGCGCGCAGCGATTCGAAGTCCACCGGCGTGTCGGCCAAGCGCGCAGGCACGCAACCGCCCGAGGGCCCGCCGATTTGCACGGCCTTGAACCGGTGCCCCGGCCCGACTCCGCCGCCGATCTCTTCAACGATCTGGCGGAGGGTTGTGCCCATCGGGATTTCGATCAGCCCGGCGCGGCGGACCTTCCCTGCCAAAGCGAACACCTTTGTGCCTTTGCTGGCGGCGGTGCCGAAGCTGGCGAAGGCTTCCCCGCCACGCCGGATAATCCAAGGCACCATGGCCAGCGTCTCGACGTTGTTGATGAGCGTGGGCTTACCCCACAAGCCGGACTGCGCGGGAAACGGCGGGCGCAAGCGGGGCATCCCGCGGCGGCCTTCCACCGACGCGATCAGGGCCGTCTCTTCGCCGCACACGAAGGCGCCGGCGCCTTCCTTGATGGAGATGCGCAACGGATAATTGCTCCCCATCAGCCGCTCCCCCACCCACCCACGCCGCTCGCACTCCGCCAGCGCCGCCCGCACTCGCCGCAGCGCCTGCGGATACTCATGGCGAACATAGAAAATGGCTTCGTGCGCCCCTACCGCCACCGCCGCAATGGCCAGACCTTCAATGACCCGATAAGGGAAGGATTCGAGAATCATGCGGTCCATGAACGCGCCAGGGTCCCCTTCATCTCCGTTGCAGATCACATACTTGGTAGCATCGGCCTGCTGGCGCACCAGGCGCCACTTCTGGCCGGTGGGGAAACCGGCGCCGCCGCGCCCGCGCAGGCCGGATACTTCGATGGTCTTAATGATTTGCTCGGGCGAAAATGTGGCGCAGGTTTCCAAACCCGCTAACGCCCGGCCTGCCACTGCGCACTCAGCGTTCCCGTAGCCAGCCGACTTGGAAGTCGGCGATACAGCAGGTTTGGAACCCTGCGCTACGCACTGCGGACCTTCCCCTCCGAGGCACTTTTCCAACGCCCCGAAGCCATCGTGCGCCAGGTACTCATCCAGATCCAGGGGGTCAAGCCGCCCATAATGTTCCATGGCGATGTGCACCTGGCGGCTGAAGAAAGACTGCTCGCCCGACGGCTCGCGGCTCGCCCTCTGCGGCTGCGGTGGCATGGCAAATCCGCCATCGTCCAGCAGCAAACCGTCCATGCCCTGCGTCCAGAGCTGCGACAAGCGGCGCACCAGCCCGCGTGGTCGGCAGTGCGCGCGCACCAGACTGTCGGCCTGGGACAATCTCAGCCCGGTGTAAGTCACGCTGGATCGGCCCGGCACAGCGATCTCGACCATCGGCGTGCGGTAACAGGCCCCAACGCACCCGACGCGTTTCACCGTGGCATTGGCCCCGCTCAGCGCGACGCTCTGCTGCAAAGCGTGGATTACCCGGTCCGTTCCTTTTGCCAGGCAGCAGGAATCGAGGCAGACCTTAATCTCGGCGCCGCTGGGCCCGGCGTGACGAGTGTCGCGGGCCGCGGGCCGAAGGACCTGGCCTATTCCCTTGTCAGCGGTGCTCGGCGGCCGTGCGAGGAAATCCCGGATGGTGGCCGGCACCTTCTCAGGCGTGGCGTAACCGGTCGTCTCCTCGGCGATGCGCATTACCGGGGCCAGGGTGCAGCAACCGAGGCATGCGACCCGTTCGATGGTGAACTGGCGGCTGGTATCGGTGTCCGAGCCTTCAGGAATCCGCAAGCGGCGGCGCAAAGCGTCCTCGACCCGCTCGGCTCCCCCCACATGACAAGCCGTCCCGTGACAAACCTGCACGATGTGCTTGCCCACCGGCTCGTGCCGGAACATGTCGTAGAACGTTGAAACCCCACTAAGGGCCGCCGGCGTAATTTGCGTAGTGGCACAAACCCGCTTTAAGGCTTCCTCTGGCAGGTAGCCGTAGTGGTCCTGCAATGCCTGCAGGACTGGGATGACGGCGTCGGGCGTACGCCCAATATGCTGCACGGCCTCGTCCACAAATCTCAGGTCAACGCTCATGGATTAAAGCCCGAAGTGCGAAGTCCGAAGAAGCCTGCAGCCCAAAGCTTCAACTGCTCTGGAATTCCGGGTTGCGGCCAATCTCGGATGTTGCACCTCGGTCATTTGGCACTCCCTCGGACTTCGGACTTCGGACTTCGTACCTCACCCAGGCACCACACATTAGTCACTCCTCGCAGGAAGATCTTATCCTGGGCAAACGCCGGGCTGGCATGAAACCCATCACCCATTTCGGTGCGGAACAATTCCTTGAACTGCCGGGCGGCTTCGACCACCACCGCAGCTCCTTTCTGGCTGATCAGGTACAGGCGGTTCCCAGCCAGGCTCGGCGAGGCGTGGCATTCCATGTCGAAGTCGTGCTCCCAGACCTTCTTTCCGTCTTTAGTGTCAAAGCACGTCAACAGGCCGGAAGTGGTCAGCGCGAACACGAGTTCGCCGTTGCTGGTGGGGCTGGTCACGTCCGGGACATTGTCCTCATTGGTCCAAACCACGTGGGTTTTGGTCACATCGCCCCCTCCGTCTGGCCGAATAGCCAGCAGCTTCTCCGAAGGGCTGGCCACAAACACCAATCCGCCGGCGAACACTGGCGAAGGCGTGACTTCGCCATTGAGCCCTTCCACCCGCCAGAGTTCCGAGCCATCCGTCGCGGCGTAGGCGATCACCCACGGCACAGCCAGCGCGATCACCTGCGCTTTGGCGGCCGCCTCGATGACGATCGGCGAAGCCCATGAACTGCCCACCTTGCGCGGGCGCTCCCAAACGACTCGGCCCGTGCGACCGTCCAGCGCGTAGAGTTTCGATTTCCCCTCCTCGGGTTCGCCCTGGTCGAGCTGCACGATCAGCCGGTCTTGCCACGTGGCCAGCGACGTAGCGTAGCCATAAGGATTCTTCAAGGCGCCGAAGCTTTTTGACCAGGCCGAGTTCCCTTCGAGTGTAAATGCCGCGCAGTCGCCATTCGCAAAGATCACATAGACCCGTCGGCCATCCGTCGCCATGGTCGAAGCCGCGTAGCCAGTGGAATCCGGGACCTCGGCTCGCTGGGGCGCGCCGGGAACATTTGTCACGGACTGCCGCCAGAGCGTCTGGCCTGTTTGGGCGTTCAGGCAAAGGACCTCACGCCGCGCGGCATCGCCACCCGAGAAGAACACGCGGTCGCCCCAGACAATCGGCGAGCCAAAGCCGCTGGCTGGAGAAGGGACCTTCCAGGCGATGCCCGCGCCGGTCTTCGGGTCCCATGCCAGGGGCGCATTGGTGAACGCCCAAACGCCGCTTCCATCCGCTCCGCGAAAACGCGGCCAGTTGCGTTTCAGCTCGTCGAAAGACGCGGCGTCCGGGGCGGCGGCTGAATCACTCGTGCCTAAAAGCTTTTCCACCTCCGCCGACCCTTTGGGCAACACCGTGGTCCGGCTGAAGCCTGCACCAAGAAGAAATACACCGACAACCACGCCGACAGCCGCCACCGACCAGCGGGCGGAAGCCGCCGCGCGCGTGGCTTGATCAGCGTCTTCCGGCCTGGCTCCGGGCAATGGTGGGCGCCTCTGATGACGCGCGGTTTGGGTGGTCGCCAGGACAAAAATGATCACCCCGCCCAGCAGCAGGTAAACCCCCGACTCCATTTTCGAAAGTTGGCGGAAATATTGCCGGCGAAGCTGCAAATCGAGCGCCCGAATGCGCTGCTTCATCTGCTCGTCCGCGGGGCTGAGCCGCAGCTTTTCTTTGTATTCTTTGAGCAGCGGCGATTTCAGCGGATCTTCCGCCCGGCTGCCAAGATGGCCAATGAGCATCGCCACACCGATCACCAGGGCGAAAACGCCGGCCACCCAGGCCGTCAACCGCCACGCGCGCGCGGCTTGTGGGCGGTCTAAAGCGGGCGCAGTTGTGGGTTGGAATGGTGGAAGCTCAGGCATTATTTCGGGACCCTTTGCGGTTGCAGGCTGGCGGCGGGCAGCAGGCCGCGGCGGACCAGTTCGTTCGGGCAATACTCGAAACAGCGCGCGCACTCAAAGCAGTCGCCGCGGTCCGGCTCGTAATCGTTCCGGCGGCGGCGCAGCGACCGGCTGACCAACTTCGCCCCGATCACCAGCCCGACCCATGCGCCGAAGATCGTGCCGGCCGTGGCAAACCTCGCGCGGATGCGCCTGGCATCAATGAGGATCTCCTGCGGAGTCTGACGCGCGCGTTCCAGCGCCAGCTCGTCCGGGGTCAGAACGCCGAACTTGGGCGCCGTTCCTTGCGCGCGGACGAACTGCTCCGCCAGGCTGACCGTCGGGTGAAGGCGGGAGGCGGGAGCGCTGAATCGCCATCCGAGCCAACTGCCGCCAGCCATGAGCGCCGGAACCAGCGCCAACAGCAATGCCAACCGCCGCCGGTCCTTGGCCAAAGTCGGTGCCACGCCCGCGCCAGATTCCGGCTCGCGCATCGCGCCGAAGGGGCAGGAGGCTTCGCACAGCCGGCATTGGGTGCAATAATCGGGCGTCACACGCACGCGCCATTTCGCGACGATCGCCCCCAGCTTCAGCAACGCCCCGTAAGGACAGAGGAAACGGCAGTAAGGCCGGCCGACGAAGACGCCCAGCAACAGCAGTGCCGCACCGGCCAGCACCATCAACGTCCGCCCGTTCATTCGGAAAATCGGCACGAACGGATCATACTGGCAGATAATAAACGCGCTGCCGGTCGCGGCGAACAGGACGCCCGCCCCGAGGTAAATGTAAGGCAGCACGCTCAGCGCCTGTTCGAGCCAAGGAGGCACCTTCACCGGTTTCAGCAGCACCAGGTCCTGCAGCGCGCCGTGCGGGCACACTCCCGCGCAAAACGCCCGGCCAGCAAAAAGCGCGAAAACCAGGGGCAGCACGAAGAACGCCGTCACTCCCGCCGGCACGGCGTAGCTCCGATCAAAAAGCCCGAGCGCAACGTTCTGCACGGAGCCGATCGAGCAGACGCACCCCTTGCGCCAGAACCCGAAGTAAAGCACTGAGAAAATCGAAAGAGTTATCAGCCCCTTGCGCGAACGTTTCTTGAACACCAGCACGCTCGCAAGGGCCAGGGATGCGCCCAGCACCGCCACATCCAGATACTGAAGAATCAGCCCGCGGGCCGGTGGGGTCGTGGTCACCGGAAGCTGATGCCCCCCCTCAAAATCCGGTGGCGGAAACCGCTGCTCGGCGATTGCAGTGCAGGAGAGAAGGGCAAACAACAGGAACAGGCCGAGCATCCAGACCTGGCCGCTCCGCGAACCGACTTGCGCGCTTCGGACTTCGGACTTCGGACTTCGGACTTCGGGCCTCACGCTCCGTGGCTCATGGTCTTGAGCAGATACGGCTGATCCGCCGGCACACGGCGGAAGGCGTCGCCGGCGCAGACTTTGGAAATCGCGCACTCGTTGCAGTTCACGCACCGGTCGTGCCGGACTTGCAGGAACAGCGAGCCGTTGCCGAAACGGTTGCAGCCCTCGACACACTTCGCGCAGCCGATGCAGAGCGCCTCGTCAATCGTGTATTCGTAATAAGGGTCCTCGACATACGTGCGCTTGATGGCAGAGGTGGGGCACAGGCAGTTTTCCGCCCCGGTGTTCAGATCGTTAGGCTCCGGCTCGAAATAACCCGTGCAAAGCTGGCAATAACCGCAGATGGCGAAAGCGTGGACGCATTTGACGGCCGATTGCTCCAGCACGCAGGCGGTCGCGCAATTGCCGCAGCGCACGCATTTCTGCGGGTCAATCTGCCAGACGGTCCCTTTGGCCGCGCTGCGACCGGCCATCACACCTAGCAAACCGCCGAACCCTGTCAGTGCAGCCGCTCGCGTGCCGTCGCGCAGAAACTGGCGACGGCTGACACTAGGCTCAGGCTTGGCATCCATGCCGCTATCCCTGAACCCCGGCCTTGGTGGCGGACGCCGACGGCGCTTCTTTCTTTCTCGCCATGATGCGAACGTTCGCCTCCACCACGTCGAGAACATAAATCCGCTCGCCGGCATCCACCGCCGCGTCCAACCCGCCCGTGGTGCAGTCTGACGGGGAACACTTCTGCCAATTCTCAGAGAACGATTCCGGCCCGGCTACCACGCACTCAAAGACGCCCTCTTTCGAGTAAATCTTCACGCGGGGCAGCCCTTTCTCACAGGTGACATAGCGTCCATCCGGCAGCAGTGCCAGGCCAACCGGGTTGCAGCAGCCGCAGAACCCCTCAATGGCCGCGGAAGGCCTGCCCCAGGAAAACTCCAGGTCGCCATTGGCGGTGTAGGCTTCGACGCGGTACCGCCCCGGATTGTTGACGCGCAGCAGGCCGTCGCGGGCCAGCTTCACGTCCAGGTACGGGCTGGGCACGATCAGGCCCGGAATGTTGCGTTCTTTGTTCTTCTCGCCGATGCGGCCAATCAGCTTGCCAGTCTTGTCGTAGCGCAGCACCACACGGTTGCCCGCATCGGCCGCGAACACGTCCTTGTCGCCCACGGCCAGTCCGGTGAGCCAGGTCTTCTTGCCGGGGGATTCCCAGGCTGCCACGCGCTGGCCTTGGCGATCGAACACCTCCACGTGATCCCGCAGCCCGGCGTAAATTGTCCCGTCGCCCGCCACGGCGAGGCATCGGGCCGGGCCCGGCAGCGCAATCTCGCTGACACGCGCCCCTTCGCGATCCACCACGCTCACGTAGTTTCCTGCCGCGATGTAAAAGCGGTCGTCCGGCCCAGCGGCAATCCGGTGCGGCTCGGGGTAGGGACTCCGGAACTGGCCGACCTGCTCGTAGTGGATGAGTTTGGGGTCGGTCTTTCGCAACCGTCCTACGTCGTAGGCGAAAGGGTTGGCGTCCTTGCCCGCGCTGGCTGCAAACCCAAGTTGTGCTGAAGCGGCGATGGTCGCGCCGCTCACGGCGAGAATTCCAGCGTCCTGCGCGCTTTCCTTGATGAATTGGCGCCGGGTGATAGTTCGATTGCGGTTTCTCATAGTCAACCTTCCGTTCGAGAGCGTTTGGCGGAAAGGGCCTGCGGCAGGCTGCAGCCGGCGAAGAGACCGCAACCACTGCAAACGCCGCGATTCACGCAGCGCTGGCCCGCTGGCCTTCGGGACCGCACAGCCAGGCTGGCCGCAATGGCGAGCAGCGCCAGCAAGCTGTAACGCGCCGCCGCGCGAAAGAACTCGCGCCGGCTTCCAACCATTTCGGGTGAAACTCGCATAGCACAGCGGTTGAAATATAACGCAAAGAGCGTCCTCCGCGACAGCAAAAGCTGCTACAAGCGTTTTGGCAAATACCAACCCTTTTTTGTCTGCCGGATGGCCGAATTTGTTCTGTGCCGTGCTTCAGGTTCCCTGGTCCCGCCCGGTGGCTTGTTGGGGAAAATACTGCAAGGCGAGGCGACTTGGGTGGGTTGGCTGAACCACGCGCTGGAACAGGTAAGAAGCGCCGACTTCAGCGCCGGCTGCACCCGTTGGGGGACCGGGCGAGACGCCAGCGCTCGCTTCGCTGGATGGTTTATGGCCGCAATGCGACGCGCTTCAGTCTTTTCAAGGGTCGGCGGCCAGCGGGACAGCCGGAAGATAAATCGTGAAGTTTGTCCCTTGGCCCACCTGCGTGTGGACGTGCAGCGCGCCTTTGGCCTCTTTGACGAGGCGATGAACGATGTTCAACCCCAACCCGGTGCCCTGTCGGGGACCTTTGGTGGAGAAATAGGGCTCGAAGACTTTCGGCAGTATCTCCGGTGGAATCCCCGGCCCATTATCGGAGACGGAGAGCATCAGGAGGGGAGCCGTGTTGTCCAGGCTCTCCACATTGAGCAGGCGGTCCTGGGGGCAATCCTTGAATGCGGCCAGGTCGAGCGGTCGCGACAGAACGCGACTCTCGATTTCAACCGAATGCGGCTCGGGCGCACACTGGAAGGCGTTGACGGTGAGGTTGAGGAGGAGCTGAATGACATCAGTGCCATTCATGCGCACCGCGATGTCATCGGCCAACGGGCGGGCGGTGAACTGGTTTGCGCCCAGGCTGGGATGGACCCGCACGAGGTGGCCGAGGTCCGAAAGCAGTTGGTTGACGCCGATGCGGGGTGCGTCATCGGGTTGGCGACGCAGAAAGCTGAGGTAACGACGCGAGATTTCGATGCAGTTGGTCACCTGGCGGGTTATGGTCTTCAACCGGTCCTTGATGAACTCCAGGTCTTCCACCTCGAGGCGCGTCGCGTTGCCAATGCGCTGGTTCATGATTTGAATGAAGCCGGAGATGACCGTGAGCGGCCCGTTGATGTCGTGGATGATGCTGGCGTAGATTTCGCCCCGGGTGTGGGCCATCTGCTCCTCGATTTTCTGGTTCTGCAATTCGCTGAGCAATTGCTGGAGTTTTTCGGCGTTGGTGTGGATTTCGCTTTCCAGCGTGTGCCGTTGCATGGCGTTCGCGATGGCGGCGCGCATGGTGGAAACATCGAACGGCTTATTGATGTAGTCGCAGGCGCGCAGGCGCAGCGCCTGGCGCATGGTATCGGTCGTCTCGAAGGCGGTCATCATCACCACCTCGATGCTGGGATCAACGTATTTCAGGCGTTCGAGGACTTCGATGCCGGACATGCCCGCCATGCGAATGTCCAGCACGGCGGCATCAATCCGGTTTGCCTGGGCCAGTTTGACTGCCGTCGCGCCATCGCCGGCCATCAGGATATGGTAATCATCCTTGAAAATGACCCGTAGCGACTGGCGCGCCCCTTCCTCGTCATCCACGATCAAAAGGGTGCCTTTGCGCCTGGGGAAAACCGCCGGTTCCCCCAGCGTCTCAGTTGCGTCGGGTGCCGAAGCTGAGGCCATGGTCAAAATTCTGCTCACCAAATAATAGACCCGTCACGGAAGCGGACAGGTCCAGTGAGGGCGTATTCTACCAGAGCTCAGCCGCACTACAAGGGGAAAGATTGAGAGAGTAGGCAAAACTTCCCTGTTGACGCCCTCGGCCCGGTCTGGCAGAATGGAGTCGCAATGAATCCGAGCGAGAACCCATTCTCCCTCACCCGCGCAGCGCCAAGCACAAGCGGGCGCGCCAAAAACCAAATTATTATCAGTATCAGTTACTCTGCGTTAAGACGCTGGACGACTCTGTCAGCTACCCTAGCGGCATTCGCGTTTGTTTGCATGACAACGCCATTAGCCTTGAGCCAAGCCGGCGGGACCATGACGGTCGCTACGGGCATCACTAACCCTGTGATTTGCGTCTCGCCAAGCAGTTTGGATTTTGGCCGGGTTGCAATAGGCCGGACCAACGACCTGTATCTACGAGTGCAGAACTTGGGCAGTGGCACGCTCACAGGATCGGCCACCACGTCGCCTCCGTTTAGTATCATCGCGGGTCGTACTTACTCACTGGGAAGCGGCCAGAGCCAATTGATAGGGGTGCGATACCTGCCGAGGGTGGAAGGCACGAATTCCCAGTCTGTAGCTCTTTCAGGGGGGGGCAATGCGACCGTCGCAGTGAGTGGTGTCGCTAAAACAATACGTCTTCCACCTCCTACGGGCTTGCGTATTATCCCAAATCCGTAGGCCGAAATCAGGCACCCGGAAATCACAGGGTGGCAACCAGCCGCAAATCACCCGCGCAGCGCCAAGCACAAGCGGGCGCCAGGAACCAATTCTTATCAGTTTTCAATTATAGACCAGCCCTGAGCGGCGCGCGATCCGCCGCCAGCCTTCAAGCTTGCAGCGTCAGAGAGGCGTCCAGCGGGAGGGAAATGCGGACAACGCCGGCCTGGCCGGATTTTGGGGAAACGATCTCGACTTTGCCACGATGTGTCTCTATGATTTTGTGGCTGACGGTCAGGCCGAGGCCCAAACCAACATTCCGGGTGGTGAAGAAAGGGACGAAAGCTTTCTTCAGCGCTTCGGGAGTGAAACCAGCGCCGTTGTCCTGCACTTCGATTTCCAATTTGCGCAGGCCGTTACCGCCGGGTTCGGTGTGCAAACGAACGTCAATGGCTGGATTGGTGGGGTTTGCCTGGAGGGCATTCAGCATGACTTCGGCCAGCGCATGTTTAAGCGCGGCGCGGTCGCCGCTCAGGACGATGGGGTTGCTGCCCGCATGGCACTTGAGCGGGCCTGGTTTCGCGGGCTGATACTTGCAGGCTTCCTGATAGGCCTCTTCGATCAAGGGTTGCAGAGGGAACGATTCCAGTGAGTCCACCGCGTCGCGTGCCAGAAAGCGCATCTGGCTCATTAGTCGGGACACCCGCTTGACCCCGTCGGCCAGCGCCAGGTTGAGGGAGGCGCGGAATTCGGCGTCTCCCCATTTGTCGGCGAGCAATTGCTGGTGGGTGGAGAGGGGCACCAGGGCATTGTTGATTTCATGGGCCAGGCGGTCGGCCATGGCTTTGACCAGGCGCAAGTTGGCGGCCTCAATTTCCAGACGCTGGAATTGTCGGGTCTGGGTCAGGTCCTCGGCCAGCAGCAGGGCGGAAGCCGGAAGTCCGGCGACCAGCCTTTGGAAGGGGACAATGTTGATGTGATAGACGGTGCCGGGCGAACTTTCCGGTTCATACTTGAAACTGGAAATCGCCGCCCCGGTCTTGAGCACCTGATAGACTTTGGCACCCAGGAGCTGCGGCAGATCGCTGAACTCCAGCTCGCCACTGCGGCGTTCAGTGCGGCTGAAGTATTTGCGCGCCGTTTTGTTGGCGTGCAGAATGGTCAAATCGCGGCTGACGACGACGCAGGCGCTGCTGAGTTCGCGCAGGATGTCGGCCATCATCTGGTGGTTGCCCGCCAACTGGTCGTGGAGCCAGATGTTCTTGATGGCCAGGCCCAGTTGCTCCAGCAAATGGAAAATGAGTTCCAACTCCGAATTAACGAGCGGCTCGCCGGTGATGCGCCCGTCAAAGACGGCCACGCCCAGGACGTTCTCCCGGTCCAGAATAGGCACGGCCACCTGGACGCCCAGCAGTTCGAATTCTTTCTGGGTTTCGACGTCATGGCGGGCTTCTTCGCCGCCCCGCCGCAGGATGTGCCCGAGGCGAAAGAGATGTCCGCCAATGCCTGCGTCGAACGACAATTCGAAGTGCTGCAGCAATCCGGGCGACAGGCCGATAGCGGCGGCGGCGCGCAATCGCCGGCTTTCGCCGAGCGCGGCGATTTCGCCGAAGGAAGCGAAGGGCTGCCGGAGGAAAATGGCCGCCCGATTGACGCTGAGGATCTCGTGCAGCAGCAGCAGGAATTGCCTGAGCATTCCCTCTGCATTGAGCGAGTGAGTCAGGATGGCGGAAAAGTCACGCAGGATACCCAGGGGCGGGGTGGCGGCTGGTCCCGTGCTCGCTTCGGCGGCCCTGGCGGTTTCCGCCGGGTAGAGCGGCCCGGCGGGCCGAAGGGGTGGCGAAGACGCCGGCGGCGGCCAGAGGCGCTCCAGCAGGGCAGTGAGCAGGCGCGCGCGGACCGGCTTGGTCAACACATGGGTCGCTCCGTGCAAATAGGCTTCTTCCTCCCACTCCCACTGTTTGGCCCCGGTATAGATGATAACGGGGCAACGGGGGGCCTTCTGGCGCAGCTTCTCGAAGAACCACAGGCTCTGAATGCTGGTCAGTTCGACATCCACCACACAAGCCTCGATCAGACCGTGAGCGAGCAAAGGTTCCGCCTCGTTCAGGTTGGCACGATGCAGGACACGGTACTGCTCAGGATTGATCGCCGCGCGAACCGCTTCGGCGAAATCCGGATGTTCGGCCAGCACCAACAGGGTCTTCATAGCACGAGGTTGCCGGCCCCGGCTGGAACTTTTTGGCGGCTGGCCTGGCAGCGCAACAATTCCACCGCGGCATTACGCACTATTTCTTTCCCGCTGGCAATCCTTAGATTGTGGTCGTGCGAAAGAAAAACTTCTGCATCTGCCTGTGTCACGGCGGCGTCTTCCATAAGCCCGTCTCTGATATCTTTTATCTTGGCCTGCGAGATTAGCAATTCTGCCGCCCGGACACAACAACGGGGAATACTGATTACCGGCTCGGGAGACTACGTATCCCCCCGTCAGGGGTTTTTCGGGGCGGGCGGCGGGGAGTTGAATGCCGAAGTCAACAGCCAGTGTCGGCGACCAGGGGCGATAGAGCCGGGCGCTTGGCTCTTGAATGCGGAATTTCGTTCCCGGTTATTCCGAGGAGATCAGCTTTTCCCAGAGGGTTTCGCTCAACAGGACTTTCTGGAGGAATTCCTGCTCATCTTGCGCCGGCGGCATCTGGCTGGGATTGGTGGGCAAACGGAGCGTGAAGGTGGTTCCCTGACCCGGCTCGCTGCGGGCATCAATTCGGCCCCCGTGATGATGCACAATGAAAAAGCAGGCCATCAAGTGAATGCCGTATTCCGTCGGGCTGTCGCTGCGGACGACAAAGGGATCGAAAACCAGCCGCAGGGCCTCCTTGGGTAAACCGGGCCCGTTGTCGCTGACCTGCACCTGAACTTCCTGTTTGGCCGTGGTGGCGCCCGGAAGCAGGGTGGCCGTGAGGGTGATGCGGCTTCCGGCCGGCAAGCTGGCGATCTCATCTCTGAGCAACAACTCGAATAGCCGGTAAAACTTGGGCTTGTCCACATTCAAGACCGGGAGCGAATCAGGAATGCGGTTTTCCACCTGAATATCCCTGGCCTTAAAACCATCCGCCAGCCTGTCGAGAGTGTCGGCAATCACGGTGTGCAAATGGACGCCGTCAGAAAACGCGAATGCGGGTTCTTCCGAGGCAGTCCAGAGGTCCTTGAGCATGTTGTTGATCTTCTCAATCTGGCCCTGGACGTTGTGGTGGTATTCCTTCCAGAAATCAGGATTGCGCAAGCCGTTCAAGTCCATCTTCTCTTCCTCCATTTTGGCGGGCGCGAGGTCCAGGAAGGTTTTGACGGCTACCAGCGAATTGCGGATGTGATGGCTCAGCCCGGCGGCCAGGAGGCCCAGGCTGATGATCCGGTCGGCAATCATCATGTTGTGAAGCACGGACAGTTTCTCCTTCAGCAACTGGTCGCGCTCGCGCTGGACCATAAAGAATTCCAGGCCGCGCTTGATGGTGTTTTCCAGTTGAGGCGGGTCCCAGGGTTTGGTGACATACTTGTAAATCGCGCCGGTGTTCACGGCGGCGATGGCCGCATCCATATCGGCATAGGCCGTGGCCAGCAGGCGGATAATGCGCGGGCGGAGCTGGCGGGCCTTCTCCAGCAGCCAGACGCCCTTTTCCCCTGGCATTCGCTGGTCGGTCATCAGCAGGCCGACTTCATCCTTGTGCTCCTCCAGCAACTTGAGTCCATCCTGGGCATTGGAGGCGGTGAGGATGCGAAACTGGTCCTGAAAAGCCCGAGTGAAGTGTTTCAAGGACTTCTCTTCGTCATCCACGTAGAGGACGGCAAACCTCTTGTAGTCGTAAAGATGTTGCATAAAACGCTGCTCAACAGTTTATAGATTTATTACCCATTCAATATATTATTCACCAACCGTGCGGCCTATTGACTCCTGCCACTCTTTGGCGGCGGTTGCGCCACGCCGGTTCATCTCATCCTTTCGCCGGGAATTCCAGCGTAAATTCGCAGAACTTGCCGGGTTGGCTCCGGACGGAGATGCGGCCTTCACACTCTTGGACGATGCGATAGCAGATCGCCAGGCCGAGCCCCATGCCCTCGCCGACGTCTTTGGTCGTAAAGAACGGATCGAAGATCTTATCCAAATGCTCCGACTCAATGCCCATCCCGTTGTCCCGAATCACGAGGATACTCTGGCCCGGTTCGAGGCGGCCTTCGATCCAGATCGTCGGCTGCTCGTTCTCAAACGATTTGGTCTTCAAGGCGTCGAGCGAATTCTGCAGCAGGTTAACCAGCAGATGAATGAGCTTGTTCTTATTCGCCCAGACAGTTTGATGCTCGGCCAGCTTTTGCTCGATCCGCACCTTGTCTTTCCATTCGTTGCTCAGGAAGCGCAAGGCCGCGGTGACAACTTCCGGCACCTCCACCTGGTCCCGACTCTCCGTCTCGGGATGGGTGAACATCCTCAAGTCGGAAACGATCGTTTTCACCCGCATGATCCCCTCTTCCACGTCTTTCAGGATGTCCTGATACTCTTCCTGCTGTTCGGGCGCGAGGTACTTGCCCTTGTTGCGCAGCGTGAAGAGGCCCGTGGTCGCGAAGTTTAGCGGGTTATTGATTTCATGAATGATGCCGGCGCTCATGCGGCCAAGCGAAGCCAGCTTTTCGGTCTGCACGAGTTGCGTTTCGGTTTCTTTGAGCTGCTCGATGGTGGATTCCAGCACTTGATTCTGCTTGGAGACTTTGCGTTGGTATTGGTGCGATTCCACGAGGTTCTTGATGCGCACGTGCAGCTCGGTGGTCGAAAACGGCTTGGCCAGGAAGTCGCTGGCGCCCGCCTCCAGGGCTTTGAGCTTGGTTTCCTCATCGGCGCGCGCCGTAAGCAGGATGATGGGGATGCTCTGCGTGGGCGTGTGCTCGCGGATTTCGCGGCAGGCCTGCAACCCGTCTTTTTCGGGCATCATCATGTCGAGCAGGATGATGTCCGGCAAAAACTGGCTGGCCTTTTCGATGGCCTGCTGGCCGTCCACCGCTTCCAGCACATGGTAATGCGGGCTTAACTGCGATCTAAGAAAGCGCAACATGTCGGGCTCGTCATCCGCCACCAACAGGCTGGGCAGGCTGCCGTTGCGACCCGTTTCCACGGGACGCAATGAATCCTGCAAAGGGGCTAGCGCCGGGAAGAGCTCCGCCCGGCGGTACAAATTCGCCAGCCATTCCTCAGAGGCGACCGTGCCGCCCTGGGCCGCTGCCGGCGCGGATTCCGGTTCGCTTTCGGGTTTTGGCGCGGCCGGCGATTCCGCTTTCCGGTACGGCAGGCTGACCTTAAAAGTGGTGCCTTTGCCTTCCTGGCTTTGCACGGTGACCTGGCCGCCCTGAACTTCCACCAGTTCCTTGACGAGCGCCAGGCCGATGCCCACGCCCTGGTATTTGCGCTTGGAAGAGCCGTCCGCCTGCCAAAAGCGATCGAACACGTGGGGCAGGTTCTGCTCCGAAATCCCCATGCCGGTATCGGCTACGGTCAGGACAAGTGCCTCGCCTTGCTTTTCCGCGCGCAGTTCCACTCGCCCGCCGGCGGGAGTGAACTTCAGGGCGTTGAAAAGAAGGTTCAGGACAATCTTCTCCAGCTTGTCGCGGTCGCCAACCACGGTGCCCACGACGGGTTCCACATAGGTCTCCAGTCGCAGCCGCTTGTCATCGGCGACCTGGCGGGCAGCGCTGGCGAGGCCTTTGACGAAGTCGGCGACTGGCACCGGTTCGCGTTTAATTTCCATGCGGCCCGATTCGAGCCGGACCAAGTCCAATAAATCGTTGATGAGCTTGAGCAGGCGCATGCCGTTGGAATGCATGGTGACGAGCAGCTCTTTGGTGTCCGCCTCGAGCGTGAAGCGACGGAGCAGTGTTTCCAGCGGCGCCAGCAGCAGCGTCAGCGGGGTGCGCAACTCATGGCTGATATTGGCGAAGAAGCGGCTCTTGATCTGGTCGAGTTCGCGCAGCTTCGCGTTGTTCTCCTCCAGAACCTTTTTGTTCCGATCCAGCTCATAACGCAACGCGAACTCACGGAAGCGAAGCCGATTGAACAGGTAGTTGCCGCAGACGATGATAATCCCGGTTAGGACGATGAAGTAAGCATCGGTGTAGAAAATGCCAAACTTGTCGCCCCCCGCTGCACGGGTCAGGTAGGTGGCCAAGTACAGGCACATGACCGCGAAGGTCGCGAACAAGGACTCGCCGATGCTCCAATGGCCGACGACGCTCACGGCCAGCAAGATAAGATTGAGGGCGGCGTAGTACGGTGAGGTGGCGCCCTCGGTCCGGTACATCATTAGGCACATGAAGAACGCGGGCAGGATCACGATAGGCATGCCTACCAACGGATAGCATTTGCGCGCGATCGGGGTGTAGTGGAGCATCCAAATGCCCAGAATCAACAGCGAGCACAGCAGGCGCAGGCGAAGAAACTCGCCCAGATAATTGTGGCCGAGGTAATCCCGGTAAACAAAGAAGTCGGCCGTCACCCCGAGCGGCATGAGCACAAATACCAGCGCGCAAGCCAGCTTGCCGGTATTGATCCGCACCTGTCGCTCGTTGGCCAAAAAGGCCCGCCGAAATTCGGCCTGCCGGAAGAGTTGTTCGTCAGACGTCATTGGACTTGCTCGCCTCCAGGAAGATGTTTATGCCGCTATCGTCGCTGAGAACGCGGACCTCTTCTAGCGAGACGCCCTCCGGGCGGAGGGCAGCCAGTTGGGCGGCATCGCGGTAAATCAAATGCCAGTCCAAAATGAGTTCCAGGCTGCCGCTGTTGGGACTGGTGGGGGCTACGTTGGTGGCCAGCACCGATCCGCCGGGAGCCAACGATTGGTAGAAGAGCATCATCAGCCGTTTGCAGGTGCGGTCCGGCAGGTAATCAAAGAGCCCGGCGCAATAGATCAGGTCGTAAGAGTTACCTCGGGCAAT
>Ga0182021_10002041_pt1 | contig 23560 bp, 23 predicted proteins | sample 612E3MmetaG_FD_120493 | JGI IMG/M metagenome (GOLD analysis project Ga0182021, IMG submission 120493) | Permafrost microbial communities from Stordalen Mire, Sweden - 612E3M metaG (Illumina Assembly) | ecosystem: Environmental > Terrestrial > Soil > Wetlands > Permafrost | place: Sweden... | reverse complement strand
CAATACGAAACTCTTTGGTATACCTTCCCCGTGGAATCCTCTCCATTTTAAACACCTCAGTCTCTCTATTTTACTTGACTTTGGTGTCCGTTAAATCCATCCTACCTCAGTTTCTTAACCCGCTCAGGATGAATTGCAGCAATCTCTACCGCGAATGATGCTCCGAGTAAATGCCCGACAATATCTATTTTCTTTAGTTTCATACTAGTGATAAAATGCTCAATGTTTTGTATATAGTCATCAAACTTCGGTTCTTTAATAGGTAAATCTGTGTTCCCGTATCCCAGCGCATCCATAGCGATAGCCCGGTAATGCTTTCCAAGATATGGTAATATTTCCGTAAATTCATCTCACGATATTCCAGCCTTGTGGAGCAAAAGTACCGGTTCTCCACTGCCTTCGGTCCGGTAGTGCACTTGTCCTTCAGGAGTGTCAACATAACCTCGTTTCATTTTATGCCCTCCTTATGATTCAATTAAGTCATATTTTAGCATAATTCCGATTGCGCATTACCGCATAATTAACCGTAATACATGGGAAAATATTTGAAACTAGCCCATTGTACTAAGAAAATTTACATACAGCGAGTTACATTGAAAATCTTTATATATTTATCTGTTAATCATAACTTCGAAAAAGAAAGAGGCTGGAGTGTTCCAGCCTCTTTCTTTTTTCAATTCAGTGACTATCTTATTTTGCTTTAATTAATTTTGTGACAAGTTTATCCGTACCAACGACGTTTAGTTTCTTAAAGAAGAATGAGAATCGTTCCTCAATCTCTCTGCAAATTTTATCCATGGTCGGTTGAGGAATATCCCAAATTTCTTTCTTAAAATCGCCAAATGACCTCTTGCGGTTACGATAATAGAACTGGACATCGCTTTCGCCTGTTTTCCGGTCGCCAGGATACTTGTCTTCAATTCCTTTATTGATCTTTTCAAGTAAAGGTTTCGGGAAATTTATACTATCAAAAAAGATGTTCTGGAAACCGGTGGCAAGGTGTACTTCCATTGTCCCTTTCTTGGGGAACAAATCAAACATCTCATCGGGTAGAGTTGACGCGCCGTGTTGGACGGCGCCGCCCATACCATACTCGTCTCTGGCTAGTTTAGAAAGTTTCTCAAGAGTATCAAAGTCCAACTGTACTTTGGCAATAGACCCATCCGGCAGAACTACACCACCGTGCGTTGTACCCGTTTGGACGCTGATTTTGGAGATACCCTTCATTCCTGCGGGTAAATACTTGCGATATTGCTGCATATATGCCCGTAAATCTTCAACCGTACTATTGGTGTGGCCGATTTCACCGATTTCCCCACCGACTGATATCGTGATACCTTTAGGCTCAATACTACGAATATATTTGGTGAATTCCGCAGTGAGTCGGCTATTGGCTTCTTGTTGCTCAACCAAATCCGTTTTACTCATATCTACCATTGTGGAAGCATCAATATCGATGTTGTAGAAACCGGCATCTACCGCTTCTTTGATCAAGTTTTTAATCGCAGTTGTCTCTTTTTCCGGATTTTCACTATAATTCTTATGATTTACCTGGCAGTGGTCGCACTGTATGAAAACCGGCCCTTTATAACCTTCGGCTAAGCCTGCGGCGATGATTGCAGAGGCGAATTCGCCGGGGTTCTGCTTTGTATATCCCATCTCGGAACGAGCGATTTCAAAGATAAACGGCCCTACTTTGTTTATTATTGCCGGCTTGAAAACTGCACGCGCAAAATCAAAGGTAAAGCCGCGAACATTTACGGCTGGAACGGTGAAACCACCGTATTTTTTACCCATCGCATCATAGAGATTCTGGATGCTGGCAAAGAATAGACCATTAGCATAAGCCATTTCTCTAATCTGTGCTTGTTTATTTTTAACATCAGTACCAAAAACCATTTCTCTTACTAAAACTTTAATTTGTTCAGGTGACATTGCTGGACTCATTTTATTCTTCTCCTAATTAATTACAATATATTACGGTTACCATTATACCTGATGGTATCATACATTGTCGGCACATCAACGAGATTGAGATGCCCTAGTACATTGACAATCGGAACTGAAGATATCTTGCCATCCTTAGAGCATACCAATTGCCCCCATTCTTTCTTGTCAATCAGATTTACGGCAGCAATACCGAAGTACCTGCCCATGCGTCTGTCGTAAGCGCAGGGTGCACCGCCGCGCTGGATATGGCTGAGCACTACACACCGAGTCTCGATGTTAGTACTCTTAGTAATTTCACTCGCCACGTACTCGCCAATCCCACCAAGGGTCTCATGTCCAAAGGCATCATATTTTTTGTCTCTCGATATTGTATTCCCGCCCTTAACCTTCGCGCCTTCAGATACAATCACGATGTCATATCTGTTCCCACTTTTTCTTCCATGGAGGATTAATTCGTTTACCCGATTCATATCGAAATCATATTCAGGAATTAATGTGATATAAGCGCCGGAAGATTCTCCGGCTTTAAGCGCTAACCAACCGGCACTCCTACCCATAGTCTCAATTACGAATATTCTACTATGAGAACCAGCGGTGGTTCTTAACTTGTCCACAATGTCCGTGATTACTTCTACTGAGGTCTCAAATCCCAGCGTATAATCGGTCCCTGCCAGGTCCTTGTCAATAGTTTTAGGGATTCCTACTACAGCCACGCCGTCCTGGTGTAGTTTCGCCGCGACGCTAAGGGTATCATCTCCACCGATAGCTACTAATACGTCAATTCCAAGGGTTTTAATATTGGCTAAGGTTGTTTTAGAAGTATTATTTTTAAAGTTATAGGGATTAAATCTTGAAGTACCCAGATAAGTTCCACCAAATCTATCCCAAGTCCTGACAACATCTTCGGTGAGGGACACAACATTATCTTCAAGTTCTTTGGTGTTGGTAAAAGACAAACCTTTCCAGCCGTCTTTAATCCCCACCACTTCATATTGAAAATCACGTTCTTTTTCTGACTGTCTATCCAATGCCGTTTTAGTTACCCATTTAATGGCTGAATTTAAGCCAGCGCAGTCACCACCACCGGTAAGAATACCAATTTTGATTTTTTTTGACATGTACATACTCCGTTCTTATTATGGCCGTAACCGACCTTATTTGGGATTTTTATTTCAAAATCATAGTTAACGCTATTCAGAAAAACACCGAAATAATGTATCAGGATAATGATAACTTTTCAATCACATTATACTACAAGGCAAGTTAAATTCACCAATAAATAAGTTTATTTTTTAAATTAAGTACCTTCAAAAAAGGCTCTGGGATTATCCACACCGATACTGTTAATTACCTTTTCTGAAACGCCCATTTCTCTTAGTTTCGGCAATACATAATTATGTATGTACAGGAAATCATAAGGATTATCTGTTGCCAGTTTCTTTTTAGCGGCGTCAGGTAAGTTATCAAAAAAAGAAGAGACTAAAAACCAATCGTGACCCAGAAGAATGCGGCTGGCATACCCGGCATCAATCATGGCTTTTATGGTTTTAACACGTCCTTCGGGACTTACACGATGCAACGGAGGTACGTGAATCCCCGGTAGTCTATCCATCCCAAGATAACACCCTTGTTCTGCAACCCAGGTTATATATTCTATATCACCTGTATCCGGCAAATGGTCAATCTTAACCCGTCGTAAATCTACGCCCTCTTCTTTAAGAATGGCGATTTGCTGCCTGCCGATTTGGTCGGCCGCGTAAGAATGCAGCATTATAGGGACACCGGTCATCAACTGAGCCCTCGCTACAGCGCGCAGAATCAAGACATTATCAGATGTGAGTCCGCCAAAATCAGCAGCGGATTTAATAATACCCGCTTTAATGTTCGTTCCTTCAATACCTTCACGAACTTCACGAGCAAAAATTTGGGCGAACTGGTCAGAGGTAAAAGAGCCGAGATAAGGAGGTAAATTTATATACCACCCGGTACAACAAATGATATTAACACCACTCTCCCGCGATACTTCAGCCAGTATTTTTACCGCTCTACCCAGATCAAATGTATCAGCATCTACTACAGTGTTAATACCAGCTTTTTTGGCCGCAGTCAGCCCTTTAACAATACGTTCTTTGTAGTTTTTTCCTAATAATTCAGGATAAACTTGAGGAATACCACCGGTAGCGCCCAATATGTGATCATGCATCAGCGCAAAACCAATTTTAGATGTTTCCAGTGGTCCAAGCACTGTATTAATGGCTTTCAAATCATACTCCTTTATGATAGATTTAAGACCGACCTTCTTAACATCGTATTTTAAGGTGTACTGAACTTAACATCTCCACTTTTAGGTTACTTTTTAAAAATGAGGTTATGGTTTCAGTAATATCTTAACGTCTTTACCCTTTTTATGAGCTTCAAATGCTTTTATCACATCATCCAAAGGGAAAATGGTAATTAAAGGTTTGAGGTCCAGCTTGGGTAACAACTGCTGTGCTCTGGGGAAAGAATACGGTGCCAATTTAACCGAATGGATAGAAAGTTCTTTTGAGTACATGTAAAAAATCGGAACTCCCAGGTCAACATCCCCGGGATAAACACCGGCCCAGACAATATTTCCGCAACGTTCCGCTAGCAGAATAAGTTGACGGGCAAGTGCCGGGATGCCTGTAGCTTCGATACACACGTTAAAACCACGACCATCCGTAAACTTATTGGCGATTGCCAGCAAATCTTCATGCAATGGGTCGACTGTCACGTCAGCTCCAAACTGCTTGGCTAATTGCCGTTTTTCGGCAATCGGTTCGGAAAGCATGATTTTGGTTGCTCCCGCTTTAATCGCCGTTTGGAGAGTCAATAAACCAATAGGGCCGCCACCGGTGATGATTACCGAATCGCCAACCTTAACTTTAGCAATATCAACTGTATGCACAGCAATTGATAACGGTTCAAGCAAGGCTCCAACATCCAGGGATAAATCTTCAGGCAAAGTGTAAACGAGGCTTTCTTTAAAGCAACCGTACTCAGCCATCACCCCGACGAAAGGAGTTACTCTCTCACAAAAATGCTCCATTTTGTTTTGACAGTAGTAACAACCGCCACAAGTTTTCCGGAAATTCATCGCGACGTGCTGCCCAACTTTGAAATTACCTTTTACATCTTTACCAATTTTAACAATAGTACCAGATGCTTCGTGTCCAACTATCCTTACGCCTTCGCGCATCGGAGTAACTTTTAATGGCCCACCAATGGCTCCCTGGGGGAATGCCGCGCCGACGGTACCATCAATAATCTTAGGATCGCTGCCGCATATCCCGGCGTAGGCTATCTTAACCTTAATCTCATCAGGTTCGCACTCGGGTTCAGGAATATCCTGTACCTCGATCACGCCGACTGACTTTATAACTGCTGCTTTCATACCCGGTTTCCTCCTCAATACACAATGCTATAACTCATAAGTCCTATTAACTTTTAACCTTGAAATAAATTAACTTTGCTCTATTTTTAAAAACATAAACTGATTTAATCCAAAGTCGCGATAATTTATTATAGTAATATTTCGGTTAGTGTGTTACACTCTTTTAAAAATATAACAATTGACAACCAAGTATAATATTGTATAATAATAACAACTTATTTTACGTATACGCACTTGTTTTCATATTATAATTTGTTTAATTTTTTAATGCAATACAAACACCTCATCAAAACAACTTGCTGCTTGCAGTAAAATTACAATAATTAAGGAGAGAAAAATGCACGAATTTAAAAAACTTTTCACTAGAATTAAAATTGGAAAAATGGAGCTTAAAAATAGAATCTGTTTCGGAGAACAGGCCCCTCAGGCTAATAACGGGGTGATAACTCAGGCAACTGAAGATTTTTACGTCGAAAGAGCCCGCGGTGGTTGCGGACTGGTGATGGTAGGCGGAACTTGTCCTGATATTTCAGGGCTTGGTACTAATTCCATGGCCAGAATCGACGATGACAAATATATTCCAGCGCTGGCTAAGATGGCCAAGCGTGTGCATGAGGCCTCCCCGGGTGTGAAGATCGGATTACAAATTATGCATGAAGGCAGAGAGATGCGTCCGGATGCCGCTGATGCACCACCGAATATGAAGCCGGTCGCTCCTTCTCCAGTAAAGTTCAAATTTGGTGTCGTTCCTCACGAGTTAACAATCCCGGAAATTAAGTATTTGGAGAATCAGTATATCGAAGCTGCCCGGAGAACAAAAGACGCTGGGTTTGATTGCGTTGAGATTCACGGAGCTCACGGTTATTTGATCGGTCAATTCTTTTCTCCCTTCACTAACAAAAGAACAGATATATACGGCGGTAGTATTGAAAATAGCGCCCGTTTCGCTTGTGAAATTACCGAGGGTATCAAGAAAAGATGCGGTAAGGATTTCCCTGTTTTGATTAAAATGAACGGTATCGACAGAATGCCCGAAGAGCAACAGCTTACTCCAGACCGTGCCGCCGCTATCGCGCCTTTTTTGGAGAAAGCCGGAATTGACGAAATCCATATTTCCGGAGGCCAGCATGAATCTCCAATCTGGACGGCAGTAGGTCCCTATTTTGTACCTAAAGCCGTGTTTGCGGATTATGCCGCTCAGGTAAAGAAAGCAGTAAAAATACCGATCGGGGTCATTAACCGGATTAACGACCCAGTACTGGCAGACCAACTAATCGTTGATGGAAAAGTTGATTTAATCTGGATGCTACGTCCTTTGGTCGCCGACCCGGAATTGCCCAATAAGGCCAGGGAAGGAAAACTAGATGAAATAAGAACATGCATTGCCTGTAACACCTGCCACGATATCCTCAACAAAGGGTGGTTCCATGAAGTTCGCTGCGCGGTAAACCCGGATGCATGGCGAGAAGGGGTATCCCATCTGGAAGTTTCTTTAAGGAAGAGGAGGGTTCTGGTGGTTGGTGGCGGACCAGCCGGGATGGAGGCTGCACGGATTGCCGCTCTCATTGGCCACGATGTAACTATCTGGGAGAAAGATAACAAACTAGGCGGCTTGTTAAATCTAGCTGCTATCCCCCCCGGTAAAGACGAAATTATGACCATCGTAAGATACTATAAAGCTCAGTTTAAAAACCTCGGCGTGAAGGTAGAACTGGGTAAGGAAGCCACTTCTGCTTCGGTAAATAAGATGAAACCGGATGTAATCATTATCGCTGCCGGTTCGGATACGCTTTTCCCGCCAATTCCCGGAATCGATAGGAGTATTGTAGTTGATGCTCGTAACGTGATCGACGGCAGCGTAAAAGTCAGTAATAGTATCGTCGTAATCGGCGGTGGTGAAGTAGGCATGGAAACAGCCGAGATGCTATCTGATGAGGGTAAGAAAGTAACCATAGTTGAAATGCTTCCCCGAATCGGTGAACAAATGGTAATGGAAGCATTTAACTATATTTCGGATAAACTTGAAAAACACAAAGTGGAGATATTGACCAGCACAATGGTCAATGAGATTACCGGCAACAGTGTGATAGTCGGCGGTAAAGATGGCAAAACCCGTACGATCTTAACTGATACCGTAATAATCGCAACAGGCGCTAGACCGAATAAGAAAGTTGCAGATGCTTTGTCTTGCCAAGCTCGCGAGGTATACATGGCTGGCGACTGTACGGTACCAGGTAACATCAGATTGGCCATACATCAGGGCAATATGATAGCTCGCACGTTATACTAATAACGAATTAATACGCAACTGATGTATTGAAAAACTTAAGATGTCAAGTGAAGAAAACCTTCCTTTATGAAACCGAATGTACCTAAGCATGGGAGAGTAAGATGAACGGATACATGGGAAAAACATTATGGGTTGACCTGACTAAGAATCAACTAACCGAAGAAATTCTGGACGAAAAACTGTGCCGGGACTATATCGGTGGCTATGGCCTTGGTGCCAGGATTCTTTATAGCCGGATGAAAAAGGGGGTTGACCCGTTAGGCCCGGAGAATATCCTCGGTTTCGTTACCGGCCCATTTTCAGGGACACCTGCTTTGGGAGGGTCAAGGTATGTCGTGGTGGGAAAATCTCCCTTGACAGGCACGTGGGGAGATGCTAACTCAGGTGGAAATTTTGGCCCTCATTTAAAGTTCGCCGGTTACGATGCTGTATTCTTCACCGGCATCTCGTCTAAACCGGTGTACTTGTTAATCAATAATGGTGTAGCTGAAATAAAAGATGCTGTTTCATTGTGGGGAAAAGATTGTTATGAAACTGAAGATATAATCAAGAATCAATTGGGTCGGGATACCCAGGTAGCTTGCATCGGTCCGGCGGGGGAAAAACTATCTCTGATTGCTGCGGTCATGACCGATAAAGGCAGGGCGGCGGCGCGCTCGGGTTTGGGTGCGGTAATGGGTTCCAAACGATTAAAGGCCGTTGCGGTCAAAGGTAAAATAAAAATACCGCTTTTCGATGCGGCCAAAGTTGTTGAATTAAGAAACAATTATATGAATAAACTTGCCGGGCCGAGCTCCCTTTTAAAATCAGTGGGCACACCTGTTTTTACTGACTTCCTTGCCAAAGCCGGCGATACCCCCATTAAGAACTGGTCGGGATCAGCTGCGACCGATTTTCCGCAAGTCGAGAAAATTTATGGCAAAGGTTTTATTGAACGCCAGCAGCGAAAATACGGTTGTTATCGCTGTGTAATAGCCTGTGGCGGGTATATGAAGGAAGGCACCGGGGAATACCAATATCCCGAGAGCCATAAGCCGGAATACGAAACAATCGGTATGTTTGGAGCCGATTGCCTCAACGACAATGTAGAATCCATCATCCAACTAAACCACCTTTGTAATAGCTATGGAGTGGATACTATATCCGCCGGCTCCACGATGGCTTTTGCCATCGAGTGTTATGAAAATGGATTGATATCTCAGAAAGACACTGATGGCATTGAGATGACCTGGGGTAACTATAAATCCATTGTGGTCATGACGGAAAAATTGGTTAAGAGAGAAGGCTTTGGCGCAGTTTTAGCCGATGGCGTAAAGGTAGCCTCGGAGAGAATTGGAAAAGGTGCCGAACAATATGCTATGCACATGCATGGTTCGGAGTATGGCGCTCATGACCCTCGGTTTAACTATCACTACGCATCCAGTTATAGAATGGATGCTACGCCCGGTCGTCATACTCGGGCAGTAGGTTCTTCTCCTCCCGGATCAAAACCGGATTTCGATCCCAACGCCTGGTCAGGGAGAGGGCAAGCACAAAAAATGGCGATATCCTTTCAGCATGTCGGTGATAGCGTAGGGTGTTGTATGTTCGTTTCAGATAGCTATCCAAATGCTAATGTCCTGGTTGAATTCCTGAACGCGATAACCGGATGGAATTTTACTCTGGAAGATGTATTCAAAACCGGAGAAAGAATCCTCGATATTCGCCATTGTTTCAATATCCGTGAAGGACTTAACCCCTTACAATATAAGTCTCCGGACCGGATTATCGGCATCCCGCCATTAAAAACAGGCCCGACAGCCGGCAGAACAGTCGATGAAGAAACTATCGCCCGTGAGCTCTGCGAGGCAATGAGTTGGGACGTGAAAACCGCTAAGCCCAGTAAACAGAGACTAATAGAACTGGGAATGGCCGATATTGCTGAAGAACTCTATGGTGTAGGATAAAAAATTGAACAAAATATATAATGATAGGCAGTTTGGTCATTAATGGACTCTACCTCCATCATGCGATAGTATCGCACCTGCCGCCAGGCAGACTTCAAGTTCGATCATAAGACTTCTGTTCGGTTTACTAACACACACATTGCTCATCGTTTCAGAAATTGCTATAATTCTGACATATTACGAAAATCTGAAACATGATTTACGAACAACAATGACAATTGATGTAACTTTTCTAAAATCAATTCCCTACTTCACAGTGATGAACACCGTTGAACTGGAAGCTATTAAATCGTTGTTTTCCGAGAAAATGGTTCAACGGGGTGAAGTAATTATCCTGGAAGGGAATTTATCAGATACTTTGTTCTTCGTCGCCGCCGGCGCCGTGAAGGTATTTAAAACGTCCGCACAGGGGAAAGAGCAAATACTCAGTATCGCCCGTCCCGGGGAAGCACTTAACGATGTCCCTATCTTTGATGGCGGTGCAAATCCAATTAGCGCGCAAGCTCTAGGGTCGGTTATCCTCTATAGTATCAAAAAAGATAAGCTACAAAGCCTAATGCAACAGTATCCAAAAATCGCGATTAACACGAGTAAAGTTTTAGCCGGCAGGATGAGGCAGCTTGTCGCCTTGGTTGAAGACCTATCCTTCAGGCATGTCCTTGGCAGAGTTACAAAGATTTTACTTGAACATGCCGGTGATGGAACCGCCGCAAACGACCATCTTACGCAACAAGAGATGGCAGCGATGGCAGGCACCGCAAGGGAAGTAGTAGCACGCTCATTAAAATTATTGGAAGAACAGGGACATATCAGGTTAGAGCGCCATCGTATTGTAATAACGGATAAAAAATCTCTTGAGGAGATAGTAGAGGATTCAGGGTGAGACAAAGGTTACAGACAAATGTGCAAGAATGAATTAGATTTTAAAAGTGTGGAGGCATATGCCATTGGTTGAAATGCCATCTATTAACCAAGAAAAGTGTAATCGTTGCGGCCTGTGTATTAGCGTTTGTGCTTGCAGGGCGATTATATTAGTGAATAACAGGGTCACTATTATCGAAACCGCAGATTGTCATTGGTGTACCGTTTGCGAAGCGGTGTGCCCAACGGGCGCATTGACTTGTTCTTTTGAAATCATTATTGAAGAAGAGTAGAATACAATTTGACTATTTTCCTCACTAATTAGCGATTTTCCTAAACATTTTCTACAAATGAGACCATTGTCACATACTCCTATTTATTCATTTATGTAAAATATTATTATAAGTTCAAGGTGTGGTATGTGAAGGGGGTGAATACAATGTTACATTGGAAATTAAAGAGTTGCAGTCGCTGCGGCGGTGACCTTTTTATTGACCGTGATATAGACGGGTGGTTTGAGCAATGCTTGCAGTGTAGTTATCGCAGGGAATTAAAGGAACTGAAGAGACAAACAATATCCGTGGGCATACACGCTAAAGAAGAAGATTGGAGCACAAACGAAGAGAACTAGTGCCTGAAGTTTTTCTGAAACCATATGTCTGAATGTTTCAGAAAAATGGTTATATTTATTCATTATTTTCCCTTTATGCTTTATAATGTAGGGTGATACCACCTGAACAAGGAATTAAGTTGATACCTGACATTAGAAAAGCAGACGTGACAGATGTTCCTGCCATAACCGAAATCTACAATGAAGCTGTCCTGACTACTACTGCTACTTTCGACATTGAGCCAAAGTCTGTTTCCTCGCAGATAGAGTGGTTTCAAGCGCATGGTGTAAAAAATCCAATACTCGTTGCGGTGACAGTCAACAATGTGATTGGGTGGGCATCTCTTAGTGAGTACTCAACCCGCTGCGCTTATGCTGATACGGCTGAACTTTCCGTCTATATCAAAGAAAGTTTTCGGAATCAGGGCATTGGCAAGAAATTGATGCAAGCCATTCTTGACGAAGGTAATAAAGTTGGATTGCATACTGTTATTTCCAGAATCGCCGGTGGAAATGAAATTAGTGTCCATCTTCATAAACAATTCGGTTTTAAAGATGTCGGAGTCATGAAAGAAGTAGGAAAAAAGTTCGGTAAATTACTTGATGTCTACATAATGCAGAAAATCTACTAAGATCAACGCGAGGGCTACCTTAAGATTTACGTTGACTTAACTAAAAGATGGCTTCAAGCCGTCTTTTATTATTGGCGGATGTTCCTATCATATGATATTATGAAAACAATAATAACCTGTAAACAATACAACACCTAGTTTCTTACAACAGATACCACAAATATGAACAAGGAGGATTGTTATGGCTGGTAAGTTAAAGGGAAAGGTAGCTCTTATTACCGGGTCAGGTCAGGGTATTGGTAAAGCGATCGCAATGGCAATAGCTGCCGAAGGCGGCGCTGTAGTGACCAACAACCGCAAGACAGGGACTCCGGGTGGGGACGCACAAACGGTCGCGGCAGAGATAAAAGCAGCAGGAGGGCAAGCTGTCCCGTTTTTCGGTAGTGCATCCGATTTTAAAGAAGCGCAGCAAGCAGTTCAGACCGCGGTCACTAATTTTGGCAGAATAGATATCATCGTCAATAACGCTGGGTCGGACGCAGCCAAGATGGTCTGGAACATGACAGAAGAAGACTGGGACTTATCAGTAGATTCGTTCCTAAAAAGCTCTTTTAATTGCATCCGTCATGCTGCCCCCTTGATGAGAGAGCAAAAATGGGGACGTATTATAAACACCACTTCCACCGCATGGTTGGGAACAGTAGGTCATTGCAACTATGGAGCGGCTAAAGCGGGTATTGTCGGGCTAACCAGAGCGGTTGCCAGAGAGATGGGGCGATACGGCGTAACCTGCAATGCTTACGCTCCCACGGCAGGAACGCGGTTTACCCTCAGTGAAGATATTAAAGCCGGTTTTAAGAAACGTTTTGATTCTGGCCTTATCACTAAAGAGAGGTTTGAGGAATTAATACATCCCCCGGAAGCAGACACGGTGGCACCGTTCGTCGTTTATCTGTGTACCAATGAAGCTGCAAATATAAACGGCCAGGTGTTTGACGTTACCTATCCTAATATCGCTATTTATTCGGAACCGGTAAAAACAAAGACCATTACCCAGGAAAAAGGAAAATTATTTACGGTAGATGAACTGATTAATTTAGTACCCAAGGTACTGCTGGAAGGTTATAAAAATCCTGCTCCACCGCAGGCGTAGGAACATCGGAAATTAATTCTGATATCAATAGAGTTATCCCTGGAATGAATCCAGGGATAATTTTTACGTTTAAAATCTATCCTTCAGGTTTTTACGTCGTATCGCGTGGCCTATACTTCCTGCTTTATTGTAGATTTCTTTTAGTCTTGGTATATATCGGATAAACGGTATAGCCACTACAATCGCTGAAAATACAACCCAATTACCATTATGATAATGAAGCCAACCTACAAATGGAAAAGTGAGCAGCCCAATGCCGTAACTGAGAGTTGGGAAGCGGGTTATTAACATAAACAGCACAAATACGCCTAATCCGATAAGAAATCCGAATGGAAACATCAGATAACTTAACACCCCCACCGCAGTAGCCCCACCCTTACCTCCGCGAAATTTTAAAAATACAGGGAAATTGTGTCCCATTATGACTACTACACCGACCGCATAATAAGCTAACTCCGGAATATTAAGCATCTTAGCGATGAACATCGCGATGACACCCTTACCTATGTCAATCGCCAATACTAGTGCTCCCCACCAGAAACCAACATTGTAAATGACATTCATGGCACCCATGTTCTTACTGCCGACTTCCCGTATGTCCATACCTTTTCTGAATTTACCAATAATATAGGCAGTAGGAATAGAGCCTAACAGATAGGCACCAATTAACGCAGCGGCAATTAATAGTCCGGTCACAGATATCTCCTTTACGAGAACAATATCGTTGATTGAGAATAGAACATTATGTGTTCTTCTGTCAATAATTAAAAGAACGCAGTCGCAGTAGAACAAATAATTTACATTGTGTCACATCTCACTTTCTGGTATATTGGATTAAACAGGTCACAAAATGCAGATAAAAATTACTTTCCTCGGCGCAGCGCAGAATGTTACCGGCTCACGTTATTTAATACAAGCCAACGATTTCAAATTCCTGGTAGATTGTGGTTTATTTCAGGAAAGAGATTTAAAGGCCAGAGACTGGGCTCCTTTCCCCGTTTCCCCAGATAGCATCGATGCTGTTCTACTAACTCATGCTCACCTTGACCATTGCGGTTATTTACCGAAGCTGGTCAAAGAAGGATTCAACAACTCGATTTACTGTACTGATGCTACGGCTGATATTACCGAAGTCATGCTGACGGATGCTGCCCATTTACAAATGCAGGATGCGGAAAATAAAAAGAAGCGGCATGACCGTGATGGTCGTAAAGGACCTCATCTGGAATTACCGCTTTACAACACCCAAGATGTGGAAGATTGTTTAAAACATCTCACTACAATACCGTACAAACATTCAGTTCAATTAGCTAAGGGAATAAATTTTACTTTTTATGATGCCGGGCACGTGCTCGGTGCCGCGATGATTGAAGTCAGGATAGCACAAAACGGAGAAGAACGAATATTATTGTTCTCCGGCGATATCGGAAGGCAGAACAAACCAATATTAAATGACCCCACGGTTTTTGATGCCGCCGATTATGTTCTTACGGAGTCTACTTACGGTGATAGGTCTCTGGACCCACCGGGAAGCATGTATCCAAAATTCATTGATGTTGTAAACTCTACCGTTGGGGCTGGAGGAAATATTGTCATACCCAGTTTTGCTCTGGAAAGGTCTCAGGATATACTCTATTACCTGAATCAAGCCCTTGATGCCAACAAAATAAAACCAATTCAGGTTCTTCTGGACAGCCCGATGGCAGTAGATATTACCGAAATATTCTGCCGTCATATTGACCTTTTCGATAATGAAATGAAGAGGCTGCTGACACAAGGGAAATCTCCGTTCTCATTTTCCGGGTTAAAATGCATGACTTCGATTGACGATTCAAAAGCAATTAACAATTTGAAAGAGCCTACTATTATTATATCGGGTTCAGGCATGTGTACCGGCGGCAGAATTAAATATCATCTTATCTCGAATATCACACGCCCGGAAAGCACCATCCTGTTTGTGGGGTATCAGGCAGTGGATACGCTGGGACGCCAAATTACTGATGGTGCCAGCGATGTGAGAATTCTCGGGCAAAATTACCCTGTGAACGCAAAAGTCGTAAAGTTAAACGGCTTCTCTTCACACGCGGATAAGGATGAATTATTGGCCTGGATATCTGCACTGAAACGACCGCCACGCCAGGTTTTTGTGGTTCATGGAGAAGAAAACTCGGCGAACACTTACGCCGATAGCATCAGAGCAAGCACAGGCTGGAAAGTAACCGTTCCTAAATATTTGGATGAATTTGTTCTTGATTAGCCAATCGAACCGTTATTGTGACCGATAGCTTTTCCGCCCCCGACCTCCTGTTTAATGTACCATTTCTGAACGGTTTCCACCGCACTGGTTGGGTCGTCACAAATCCGCAGCAAATCAAAATCTTCTTCGGAAACATAACCTCTTTGCAAAACAGTGCCTCTTAACCATTCCTGAAAACCATTCCAGAACTTACTATCATATAGAATTACCGGGAATGGTTTTATCTTGTGGGTTTGTATTAAGGTCAACACTTCGGTCAGTTCATCCATAGTACCTAACCCACCGGGCATAATCACGAAAGCGATGGCATATTTTACCAGCATTACTTTACGCACAAAAAAGTGTTTGAAGGTAATGACTTTGGTAGCATAAGCATTACAGACCTGTTCTATAGGCATTTCTATATTTAATCCCACGGATTTCACACCGGCTTCGGCCGCGCCTTTATTCGCGGCTTCCATAATGCCGGGCCCACCACCAGTGATGATGGAGAAACCCAGTTCACCAAGTCGACGAGAAATCTCTACAGTCTGAGAATATAAAGCATCCTGAGGTTTAATTCTGGCAGAGCCGTAGATTGTTACAGCCGGTTCGACACCGGAAAGCTTATCAAAGCCTTCTACCATTTCTCCGATAATGCGGAACATCCGCCATGACTCTTCTTTCGCCAGGTCATTTATTTCGTATCCATCAGTCATAATTATCCTCCATTGGTCGTAAACTGATATTACCATATTTTATACCTGCATTGACACCATATTTAATAAAAGCCATTCTTTTCCATTCTGGTTCTATTATCCCTATCGTAATGACTGATTATTCCAGCTATTGACAAAGCGATAACTCGGGATTAAACTGAAGTTCTACAAGAGATGATTTATTAATATCGTCAATCTAAGCCAGTCAGAATAGTGCTATGCAGCAATTTACCTCGGATTAGTTTAAATAATCAGGAGGTGTAATATGACACAGAAGGCTCTTTCTGATAGACTCATGGATTTATGCAGTCAGCATGCTGAACAAATTGCTGAACAATGGCACAAATCTGTGACTAAAAGCTCTCATACTCATTCATTCAGCGGTAATCCCAAAGAAAGTTGTCTGCGTCATGCCACCTTCCTTTACAAGAATTTGAGAAGGATGTATTTCGCCGATAATCCTTATCAAGAAGTGCTTAGTGTCCTGGATGCGACGGTATATGCGGAGGAGCAATATGGTCGGGGTGTTCCTCTAACAGAAGCCGTCTACGCACTTATTCTGATGAGAAGATATGTCTGGCTTTATGCCGAAACATCGGACCTTTTCAATACTGCGTCCGATATGTATCTTGCATTACAAAGCACCAACCGGATTTTACTTTTATTTGATTATGCGGTATATATTGTTGTAGATAAATATGAAATAATGACCTAAAAAAAGTAGATAGAGAATATCATGTATAAGAAAATTATCGTCCCATTGGATGGTTCGAAGCTGGCAGAATGTGTTCTACCTCATGTGGAAAGCATTGCTAAGAGTTCGGGAACAGAAGAAGTAATTTTGATTACAGTCACCGAACGGTTTGACAACCTGGCCCGAAAAAACAACCTCGGTAAACCATCCGTACGCTCAGATGAATTTCAACCGGCAGTAGCTTTTACAGATCGACCTTTTTCGGGGCGGCATTTTGAAATTGACCCGACTTTAAAAACGCCTTTAGTCACAGGAAAAATGCTCAGGCAAGGCCAAAGCTACCTTTCTAAAGTAGCCGAACAATTAGTCAAAAAGGGAGTAAAAATTGGTACCACTATACTGATGGGAGATGCCGCTGTTCAAATCGTCGGTTTTGCCGGCAGTGAAAAGGCAGATTTGATAATCATGGCAAGCCACGGGCGCTCCGGCTTCAGCCGGTGGGCCCTCGGTAGTGTTGCATATACAGTTTTCCACGGCAGCAATATTCCGATTTTACTAGTAAAAAATTTACGTGAAGAGCTGGAAACTGAATAAACGCGCTTTTCCGTCAACGCGTGTAATTGACCGAGGGGAACAGTTTAGTGTCAGTATGCGGCAAGAAAAGAGCCGCGATAAACTCATTCATAAACGGCGCATAGTTGGAGAGCTCGACATTGGTCATACGACGCGCGATTTTCAAAGAATCCTCGAAAGCAGGAATAGAAGTAAGCAACAATCGTGCGCCGGTTAGCGAGCTATTGCCGATAAATTGAATTCGCTTGACATCGATATCAGGTATCAGACCGATGGCAATTGCCTTCGGGATGTTCAATGAACTGCCAAAACCACCGGCAACGTAAATTGTTTCCAGTTGGTCAAAGCTAAGTCCTACGTAATCTACCAACGATTTTATAGCGGCGAACACTGCCCCCTTAGACTTGATAAGATTCCCGATTTCCGATTCAGAAATAGAAATTGCATGCCCTGTTTCGGTTTCATGGGGAAACGCGACAATGTAGCGTAATTCGCCATCTTCTTTTACTAAACGCGCCGTTTTAATAGATTCATTGAATTTTCCATGCGGTTCTATAATGTTGTTTCTAACCATTTCATAAAGGGCATCAATCAGTCCAGAGCCGCAAATACCCTTCGGTTTTGCTTTGCCGATAGTTTCAAAATGGACTTCACCATTTCGAATCTCGATTTTTTCGATGGCTCCTTTGGTGGCCCGCATGCCGTTTCGGGCGCCGCCGCCTTCAAAGGCCGGCCCGGCAGAAGCAGAGCAACAGACCAGCCATTCATTATTGCCAATGACAATTTCTCCATTAGTCCCGACATCAATCAGACACCTGATTTCCGGCTTGTCGGCCATACCACAGGCAATCACACCCGCTACAATATCTCCACCGACATAGCTGGCAATACTGGGTGCAACTTCCAGTATTCCCTCTGGATTAATATCGATGTCGACTTCGCGGGCAAAGATTTGTGGATATACTGTGGTGGTCGGAACATAAGGTTCCAATCTGATAGAGCAGGGTGTCATGTTTAAGAGAAAATGACTCATTGTCGTGTTCCCCGCAGCAACAATAGCCGTAATATCCTTGATATTGACGTGATTTTCTTCCGCTAGCGCACGAGCCAGGTTGTTAATATTGGTAATAACCGCTTTATGCACCGGTTCTAAAGATCCGCGTACGCAGGCAAAAATCATTCTTGAGATAACATCTTCACCATAACGAGCTTGTAAATTATGACTGCCTTTAACACCGATGATTTTCCCGGTTTTCAAGTTCACCAGCTGCGCAACCACCGTCGTCGTGCCCACATCTACAACGATACCAAAATGTTTATCCGAAGTATCTCCGCCTTCTATCTGTAGAATCCGCCCTACGCTATTGTGTCTGGCGAAGGTAACAGTCACTTTCCAATTATGAGTACGTAGTTTTTCTGTCAAGTTTTGCAGACAGGGTAGCGAGATTTCATAATTTACATAGTTCGATACCTTGCGCAGCTCCCGTGTGATACGGTCGATATCGGAAGCATTGTCATCCAGAGTTGGTTCAGGTAATTCCAGATAGACTTTTTTTACCAATGGGTCAAAGGAGAAAAGCGGCTCGTCGCTTCTTCGATGTAGAACCAACTTCTCCGCTTCACTGTAAGCAATGGTAGTCCCTTCCATTAAAATCTTTTCCTGTTCTGCCATTGATTTGGGCGGTATCATCACGACAAGATTGTCTTCTACCTTGGTCCGGCAGGCAAGAACATAACCATGCTCAATTTCATCTTTGGAAAAGAAGGAAATGGCATTTTTATCCGCCGTGGCTTTACCACCAGTTACTTGTAATTGACACTCACCACAAAGTCCATCACCGCCGCAAAGACTGTTGATAATAATCCCAGTCTGTTCGGTAGCCTGCAGCAGAGTGGTGCCATTGTCAACTTCCACTTTTTTATCATTCGGCAAAAAAGTAACCGTATATCTGGCCATAGTTGTTTCCTGTTAAGATAATATTAACATCTGACTCGGAAATATATTTTACCAATCGGTAGGAGTATGATACAATCAAAACTACCTGTTTGGCAAATATAACTATATTTCAGTTAAATCAAAGAAATAGAGGAGAATGAATTATGAACTGGGTTGATATAGTAATTATCATCTATCTGGCTCTTTCTATCATCTCCGGCTTTGCGCAAGGTCTCATCCGCACCCTGCTCTCAATTATCGGGCTGATTATAGGCATCATTCTGGCAGCGCATTTCTATAAACAACTTGGTAATATCCTAACATTCATTTCTAATAGGGATGTCGCAAACATTATTGCCTTTATCATAATTTTGTTAGTAATAATGGGGATTGCGGCGCTAATTGCGCATTTATTGAGATCACTGATAAAGGCTATCATGCTAGGTTGGATTGATAGACTTGGCGGCGCTGTGCTCGGTTTGATACTCGGAGCGTTATCAGTCAGCGCTATTCTGGCAATTGTTGTGAAATATACGAATACAAGTCTAATTACAGATTCCAAATTTGCCGGATTCTTCCTGGATAAATTCCCACTTGTGTTGGGACTCCTGCCCAGTGAATTTGATAATATTCGCAATTTCTTTAAATAGCGTGAACGGATTGATTGTCGTTAGACCGGAACATTATTTTACATAATTTAACAAGTTTCTTTCGATAAGCCTCTGACGCAAACGGAAAAGGGCCGCCACGGCCGCTCGTTCCTTGGAATCAGCACGATTCATCATAAATTGTTGCTGCCAGCTTTTCGTACCGCTGGCATCCGCAATCCCAATAAAAACGATATCGGACTGATTCGCGAGTTCACGATTCTGAAAGACACCTGTGATACTCAAACCGAAATCAGTAGATAATTTCTCCTTAATACATAGCGCCATCACCTCCGCTGCTTCACCACTGGTACCTCTATTTCTTTCAATTAGCACTACTGGTATCCCTAGTCCGAGCTCCGTTAAATTTGAATTAGCTACTATGCCTCCGCGGTAGAACTGTGAGCTAATATCGGAATCTGTAATGATATGCCCCAGCAAACCGCCGGAAAAATCTTCCATTGTTGCCAGGCTCATCCCCCGATTGCTTAATACCTGGCCGATTATCCCTGGCAACGTATCATTATCCGTTCCCCAGACATATGGGGCCAAATTTTCCTTGAGTTTCTTTTCGGCGGCATCAAGTAATTGTAACGCGTTGTTTCCATTAGCTATCAGCCTTACTTGTATACCGTCAGGTTTTGTATAAATTCCCGTGACGGGATTATCAACTTCAAAGAACTCATGGATCAATTCGCCTACTTTGGCTTCCTGGATAGCGAACGTTTTGATAGTCCGTGCTAATATAATTCCTCCGGGGAATCTGGTTTTTAGTCTGGGCAGTACTTCGTTCTGCCACATCGGTAACATCTCACGCGGAGGGCCAGGCATTATGATAATTACCTTATCGTTCTTATCTATCCACAATCCGGGCGCAGTCCCTCGTAGATTAGTCAAAGATACTGCGGACGAGATGCGCATGGCCTGTTGCAAATTTGACGGCGGCATCTCTCTCCCCATACGGGCAAAAGTAACTTTTAATTGAGTTTCAAGTTCTTCGTCCATAAACAATTTTTCATCCAATACTATAGCGACTGCTTCCCGCGTTAGGTCATCTTGAGTCGGTCCCAGACCTCCGGTGGTGATCACTACGGAAGAACGCTTTAATGCTTGCCGGAACACCTGCGCGAGCATTTTAATATCGTCCCCAGATGTTGTTAGTCTTTGAACCTCAATGCCAATCAAGTGCAATTGGGACGCTAGATAAACAGCATTTGTGTCTGCAATTTCACCCCGCAAGAGCTCAGTACCTATAGAAATGATTTCTGCTTTTACCGGTTTATTCATCGTTAACAGCCCTCTTGATTTTGTTATGTCTTTTGCTTATTTTAGCCTTTTCCCGTAGAAAGTGCACTACGTAGCTTTATTATCAAGAACACTAGAGTCTATAATAATTATTGAGTAAATGAATTTTCAGGAAAGTTATTTGCATACCAACGATTTTGATTATAAACTGCCTCCGGAATTGATTGCACAGAAACCGTTAGAACTCAGGGATAGTTCAAGACTACTGGTCGTGGATCGGCAAAATGGGTCAATTGAGCACCATCAATTTCGTGACCTTATCAGTTTCTTAAATAACGCCGATGTGATGGTCTTTAATGACAGCCGGGTAATACCAGCCCGTTTATCAGGCACCAAGACAAACACAGGCGGTAATGTAGAGATATTATTACTGCGTCGACTTGACATGAATGTCTGGGAAACACTGGTCAAACCGGGACGGCGGGTGAAGACCGGAACAGTATTAGAACTGACGGATAGCCAGAGAAATTCCATCGTTACGGCTAAAGTCATCACAGAAGGGGAGAGGGGTATCCGCACTATCAGGTTTTCCGATGAATCGCTGTTGTCTGACATCGGAGAAGTGGCTCTGCCACCGTATATTCACGAACGCTTACAGAATCCAAATCGTTATCAAACGGTTTACGCCGACCAAAAGGGTAGTGTGGCCGCCCCGACTGCCGGACTCCATTTCACGCCCGAATTACTGACCACCATCAGGCAGCGGGGCGTAAAGTGTTTATTTGTCACACTGCATGTCGGTCTGGATACTTTCCGTCCGGTTCAGGAAGAAAACCCCCTCAAGCATAAAATTCATAAAGAATATGGATATATAAGCGCCGCGGTTGCCAGTGAATTATCTCAGGCTAAGAAAGAGGGTAGACGTGTCATCTGCGTGGGCACAACCAGCGTGCGCTTGGTTGAAGCAGTCGCTCTGGTTAGTAGCGATGGTTCACTGCATACCTTTGATGGCTGGGTAGACTTATTTATCTTGCCGGGACATCAATTCCGGGTAGTGGACGCCATGATAACTAATTTCCACCTTCCGAAATCGACGTTGTTAATGCTTGTATCCGCTTTCGCCGGTAAAGAGCTCATCGACAGGGTATATCAAACTGCCATCGCTAAGAAATATCGTTTTTACAGTTTTGGCGATGCGATGTTGATTTTGTGATGGGAACAATCCGAAGTAGTTGTACCCTAGAGATTTTAAAGAGTTTGTCCTGCCACATACCCCGAAGCCCAGGCCCAGCCCAGGTTATAGCCGCCACGCCTGCCGTTAACATCCATTACTTCACCCGCGAAGTAAATTCCTTTGTGTAACTTAGATGCCAACGTCTCGGGATTAACCTCATCGGTGTTAACACCGCCGGTCGTAAATTCTGCTTCATTCCAACTTCTGGTGCCCGCAACTTTAAATCGCGTGTCTTTTAATAATTTCACTGCAGCACTGATGTTACCCTGTTCAAAAAGACTTTTAAAAGCGACACAGAGCTTATTCGGCAAAATCCCCACCAGCATTTCTTCAGGAATTACCTTATGATTTTTCCTGTTTTGCAACCTAGGTATTAGCTGCTCTTTGTTCAGGAAAGGAACTACATCCACCGCCGCGAAAACATCTTTCTTGTGCTGCCGGTTGATGGCGATTGAAATCTCTTCGCTGATATCGAGGATACAGGTCCCGGAAAGTCCGTATTTCGTAAAGAGCAGCTCACCTCTGACCTCTTCAGACTCCCTGCGATCAATCACACTTCTCGCGCTGGCGGATATTCTTTGTCCCTGCAGCAAGTGGCAAAGGCTGTCTTTTATTACTAACGGTACTGCGCTCGGAACCGGTTCGACAATTGTATGGCCTAGCTGTCGGGTAATTTCATAAACACTGCCATCTGAACCGAAAGCAGGATAGGTCTTACCGCCGCCGGTGATTATTGCCTTCTGGCAGAATATCCGCCTACCGTTTTTCGCTGATACAACGATACCGCTTTTTAAAAAAGAGATACTCTCACAACAAAAATCGTATTCAACCGGTACGGATAATCTCTTCAGTTCCATTTCTAATACCTTCAAAACTGAAGAAGCTTGGTTTGTGATAGGAAATATCCGCCCGTCTTGTGAATAGGTCTCTAAACCGAGGCTACTAAAAAATCCCAGTATTTCAGATTTGCCGAACTTATCAAAGATAGATTTTACAAGGTTTCTGGCTGCATAATTATAATAAGTTTCGTTGAAATTATCATTTAGCAGATTGCATCTACCGTTACCTGTTGCCAGTATCTTTTTGCCTAACTGCGTCGTCTTTTCGCAGATAATAACCGAACCACCGGTACGCGCTTTGCTGATGGCAGCACAGATTCCGGCTGCACCACCACCAATAACTGTGGTTGAATATTTTTCCATCGTCTACCTCTTTGTTTTATCATGGGATTAACATTCAGATTCTAACATATACATTGTGTCTGGTGATAACAGGCAAGGCAAATGTGAATAGCTATAAAAATTAATTATTATTGGACGCAGAGTGACTTGTTTGGTATCATTTTAGTGAGCGCGAAAGTGAATAACCCCCCAGCAAGCTGGGGGGCATCTCAGGACTTATCGAACATGGTTAATTGTGAGGGGCTATCTTCATGAGATTGGTATTTAATATATTTTCTAATTATGTCAGCGGTGACTT
>Ga0182021_10002040_pt1 | contig 23565 bp, 19 predicted proteins | sample 612E3MmetaG_FD_120493 | JGI IMG/M metagenome (GOLD analysis project Ga0182021, IMG submission 120493) | Permafrost microbial communities from Stordalen Mire, Sweden - 612E3M metaG (Illumina Assembly) | ecosystem: Environmental > Terrestrial > Soil > Wetlands > Permafrost | place: Sweden... | reverse complement strand
CAGTGAGCCGGGTGGGATTCGAACCCACGACCAAGAGCTTAAAAGGCTCCTGCTCTACCGCTGAGCTACCGGCCCCAAATGGGACAAACCTCACGGTTTTTCCCAACGATTTCCCTTTAAGGATAGCAAAATCGGCACTCACGAGTCAGCGATTTTGCTATCCTTTATTATATCAACACCTGCTCTGCTTGACAAGGCTAACAGCAGTAATATTTGCCTGAAATAGTAATTTACGATATAATTAACTTCACGCCGCGGTCGTCTAGTGGCCTAGGACATCTGGTTTTCAGCCAGAGAATCAGGGGTTCGAATCCCCTCCGCGGTACTAAGAAAACTTTTGTAAGTGCTAACTTACGGAAGTTTTTTTAATATCTACGAGTAGTATTCGAACCTGCCGGACGAACAAAGTGAGGAGGCGGGGTCGCGAGACAGCGAAGCTGGACTTGTGACTTCGAATCCCCTCCGCGGTACAAAATCCCATAGTTGACTACTTAGCTTCTTTGCTTTATAATCTCCTTTGGAACAAACTTATGCAGAAATGCCAAAGAAGTGGTATGAAGACGTAGAGATAAATAGTTTCATAACTACAACAACTCCTATTGCCTTGCTCCTCTTAAATATTGGTGTGTTACGCCTAGACGCATTACCCATAAACATAGCTGCGGCCAGCATGTACGCAATTTCTGCGCTAACAGATTATTACTCTACTCTTAAATGCTTCAAGGCGAATGATCGAGCAAAGGATGTAGGCTTAGGTTCTTTGGGATCAGAAACAAATGAGGCCGTTGCAGATATTAAAACAGCTGATGCATTTATTCACAGTAGAAGACCTTTGGTGGGAGATATTGTACACATAACTATATCTACATTCATTCCACCGGTTGGTGTGGGTTAGGCAATAGGAAAAACTTGTGCAGCCGCAGGTAATCTAAAAATTGCACAAAGGTTTAATAGGGCGGTAGAGATTAGTCAAAATGGTTAAGCTGGAAGGCTGGTCCAGTCTTAGGGATTTACCTCTGCGGAGGAGAAAATTTACGAGCATTTGGGGCGCTAAAGAAACTTTCTCAGGTTAAATGATTTGCGGTGGATATCAGAGAGTCCCAACTTTTTAATTGCTTCTTGGTGAAATTTGGTGCCGTAACCTTTATTTCTCGCGAAGTTATAACCTTTGTAAATTTTTCCTAAATCCCGCATCATTTTATCACGGTAGACCTTAGCAACAATTGACGCTGCGGCAATCGAAATTATTTTACTATCTCCTTTAATAATAAAGCTTAGATTATTTCTCCTAATTTTCTGCCGGTTGCCATCAATCAGAAAATGAATTGCCTTTTTTGGGTGTTCATCTAAAATTTTCTTAATTAGTCTTGCAAAAATTAACTGATTGGATTTTCCGATACCAATTTTATTAATCGTTTCCACCTCAATAATTTCCGTAAAGCATTTTGAGTTCTTCAAAATTATTTTTGATAAATGCTCGCGCTTTTTCGCTGACAGAAGTTTTGAGTCATTCAGATGTTTAAACCATTTAAATTCTTTGCTAAAACAAACGGCAGAAGCAACCAGCGGTCCGGCAAAACTGCCGCGTCCGACTTCATCCATGCCAAAAACAAACTCAACTTTATTTTTAAATAGTTCTTTTTCTAAATCAAATGAGGGTTTCTTGGTCTTCTTCATTTCCGTCCTCAAGAAGCGGTGCGTCAACTCCCTTAATCTCGGGTAAATTCGAAACTATCGCTTTAAGTTCACCATAGAAATTAGTGGTGTTGGTATCTAATTTTTCTATTTGTGATTCCTGCTTTTTCCATCTTAAGAGTGTTGCCCGTTTTTCCGCGTCTAAACCATCTCTTAAGGCCTTGACGCCGTCAAAATGCGCTTGCATGCGGTGCTTAAACGAATCGCTTAACATATAATCCCTGATTTGTCCCCAGTCTTCGTCGGTTTGGGAAGTCGAGGATTTTATGGAAGACACAGTGGTAATTAAAAAACGGACATAGCGGCAAATGCCAATCGCGTGTTCATAGGTAGTAATCCATATACCATCTTTGCGGTCAAAACTCGCTGAGCCCTCAGGCATTACTTGCGAAACTATAATCGACTCACTGGCGCTGATTTTTCCGGCATCATCTTTTAGCTTAGCGATCCAACCATTGCTCCAAGCTTTAGTACGTTTAGTTTCCCAAAGAATAGAACCGACAATTTTTCCTTGAAATTTAACTTTTTGCCAAATATCCGCTCCCTCAACGCCTTTGGGAATCGGCACAAACTCGTCATTAGTAAATTTAGCTCTTAACTGTTCTTCTAGATCCAATTCCAGCACCTCGCCTTGTCTCTGCTGTGAACCTTGTTCTAATTTCCGCTTTAAGTCTTCGTTAACTCTTCTAATTTCATCCAACTGTAAATCTTTCTCCCTGATTTTTAAGCGTTGTTCCTCAGCGGCTTTCCTGGAAGCTTCTTCGCTAATTTTCTTTTCAAATCTTTCCCTTTCCTCCTGCTCTTTAAGCAATTTTTCCTGAAATGCTTTTCTTTCTTTCTCCAATTTCTCCTCAGAAGATTTTTCAACGGCCAGACGAACTTTTTCCAGTTCTTCTTTTTGCTTTTCCGATTCTTCTTTAAGAATTGTCTTTTCTAATTGGTGGCGCAAAACTTCGTCAACGTGGACCAATTTTCCGCAATGTGGACATTTGATATCGTTCATAGTCATTAATATACGCTCAATTCTTACCTTTGGCAACTACTTAAAAATTGACAGTTATCGAAGATATTTGTTAGCATTGGATTATGAAGGGATTCTTGCGGAACGTTTTATTTAACGCCTTTTCCATTTTTTTACTCACCCAAATCATTTCGGGCGTAAAAGTCAGCGGGGGATTACCGACATATTTTTTTGGCGGCATTGCCTTAACAATATTGCTAGTTTTTCTAAAACCGATTCTGAACATTCTCGCCCTTCCATTAAACATTGTGACGCTTGGTTTCTTCTCATTTTTAACAAACATCATCATTTTTTATCTATTAACCGTGATTGTGCCGGGAATTGCGATTAACGCCTTTACTTTCCCGGGTCTTTTTTATTCGGGTTTCGTTGTTCCTCAGTTTTACTTTAACGTTATCTTTGCCTTTCTTTTAGTCGCGTTTTTACAATCACTAATCGTTTCCTTTTTAACCTGGCTGGTTAAGAAATAAAGCCTCTTCATCCTGCACTTTTAAGTAATCTCTTCCTGAAAGAGATAATACTAACATTTTAGTTACCTAAAAATAACTCATTTCATGTTGAAAAGTGCAGGACAAGCTTGCAAAAACACCCCCGGAAAAGCTATAATCAAGCTAATGATAATTTTGAATATCATTGCGATTGGTGCAGCAATTGCTTTGATTGTCCTCGTCTTATTGCAAATGCAGGGCAGCGGTTTGTCGACCGCTTTTGGCGGCGGAACCGGCGAGTTTTACAGAAGCAAACGAAGCGTAGAAAAGCTTTTAATGTGGGCAACAGTTGTAACGACTGTTATTTTTGCCATAGCTTCTTTACTGCTTCTCCTCCCCTTAAGATAATATGATTTTCTTAAAAAGAAGGCGTCTTATTTTGTGGCTTTTAAAAGCGTATTTAAAGAAATGGCGCCGAACCATTTTGATTTCATTTGGGCTTGGTTTGTTGGTCTTTTTTCTGTTGAAATTTGTTGTCAATTACTTTATTCCCTTAATGCCTTTTACCCAAGAACAAACTGTCGGTATGGTTGGCGCATACAGCGTTGATAACTTGCCGGCGCTGATTTTGTCTAAAGTTTCGCAGGGCTTGGTTTACGCCGACTCCGATGATTTGCCCAAGGCCGATTTGGCCAAATCATGGGAAATTAAAAATGACGGCAAGACCTATGTTTTCCACCTAAAAGATAATGTATTTTTTAGCGATGGGACAAAACTCACATCAGACCAGGTTACGTACGATTTTGCCGATGTTACATCTCAAAGACTTGACAAATACACTATTATTTTCAATTTAAAAAGCAGTTACTCGCCATTCTTATTAACGGTTGCCCGGCCAATTTTTAAAAACGGTTTTGTCGGCGTCGGTGATTACAAAGTTCAATCTATAAACTTAAATGGTAGTTTCGTGCAATCAATTAGTCTCGTTGCCAATAGGGGACAAGGCACAGAAATCACTTACCAATTTTATCCAACCGAAGAAGCTTTAAAAACAGCCTTTGTCTTAGGCGATGTCAACGAAATTATTGGCGTAAGAAGTTTAAATTTCAACGGCAAGAGTTTGGTGGATTTTAAGCACGCCAATATTGCAAAAAGCACCAACTATTCTCAGCTAGTCACAATTTTTTATAATACTGCTGATAAAGATTTGTCGGACAAAAGACTACGAGAAGCGCTTGCCTACGCGATGCCGGACGCTTTTGCCAGCGGCCAAAGAAATTACGGACCGTTTCCGCCAAACTCTTGGGTTAATGAAAGCGGTTTAACTACTTACTCCCAGGATTTTGAACATGCAAAACTGCTACTGGGGGAATCTGTCAATTCCAGTCAAAGCTCTTCTTTGACGCTTGAACTAAAGGCGTTGCCTGAGTATAGCCAGCTGGCTAATCAAATAAAAGACTTATGGGCAAAGATTGGTATTAAAACCAATGTTAAAATTATTGATACTTTCCCGAGCGATTTTCAGGTATTCTTAGGCGAATTCAATGTTTCTAAAGATCCTGACCAGTATGCTCTTTGGCATTCATCACAACCAAATAATATTACGCATTATGTAAACTTAAGAATTGATAAACTATTGGAGGATGGCAGACAAACAGTGGACACTAGCGCCAGACAAAAAATATATGCCGATTTTCAAAAATACCTCTTGGATGACCCGCCCGCAACCTTCCTTTATTTCCCTTACGAGTATGATATTACGCGAAAATAGCCTTCGCTCTTAATTTTTTGTGGTAAGTGATGGCAAAACGGTGAGCTTCGTCTCTTAGCCGCATTATTAACTGCAGAGCACGGGAATCTCTTAGTAACTTAATTTCCTTAAGGTCGCTGGTAATGATTGTTTCCTCTCTTTTGGCCAAACCAATTAGGGGAATATTCAATGATAAACTATCAATGATTCGTTTTGCCGAAGATACTTGTCCTTTTCCGCCGTCGACAATTATCAAAGATGGCTTTGGCCAGTCACTATGCTTCAATCTTCTCCCTAACACTTCCTGCATCATCGCAAAGTCATTCGGTTTGCTTTTGTAATCCTGCTTTATCTTGAAATGTCGGTAAGACGACCCATCTTTTTCGCCGTTGGTAAAAACCACCATTGAGCCGGTGGCGTTTAAACCGGAAGTGTTGGAAATATCGTAACATTCAATTCTCAGTAAATCAGCAACCATTACGCCGTTTTCGTGCAGAATGTTTTTTAGAGATTGCAAATCTAAAGCGATGGTGTCACTTCTTAAATTCGGATTCTCTTCATAGGCAAAAGGTTGATAAAAGGAACTCGTGATAAGCGTTATCGAATCAATTTGTTTTTGAATGCCTCCGGCTTTTTCAAAGTCATCCCGGGCGCTTGCCTGATTCCTATCTTTGGTTAAATTCCTGATGAGTAAATTTTTATTGCCGGATAGAAAATCAATAATATGGCTAATATTTTTTCGGTAATTGGGGTCTTTGGTAACACTTGGACAGGGACATAAGCCCAGATGATAATACAAACAAAGCTTATTGGGGTGATTGATAACCGCTTGGTAAGGGAAAATTCTCCTGAGCATTTTTAACACCATCCGAAGCGAGGTAGTGCTAGTATATGGCCCAAAATATTTGGCATTGTCGGCTTCTTGCTTTCTAACCAACAAAACTTTCGGATATTTATCCTTAACGGTAATTTTAATACTGGGATATCTTTTACCGTCAGTTAATTTAATATTGTAACGCGGCGTATATTGCTTGATTAATTTTTCTTCGAGCAGAAAGGCTTCTATTTCCGAAGCAACTTCAATGGTTCTGATTTTTTTAATTTGGGCAACTAAAATTCTGGTTTTTTCGCCTAAATTTTGCTTAGAAAAATAGGAGGAAACGCGTCTTTTAAGATTTTTGGCTTTCCCCACGTAAATTATTTTCCCGTCTTCGTCGAAGAAGAGATATACGCCGCAGCGCGAGGATAGTAAGCGATATGATGATACAGATACTAACAAATGTTATTCCTCCTAAAATTAATAATTTATTTACAAAAAACGGGAGAATCCGCACGTTTTTAGAAAATTTCTGATTACCAGCTGTAATTTTAACCGTATCGCTTAGGTTTGTCAAAAGAGTAGTTCTGGCAAAAGACACCGGAACGGTGACAAAACCATATGGCGGAATATTTTTGACCGTAAAGTTTTGTGCTTTGGGCATTAAATGATTTGTTGATACCGTAATAGTTTGTTCTTCTACCAAATTTTTACCAACGTTGGTAACTTTAATATCGCCGTCGGTCGGCAAACCGGCAATTAAAGTATCCGGAATTTGCACGTCCGCGTTAAGCGTGGTGGCGTTTTGGTCGAAAGTTGAGCCGATTTGCACATCAACATCTTTGGTATTTGCATCGGTTAACAGTTTATAGCCACCGGCAGGAATCGGGTAATCGCTGGCTTCTCCCTTGACTACAAAAGCAATGTGGTCAAAGTCCAAAGTATTAAAATAGTCAACTCCGCCGGTGGTATTTCCCCAGGTTGGATCTACCATAATCCAGGTTTTTTTGTCAAAGTCGTAATACTCTGGCCAAGCATGCAAAACATCCTCGACCAAAGATAAAGGCCGCTCACGGGAATTAGTGCTGTAGCCGTATCCCTCAATTTCGCGGGCCGGAATTCCGGCGGCGCGTGACAAAGCGATAAAAAGATCGCTAAACTCCAAACAAACGGCTGAATTAGTTTTACTTAACGCCTGCAAAGCGCCAAGACGGGGACTATTAGTTTGCACCCGGTTAAAGTCGTAATTTAAAGTCTTAACCACGTACTGGTAAATAGCATAAGGCGTTTTTAAAGTTTTTGCTTGTTCAAGAATGGTTGAATTATCTGATTCCCAATAGGTTTGTCTTTTTAAATAATCTGTTAATTGACTGCTCGTTAAATCTTCCGATTTAGGATTAAGATAAACTTGCACTTTTCCAGATACTTTAACGTTGAGTTTCTGATTGGGCGCTAAAGTATAACCGGCAAGCCAGTTTCCATCCTTATCTAGCTTGACATTCGTAGGCTTTGGGTTAATGCTGTCAATTTGTACGTCCTGATAATTGGTCGTTGGCGGTAAAGCAATTTCCGTTGAGATCGGAAAATAATTTTTATTCGCCAAATGGTAGGTAAGATTAAAGTTATAGACTTGAAAATTTCCAAAAGCAATTGAGATGCCCGAATCTCCCAAGTCTTGTTTTGTAAAAATCAGTTGGTTGCCGCTCTGAATATTTGCGCTCGTTGGCGAGGGCTTTATGTATGCCGGGTTACCCAAAAATGGAGGATAAATTACGCTGACATTAAACGAGGAAAAATCTGCTTGGTTGGCAATTCCCGGAATATTGATATCCCAAACATGGTTAAAATTTTGTGCAACTTCACTGGTGTCAAACGAGATGTTAAAATTTTGTTTAGCGTTGTAACCGACCGTACGCTGATTAAAATTAAGCACGATGTTTGTACCTTTATCTGTCTTAGAAATTTTTGGCGTGATTGCACCACCTAAATCATGTGCCACCACATTTTCCACATCCTTAAATCCAATCTCAACCGCATAAGACGAGGCATAATAGTTGGTAGTTAAATTGGTGAGATTAGCGCCGATATCAACGTGAGTGGTGGCGTTTGGATTAACCGTATAGGTAACGTTGTAATCGGTGGAAAAATTTGTGTCGGCCAAAACATCGGTCGGGGAAAAGATGCAAAAAAGAATAAGAGTTAGGAAAAAACAGCAAATTTTCTTCACCAAAATATTATAACTTATTTTAGATTTCAAGTCTTGTCTTCAAAAACTTTCCGGTGTACGAAGCTTTATTTTGCGCTACTTTCTCAGGCGTTCCGGCGACTACCAATTCACCGCCTTTTTCTCCACCTTCGGGTCCAAGATCAATAATGTAATCGGCATTTTTTATGACGTCCAGATTGTGTTCAATAACAATCACCGTATTTCCCAAATCAACTAACTTGCGCAAAACATTTAATAATTTTTCTAAGTCAGCAAAGTGCAACCCGGTGGTTGGTTCGTCCAAAAGATACAAAGCGTTAGAACCTCTTTTAGAAAGCTCTGCCGCCAACTTAACTCTTTGCGCTTCTCCGCCTGACAAAGTCGGTGCCGGTTGTCCAAGCTTAATGTAAGAAAGTCCGACATCGTTTAAAGTTTGAAGTTTATGGGAAAGTCCCGGCACAAAACTAAAAAAAGACGCCGCTTCAGCAACGCTCATCGCCAACACTTGAGCGATATTTTTACCGTTGTACTCCACTTCCAAAGCCTCATTATTGTATTGTGCACCGTTACAAACTTCACACGTTACGTAAACATCCGGCAAAAATTGCATTTCAATTTTTATCCTACCTTCACCTTCACAAGCCTCACACCGACCGCCTTTAACGTTAAAGGAGAACCGACCCGGCCCGTAGCCTTTGACTTTGGCGTCTTTGGTTTTGGCGAAAAGATCCCTAATATAATTAAAAGCGCCGATGTACGTCGCCGGATTACTCCTGGGCGTTCGTCCAATCGGGGATTGGTCAATCATAAAAATGTTTTTAATATTTTCAAAGCCGCTGATTGATAAATACTTCCCCGGCTTTTGGCGGTGATATGGATTATTTTTTTGCATAAGCGCGTGATACAAAATGTCATTGATTAAAGTTGATTTGCCGCTGCCCGAAACACCGGTTACCACAATTAGCTTATGCAAGGGGAAGTCAACGCTAATATTTTTTAGATTGTGTTCCTTTGCGCCTTCAATTCTAAGTATTTTAGAATTTTCTAAACTTTTTCCGTCACTGATTATCTTGATTTTTCTTTTTTGTGACAAGTATTCGCCGGTTAAAGATTTGGGATTATTGATAATTTCTGCAATCGTGCCTTGGGCAACAATGTGTCCGCCTTGTTCACCGGCTCCCGGCCCGAAATCGATAATAAAATCCGCTTGCTGCATTGTCTCTTCGTCATGCTCGACCACCAAAACCGTATTGCCTAAATCCCTTAATTTTTTTAAGGTATCAATTAGTTTTTGATTGTCTCTCTGATGCAATCCAATTGATGGTTCATCCAGAACATACAAGACACCGGTTAAACCGCTGCCGATTTGTGAGGCCAGCCTGATTCTTTGTGCTTCTCCGCCCGCTAAAGTTTGCGCGCCGCGCGATAGCGTCAAGTAATCCAAGCCGACATCAATTAAGAAAGTCAGCCGCTGTTTAATTTCTTTGAGAATTAATTTTGCGATCTCTTTTTCTCTGTCGCTGATTGAATTTAAATTTTGAATAAAAGCGTAAGCGTCATCAATTGACATATCCGAAAGTTTAATAATTGAGTTACCATTAATGGTTACCGACAACGCTTCTTTTTTAAGTCTGGCGCCTTGGCACTGCGGACAAGTTTCAAAACGCATATACTTTTCAATCTGTGATTTAAGAAAAGTTGATTCGGTCGACTGGTATTTTTGTTTTAAGTCTTCCAGAATTCCCTTAAAAGGTTCTTCGATGACAGTCTCCCGACCCCACCTGTTTTCGCCCTCAACGTAATAAGTTTTTTCACCGGTACCGTTAAGTAATAATTCTTTTTGTTCCTTAGTAAACTCAGACAGTCTTTTACTTAAAGGGATGTTATTTTCCTCACAAAAGACTTTAAAAGTGCGGGATGCCCATGTATCATGGCTTAAAAGATTTTGGTGGGGCATCAAACCGCCTTCGCCGATGGTTAGATTGTCATTAAAAATCAAATCTTTATCGACTGTCAAAATATTTCCCAGACCACTGCAGGTTGAGCAGGCGCCGTGAGGAGTGTTAAAAGAAAAAATGCGCGGTTCAATTTCCGGCAAAAAAATGTTGCAGACCGGACAGGCAAATTTTTCCGAGAAAAATTCATCTTCCATGTGCTTTGGCTTATCCGGCATGTCAAAACCCTTATCATTTACAATCGAAATAATTAGTTCACCACCTGATAGCTTTAGCCCTTGTTCGATGTCGGCCGCAATTCTTCCTCGGTCGGTAGTTTTGGTTAGAACGATCTGATCAATTACCGCTTCAATCGTATGCTTATTCGTTTTAATTAAAACGAATTCTTCATCCAACGAAAAAACTTGCTTGTCAATTCTGGCCCGTTTGTAGCCACGCTTTTTTAAATCTAAGAATAGTTCCGTATATTCACCTTTTCTATCTTTAACAATCGGAGATAAAATTAGAATCTTTAAATTTTTACTTGAACGCTTATCCAAAAGCTCAAAAACAGAATTGGTAATTTGCTCCTTGGACATGCGGGTAATTTCCCGGCCGCAGTTTGGACAATGCGGATGTCCGATGCGGGCATATAAAAGCCTTAAATAATCGTAGATTTCGGTCACCGTGCCAACTGTCGAGCGGGGATTGTGGGAAGCGGATTTCTGGTCAATTGAAATTGCCGGCGACAAGCCTTCAATCAAATCGACATCCGGCTTTTTCATAATTCCTAAGAATTGTCTGGCGTAAGAAGACAAACTTTCCACATAACGCCTTTGTCCTTCGGCGTAAATGGTGTCAAAAGCCAACGACGATTTGCCGCTACCCGAAAGCCCGGTAAAAACCACTAGTTTATTTTTGGGAATTTCCAAATCAATATTCTTGAGGTTATTTTCCCTAGCGCCTTTAATAATAATCTTATCCATAAGCTTTTTAATCGTTTTAATTGACCAATTATTATAGTCTTTATTTTAAGGAGTAACAAGCCTTATGTAGCATCTTGAGTTTTGTCCAACCCCCCGGTAGTTAATAAATAATAAAGAATTGTTGGTATTCTTCTTCCCGTACCTAATTTGTGCATTGCATTGCCAAGAGTATTTTTTACCGTACGCTCACTAATACCCAATCTATAACCAATTTCCTTATTTCCAAAATCCCACATTTCTTGTTGAGACATCAATTCCTCTATTTGTCTTTGACGGTGCGTTAACTGTTCTAATTTTGAGGGATCTAAATCAATGCCTAATTTGCTTATGTCAATAGCTCCATCGTAAATCATTTTAACAATAACAGAGACTGCTGGTATAGAAAGCTCTTCGCCTTTAGCGCAGGAAACATGGTTTTTAACTGATGTTTCACAGATGCCCAAGCTAGATCCAATCTGCATGCTTGTTTGCCCCTGAGCTTTTTTTAAAAGAACGTCGACTCGACGTTGTGTGTAATGCACATTTGGCAATTGATCAACATCTATTATGTCTGGTATTCTTCCAATTTGATTTTCCATGACGGAATTATATTCTAAACGCTCGGGGATGTAAACAATATCTATGGATTACCTGAAGCCTAGGCCGGGGTCGTAGGTGTGATTCCAGGGAAGCGCGATATCTGCCGGCGTCAAGTTATATTTTTCGATTTGGTATCCATTTGGGAAATTGATCACCGAAACAGGATCCTTCTTAAGATTAATGGTATTTTCTTTCCACCATTTATAAGTGATGTAAGGATTACTAACTGCCTGTGGCGCTACGACAACATAAGTGATAGCTTTTTTGTCGATATAACTTGCACTAACTTGCGGATGTAGTTTTTGTTCATAGGCAAGCGCATATTTTGGGCCGTAAGCGATAACATCCGGAGTGTAAACAAAATAGCCAAAATTATTTTCTTTAGTGCTAAAAAAAGTATTGGCCATATTATCCAAAAACTTCCATGAAGTCTGGTCTTTACCGATAAAAGTTTGGGAACCTTGCAGATCCACAATTGCCTGCTTAAAGTTAAGCAGATAACAAACCAGAAAAACCACTAACAATAGTTTTGCGTACTTGGAAGTAATAAACGAGCAAAGCATTAAGAAAACCAGTGGGAAAAACGGATACATGTAAAAATAAAGTATCGGACCACGGTTGATAAGCGTTAACGCGTAAAAGCCGACGTAAAAATATAAAAAACTGAAATAAATTGTTCTGTATTTATTATTCTTAATTTGGCTAATTAAGAAAAAGATAAAAAATCCTGCCACCGCTAAATTCCGATATATGGGGTCAGGCCGGACGAATTCCACCTGGCTTAGCATTAACCTAAAACGATCTTGGAGCATAAATAGATAGTTGTAAGTAACAGAATCTCCACTTGTTGGAGAGAGATAGCGGAGCACTCCGTGAAAGAGCAAGAATTGGTGGCGAAGATCAAAAATAATATAAGTTGAAAGCGGAATAAAAATAGTCAAAAAACCTAATAAATGGTTTTTATGGTTCGAGCGGATTATCCGGAAACTCAAATATAAAACTGATAAAATCAGCAGGGGAATACCGATTGCCAATTCAAACTGAATAATTAAGCCGGCGACAAAAATGTGCGCGATTAGATATCTAACATTCCAGGTCTTGAGATATTTAACAAATAAGTAGAGAAAAATTGGCAGGCAAAACATTGCCCCGTCTGGATTAAACAGCGCTTTAGTGTGAAAAGAGAAAAATAAAGCGGTAAAAAGAACAAATAGTAAAGCAGTATTTTTATTAAATAAACTTTTGGCGATGAAATAGAAGGGAATCAAAACTAAGAAAGACATCATTACCCACCACCAACCGACAATAACCGGATTTCCTTTGCCTAAAACATAAGCAGGAAAAGTTAAATAAAGCCATAAAGGACCATGAAACAAACCGGCCACGCTCGATTTGGGTCCGATCAGGACGAACTTTTTTGTGGCAATTTCTCCGAAAAGTAAAAAGTCTCTGGCAATATCTGAAGAAAATTGAATGTCTTTATTTAGAACAAACCAGGAAGCGAAAAACGCTGAACAGCCAAGCAGCGCAAAAAAAATAACAGCTAAAATCTTTTTCACTGCAGTTAGTATAGCATGTTATAATGTTGGATATGAATATTTGCATTATGGGAACTGTGTGCATCGATAAGAATGTTTCAGAAAATGCTTCTTATACTACCGCTGGTAGTCCAGCTATGTTTATGAATAAAATTTTTAAACAGTTTGGCGATTGCACCGTAGACATAGTTGCTTCTTATGGACCGGATTTTCTCCAATATCTAGAGGGCATTCGTATTTTTCCCTCAAAACCTAATGCTAAGAAAACATTAGTTTACGAAAATGTTTCCAAAGCTGGTTTTCGGACGCAAAAATCTTATAATCGAGACTGTGCTTTCGCAGTCAAGTTAGACAACTCAATTATTGATGCTCTACGTCAAGCAGATATTGTTTTCTTTGCACCTCAACAGCCAATCTACACGAAAGAATATATCGAATCAATTGTCGCAAATCTAAAACGGGACACTCTAAAAGTACTTTTACCTCAAGGATTTTATCGAAATTTTGACTCGGATAACAATGTTCTGGTCAGAGAATTTATGGAAGCAAAGGAGATATTGCCCCTGATGGATATTGTAATCGTTTCCGAGCAAGATTTTCCAAACATGGTTGACCAAGCAAAAAATTGGTCATTAAGCATGAGCACGATTCCGGTAGTTACGCTGGGAGCAAAAGGCGCGATTGCTTTTAAGCATGGTGAGGAAGTTTTACTACCAGCCATTCCAGTTACTGAGAATGAAATAATCGATTCGGTTGGTTCTGGTGATATTTTTAGCGCTTCATTTGCCTACAGATATAAACAAACGAATGATATAAAAGCGGCTGGAAGATTCGCGAACGCAGTTGCAAGACAATGTCTATTCTATACTGCTGCAAATATTAAAATTGACCTGAGTAAAATTAGTTAATATCCTCTGTGAGCCGCCAGAGAGTCGAACTCTGAACCTATTCCTTAAGAGGGAATTGCTCTGCCAGTTGAGCTAGCGGCCCGCTACAAAAATCTTTTTAAGTATACTATAATATAAGGGGTTTAGACAACTTGCGCCTGTAGCTCAACGGATAGAGCACTTCGCTTCGGACGAAGGGGTTGGGGGTTCGATTCCCTTCAGGCGCGCAATAATCTAGAAGGTGCCGGGAAGTTCCACCTCTTGTCCATATGCATCATGAGCTGCTTGAGTTCTTCGATCTCTCTCTAGTTGTTCCTCCGAAACCGGAATACTCTCTCTATTAAAATAAGTTTCAGTGAAATAATTTGGTTCTAATGGTTTAAAGTAATCTCTCGAGTAAGCAGCTTTTGGATGTATCACCATCTCAAGACTCGCAAAATATCTTCTCGCTGCGCAGAAGGATCCGATGTCCTCCGCCGGGGCAAAAAATGCTTCTGGAAATTTAACCCTAGCCCTCTCTCTTTCTCCTTCCAGCTTAGCTACTAACTCACTTTCGCCGATCGGGTAACCAAGCGCATAAATTTGCGCAAAGATACTAGATGAAGGAGTAATTGGCTTTTCTCCCCTAATTATTTCTCCCACTAAATAACTTATTGTCATTTCTTCTCCCGATAAGGGTTGGGAAACATCAAAATCAGGCCTCAACGCTGCAACTCCCGCTAAATCGTTTGCACTTAGAAGAAAACCGAGTACAGTTTCCTGTGTATAACCATCAAGCTCTCTAAAAAGACTAGGGGATATCGTTCTTGGATTAAGCGGCGTACCAACCTCTGGAAGCGTAACTGTTGGTGGTAACTCAATCGAATCAAAACCCCGAGGCTTAACGCCCCAAAGTGATCCTGTTATTATCTCACGAGATGAAACCATATACAGGCTACAAGATAATAATATCATCGCCTTAAATATTTGCAATAGGCTAAATTCCTCTTTACATAAACGAGCGCTTTCTAGTAAGATGGACTTGTGGGGAGAATAAGAAATATATTCTTGAGGATAAAAAACCTCGTTTGGGGACATAAGAAGATTTCACTGGTTGTTTTAGTTGCACTTATCGTTGTCGGGGTCATCCTGTGGCCAAAAGGCGGAAAACCAATCCTAACTGAAACGGCTAAAATCCAGGATGTTATCAAAACAGTTTCGGTTACCGGTAGTGTTGACGCGCAAACTTCGGTAAACCTGACTTTTCAGACACCGGAAACTTTAGCTTATGTCGGAGTGAAACTAGGTGACACCGTTAAAAAATATCAGATAATTGTATCTTTGGATCAAACCCAACTTCAGGCAACATTTCGGCAAGCCCAACAGGATTTTGTGGCCGCCAAAGCCGCGTCTCAACAATATTATGATGACCATACCAGTGGAACCGAAAGCGACGCGCAGAAAGTGCAGAGGACTGCTATTGATGACGTGCAAAACAAAGCCTATGACCAAATGTTAAAAGTCCAACATGATATCGCCAATTCTTCGCTCTACGCGCCGATTGCCGGCATCGTTACCCGTATGGACGCCCAAACCGCGGGAGTAAACATTACGCCCGCAACTGTTTTTACTATTACTGACCCCAGCTCTTTAGTTTTCAAAATGGAAGTTGACGAAGCCGACATCGGACAAGTAAAGTTAGGACAAAGCGCTAATGTTTCCTTGGATGCATTTCCCAATGACAACCTTAAATTTGCTGTTGATAAAATAGACTTTATCAGTCATTTAACTACCTCCGGTGGAAACGCTTTCTACGCTAAAGCCAATCTTCCCCAGAATAGTAGCTACCGAGTTGGTATGAATGGTAACGCGGACATCATCGTTGACGCCAAATACAACGTACTTTCCATACAAACCACTGACATTTTTGACAATAATTATGTTTATGTTAAAACCGCAAAAGGGTACATGAAGAAAAAAATAGTTTTGGGACTACAAAACGATACGCAAGCTCAAGTGCTGTCGGGACTGTCCGAGGGGGATACTGTCGCCATTGACCCTACTTCAGTTCCTCAAAATTTGGTGGTCAAAAATTAACCTGCATGAAAACAACAGACGATATCATAAAAATGGTAGACATTACCAAGGTTTATACAGGCGTTGACGTAGGGACAACGGCTTTAAAAGACATTGACTTAGTCGTTAAAAAAGGTGAATTTTTGGCTATTACAGGCAGGTCGGGCAGCGGAAAGTCAACGCTGATGCATGTTGTTGGACTTTTAGATACGCCAACCTCCGGAACTTATTTTTTAAACGGCACTGATGTCTCCAAACTCGGTGAAGACGAGCAGGCGTTCCAACGAAACAAGGAAATCGGATTTGTTTTCCAATCATTTAATTTATTGCCAAAATCTTCGGCCGTCGAAAATGTTATTTTACCCGCTATCTACGCCGGCACCAGTCCTAAAGAGCGAATGGAAAAAGCCGTTGAACTGTTGACTGAATTAGGGCTAGAAGACCATTTGAATAAAAGACCTAACCAAATGTCCGGTGGGCAACAACAAAGGGTGGCGATTGCCAGAGCCTTAATGAACGACCCGGAATTAATCTTGGCCGATGAACCAACCGGCAATCTTGATACCCACTCGGGAAAAGACGTCATGAACACCTTGAAACAATTGAATAAAGAGGGTAAAACCATTGTTTTGATAACACATGAACATGATATTGCGGCGCAGGCCAAGAAAATCTTGCATCTTGAGGACGGCATGCTGGTGACAAAATGAATATTCAAGAACTTTTGACCTTATCTTTAAAAGCCATCTGGGGAAATAAATTAAGAAGTTTTTTAACCACTCTTGGTATTACCATCGGTGTATTTGCGATTATTGTCTTAGTCTCAATTGGCTCGGGTTTACAAACTTATATCACTAACGAAATTTCCTCTCTGGGTTCAAACGTTATTTTTGTTATGCCGGGAAGCTCCGGAGGATTAGGAGCTATCCTTTCAAATAAACTTACCATTAAAAATAGCCAGGATATGCAGAGAAGGTTGGTCTCTACGGGAAAAGTCACTCCCGAAATTAGACAAGTGGAAACATTCAAGTATAAGAATGTTAAAGACAAAGGTGCATTTGTACTTGGTGTCTCCTCCCAGTATCCCGAAGTCGTTCAGGTACTTAAAGTTACACAGGGACATTTCTTCACCGCCGGACAGGAATCATCGGGAGCAAACGTTGCGGTAATTGGGCAAACCGTCAAGAATAAATTTTTTAGCAACTCCAATCCTTTGGGGAAAAGAATATTCTTAGGTACTAAACTTTATACGATAGTTGGGGTTTATGGCAAACTTGGCTCCGTTGCGGGAATCGACGAGGACAATGCAGCCTTTATTTCGGCAGAAGCCGCCGGTAGCCAATATGGAATAACTACTGTCTCAAGAATTGACGTTGCCGCCAATACGCCTGAACTTTTACCGCTCGTTATTAAACAAATAAATCAAACTTTATCAAAAACATTAACTTCCGACGACTATTCAATTGAAACAGCCGACTCACTATTAACTACCATTTCCAGCATCACCAATGCGCTTTCGCTGGCTTTGGGAGGCATTGCCGGAATTTCGCTTTTGGTCGGCGGAATTGGAGTTGCCAATATTATGCTTGTGTCAGTAACGGAGCGGACAAAAGAAATTGGACTTAGAAAAGCCTTAGGTGCCAAAAGAAACGACATCTTAAAACAGTTCTTATTTGAAGCGGTCATGCTGTCGGTTACCGGAGGCGTCGTTGGAATAGCCTTAGGAATGTTGGTTTCGGTTGTTATCGCCATTTTGCTTGTCTCAACCGTCACTTTATGGTCGGTTGTGTTGGCCTTTGGTTTTTCGGTCGCGGTTGGCATAATTTTTGGTATGGCTCCGGCAATTAGAGCTTCTAAGCTTAGCCCGATTGACGCCCTTCGTTATGAATAAGACAATTTCTTTTTTTAAATTCTTTGTCGGCTGGCCATTGGCAATCATTGCCATAATTTTTTTAATCAGACTATTCTTACCGCAATTTATTTTCATTCAAGCCAGAATACTCAATGTCGATATCCCATTGTTAATTTTATCGGTAATTTTATTTGTCAGTTATTATTTTTTGCGCTGCTATCTGTGGCAAAAAATCCTTGAGTTTAAAGGTCATCAGATACCGTTTATGCAGACTGCCTACCTCTGGGAAATCTCTGAATTTAAACGCTATATTCCGGGCAATGTTTGGTCATTTTTAAGCCGGGTCTCTTTATTCGAAGACGTAGGAGCAGACAAAAAACTGGTTGGATTGGCGCTTTTGGACGAAATACAATTAATTATTATTTCCAGTACTCTTATCTCCCTTTTTTGCCTGCCGCTGATATTAAACACTGGTCAGTCAACGCAATTATTAAAAGAGATGCAAATTATTATTTTGGGCTCGGCAGCGGCAATTATTCTTTATTCGGCCGTCGTAGCTTTACTTTTCCAAAAGCGGGGACTGGGAAATTTTCGGGCTAATCTTTTTTTGCCGGGATATTCCTTAAATCAGAAAGCGACGCTGACTATTATCTCAACCGTTGCTTTTTTCATTTTCGGAGCCGCCACTCTGTCCGCCTGTCTTTCTGTATTTAGTTTCGAGCCAAGATTATATCTTGAATTATCGGCGTTTTTCACTTTTGCGCTTCTTGCCGGCTATCTCTCGTTTATAACACCGATGGGATTAGGCATTCGCGAGGGCATTATTACATTAGGACTAAGTAATCTTATTTCGGTCGCCACTGCCGGATTCTTAAGCATTTTTTCAAGAATTGTTTTGATAATTTCAGAGCTGATATTTGTCATGACAGTTTCAGCTTTTGAGATAGCGGCGAAAGTAAATAAACGATGAAGACTATTTTAAATTTAATCAAACAGCATAAATATGAAATAGCGCTTGCTGTTTTTATACTAATTTATATTGCCTATTTTAGCATAGCCAGTCTTTTAAGATACAGTAATTTTTACACCGGGCGGTTTGATCTTGGCAACATGGATCAGGCGGTCTGGAATACAATTCATGGCCGGATTTTCCAGATTACCGACCCTAACGGCACAGCGACAATTTCGAGGTTGGCTTTTCATGCCGATTTTATTTTAATCTTAATTTCTCCTTTATACTTAATCTGGTCAAATCCGCAAATGCTGCTTCTTTTACAAACTGCTGTTTTGGGACTTGGTGCAATTTTTGTTTTTCTGATTGCCAATGAACTTTTAAAAAATAAAAATCTGGCTATAACTTTCTCGGCAATTTATCTTCTTAATCCGGCGCTTCAATTTTCTAACCTTTATGACTTTCACGCCATAGCTTTAGGAACAACACTTTTACTCGGGGCATTTTATTTCTATCTTCGGAGAAAATATTTATTTTTTCTAATTTTTGCCATTTTGGCTGGACTAACTAAAGAGGAGGTTTGGGCGATTATCTCGCTTTTTGGGTTAGCGATTGTCTTTAGGATTACTTTTGAAAATAAATTCAGATTCAGATTTTCTAAGCAACAAATTTTAGAGATTATTCTTGGCTTATTCATATTTTTGACTTCGGCTTTCGTTTGCTATCTTTTGATTTGGAAATTTATTCCGATAGCCAGAGGGGGAGAACATTTTGCCCTAGCTTATTACTCCGATTTTGGCGGAACAGCTTCAAACATTTCCAAAAATATTTTATTTTCTCCTTTAAAAACTGTCTCGATTATATTACAGCCGCAGAAAGTACAATACCTGATTGAGTTACTGTTGCCTTTTGGCTTAACTTCCTTACTGGCTCCGTTTTACCTAATTTTTGCTATTCCTGATTTAGCAATTAATCTTTTAAGTAGCAACGCGCAACTCCACGAAATTTATTATCAATACACAGCAGCCATAACACCATTTCTGACAATCTCTTCCATTTATGCTGTATCCTACCTTACGAGGCATTTTCCTAGAATAAATAACCGTCTAATAATTATTTATCTTCTGGGAATGGCTCTGCTTTCTGCTTTTATTTTTGGCCCGCTTCCTGGATCAAAACATCAGAGCATTGATATGTTTGTCAAGCAAGTCGCAAATAAACAAGTCATCGATAATTTCCTTTCTAATATTCCTCCCCGTTATAGTATTGCCGCGACCAATAACCTTGGCTCGCATCTTTCCAGGAGAAGAAATATCTACACCATTCCTATCGGCATTGACAAAGCAGATGTTATTTTGTTTTTACTTAATGACAAGTTCGCACAACCGTCTCTTAAAGCACAACAAGAAATGGCAAAAAACATGGAAAGCAATAAAAATTATATTGAGGTATTTAAACAGGGGGATTTTATTGTTTTTGAGAAAAAAAATCTGTATTTGGAGAAAAAACCTACTACCAAACAAATCAATCTTTTTCCATGGTCAATTTCTTCATTACAGAACAGGGAGTACGCCCAAAGCCAAATTGCGATTGAGAAAAAAGTTTCTTCTTCAAAAACCTTTTCAAGCTACGTTATCTCCTATTTATCGGATGGGCTTAAAGAATATGCTTTAATGAATATTCCAACCTCCAAAATGCCGACCGGAGGATACCCGGTCGTAATTATTAATCATGGATTTATCGAGCCGGCAGATTACGACACAATCAATTCGTACAAAAGCATTACCGATTATTTTTCGGGCAAAGGTTATTTGGTTTTAAAGCCAGATTATCGGGGAAACGGAAAATCGGAAACGGAAGACACGGCTCTAATGCGTTTTGCTTATCCGGTTGATGTTTTAAATCTAATCGCATCTCTAAACAATATTTCTCAAGCCAACTCGAATGAAATATACCTTTACGGACATTCTATGGGCGGGGAGATTACGCTTAAGGTCCTTGAAATCGCCGGCAAAAACCCGGAAATTTTAGCTAAAATAAAAGCGGCTGTTATCTGGGGACCGGTTACTAACCTTGTCGATTGGTTTAGCAAATCCCACGTTCCGTGGCTGCAGGAAACAAAAAATAACCCAAACTATTACGCAAGCACTTTTAAAGTTATGGGCACTCCTGAGACAAATCCTCTGCTTTGGCAAAGTGTATCGCCAATAAATTATCTTTCAGATATTCAGACGCCGATTCAAATTAATCACGGCATCGCAGATAATACTGTTTCATACCGCACTTCAATTGAACTATATGATAACCTGATTAGTTTAAATAAAACGGCCAGCCTTTTATTTTATCCTGGAAACGATCATAATTTGACCCAAAGCTGGGACAAAGCGGCGGCAAACGCTTTAAGTTTTTTCAAAGCCAATTAATAATTTATTTGCAAAAGATAGTCTTAAGATTTACGATTAAATTATGGTTAGTATCTTAAAAGCCAACGGCAACAAAGAGCCATTCAGCGAAGAAAAACTCCTAGATTCTATCACGAGAGCCGGAATTCCACCAGAATTACAAAGTAAGGTTCTCTCACACGTGCAATCAAAGCTCTACGAAAATATTCCCTCCCAAGAAGTTTATCGGCATGTGACTGAATTTTTACAACACGAGCCTCATCCGGGGGTAGTAAAATATAAATTAAAGCAAGCTTTGATGGAATTAGGACCAACCGGTTATCCATTCGAAGATTTCGTGACGGAGATTTTGAAGTCAATCGGGTATTCAACCCAAACCCGCCAAGTTTTAATGGGTAAATGCGTCAGTCACGAAATCGACGTCGTCGCCCAAAAAGATAACGAAAAACTGATGGTCGAGGCAAAATATCATAATACCCCGGGCATTCATACCGACGTCCACGTTTCGCTATATACCAAGGCCAGGTTTGACGACCTTAAGGAAAAATACCAATTAGATAGACCCTGGCTTTTTACCAATACTAAAATTACACCCGACGCGCTAGCCTACGCGCTCTGTGTTGGTATGGGCGTTACGAGCTGGAGTTATCCGCAAAACGAAAGTCTGCGGAATTTAATTGAAAGAAATAAGCTTTATCCGATTACGCTTTTATCAACGCTCTCCGAATCCCAAAAACAAATTCTCTTGGATAATCATGTCGTACTAATTAAACAGATTGCGAATAGCAGTAATTGTCTCGATTTGCTGGGAATTCAGATTGAGAAAAAGGAACAAATAATCAAAGAGGCTAGGTCAATTTCGGGTTAAATTCCGCGGCGAGCTTTTGTTTTTCGTAACGGTCCGCCATAAAACCATTGGGAACAGTTGTTAATTTATCGGCATTGAGTAAAAATCCTCTTCGGATGGTATGGTCGCCAAATTTTTCATTGAGCATATCGACTGTCTGAACAATTTTTTTACTCTTTACGTCAAAATCAAATAAAGATTGTTCTAAATTTATAGCGTCTTGTAAATTTCCCACCCAAACGCTAATTCTTCTCACGTAGTCACTTTGACCGAAGTAAAATCCGTCTTTCTCTAAAATTTGCTGGCAAAGAGCAAACATTTCCTGTCCGCTGTCAAAATATTCTTTAACCGACTTGCGGCCATGCACATTTCTACTGCCGCTCAAATAAATGCCGGCGGTCTTGGCTTTTTTACCGAGTTTTCTTAACTTAAGCACCACTTCTTCGCAAAGCTCGTAAGTATTCTGCATGACCACTCTTTGTGAATATTGGTTTTGCGGCAAACAATAATTCCGGCTGATTGATTTTGTTTCGGAGGCAAAATAGTAGGGGACAACCGGCGAATCATCTTGCCCTTGACCAAGTTCATACAAGAAATGCCCCTCAGCGTCTTTGAATTCACGGATTAGAATATCCAATGGAACATCGTGCAATTCCATCGGTGTATAAATCCGGAGCCTATTGAGCCTTTCTTCGATTCTTCTGCCAATACCGCAAAAATCACTTAATTTAACTTTGGCGTAAACTGTCCAGATATTTTTTGGCGTTATCTGCACCAGTCCATTTGGTTTGTTCATTCCCGAAGCCAGTTTTGCCAGTAATTTGTTATGCGAGATGCCCACCGAAACGGTAATGTATTCACCGATTTCATTTTTAATCCGTTCTCTGATTTTTTCAATTAGCTGATATTTACCGCCAAATAATCCTTCCGTTGAAGTAACGTCCATAAAAACTTCGTCCAGCGAAAATAATTCTACGTATGGGGAAAAATCTTTACAAATGTCTAAAAACTTCTGGGTGATTTCCCAATACTTCTCAAAATGGGCGGGGACAAACACCATACTTGGTATGATATTTTGAGCTTCCCATGTCCGACTGGGGGACTTAACTCCCAACCTTTTGGCTTCGCGGCTAGCGGCAATAATACAAGTCCGGCCGTTTTGGGCAGTCACGCCGATTGGTTTATTTCTCAATTTGATGTCGAACTGTTGCTCAACGCTGGCAAAAAATGAATCAAAATCGATATGTAAAATCGTTTTCATAAGTTTACAGCAAAAGCCAAAAAAGATAAGTTCTGAGGATTTTCTTAAGGATTATTAAGGGCAGCATAGAACCAGTTTATGAGAATTTTATACGAAAATCAATAGAACAAAATAAGACAATCGAGGTCAATTTAGTTACTGGTTATGTGGAGACGGGATTGATCGATGGTCGCAGGATATTGTAACTGGGTTTTTATTTGAACCTTATAAAGATTATTGCCTAAATCAAGGGTAATTTTACTGGATGAAAGAGAAACTGAAGAAGTATTACCCGTAAAATCTAACTCCGAATACCAAACTGGATGATTGCCCGTAGCGTTGTAAAGCCTAACTGCCGTATTTTCATTACCGGTTG
>Ga0182021_10002038_pt1 | contig 23572 bp, 21 predicted proteins | sample 612E3MmetaG_FD_120493 | JGI IMG/M metagenome (GOLD analysis project Ga0182021, IMG submission 120493) | Permafrost microbial communities from Stordalen Mire, Sweden - 612E3M metaG (Illumina Assembly) | ecosystem: Environmental > Terrestrial > Soil > Wetlands > Permafrost | place: Sweden... | reverse complement strand
CGTGCAGTCCGTACCACGCGCCCGTACGCGCTGGACGTCAGCAGCGGCGTGGAGATTTCCCCCGGCATCAAAGACAGGACCAAAATCAGGGAGCTCCTCGAGAACTGCCGGAATGCCTGATCACTCATTCCCATCCTCCACCGAACCGGAGCATACATGCTCGTGCTGATGAAGAAGGACGCAACAGGCGAAGATTTGATTCGCGTCAGGCAGAAGATAGAAACGATGGGGCTCCGCGCGCATGAGATCCCGGGGGCCCGGCGTACGGCCGTCGGGATCACGGGGAACAACGGAAAGATTGACCCGGAGCTCTTCAGGACGATGCCCGGAGTGGAAGAGGCGATACCCGTCACAAAGCCGTACAAACTTGCGGGACGTGACGCCAGGAACGAGAACTCGGAGATACGCGTCGGAGGGGAGACGATCGGCGGGCGTGAGATCGCGGTGATCGCGGGGCCCTGTTCGGTGGAGAGCTGGGACCAGTTGATCGAGACTGCACGCGCCGTGAAGGATGCGGGCGCAAGGTTCCTGAGGGGGGGGGCGTTCAAGCCCAGGACGTCCCCGTACGCGTTTCAGGGGATGAAGGAGGAGGGGCTTGTGCTCCTGAGGGAGGCGAAAGCGGAGACGGGGCTGAAAATCGTGACCGAGGCGAAGGACATGCTGACCCTCCCGGCCGTCGCCGAGGTGGCGGACGTCATACAAATCGGCGCGCGCAACATGACGAACTTCAGCCTCCTGGAGGCCGTGGGTGATCTCCGGATCCCCGTCCTGCTGAAACGGGGAATATCCTCGACGATCGAAGAGCTTCTGATGGCAGCCGAATACATACTCGCGCGCGGTAACCTCAATGTGATACTCTGTGAACGGGGGATAAGGACGTTCGAACCCGCGACGCGCTATACGCTTGATCTGAATGCCGTCCCGGTCATCAAGAAGCTCTCGCACCTGCCGATCATTGTGGACCCGAGCCATGGCATCGGCATGTGGGACGGGGTGACGGCGATGGCAATGGCCGGCATCGCCGCGGGGGCGGACGGGTTGATGATCGAGATCCACCCTCGCCCGTCGGAGGCGCTCTCCGACGGATACCAGTCGCTGAAGCCGGGGCGGTTCCGTGAATTGATGCAAAAGGTCAGCCGCATTGCCGGAGCCGTCGACCGCACGCTTTCCACGGAGGCCGCCCGATGAGCGCCAGAATACAGCCAGGTACACAGCGAACGCAGGAAGGAAGTGCGTCCGTCCCGCCGCGGATCTGGCCCGACTCGCGGGGTTACTTCGGTTCGTACGGGGGGCAGTTTGTTCCCGAGACGCTCGTCCCCGCGCTCCGCGAGCTCGAGTCGATGTATGCATCGGCCCGGGAGGATGCGTCGTTCCGGAGCGAGTATCTCTCGCTCCTCGCCGAGTTTGCCGGGCGCCCGACGCCTCTCACGTTCGCCCGGAGGCTGAGCGCGCACTACGGCCGGGGGAAGGTGTACCTGAAGCGGGAGGACCTGTGCCATACGGGGGCGCACAAGATCAATAATACGATCGGACAGATACTCCTGGCGCTGAGGTTGGGAAAGAAGCGGATCATCGCCGAGACCGGTGCGGGTCAGCACGGCGTCGCCACGGCGACGGTCGCGGCGAAGATGGGACTCGAGTGCTGCGTCTATATGGGGGAGGAGGACGTCGCCCGGCAGCATCTGAATGTCCGGCGGATGGAAATGCTCGGGGCCACCGTCATGACCGTCCGCTCGGGGAGCAGGACGCTCAAGGACGCGACAAGTGAGGCGATCCGGGACTGGGTCTCCAGCGTGGAGAATACGTTCTATATCATCGGCTCTGTGGTGGGTCCCCACCCCTATCCCCTGATGGTACGCGATTTTCAATCGGTCATAGGGCGTGAAACCGCCGCTCAGATCGAAAAGGCGGAAGGGAAAGCGCCCGATCATCTGCTTGCGTGCGTGGGAGGGGGGAGCAACGCGATAGGGTTGTTCCATCCGTTTCTCGATTCGAGCGCAACGATGACGGGTGTTGAGGCGGCGGGTGAGGGGCTTGACACCGGGCGCCACGCGGCGACCCTCACGCAGGGGCGACCGGGGGTGCTTCACGGTTCGTTCAGCTATCTGCTGCAGGACTCCGGGGGACAGGTCCTCCTCGCACATTCCATCTCCGCGGGGCTGGACTATCCGGGGGTCGGACCGGAACACAGCGCGCTGAAGGATTCGGGGAGAGTGCGGTACGTTTCCGTGACGGACACAGAGGCGCTCGAGGCCGCACGGCTCCTCTCGCGCCTCGAGGGAATAATCCCCGCCCTGGAGAGCGCGCACGCGCTTGCGTACCTCAAATCGCTCATGCCCGGGACCCGTGCCGGTGACGTTGTCGTCGTGAATCTCTCGGGAAGGGGAGACAAAGACATGGAGACGTATGCAGCCAGCAATGCGTGAGGTTCAGGGGGTGAGCCGGCTAACGGCTCTCCTCTCATCGCACAGTGAGAAGCGGAAGAAATCTCTGGGCCTGTTCCTGACCGCGGGGTACCCCCGGGCGGATTCAACGCCCGGACTCGTCCGCTCGCTGGAACAGGCGGGGGCTGATTTCATCGAGATCGGGATGCCTTTTTCCGATCCCCTTGCCGACGGTCCCGTCATACAGGAAAGCTCCGCGGCCGCGCTGAGAAACGGAGTGACGATACCTCAGATATTCGAGGGAGTCCGGAAAATCCGGGCGGGCTCCGCCGTCCCTCTCGTCCTTATGGGGTACGTGAATCCGATACTTGCATACGGCGCAGGGCGTTTCTTCTCCGATGCCGCCGACGCCGGCGTGGACGGCGTGATACTCCCCGAACTCCCGCTGGAAGAATCGGCCCGGTTCCGGGCCGACATCGGGGGGCTCGGCCTCGACCAGATTCTTCTCGTGGCTCCAACGACCCCGGATGACAGGCTTGCCGCCATCGACGCCGCGTCGCGCGGATTTCTCTACTGTGTTTCGACAACAGGGGTCACAGGGAGCGCGGGGAAAGGGACGCCGGATGCTTTTCTCGCCAGAGTGCGGAAGCATGCCCGAAGAAATCCGCTTCTTGTCGGATTCGGCATATCGGACCCCGACGGCGCGCGCCGCGCTGCGGGCATGAGCGACGGCGTCATCATCGGCTCGGCGCTCATCCGCCGGATCGCACAGGGCGACAATGCGCTTTCGCTCTCCACGTGGGTCCGCTCCATACGCGACGCGCTCGACGCGATGTGATTTATTTTATTTCTTTTCTTTCTCTCTATCTCCTTGACATTACCCGTCCGTAATTATATATTCGACGTTAACGATTGATCTTCGATCCTCGATCTTCAATCTTCCATTTTTAATCAGTCTTTTCTTCAGTTCGGTGTCCCGCCAATAGGCGGGATGAAAAGGGAATTCCGTTCAAACCGGAAGCTGCCCCGCAACTGTAAATGGCACACTGCGCGACCGCCACTGTCCTCTCGATCGTCTGGACGGGAAGGCGCCGCGTGTAACAACGCCATGAGCCAGGAGACCTGCCGGACTCTCCCTGTACGCCTTCGCGGGAAGGATGGGATCTGGCGTGCCTCGCAAGCGGCGTCCTGGACCCCGTCATTCCTCGTGAGTGCCGGGGTCAATTATTTCAGGACGATCATGAGAGCATCCCGATTTGCCGCCGCGTTCATTCCTCTCCTTTTCACGACCATTGCGCCCGCGTCAACGCCTGACAGCAGCCGGACTCTCCCGCAGGAGGGAAGCCCGCCGGACACGAGCACCCGCAGCTACACGCTGAACGAAATTGTCGTTACCGCGACGCGCCGCGAAGTGAACTCCGCTTCCGCCCCTTCGGCAGTGACAGTCATCCGCCGCGAGGCGATCGAGGCGTTGCCGGGTACGCTCCTTGCCTCCGCGCTTTCATGGACCCCCGGGATGTCGCTCCGTTCGTACGGTGGGGGAGCCTCGGTGGAAACGATCTCGCTCCGCGGGATGTCCCCCGAGCACACGCTCGTTCTTGTCGACGGCCAGCGTGAGAATTCTTTTCAGAACGGGCTTGCGGATTTCGGGATTCTCTCGTCGTCCACCGTCGACAGGGTCGAGATCGTCCGCGGAGGCTCCTCGGCGCTGTACGGTGCAGACGCGGTCGGAGGTGTCATCAACGTGATCACACGGACCCCGGGGGACGGGATACACGGCTCCGCATCCGCGATGCTCGGTTCGAACCACGAGAGCGGGTCGGGGTTCTCCCTTTCGGGGGGAGCAGGTGACGCCGGCCTCCTCGTGTCTCTCCGGAAGGAACAGGGGAGAGGGGATTACGATTTCAGGTTCAGCGACGGGAAGACCGAAACGACGCTCACGCGCGGCGGAGAGGACTATGCTCTCGTCACGGGAGACGCCCGCGCGGACTGGAAGCTCAGCCCCGCCTTCCGGAGCACGGCATCGTTCTCTTACACGGATGCGGACAGAGGGAGTCCCGGTGTGGTGACGGATCTCACTTCCTCGGGGAGAGGGAGGCTCTGGGACAGGCTCGAATTCCTCCGGGGGGGAGTCGACTGGGACGCCACGGCGGCCCTCTCGCTGCGGGTCAGGGGTTCCGCCCACTACGGAGTCGAGCAGTACGACGATCCCGGACAGATACTGAACGGATCCCCGCTCCACAGCCTGTACGCGAATCACGACGATATCATCACTCCCGAGGCATTTTTCACCGTCTCGCCTGCGCTCTCCGGGCTCGCGGGGGTGGAGTACGCACGGGCATCTCTCCAGAGCAGCGAGACGACAAGCGCCCTCAGAATCCAGCGGAGCGCGTTCCTGAGCACGGAGGACGTGTTCCCGCTTCCCTGGAGCGCGCCGTTCGAAATTGCGATGTACCCGTCAGTCCGGTACGACGCATATTCGGACGTCGCCGGTGACGTGAGCCCCAGGCTCGGGCTGAATATCGGTCTCCTGAAAGACCCCGGGCTCAGGATACGGGCGAGCTACGGAAAGAGCTTCCGGGTTCCCGTGCTGAACGACTTGTACTGGATTGAAGGGGGGAATCCGGCCCTCCGGCCCGAACGCGCCCTTTCGTTCGAAGCAGGGCTCCGGTGCGATTTCGAATTCCTCGGCTCGATCCGCATCGACGCCTCATACTTCTCCATCGACAGCAGGGACAGGATCGTATGGGTTCCCTCCTCCGGGACGTTCTGGTCACCGAAGAACATCTCCTCCGCCACTTCCCGCGGCGCGGAAGGAGAGGCGGCATGGACCGGGCTGGAGGGTGCGCTTCGGATTTCGATCAACGGGACATTGACGCACGTCGTCAAGACGAGCGCCGATTTTTCCGGCGACCCCACGGAAGGGAAGAGGCTCATCTACGAGCCCGAAGAGACGTTCAATGCTGTGGCCGACGCGCGATGCGGCCCGGTGAACCTCCTCTACAGGCATTCATGGATCAGCTACCGGTACACGACCGAGGTGAACGACAGGTTCCTCCCGGCGTATTCACTCGAATCCGCCGCCGTCCGGTTCACGCTCCCTGTGGCGCCGTTCAATGCATCGGTGAAGGCGGAGGTGAACAACATATTCAACACCTCCTATCAGGTGATCGCGCTCTATCCGATGCCGCTGCGGGAATTCCGGGCGACCCTGGAGGCGAGGCTATGAGCGCACGACCGTTCGCCCTCGCATCCGCGTTCGTTCTTCTCGCATCCCTCGCGGGATGCGTCAGGGATCCCGTCTCCGCGCTTCTCGAGGTCCCCGTTCCCTCTGCGCGGGGGGTGTACATCATCAACCAGGGAAATTTCGGCAGGGGAAATTCATCGCTCTCGTATTACGACCTTGTGTCATTCCGGGTCTACAACGACGTGTTCACCGCCGTGAACGGGAAGAACCTGGGAGATGTGGCGCAGTCAATGACAGTGCGCGGTTCATCGGGGTACATCGTCGTGAACAACTCGCAGGAGATCGAGATCATCGACCTGGCGACGAACCTGAATACTGGCGCAATCTCCACCGGGAGCGCTTCGAATCCCGGTCAGATGGCGTTTGTGAACGACTCGGTTGCGCTCGTGACGGACCTGTATGCGAACCGGCTTCTTGTCCTTAACGTTTCATCCCGCCGGGTCACCGGCGCGATCCCTGTCGGGGCCAACCCCGCCGGTGTGGCGATCGCACAGGGGAAGGCCTACGTTACAAACTCCGGGTTCGGAACCGGGAGGACTGTTTCCGTCGTCTCACTGGCGAGCCTTTCGGTGACCGGCACGATCGGCGTCAGCGACAATCCCTCAGGGGTCGAAATCACGCCGTCGGGCGCGGTCTACGTGGTCTGCACGGGGGCCTATGACTTCACAAACCCCGCCAACGACACGCCGGCGAAGATCATCGTGATCGATCCTTCGTTCGACACTGTAACCGACTCGATATTGATCGGCGGCCATGCCACCGATATCGGCATAGGTGCGGACGGGATCGGGTATGTTCCCTCGACCGCGGAAGTCCTCCGCGTGGATACGCGAGTGCACAGGGTCACCGGCGTATTCCGGGATGGGGCCTATGATGCTGTCGGTGTCGAGCAGGCGTCGGGGGATGTGTACCTGGCCGACCCGAAAGACTACACGCAACCCGGAACCGTGTCGGTGTATGCGCCGGACGGAAGTCTCAGGATTCAATTCAACGTCGGAATCATCCCGGGGGCGTTCGCGTTCAAACAGTGACAAAGGGTGCCTAGAGTTTTTCCTGCCTTTTCGTTACATTCCGTCTGTCCACTATAGACTTCTCTCCGCGGGATCGCACATTGTCCACTGTCCGGGTCCGATTTGCCCCCAGTCCCACCGGCTATCTCCACGTCGGCGGCCTCCGTACCGCCCTGTACAATTACCTTTTTGCCCGCCGCAGCGGCGGAACGTTCATCCTCCGCGTAGAAGACACCGACCGGAGCCGGTTCGTTGAGGGGGCCGTCGAAAACCTGATACGGACGCTCGAATGGGCCGGGCTCCGGTTCGACGAGGGACCCGGGAAGGGGGGAGCCTCAGGACCGTACATCCAGTCGGAACGCCTTGAGATCTACAGGGCGCACGCGGCGGCGCTCGTAGCGTCCGGAAATGCCTACTACGCGTTCGACACTGCCGAAGAGCTGGAGGCGATGCGGAAGAGGCAGGAGAAGCTCCAGGTCCCGGTCCGCGAGTACAGGCGCGCGCTCGAGATCCCGGAGGAAGAGGTGAAGCGGAGACTCTCCGCCGGCGTTCCGGCCGTCGTCCGCCTGAAGATCCCCGCGGGGGAGACCGTCGCATTCGAAGACATCGTAAGGGGGAGGGTCGAGTTTTCAAGCGACGGGATCGACGACCAGGTCCTCCTGAAATCCGACGGCTATCCCACGTATCACCTGGCCAACGTGGTGGATGACCACCTGATGGGGATTACGCATGTCATCCGGGGGGAAGAATGGCTCCCGAGCACGCCGAAGCATGTACTTCTGTACCGTTACTTCGGATGGGAGATACCCCTGTTTGCACACCTCCCCCTTCTTCTCAATCCTGACAGATCGAAACTGAGCAAACGCCAGGGAGACGTCGCCGTCGAGGAGTACAGAAACAGGGGATTTTCCCCGGAGGCCCTCGTCAACTTCGTTGCTCTTCTCGGCTGGAACCCCGGCGACGAGAGGGAGATCTTCACGCTGGAGGAGCTCGAGAAAGAATTCACGCTGGAACGGGTGGGGAAATCGGGCGCGGTGTTCAACGTCGAGAAACTGAACTGGATGAACACGGAGCACTTCCGCCGTGCGCCGGTTGCCTCGCTTCTTGAGCTTATGCGGCCCGCGGTCGCCGCAGCCGGCATCACGGGGGTGGAGGACTCCTATCTTCTCGACGTCATACGGCTGCTGAAGGAGCGCGTGGAACGGCCCGGAGATTTTGTCTCGACAGGAATGTATTTCTTCCGTGACCCCGTGGCGTACGACGAACAGGCGAAAAAGAAGCACTGGAAGCCGGAAACGGCGGATCACCTCCGGCGTGCGCTCGCGAGGTTCAGGGATCTGGGCTCCTGGCTCCCGGCCGACATCGAATCGGTCGTACGCGCGGCGGCACAGTCCTCGGGTGTCGGCGCAGGGACGCTCATACACCCGCTCAGGCTCTCGCTCACCGGCGTCGCGCTCGGTCCGGGCCTCTTCGACCTCATGGCGGTCCTCGGCAAGGAAACCTGCCTTCGCAGGATCGAATCCGCGCTCACCGCGCTCGGTTGATTCTCGGATCCCCTTTCTCTATATTTTCTCATGAGAGAACTCAACGTGATCCGCCTGAAGAACGCCGCATTCTACGCGTACCACGGGGTGATGGCCGACGAACAGAACCTGGGGGGAAAATTCGAGGTGGACGTCGACCTGCACTGCGATCTTTCGGCCGCCGCGGAAAGCGATTTGCTGAAGAAGACTGTCGATTACGAAAAGGTGTATGCGTACATCCAGGCGACCGTTCTCTCGAAGAAGTACTACCTGCTCGAGGCGCTTGCCAATGCCATCGCAAGGGGCCTGATCAGGGAGTTCTACAATGTCGAGACCGTCACCGTCCGCCTGCGCAAGCCGCATCCTCCCGTGAAGGGGGTCGTCGATTTCGTCGAGGTGGAAATCACGCAATCACGATGAACTACCGCGTGTTCCTGGGCCTGGGATCGAACCTGGGTGTCCGCCAGGACTATCTGAACCGGGCGGCCGCGGAGATCGCGCGCATAGCCGGGACCCGGCTGATCTGGTGTTCTTCGGTGTATGAATCGGACCCTTACGGCAATGCCGAGCAGGGGAAATTCCTCAATGCCGCGGCGGAGATCGAGACCGGCCTCGAGCCCCCGGCGCTGATGGCGGAAATCAGGCGCATCGAAACCCTTCTCGGGCGAACCCCTTCGGGGCACTGGGGTCCCCGCGAAATCGACATCGACATACTGATTTATGACGGGCTTGTGCATTCCAGCGACGGCCTGAATGTGCCGCACCCCGGGATCGAAGAGCGGAAATTCGTGCTTGTCCCGCTCAGGGAAATTGCTCCCGATCTCGTCCACCCCGTCAACGGCATGACCGTAACAGAAATGGCCGATGCCTGCCGTGACGGCCTGCGAGTTGTGAAATCGGCGCATCACATCCGAGTATGACACTGCACACGGCCGGAGATCATTTGGAAACCCAGGACGCGCTCCAGGACCTTATCGCCCGGACCGAGATGCGCTACATCGCAGTCGAGGGGGTGATCGGTGCCGGGAAAACGACGCTGTGCGACATGCTGGGAGAAACGCTCGGTGCCCGGGTTGTTCTCGAGCAATTCGAGGAGAACCCCTTCCTCAGGGATTTCTACAAAGACCCCGAGCGGTACGCATTCCAGACACAGATCTTCTTCCTCCTGACCCGATACAAGCAGCAGCGCTCGCTCTCCCAGGCGGACCTGTTTCATCGGTTTCTCGTCACCGACTACATATTCGAGAAGGACAAGATATTCGCCTATCTCAATCTGGAGGACGAAGAGCTCAAGCTCTACGAAACGCTCGTGGGGAGCATCGAACACAACATCGTGCAGCCGGACCTTGTCGTTTACCTCCAGTCGAGTGTTCCCCGGCTCATGCAGAACATCAGGCACAGGGCCCGCTCGATCGAGGAGTCCATTTCGGAAGGGTATATACGCGACCTGAACGAAGCCTATAACTATTTCTTCTTCCGGTATAAGGCGACCTCGCTCCTGATCGTCAACGCCGCGGAGCTCGATTTCGTGAACAATCCATCCCATTACAGGGATCTCCTGCTCCAGATATTCCGCCCGAACCGCGCAGCCGTAGAATACTATAACCCCATACTGAAAAAGTGAGGAGGACACGGCGATGCTCTTCCGCTTGATCCTGTACGCGATGGTGGGATATTTCATCTATCGCGTGGTCCAACTCGCAGGCAGGATGCACTCTACGGGGAGACGCGAAGACTCTGATGAGCGCATCCCCCCGCCTGGGCCCCACGTCCCGGACTTCAAGGATATCAAAGACGCGGACTTCACTGATATCACTCCGAGGGACGATGGGGCCGATCCGCCCAAAGCCCAGTGATTTCCTCCCCCGACCGGGAGATTCGGGATCCCCATAGAACGCAGCAATAGCATCATATGATCCATGCTAACCTCTTGGAAATGAATAGATTGGGGGCTTCTCTTCCCGGGCTGGTTCGGTTGATCCTGCGGGGTGAATGGGGCACTTGAAGAGGTGATCGGTCGTTATAAAGAGAAGAATTGTAGATGGAAGACTGAGGATGGAAAATCGAAAATGAACGAACGCGATATGCTCCCCCGGGAGCACGGACAATGACAAACGAATCGGCGCCGGTGGAGACCGATATTGCAGAGTCGATATTCCGCCTGAAGGAGGAGATGCACGCCGTCATACTGGCGCATTACTATCAGGAGGGAGAGATACAGGATGTCGCCGACTTCGTGGGGGACAGCCTCGAACTCGCCCGCCGCGCCGCCTCCACGGACGCCCGCGTTATAGTCTTTGCGGGGGTCCATTTCATGGCCGAAACGGCGAAGATACTCAACCCGGGGAAGCAGGTGCTCCTGCCCGATCTCAACGCCGGGTGTTCGCTTGCAGAGGGGTGCCCTGCGGACAGGTTCGAGGCGTTCCGCAGGACCCACCCGGAGCACGTGTCGATCACCTATATCAACTGCTCGGCGGAAGTGAAAGCGGCCAGCGACATCATCTGCACGTCGAGCAACGCAGAGAAAATCATACGCCAGATTCCGCCGGACAGGGAGATATTCTTCGCGCCCGACAGGAATCTCGGCAGATATCTTATGAAGAAGACCGGCCGGCCGATGCTTCTGTGGGACGGATCATGCATCGTGCACGAAACGTTCAGCCTCCGGAAGCTCATACAGCTCGAGACGGAGAATCCGGGCGCCGAGCTCATCGCGCACCCCGAATGCGAAGAGCCGGTCCTTGAACGGGCCCGGTTCATAGGCTCGACGAGCGCGCTTCTCCGGTACGTCCAGAGCTCACCCGGCACCCGGTTCATCGTCGCGACGGAGTCCGGCATTCTGCACCAGATGCAGAAGGCTGCCCCCGGGAAAGAATTCATCCCCGCTCCCCCCGAAGCGAACTGTGCGTGCAACGACTGCCCGTACATGAAGCTGAACACGATGGAAAAACTGTATGCGTGCATGAAGAACCGCTCGCCGGAGATTCTTTTGCCCGATTCCATCATGGAGCGCGCGCTTGTGCCGATTCAGCGCATGCTTTCGATGAGCTGATCATCCCCGCATTTCCCGTCCGGCGTCACCCCCTCCCGTTTTCTTGAACCTGTGCGTTCTCTTTCGTATATTTTGCAAATATGCTCCTCCCCCCACCCCAGATGGCGACAACGATGGACCGCATTTATATAGAAGACCTGCCGGCGCACGAGGGAAAAACCGTCACGATCAGCGGCTGGCTGTACAACAAACGATCAAGCGGGAAGATCCGATTCCCCGTCCTCCGCGACGGAACGGGGTATCTCCAGGGGGTCATCGTCAAAGGGAGCGTGCCCGATGAGGTTTTCGACCGGTTCGATGCGCTCACGCAGGAGACGTCCCTCTCACTGACGGGACGGATCCGGAAAGAACCCCGCGCCCCCGGGGGGTACGAGATGGACGTCACCGAGCTCCGGATCATACATGCCGCCACCGACTATCCTATCACGCCGAAAGAGCACGGCATCGACTTCCTGATGGACAGGCGCCATCTCTGGCTCCGTTCCAGCAGAACGCATGCGATACTGCGGATCCGTCACCAGGTGATCCGCGCAATACGCGAGTTCTTCGATTCGAGGGGGTTCGTGCTATTCGACGCGCCGATATTCACGCCGGCCGCCTGCGAAGGGACCTCCACGCTCTTCGAGACGGACTACTTTGATCTGGGGAAGGCGTACCTGACGCAGTCCGGGCAGCTCTACGGCGAGGCGGGCGCCATGGCGTTCGGGAAGGTGTACGTGTTCGGCCCGACGTTCCGCGCGGAGAAATCGAAAACCCGCCGGCACCTCACAGAGTTCTGGATGGTGGAGCCCGAAGTCGCATTCAACGACCTCAACGACAACATGGATCTTGCGGAGGCGTTTCTGGAGCACATCGTCCAGTCGGTCCTCACGCACAGGCGGTCCGACCTTGAGACGCTGGGCAGGAATACCGCCGTTCTCGAAAAAGTACGCCGCCCCTTTCCCCGGATCACGTATGACGAGGCAGTGGAGATCCTCAGGAAAAACGGGGTGGAATTCGAGTGGGGGAACGATCTCGGGGGGACGGATGAGACGACCGTGTCGGCACAGTTCGACCGTCCGGTCATGGTCCACCGTTACCCGGCCGGGGTCAAGGCGTTCTACATGAAGAGAGACCCGGAGAACCCGAAGCTCGCGCTCGCCGTCGACGTGCTGGCCCCCGAGGGATACGGCGAAATCATCGGCGGGAGCCAGAGAGAAGACGATCTCGACGCCCTCCTTCACCGGATAAAGGAAGAAAACCTCCCCCGCGAGGCGTTCGAGTGGTACATCGACCTCAGGCGGTACGGCTCCGTCCCGCACTCCGGGTTCGGGTTGGGCGTCGAGAGAACCGTCTCGTGGATATGCGGGCTGGAGCACCTGCGCGAGGCGATTCCCTTCCCGCGCATGATCTACAGGCTTAACCCGTAAGACGATGCTCAACATCTCAAACCTCCGGAAAGAGTTTGCCTCCGTCGTCGCCGTGGACGGCGTTTCGTTCGTGGCGACCGGGGGCGAAGTGTTCGGCCTCCTCGGCCCCAACGGTGCGGGGAAGACGACGACGATCCGGATGATTTTGAACATCCTCGTCCCGGACAGCGGGACCATAACGTACGACGGCGCACCATTCTCGGACGACGTGCGGAACCGGATCGGATACCTTCCCGAGGAGCGGGGGCTCTACAGGAAGAGCCGGCTCCTGGACATGATACTCTATTTCGCGGCGCTGCGCGGGATGAAGCGCTCGGCGGCAAGGGCCGAAGCGCTCCGCTGGCTCAGCCGTTTTTCCCTCGATGCGTACCGCGACAGAAAGGTGGAGGAACTCTCGAAGGGGAACCAGCAGAAGGTGCAGTTCATCTGCGCGATAATCCATGATCCCTCCATCGTGATTCTCGACGAACCGTTCTCCGGGCTCGACCCCGTCAATCAGATACTCTTCAAAGACATATTTCATGAGCTCCGGAGTGCCGGGAAAACAGTGGTGTTCTCGACGCACCAGATGGACCAGGCCGAGAAGTTGAGTGACGCGCTCTGTCTCATCAACAGGGGGCGCGTTGTCCTCGGGGGGACGGTGCGCGACGTGAAGAAAAAATACGGGACGAATTCGCTCCACGTGGAGTTCGCGGGCGACGGTGCATTCATGGGGACGCTCCCCGGCGTACGGCGGGCGCTCCTCTATGAAAATGCCGCGGAGCTCGAGCTCGACCCCGGGGCGAAGATCCAGGCGCTGATCGGGACGATGAACGGCAGGATCGACATATCAAAGTTCGCGCTCGTCGAGCCGTCCCTCCAGTCGATATTCCTCCAGACCGTCGGCGAGTCGAATGCCGCATCCGCCGCTCCCGCGGAGGCCGTATGATCGCGAAAGTGGTTTCCGTCGCCCGCTGGGAGTATCTTGAAAAAGTGAAGAGCAAGGCGTTCCTGATCGGGCTGTTCCTCACGCCGGTCCTTATGATCGGCATGGGGGTCATTCCCACGCTGCTCATCACGCAGGCGGACACGAGGACAAAAGTTGTCGGCGTCATCGACCCGAGCGGAGCGGTCGTCGGACCTCTCGCCGAACTTCTCGAGTCGCGTTACCGCCTCGCCGACGGGAAGCCGAATTATCTTCTCCGCCCCCTTACGGCGGGATCCACAGTCGACGTGAAAACCTCCGCGGCCGAAGCGGACAAAGAGGCGGGGGCGGGGGACATCGAAGGGTACTGCCTTCTCGGGCCAACCCCTGAGGCCGACACGGTCGTCGAGTACAGGTCGAAATCCGTCGGGGATATCCAGCTTGTTGAAAACCTCCAGCAGGCGCTCCGGATCGTGCTTTCCGAGAGGAAGGGGCTTTCGATGGGCCTCGATACCGTGGTGATACGGGCGCTGAACGTCAAAGTCGATCTCAAACAGGTAAAGCTCTCCAAGACGGGGGAGAAGGAAGATTCGGGGTTCCTCCAGGTATTCTTTACCGCGTACGTCTTTCTGTTCATGCTCTTTCTCCTCATTGTGACGTCGGGACAGCTCCTCGTCCGGAGCATACTTGAAGAGAAATCGAACCGGATCGTCGAGGTCCTTGTGTCCTCATGTTCGTCGACGGAGCTTATGTCGGGCAAGGTGCTCGGTTTGAGCGCGCTCGGGTTTACGCAGATTGCATTCTGGTCGCTCATGGGAGTCGCGGCGAGCCTCTTTTTCGGCGTCATGGTCGTCACGCCGGGAATTGCCGCGCTCCTCATCGTGTATTTCGTCCTCGGGTACCTGTTCTACGCCGCCGTGTTCATCGGCGCGGGGTCTCCCCTGACGACGGAGCAGGAGGCGCAGCAGGTGACGTCGTATCTCGTCATGGTCCTCGTTCTCCCGATCGCTCTCGCGTTTCCGGCAATGCAGAATCCGGACGCCACATGGCTGAAGGTGCTCTCGTTCATCCCGTTTCTCACACCCACGATGATGGCGCTCCGAATCCCCATTCAAATGCCCTCACCATGGGAAATTCTGGCGACGATCCTCCTGATGATCGTCTCCATCGTGTTCGCAATGGTCGCGGCAGGGCGGATATTCCGCATTGCAATTCTCTCAACGGGCAAGAGCCCGAAAATCGCCGAGATCTTTCGTTGGGCGAGGGAAGGATGAAGGACCGATGAATCGATTCTGGTATGCACCAACGGCGCTCCTGATTGTCGCGTTTACAGTACCCGCACGTTCTCAGGCGGTTCTTCCCCAGCGCGGTCATGACGGGGGCCTGACGGAAAACGTCTACGGCCTCGGGTTGGCTCTCGGGGCCGCATCCGGCGTGGGGCTGAGCTTCCGGCAGCATTTTCCGGGGTATGTCAGCTATCAGCTCATCGGGGGGATCATCAAGGTCGACCGGGAAACTTCGTACGATTTCGGAGGCGAACTCCAGTACGATTTCATCAGGGGGCAGGGGGTCAGATTTTTCGCCGCGGCCGCGGCCGGGTATTACTACTCGGGAGGGAAGAGGGGAAACGACCTGGATGCTCCCGGCCGGTTCGGCATGGGGATCGGAGGGGAGGTCCCGGTTCAGGGAGGCTTCCATATCTCCGGCGAGATTCTGTTCACGTTCTTCTCGGATGGAAACGTCCTCCCGCTACCGCAAGTGGGCATGCACTACTATTTCTACTGACGACCGGTTTGATTCTCGTGAAAAAAAGCGTATGTTTCTTCACCATCGTTGATTCTCTGATCCGCCCTTGACTGTGGAATCCCTCGTCTTTTTCTTCCTCGCAGCGTTTGCGGTGACAACCGCAGTGCTCATGGTGCTGCAGCGGAGCCCGCTTGTGAGCGCCATTTACCTCATCGCGAATTTCTTCGCGCTTGCGGCGCTGTATCTCCTCCTCCGTGCCCAGCTCCTTGCCGTTCTTCAGATCGTCGTGTACACGGGAGCGATAATGGTCCTTGTGGTCTTCGTCATCATGCTCCTGAATCTGGCCGACGAGACGCGCCTGCGGCCCCGGATCGCGATGCGGACGTGGATCACGATTGTCCTCTCGGCCGGCTTCCTTGCGGAGGTGATGTACGCTCTCCTTGCGGGAGGGACCCCCGCGCATGGTCCGTTGGTCTCTGCCGGCGCCGAATCGCTGGGGACAGTGGAAAGCATGGGAGGGGCACTCTTCGGAACGTACCTCCTTCCGTTCGAAATCACGTCGCTCATCCTTCTGGTGGCGATCCTCGGTGCCGTCGTCCTCGCCAAGAAGAAAGGCTGATGCGGTCATGGACGTCCCTCTTCCGTATTATCTCTGTCTGAGCGCTGTTCTCTTCGTCATCGGTGCCGCGGGTGTGCTCACCCGCCGGAACGCGATCGTGGTCTTCATGTGTATCGAGCTGATGCTCAATGCCGTGAACCTGACGCTCATCGCCTTCTCGTCGTTTCTCGGGTCGATCGCCGGTCAGGCCCTTGTGTTCTTCGCGATGGCAGTCGCGGCCGCGGAGGCGGCGGTCGGCCTCGCCATTGTTATCGCCATCTACAGGAATAAGAAGACGGTGAATATCGATGAAATCAACATCCTGAAGTGGTGACGCGCGCATGACCCCTCTTCAGCTCACAGGTTACGCTGTTCTCCTCCCCTTCATCGGGTTTCTGTTCAACGGGCTTGTCGGGAGAAGGCTGCACAACGAGGCGGTCGCGGCCGCCGTCGGATGTGCCGCGGTCGGCGCGGGATTCGTCGTCGCCTGTCTCGGGTTTGTCCAGCTCGCCGGACTCCCCCCTGGCGCGAGGACGGTGACGCTCGATCTCTTCACATGGATTGCCGCGGGCGCGTTCCGGGCCGACGTCGCATTCCAGGTTGACCAGCTCTCCATCGTCATGATGCTCATTGTGACAGGGGTCGGTTTTCTGATTCACGTCTACTCCGCCGGATACATGCATGGAGACCCCGGCTTCGCGCGGTTCTTCGCATACCTCAACCTGTTCATCTTCGCAATGCTCACGTTGATCCTGGCCGACAATTTCCTCCTGATGTTTCTGGGGTGGGAGGGGGTGGGCCTCTGCTCGTACCTCCTCATAGGATTCTGGTACGACAGGAGTTTTGAAAAAGGGACGACGGCGGACGCGGCAAAGAAGGCCTTCATCGTCAACAGGATAGGGGACCTGGGATTCCTGACCGGCATGTTCCTCATATTCGTAACGTTCGGCTCCCTCCGGTTTCAGACCGTCTTCACGCAGGCCGCCGCGATGACGGTGGGGGCGCCTGTGGTCGTCCTTATCACGCTCGCGCTTTTTTTCGGTGCGACGGGCAAATCGGCCCAGATCCCGCTCTTCGTATGGCTTCCCGACGCGATGGCCGGTCCCACGCCGGTGAGCGCACTGATCCATGCGGCGACGATGGTGACCGCCGGCGTCTACATGGTCGCCCGCTGCTCCGTCCTGTATGCGCTGGCTCCGGTGTCGATGGGCGTCGTGGCGTCGGTGGGCGCCGCTACTGCGCTGTTCGCGGCGACGGTCGGTCTTGTCCAGAACGACATCAAGAAGGTGCTTGCATACTCCACGATTAGCCAGCTCGGCTACATGTTCCTTGCGCTCGGTGTGGGGGCATTCAGCGCGGGGATATTCCACCTCATGACGCATGCGTTCTTCAAAGCGCTCCTCTTCCTCGGCTCCGGCGCCGTGATCCATGCGATGCACGACGAACAGGACATACGGAAAATGGGGGGGCTTGGCGGGAAACTCCCCGTCACATACGCCACGTTCCTCGTGGGGACGGCGGCCATAGCGGGGATTCCGCCGCTCTCCGGGTTTTTCAGCAAGGACGCGATACTCTGGGAAGCATTTTCGCGAGGGTCATGGGTGCTCTGGCTGGCGGGATTTGCCGGGGCGGGACTGACCTCGCTTTACATGTTCCGCCTCGTCGCGCTCACGTTCCAGGGTGAGCCCCGGTGGGACAAGGGGGTCCATCCCCACGAAGCGCCGGCGACGATGACGGTTCCCCTCATCATCCTTGCGTGTCTTGCCGCCTGCGGCGGCTTCGCAGGAATTCCCGCGAGCCTCGGAGGGGGGAACGCATTCGAGCGGTGGCTGGAGCCTATCTTCGCCCCGGCGAACGAGAAGCTCGCCGTCGCCGCCCCACAGGGGGAAATCGCCGAGTACATCCTGATGGGTCTCTCCGTCGGCGTTGCGGTCACCGGATGGTACGTTGCCCGGCTTTGGTACCTCCGGCGGAAGGAGATCCCCGGCCGAATCGTGCAGCGTGTTCCGGGGGCGTACCGCGTGCTCCTCAACAAGTACTACGTCGACGAACTTTACAACGGAGCGGTTGTCCGGCCCGCCGTCAGGGGATCGGAGTCGCTCCTCTGGAAGGGGATCGACATCGGCGTGATCGACCGGATCGTCAACGGCGTAGCGCAGATCACCGCCGCCGCCGGGCGGGGACTCCGGCTGATACAGACGGGGGTGGTCCAGAGCTATGTCCTCGTCTTCCTCGGAGGAGTAGTCCTTATCGTCGGCTGGCTCCTGACTCGATAAACTCCAAACGGTGCAATGGAACAACATATCCTGAGCCTGATTCTCTTCACCCCGGTCGCCGGAGCAATCATTATCGCGCTGCTCCCGAAGGGCGCCGCCCGCCTGATCAGGACGGCGGGAATGCTTTTCTCGCTCGGCGCGCTTGCCCTTTCCGTCTGGCTCTTCCTCGCGTTCGACGGGGCGCGGGGGGACATGCAGTTCGTCGAAAAAGTCCCGTGGATACCCTCCCTCGACGTCTCGTACCACACGGGGATCGACGGGATTTCGCTCCTCCTCATCGTCCTGACCACATTCCTGACGCCGCTCGCGCTCCTCGCCTCCTGGGAGTCCATCACCGTCCGGCTCAGGGGCTACGTGGCTCTTATGCTGCTTCTTGAAGCGGGGACGCTCGGCGTGTTCATGGCGCTCGACATTTTCCTCTTCTATGTATTCTGGGAGTTCATGCTTATCCCGATGTATTTCATCATCGGCATATGGGGGGGACAGGAACGGATATACGCCGCGATAAAATTCTTCCTGTACACGATGGCGGGGAGCCTCCTGATGCTCGTGGCGATCATCTGGCTCGGCTCGTACGCCGCCTCGCTCCCCGGGGGAGCGTTCACGACGGACCTCCTCCGCCTGTATGCGATCGCGCCGGGGATACCGATGGGGGTGCAGGTCTGGATGTTCCTTGCATTCACGCTCAGTTTTGCAATCAAGATCCCGATCTTCCCGCTCCACACGTGGCTCCCCGATGCGCACGTGCAGGCGCCCACCGCCGGCAGCGTCATACTGGCCGGCGTTCTCCTGAAGATGGGGACATACGGACTCCTCCGGTTCTGTCTCCCGTTGTTTCCCTATGCGACGTTCAGGTTTCTTCCGTACCTGGCGGGCCTCGGCATCGTCGGCATACTGTACGGAGCGCTTGTTTCGATGGTGCAGCCCGATCTCAAGAAACTCGTGGCCTATTCGTCGGTAAGCCATCTCGGATTCGTCGTTCTCGGCATATTCGCGATCACGGAAGAAGGGATGCAGGGGAGCGTCATACAGATGATCAACCACGGACTGTCGACGGGCGCCCTCTTCCTTCTTGTCGGGATGATCTACGACAGAAGGCATACCCGTATGATCAGGGATTTCGGCGGCCTTGCGCGCCCGATGCCGGTGTTTGCGACGTTCTTCATGATCGTGATGCTCTCCTCCATCGGCCTCCCCGGGTTGAACGGGTTTGTGGGGGAATTCCTCATACTCCTCGGTTCGTTCCGTTCGGCGTTTCTCGGCAGTCCCTGGTACGCAGTGACCGCGTCGGTGGGCGTAATACTGGCCGCGGTCTACCTTCTCTGGAGCTATCAGCGCGTATTCTTCGGAAAGAACGAGAATCCGGAGAACCGCTCGCTGACCGATCTGACGGGACGTGAAATCGCCGTGCTCCTCCCGGTGGTTTTCTTCATCGTCTGGATCGGCGTGTGCCCGTCCACGTTTCTCGAGAAAAGCGCCGCATCGACAAAATCTCTTATACACAGGATCGAGGAGACCCGGCGCGGCTCATATGCGCACGCGGCGGAAGCACCCGGCGGGGAGTCAAGAGAGGGAGACCGGCGATGACCCCCCCGATCGGAGACTGGGCGGCGATCGCGCCGCTCCTTGTTATCGCGGGCGCTGCGCTGATCATCATCCTCGTGGATGCGTTGTTCGCGGGGACACGGAGTCCGGCATCCTTCATCGCGGCCGCGGGACTGGCCGCAGCGGCGGCCTGTGCATTCTTCATGGGGGGCCCGACGCCGACGTTCGCTGCCTTCGGCGGGATGATACGTGCGGGAGGCTTTGCAACCTACTTCACGCTTGTGTTCTGTCTTTCGGGTCTGCTGAGCGCTCTCCTGGCGCGCTCGCGGAGCCGCGGTACAGCGCACGGGGAGGGGGAATTCTACGCCCTGATGCTCTTTGGCGTGTCGGGAATGATTCTCATGGCTTCCGCCGGGGATCTTATCGTCTTCTTTCTCGGGCTGGAGCTGATGTCCCTTTCGTTCTACGTGCTCGCGGGTTTCGACCGGCGGAGGATGACAAGCAATGAGGCGGCGCTCAAATATTTCCTTCTGGGCGCCTTCGCCACGGGCTTCCTTTTGTACGGGATCGCGCTGGTCTACGGGGCAACAGGTTCGACGGGTCTTGCAGGGTTCCCGGTCGGGACGGGCGGCCTGCACGAGCCGCGGATTCTTCTTGCCGGGCTTGCGCTCCTGATGACAGGACTCATGTTCAAGGTCGGCGCCGTCCCGTTTCATATGTGGGTTCCCGATGTCTATGAAGGGGCGCCGACGCCGGTGAGCGCGTTCATGTCGACGGGAGGGAAGGCCGCCGCATTTTCGGGATTTCTGATCGTGTTCGCCCCGGCGGTCCTCATGGCGCAGCCCGCGCTCCGTAACGTTCTCGCCGTTGCCGCCGCGGCGTCGATGGTTGCCGGTAACATCATCGCCGTGGCCCAGTCGAGCATTAAAAGAATGCTCGCATATTCAAGCATCGCCCACGCCGGATACATACTGTCGGGCGTCGTCGCGGCGAATTCCGCCGGGTCAAACGGCGTGCTCTATTACCTCATGGCATATACGCTGATGAACGCGGGAGCATTCGGCGTCGTGTCGATCCTCGAAAGCGAGGACGGGACGATGCTGACATTTGACGAGTGCGCCGGGCTCTCCCGGCGTTCGCCGCTTCTTGCCGCGCTTGCGGGCGTCTTCATGTTCTCGCTTGCGGGTGTGCCGCCGTTCGCGGGCTTCTTCGGCAAGTACTACGTGTTCACGGGCGCGGTGGAGGCGGGATACACGTGGCTTGCCATCACCGGCGTCCTTATGAGCGTCGTCTCCGCGTATTACTACCTCCGGCTCGTCGTCGTCATGTACTTCAACGACAAGCCCGGAAGCGCCGCATTCGACGGGCGGCCTCTCGGTCTGGCGGTGCTTATCATCGCGGCGATCGCCCTGGCGGGGTTCGGCGTGTTCCCCTCGATCCTTCTCGGCATGACCGCCCGCTGCTTCTAGATTTCACACGCTTTCATCTCACGGAACAGGACCGATGCAAATTCTCGCGACGGCGGAACTCATGAGAAGATTCGACCGGGCGGCCATGACGACGGCCGGCATCCCGGGTCTTGTTCTCATGGAAAACGCCGGACGTTCGTTCGTTGATATCCTGGAACGGACGACCGGCCCGTTCGCCGGGAAAAAGAGCGTCGTTGTCTGCGGGAAGGGGAACAACGGGGGAGACGGGTTCGTCATCGCCCGCCACATCGCCAACAGGGGGGGGGATGTCCGCGTAATCCTGCTGGCGGGGAGCCGATCGGTGCACGGAGATGCAAAGACGAATCTCGACGCGGCCCTCCGGATGAGCCGCCTCCGTGGGTCGGGAGTCCACGTTGCGGAACTCGCCGGGGGGAGGAAGCCGAATTTCCCCCCCCGGTCTGACATCGTCGTCGATGCAATATTCGGGACCGGGTTTTCCGGAGACGTTGGCGGCAGAGAACTTGCCGCCGTCAATTGGATAAACGCGTGCGGTGCGTTCGTGGCATCGGTGGACATTCCATCCGGCGTCGACGCCTCGACGGGGACGGTCGGGAATGCCGCGGTGAAGGCGGACCTCACCGTTGCAATGGGTCTTGCGAAGATCGGGCATTATGTCGGGGAGGGGTGCGACAGGAGCGGTGCGGTGCATGTTGCGGATATCAGCCTGCCGCCATCGCTTCTTCGAGCCGGCAAGAGCCCTGTATTCCGGGTCCTGGCCGGGGACGTCGGTCCGATGTTTCCCCCCCGATCCCGCACCGCCAACAAATACAGCGCCGGGAAAGTCCTTGTCGTCGCCGGGTCGCGGTCGTTCACCGGGGCCCCCCTCATGACCGCCGCCGCCGCTCTCCGATCGGGCGCGGGGGCGGTCGTTCTGGCTTTTCCGTCGTCGATACAGCATGCAATCGCCAGGAGAGTCACGGAGGTCATCATGGCTCCCGTCCGCGAATCCGGCTCGGGATCATTCGGCCCGGATTCGGTGGCGGGGGTCCTGGAAAAAGCGGCGTGGGCGGATGCGGTCGCGCTCGGCCCCGGGATTTCGCGGGACGGAGAGACCATCGCGTTTGTCCGGGAATTGCTCGTGAAGCTCGACAAACCCGTGGTTGTCGATGCCGATGCCCTCTTTGCACTCGCCGGCGAATCCGCTCTCCTGAAGAAAATGAAGTCCCCCGTGATCCTGACGCCGCACACAGGAGAATTTGCCGGGCTGGCCGGCGGAACTGCGGCCGACGCAGAGCGATTCCGCGTCAGCGCCGCGCGTAATGCCGCCGGGCGGTTCAGGTCGGTCCTCGTTCTGAAGGGCGCCCCCACGGTCACGGCGGATCCGGGCGGGAGCGCGTACGTGAACTCCACGGGGAATCCTGGGATGGCGACGATCGGAAGCGGCGACGTGCTGACCGGGCTGATCGCGGGATTTGCGGCACGGGGGATCACCGCGAGCCGGGCGGCACTGGCAGGTGTCTTCGTGCACGGGCTCGCCGGGGACATTGCGGCAGAACGATTCGGCGCGGGGAGCATCATTGCCACCGATATCGCCGAGTGCATCCCGGCCGCCCTCTCCAGCATCTCCCTCCGGAGTTTTTCACCTCCCCCTCCCGGCCCATCGCGTTGATTTTCCGTCCCCGAATACCTACCTTATTTCCTTGAAGTTCTCTATCGCACAGACCGACGGAAGCGCACGGGCCGGCGTCATCGTGACCGCCAGGGGGGAGATCGCCACTCCGGTGTTCATGCCCGTGGGAACGCAGGGTTCCGTCAAGGCGGTTGAGCAGAGGGAACTTGAGGAAATCCGGGCACAGGTGATACTCGGGAACGCCTATCACCTGTACCTCCGCCCTGGAACACAGACGATCGAGAAGGCGGGGGGGCTCCACAGGTTCATCGGCTGGCCGAAGCCGATACTCACCGACAGCGGCGGCTACCAGGTGTTCAGCCTTTCCGCGCTCCGGCGGATCGATGAAGAAGGCGTCCGGTTCCGCTCGCACATCGACGGATCCGATCATCAGTTTACGCCGGAGGGGGTCATCGACATCGAGCGTGCGCTCGGGTCGGACATCATGATGGTTCTTGACGAATGCGCCCCGTTCCCGTGCGACGAGGAATACGCCCGCCGGTCGAACGAGCTCACGATCCGTTGGGCGGGACGCGCCAGGAGCCGCATGGAGCAGACCTCGCCGCAATACGGGATGGACCAGTTTCTGTTCGGGATTGTGCAGGGGAGCACGTACGGGAGCATCCGCGAACGGTCGGCGCTCGCTCTTTCGGGGATGGAATTTGACGGATACGCGATCGGCGGACTCTCGGTGGGGGAACCGGAGGAGACGATGTACAGCATGACGGCGCTCTGCACCGGCATACTTCCGGCCGGCCGCCCCCGGTACCTGATGGGGG
>Ga0182021_10002037_pt1 | contig 23577 bp, 24 predicted proteins | sample 612E3MmetaG_FD_120493 | JGI IMG/M metagenome (GOLD analysis project Ga0182021, IMG submission 120493) | Permafrost microbial communities from Stordalen Mire, Sweden - 612E3M metaG (Illumina Assembly) | ecosystem: Environmental > Terrestrial > Soil > Wetlands > Permafrost | place: Sweden... | reverse complement strand
AGGTATCGCAATTTAACCGTGGAACAAGTCTCTACTTTAGTTAAAACATTTACAAAAAAACGTCAATTCGGTATCCTGGGAGAACCGCGGGTCAATGTCCTCGAACTCAATCTTGCTCTGGATAAAATTAAATAGATTTTGTTTATATTAGAGAGTAAAATTCTACCAAGGACTGGTTATGGATGGCAGAAGATACTACTCGCCCGAATCCGGATGAACTATTAGCCCGGGTTAATGCCGAGGAAGCAAAAACAAAACACGGGAAATTAAAGATCTTTCTCGGGTATGCTGCCGGTGTCGGTAAAACTTATGCTATGCTCCAGGACGCTATTTCCAGAAGCCACGAAACAGATGTCGTGGTTGGTATTGTAGAAACCCACAAACGGCAGGAAACCGCCGCGTTGCTCCAAGGTCTCGAAATAGTTCCCCTTGAAAAAGTAGAGTACCGTGGAGTTACTCTCTCTGAAATGGATATTGATGCCGTGCTCGCGCGTCACCCGCAGTTGGCGCTGGTTGACGAACTGGCGCATACTAACGCGCCGGGATCACGCCATCCCAAACGATATCAAGATGTGATGGAACTATTGGAAAGCGGCATAGATGTCTATTCCACGCTGAATATCCAACATGTTGAAAGTCTGCGAGACACGGTGGTACAAATTACCGGCATCCCCATGCATGAAACCATTCCGGATACCGTTATCGACGAAGCCGACGAAATCAGGTTGGTAGATTTGCCACCGGATGAATTGTTAAAAAGACTTCAAGAAGGTAAAGTTTATGTTCCGGATCAAGTTGCCCATGCAATGGCCGAGTTTTTCCGGAAAGGGAACCTGACGGCTTTACGCGAGCTGACAATGCGAACCGCGGCGAACCGCGTTAATGAGCAAGTTCGATCCTATATGAGTTCTCATTCAATACGTGGGCCTTGGGCAACAGGCGAAAGACTTATGGTCTGTATCAGTTCAAGTTCTTTAGGCGGCCGGTTGGTACGCACCGCTCGCCGACTGGCAACTCAGTTGGGGGGCGAATGGTTTGCGGTTTATGTCGAAACACCTGATACCCTCCGACTTTCTCCGGATGAACAGGAACGCTTGATGGCGACGCTAAGACTGGCAGAACACATGGGCGCAACAACTTTAACAATACAGGGACCTTCTATCTCGGAGACCGTAATAGATTATGCCGTTAAAAACAATATTACGAAAATAGTTGTCGGCAAACCCCAAAGAAGACGATGGAATAAAATAAGAGACGAGTTAGTTCTAGATAGAATTATCCGTCAGAGCAAAGACATCGATGTCTATGTGGTTAGCGGCATCGGGGAAACTGTTAAAGAAGGAACAGCGAAAATAAAACCCCCTCGTTTCCTCAATTGGCAAGGCTATTTACAAGGTCTGGTATTGGTGACCGTGGCTACTTTGATCGGTCAATTGATCCACCAGCTTTTTACTCCCACAACTATTATGGGTTTATATGTTTTGGCGGTCGTTATCACAGCCTACTTCGGCGGATTGGGGCCATCGATCATGGTCTCGGTGGTGGGTGTTTTAGCTTTCGATTTCTTCTTTATCCAGCCATATCTAAGTTTTAATGTTTCGGATACCCAATATATACTCACATTCCTGGTTCTCCTAATGGTTGGTATAGTTATCAGTTATTTGACATCAAGGGTACGCCGCCAGACTGAAGCAGCGAAAATCAAAGAGCGCGAAACATACGCCCTTTTTGCCCTCGGCAAGGACTTGGCGGTTTCCAATGATCTGGAAACGTACATGCAGGTCATTATCCGAAGAGCCAGGGAGACATTCGGACACGATGTCATCGCTTTCCTGCCCGACCCTGAAAAAAATAAAACACTCAAATTATATCTAAGCGGTCAGGATATAACAATCGACGAAAACGAAATGGCCGCAGCAATTTGGGCGTTCGAGCACCAAAAGGTAGTTGGATTCGGCACTGACACATTACCCAATGCGAAAGCCAGGTATATTCCCCTTGTGACGGCAAGAGGAAAAGTAGGGGTTCTGGCGGTTTTAGCAAGTGACTCAGGCGATAAACTAACTATCGGGCAAGAGCGATTACTATTGGCTTACGCCGACCTCGCGGCCCTGGCAATAGAAAGTATCCTGCTTAATGAAGAGGCTCATAACGCACAAATATTACGGGACACGGAAAAGTTGCAGACGGCTTTACTCAATTCAGTGTCTCACGATTTGCGCACTCCATTAGTTTCCATAATCGGAGTACTCAGCAGCCTTCAAGACGAGGGCATCAACCTCGATAATGCCGCTCAAACGAAACTCGTTCAAGTTGCGCGGGAAGAAGCCGAACGTCTGAATCATTTGATAACGAATCTTTTAGACATTTCCAGAGTCGAAGCCGGCGCAATTAGAATATTTAGAGAGCCGTCAGACGTACAGGATCTTGTGGGTACAGCCTTGGAACAGCTGAAAAGCCATATTTCTCAACATTCTATTCAGGTGGAGATCCCAACCGATCTGCCTTTTGTTGCGGTAGATTTCGGATTAATCGTTCAAACTCTGGTAAATGTGATAGATAACGCTAATAAATACTCACCGGTTAATTCTCCGATCGAGATCAAAGGTAAAAATGCCGGGAAAGAAGTTTACATTGAAATAGCTGATCGTGGTTTTGGCATACCGCCTGAGGATCTTTTAAAGATTTTTGACAAGTTTTATCGGGTAGAACATGCTGGAAGTGTGGCTGGTACCGGTCTCGGCTTATCCATCTGCAAAGGAATAATCGAAGCTCATGGGGGACGCATTGAAGCCGAAAACCGGGTGGGCGGCGGTACCATTATCCGCATAATTCTGCCCGCAGCGGAGAATAAACCTAAAAATGGTGAGTGATCCTATGGCTAACGAGAAAGTCCTGATTGTCGATGATGAACAATCGATAAGAACATTTTTGAAGTTAACTTTGATTTCTCAAGGCTACGAGACTATTGAAGCTATTTCAGGAAAAGAGGCTCTTGATAAAGCGGCTGATCAAAAACCGGATATTATTATCCTTGACCTGGGGTTACCTGATATTGACGGTATCGAAGTGACCCGTTCATTACGTGAGTGGACTCAAACTCCGATTATTATTCTTTCCGTAAGAGGATCGGAAAAAGATAAAATCGCGGCTCTTGACCTTGGCGCCGATGATTATTTAACAAAACCATTTGCTGTCGGCGAGCTGCTTGCCCGCGTCCGCGCAGCATTAAGACGGTCAAGTAAGGCAGACGAAAAGGAAGTTAAAACCGGCAATCTTGAGGTAGATTTACTTCGAAGACTGGTCACCGTGAATGGGCGCGAAGTTCAGCTGACACCAACCGAATACGAGTTACTTAAAGTGCTCGTGATGCACGCAGGCAAGGTCCTGACGCATAAACATTTGTTGATTGAAGTATGGGGTCAGCAATACGTTGGTGAATTTCATATGTTACGCGTGAACATCAGTAATCTGAGACAGAAGATTGAACCAGATCCGGCACGCCCACAAATCATCATTACTGAATCGGGCGTAGGCTACCGCTTAAAGACTGACTGACCCAATTGGAATCGGGCACTAAATAGCTAGACGGCTTTCCCTGACTCATCTTTCATTTTACCCAATTCATGACGAACCTGGATGATCTCTGCCATGATGGCCACGGCGATCTCTTCCGGAGTTTCCGCGCCGATGGACAACCCGATGGGAGTATGAACCCTGTCCAGTTGATTCTGCGTAATTTCTTTTGTCTTGAGATAGGAAAAAGAAGTACGTATCTTTCTTTTACTGCCAATCATACCGATGTAACCTGCCGGCGTGGTAACTGCCCACTCTAAGACATTTGTATCCTTCTGATGCCCTCTGGTGACAATGACGATGTATGAAGCGCTATTAATGGCCAGCCTTTTCATTACGGAAGCCATATCTTCGGCGATCGTCTCATCGGCTTCGGGGAATCGCACAGCATTAGCGAACTCGGGGCGGTCGTCGATGACAGTGACATGAAAATCTACCATTTTACCGATTCGCGCCAGAAAGAATGAAATATGCCCGCCCCCAAAGATGATCAATGCCGGTAAGGGTCTTATGGGATCGAGAAAGACATCAACGATGCCTCCGCAGGTCATCCCTTCTTTGGACGCATCGTCGTTAGTCAATTCATAATGTGCCAGCTTGGATTCATTGCCGGATAGCAATTTCAACGCTTCTTTATACGCCTGATGTTCGATAGAACCACCGCCGATAGTGCCGATAATTTTACCATCGGCTTGAACCAGCATCTTGGAACCCTCTTTCCGAGGCGCCGAACCGCGGGTGCTGACAATTGTGGCTAGCACAGCTCTTTCACCACGCCGTCTCAATCTGGCGATGGCTTCATAGATATCATCCATTTATATCCGTCCTTCTATGCTTGTCTATGGCGCTTTCGTACTCTTGGGGGGTATCGATATCCGACAGAACATCGGCTGAGTCCACACTCACCTCGAAAATATCCCTGTTATGCTTTTCGGTGACTTCCTTAGCTCCATTGTCACCTATCGCCAGCAGTTCCTGTCGGTAACGCGCATCGAAAATCACCGGGTGTCCACGTTGCCCGTCATAGACAGGAACAACAATGCCGTGTTTACCGGTTTGATAGGAGTCGATCAATCTATCAATAATACCGGAGCCAATGAAAGGCTGATCTCCCAGCAATAGCATGAATGCTTCAACATCTGCGGCCGCGTGCGAAATGCCGCATTTTACAGATGAACTCATGCCTGCCTTATAATCGGCATTAACCACGATGCCGGTTTTTGACGATACCCTGATCTTACTTGCAATTTCACCGGAGCGGTGACCTAATACCAGTAATATCGTTCCCAACCGGGAAGCCGATGCGTTATCAATGACCTGCTGCAGAATAATGGACTTGCCCCAAGGCAGAAGTTGCTTGGGCGTGCCCATTCTTTTTGATTCCCCGGCGGATAAGATAATACCAACTATCATTTTACAATTCCGGACACGAAAAGTACCGTCACTTCAAATATACCGGACGTTCAACTACAGGTATTCGACGTGGGTTGTGATTTATATTGGGTAATCCCTGAATTGAGTAATTCCAATAAGCCCTTAGCTTTTTTAGCGAACTCTTCATCCTCGGTTCCCAGAAATTGAAAAAATGCTTTTTCTGTGACAGAGGCGACTTCACTCAGGGTTTTACCTTTCACCAATCCGCATAAAATTTCGATGGCCACATTGGCAGTGGGATCACAAACACACATATACTTGATATCATCGATCGTATCGTTATTGACATTCACATACAAACGCATAAAATCGGCGGTGTGATTACAGATGCGCACTTTTGAAACGATCGAATCCAGATATATCGAAGGGTTTTCGAATGAACCCGCATATTGGAATCTGGTCCGCAACAATTTACGATAATACTTAATAACTGCCTCATCCATGCAAATTAACCCCTGTTCGAATCATTGCTTGCGCTAAATATAACTGCGCTCCCTGAATATTTCGTCCAGTGTGTCCAGGAAAAGCCTGCATTCCTCAATAGTATTGTAAAAGTAAAAAGAAACACGATATATCATGCGATGTTCGCTGTGCGATCTGGGACGGGCCCAACCCACACCGAACTGCTCGTTAAAATAGGAATGAGCGCAGAAAACACCGTCTCTGATCATGATATTATTTTTGGCGCTAAGTTCTTCAGCCATGCCCACCGCATTCGGACGCTTTACTTCGAAGGTCAAGATACCGCCTCTTTTTGCAGCATCCTGCTGGCCAATGATACGAAACCATCCGGTGCCATCGTAACACTTCAATAGTTCTGCCGTCATAAATTTATTCAACATTGTCTCATGATCGGCGATCCTGTCCATACCAATCTGTTGCAGGTAATTGACAGCAACCCCCGAGGCGATTTGACCTGGATAATTCTGAATGCCGACTTCAAACCTCTCCGGCGGGTCTAATAGACTGTAAGATTCATGTGTTGCATCACCAACGGTACCCCCACCCAACATTGCCGGTTCAAGTGCACAACCGTTATCATCCTCTTCATGGAGACTGTGTCCCATTAGTTCTTTTTTACCGTAAAGTATACCTACCCCTCGCGGCCCGCACATTTTATGTATTGAAAAAGCCAGGAAATCCACATCCAGATCTCTGACGTCAACATGTCTGTGCGGCAGTGTTTGAGCGCCGTCGAGCAAAACTTGGGCATTATATTTATGTGCCAGTCTGATTATTTCTTTAGCAGGGATAGTATAGCCGGTAGCATTCGAAGTAAACGCCATACTGACCAACCTGATCCCGCCATTTTTCAACTTTTTTTCAAAAGCATCGAGGTCGAATAGACCGTCTTGATTTGACATTATGTAATCTACTTTGATGAGTCCTGATTTCTGCAATCTCAACCATGGAACCAGATTTGAATTATGTTCTTTATCCGTTAGTAAGACGCCATCTCCGCGTTGAAATTTGAAACCGAGAGCAACCATATTGAGAGAATGACTGGTGTTCAGGGTGAAGATGATCTCTTTGTCTGACTCAGCATTAATAAAATCGGCTATCATCCGACGCGATCCCTTGATACCTTTTTCAGTGTCCCCTTCTATGCGACTGGAGACTTCTTCCGCAAACCAATGGCGGCTTCTTACGCCATTGCATGACGGATATTCCGTGTAGTATTCATTAAGCGCATCAATAACTTGTCCAGGCACAAGTGTGGTGCAGGCGTTATCAAGGTAAATGGGAGGCTTCCCATTACGTCGTCTTTTTAATGAGGGAAAATCTGCCCTATATTTCTTCAGTGATTCAACGTTATTCACAAAACCGCACCCTATCAGAATACTGTTGTATATTTTGCCGCCGAATATGCTGCTTTGAATATCTCTCAGGCGACTTAAATTACTTTATATTATATATTATTTAGTGAAACTTAAAGTTTGAGATTAGCTTCCCACTTTTGTGAACTGTCTCCGGGACTATAGCCCAATTCTTTCCTGGTTTCCGTCAAGTCGAATACAGCCGGTTTGTTATCGCTGACAGCGTAAGCTAAAACATAATCCTTGTCACTTTGCAAAGCTTTGTCCGTGATATTGATTAAATCTCTTTTACTGAGAAACATAAACCGAATATGGTCCTTAAGCGCCTGGTCGTCCTGTTTCACATGTTCTTTCATCACTTCCCGTTCGGCGAAGCCGATACGTAGCGAAACAACCTTGATGCCGAAAAACCGCGAATAGTAACGCCCGAGGTCTTCTCCAAATAACTTGGAGACACCGTAGAGTGAATCCGGTGCAGGTGGATCGCTGAGATTGATCAGCCCGTGCGCTTTCACGCGTGATAATTCTTCACACCAGAATGGCGTGCCTGAGATGTAAGCGTGCTGGGCATGATTGCTGCTGCCGAAAACAACCTTGGACACACCGACTCGAAGGGCTTCTTCAAAAACATTGTAAGTGGTAATGATATTTTGTCTGAGGACATCATCCCACGAAGATTGAGGGCTGGATGCTGCCGCCATATGAATCACCGCATCCAATCCTTCAAATATACCTTCTACCTGTTTTCCATCCGATAAATCGGCCTGTACCATTTTCACGTCGAAAGCCATGTCCGGCCGGGTATGATGATAAAACAGCGTCAGTTGATATTTCTCTGCCAGACCGGCTGCTAAGTCCAGACCGATATGTCCGGCAGCGCCTGTAATTCCTACTTTTTTTATCACTTTGGCATCCTGTTAACAAATTTTTTCGGTATACCGCGGGATGATATTTTAACCGGCTATCGATGTTACGGTATTTGTATCAAGCATAACACTTTAATTGGTTTTTCTCTTTAAGAGTTCACGCACATTATCAGGAGTACTCGGTGAACCGGTGACTACATCCCCATCCAAATTATTGCATCGGCAAGCCCTCATTTTCTTTTCGAGGGCTTGCCGATATTCATCACTAAGAGGTTTGCCTATTTTTTCTTAGCCAAGGCTGCCTTTACTTTATCCGGCGTGGCAGGTAGATCAAATATTCTGGCGCCGCAAGCATTATAAATAGCATTGGTTACCGCAGGTGCAGTGGAGGTCATAGTCATCTCACCGACACCGGTAGCTCCCAAGGGGCCATCCAGACGTGGTGTTTCGCGGGTAATGATTTCCATCTCAAAACTGTCTTTGATAGTTGGGAATCTGAAGGCCACATAGTCCTTGGTTTTACCAAGTATGTATTCTTCTCTGAGCGCGTACCCGGCTCCCTGGTCCATGCCGCCTTCCAACTGGCCTTCAAAGGTCTGGCGGTTGATGACTGTTCCTGAATCCACGGCTGAAGTTATTTTCAGCATTTGAACAGCACCTGTCTCCGTATTCACTTCAACTTTAGCCATCTGGATATTATGAATTTCCGATGCGAATGAATTTCCCTGCCCCGTCTTCGGATCAAGTCCATCTTTAACATCGTATTTCACATGACCCTCAAAGCGGGTAGGTTTCCCCGCCTTTTTCATTTCTGCGTAAGTCTTGCACCCGGCTTCTTTCATGCTCTTTTTCATATTCTCGGTGGCATTGACTAGAGCATGACCGGCGACCCACGTCATCCGGCTATCGGCCGCAGGCCCCATTTGTACTGTTTTTTCTGTGTCCCGGGTATACAATCGGATTTTGTTAAGAGGCAGACCCAACTGATGCGCCGCAATCTGCACTAACATAGCATCGTTACCTTCACCCGGTTCGGCACAGGCGGCGTAAATGGTGATGCCGTCATCAGATTCGAGTTCAACAGTAATCGATGCGCCATCCTGAGGACCGACAATTCCGAAAGCGTGGGCGCCAAACCCGATGCCACGTTTGATTTTCTGGCTCTTGGCATTGAATGCCTGTACTTCTCTCTTAGCTTTCTCGTAGGCCGGTTTGATGGCATCACACAACTCAGCAAAAGGCCATTGGGTCACAGGTATGCCGGTTGCTTTTGTTTGTCCCGGTTTCATTGTGTTCATGCGGCGGAACTCTAAGGGATCAATTCCCATCTTTTCCGCCAACATGTCTACGGCTGATTCATAGGGAAAGTTAGTCTGTGGCGGACCGGCTCCGCGTGCCGCACCACCGGAAGCGTTATTGGTAAATACTGTACGTCCTAAAGCATTTATGTTAGGGAGGTTGTACGGACCCTGTAACATTTCCAGGGAACGCATCATGAAAACCGAACCTGGCCCGGTATAACCGCCTTTGTCGACATTGAAATCCAGAGCGAGGGCAGTCATATGCCCGCTAGCATCAGCAGCGAGTTTGATCTTCATGTTTTTATAGGCATGCCGTTTCATGCTCATCAGCATCGATTCTTCCATGCTGGGGATATAACGTATGGGACGCTTGAAATGCAATGCCGCGGCGGCAGTGACTGCTTCAGTGCACATACTTACTTTGATACCAAACTGGCCCCCGCAGAACGGTTCTCGATATCTTACATTCTTGTATCCTATCGCTTCCTTAATTATTTCAAGATGGGTGTGAATCATGATACTACGGCCGTAAACGATCAATTGGGGGGTATCACCTGTGCCTTCAAAATAGGCTGATGAAATCTCCGGTTCCAGTGGAGCCTGATGATTGGTCTGGACGTTAAATTCACCTTCTACAATGGCTTTGGCACTCTTGAAAGCCTTTTCGGCATCACCTTTGATGAGAGGTTGTACCGTCATGATATTATTCGGGGCAAAGTTGTGAATTTGATATGCGCCGGGAGCCAGAGCTTCCAACGGGGTCATCATGACGGGTAGCGGTTCATACTCTACTTTGACCGCTGCTGCGGCTGCCCTTGCTTGAGCCCTTGTCTTGGCCGCTACTGCTACAATCGGGTCGCCCAGGATTCTAACTGTATCTTCGCACAACACCGGCTGGTCAGGACCTACCATTCTGTTGCGGTTTGTCCCTTTGATATCTTCGGCAGTCATAACACCGATAACACCCGGCATTTTCAAAGCCGCGGAGGTGTCGATCGATTTGATCTTGGCATGGTATTGGGTGCTATGTACCAAGGCTAATTCTAGTGCATCCGGTGGTAGCGGGACATCGGCGCCAAATTGCGCAACTCCGCAGGCTTTTATCATTCCTGTCGGTCTGGGATGTGCTGCTCCAAGCATCTTCTTGCTGATTTTGCTCTTTACTTCTTGAGGGCTAGATTCGCCGCGGATAAACCGGCCGGCTAACTGCACTGCCTCAATGATCTTTTTGTACCCCGTACAACGGCAATAATTCCTGGCTAAAGCCTTTTTAATTTCCGCTACATCGGGATCAGGATTCTGATCTAATAACGCTTTGCTTGCCATGATCATCCCGGGAATACAAAAACCGCATTGGATAGCGCCGGCCAGCACAAATGCTTCCTGAATTAAGTGAGGATTTGCGAGTGTCCCCAATCCTTCGATACTGATAACCTCGGCGCCTTCCAGATTAACTACCTTGGTAATACATGAGCGGACTGCCTTGCCGTTCACGATGACGGTGCAGGCGCCGCATTGTCCCTTCCGGTCGCACGATTGCTTCGTGCCGGTAAGGTGCAGGTCTTCACGTAGCAGGTCGATTAGAACCATGTCAGGACTTGCCGTGATCTGTCGTTGAATACCATTTACTTTTAGAGTGATCTTTTGCATCTAGCCTCCCTTTAAAAATATTTATTATTCATATTTTTCGAAAATTCTCATTTAGTAGCCATTATTCGCTTTTCTCCATCTTACTTTTGGTGTCTAAATAAAAAAGAGCGTCCCGAAAGGAGACGCTCTTAATAATAGCTAATATAAAATAGAGCGCTTCAGAAGAAGCGCTCATAAATAACAGCTATATGAGCTATCTCTCCTTCCCTAAAAAGGTGGCATTACCGTTTCCCGTAATACCCTTTGAACTTCATGAGAAATTCAGCGGTCAATACACCATACCTTTGGGCTTCAGGTGTAGAGACTCGGGGAGTCAGCTAATATTCAATTGATTTACTCTAACATGGAATCAAGATTTGTGTCAACGAGTGTTATCAACAGTCACCGTCTTTAAACCTTGATTCCGGAGATATCGGCTATTTTACTTTGGTTTCCCGTTCGATAACCTCGGATATTGCTTTATAGCCTTCACCACCGAAGGAACTAAGCTGCATAGTAAGCAGTTCCGAGTACTTAAAGCCTTTAGAAGCGATCCAGTCGCGGTGCTCCTTATCGCCACGCCCGATCATATGGCGAGCGAGGTCAAGCGGCGTCGTGGATACTTTGATACACACCGGACACTTATAACTCATCGGTTACCCTCCTGGTAGTGATACCTTCGTTTCAGCCATTGGAACAACAGTATGGGATTTACTCTGTAAAAATCAGTGAAGCAGAGGGGATTAGTGCCCCTCTGCTCGAAAGCATTTAAAAGTTATTTACCTTTCTTCTCATTCTCTTTTTTTGCTTTAATTGCTCTAAGAATCTTTTCGGGTGTGATGGGCAAATCAGTAATAGTTACACCCACTGCATTACGCACTGCATTAGCGATGGCCCCGGCAGTGGGATTGGTCAACCCTTCTCCAGCTTCTTTAGCTCCGAAAGGTCCTTCCGGTTCATAGGTATCGACTTCGATGATATTGGTTTCCGGCATATCCAGTGAGTGTATAACTTTGTAGTCAGCTAATGATGGATTGAGGATTTTACCCTGATCCATAGGCTGATCTTCACAAAGCGCATAGCCGCCGGCCATCATGATAGCACCTTCCAGCTGTCCTGTGATACCAACCGGGTTGATCACCGTGCCGCTTTCATGGGCGGTGGTGACATCAATCAGCTTCATTTTACCCGTTTCCGGGTCTACCTCAACCTCTACGGCTTGTACGCCGAAACTATAGGCCGGTGAAATCATACCTTTGCGATGCGGCGTATAATGTCCGCGACCGATAATAGTCTCGCCATCTTTTCCGCGAATCGCTTCTTTACAAATATCGTAATAGGATATTTTGCGTTCAGGGCGATCAACCAGGTATATCCAGCAATCTTTAATATCCAAATCATGAACGATATTGACACCCATTTTAGCCGCCGCAAATTCAATAAGCTGGCGTTTGGCATCAGCTGCGGCCATCTTACAGGCGTTACCATTCATCAATGTTTCACGGCTGCCCCAAGCGCCAAGGTCGGCCGGACAAATACCGGTATCCGCGGCGTGAATGCTGATATCCGAGAGTTTCACACCCAGTTCTTCAGCACAAATCATGCTTAGTGTAGTGTCCGAACCCTGTCCGATATCGCAAGCGCCGGTAAATAAATCGACCTTGCCATCAATACTCACCCTGACGATGGCTGAAGAAAATGCGTATGGCGTATCGAACCAGTTAAAGATACCGCCGGACATGAAGCCGTATGCGGCAACGCCGATTCCATGGTTCGGCGGCAATTTGCCGCGTTGTTTTATGTACTCGTCAATCTTATCCAAACACTGGTGCAAACCGCAACTCTGAATAAAAGCCTGCCCTGGAACTTCATAACCAGGTGTCATCCCATTCTTACGTCTGATTTCAATAGGGTCAATACCTAAATCTGCAGCCAGCATATCGATCTGGGATTCACCGACAAATACTGCCTGAGGTGCGCCGAACCCGCGCATGGCTGAAGTGGGTTCGGTGTTGGTATAAGCACGATACCCGTCGTAGCGGTAGTTAGGATATTTATACGGGAAGGATGAGAAGAAACCGGTCAGGTAAAGAGCAGTTGCTCCCATGCCGGTATAGGCTCCGCCGTCAGTAATACCGCGGATTTCTTTAGCCAGGATCGTACCATCTTTTTTCGCTCCGATTCGGGAGGTATAAACAATAGGGGTGCGCCGTTTGGTGGCAGTGAATTCTTCTTCACGCGTAAGGACGATGCGCACCGGACGGCAGATCTTTTTAGAAAGCAGGGCTGCGCAGAATTGGGCGGAATCAAGTTCAAATTTACCGCCGAAGCCGCCGCCGACCGGAGGTTTGATCACGCGTATATCGCCTTCTCTCATACCCAGCATACCGGCCAGCAGTACCTGAGTGTAATAAGAAGCCTGGGTGGATGTCCAGACAGTCAATTTACCGTCATAGCTATAGCTGGCTGCAGCACAGTGGGTCTCCATACACATGTGCGCCTGTGAGGAACACACAAAATGATCTTCGCGTATCACATCACAATGCTTGAATGCTTCATCGACATCGCCCCACTCGATGTGGCGAGTGACGTTAATATTAAGCTCAACGCCTTCATGAACCTGAGGGGCATCTTCTTTGATAGCATCCAACTGGTTAAATACCGCAGGCAACGGTTCGTATTCCACGTCGATCAGGTTTAATGCCTCTTCGGCAACGTATTCATCGATTGCGGCAACGGCGGCTACGGGGTCACCGATATAGCGGACTCTTTCGCTGCAAAGGATTTCTTCATCGCACAATTCGGGGAAACGGCGCCAGATACCCTGTTTTTTATGGATAGTATCTTTAGCAGTGACGACAGCATAAACCCCATCCATCTTTTCAGCCTTGCTGGTATCAATGCTGAGAATTTTAGCATTAGCATAAGGACTACGTAATATCTTCCCATAAAGCATATTAGGTAAAACAATGTCAAAAGTGTATTTGGCAGTACCGGTTACCTTTTCAGTTCCGTCTACCCGATGTACATTTTTCCCAATAACTGAGTATTTAGTACTCATTTTGTCTCCTTATAATCACCCCGGCTTACTGCTTCTACAGCCCGGATGATGCTGTTATATCCTGTACAGCGGCAGATGTTGCCATCAATCCCATCCCGAATCTGGTCTTTTGTCGGATTGGGAAACATGTTTAAAAGCGCTTTGCATGACATCAGCATACCGGCAGTACAGAAACCACACTGATAACCGCCGTAGTCAAGGAAGGCTTTCTGCAAGGGATGAAGTTCAGCTCCTTTTGCCAGGCCTTCTACTGTGGTGATTTCTGCGCCGTTAGCGGACAAAGCAAGTACCGAGCAGGATTTGACGGATTTACCGTTCATGATAACCGTGCAAGCACCGCAGGCGCCCTCATTGCAACCCCTTTTGGTACCGGTTAATCCGAGATTTTCCCGTAGTACTTCCACCAGCAAAGCCCTGGGATGTATCGAAAGCTCATAGGGTTGACCATTAACTGTCAATTTCAGTTCTTTAAGCATTCTATCCTCCTTAACCTGCCTTCGCTCTAGACATGGCTTCTTTAGTTACCCGCGCCACCAAGACTTTCACCAACTCACGACGATATTCCTCACTGGCGCTGATATCAGAGACCGGTTCAGCCTCTTCAGAAGCTGCTTGTCCGGCTTTTTTCAATAAAGCATCGGTAATCTTCTTACCTTTCAATATCGCCTCGGCGGCTTTGGCACGCATTGGTTTGGGAGCAGCGGCTCCTAAAGCGATACGTATTCCGGTGCAGGTATCATCTGCAGCCAATGTAACACAAGAACCCACACTTAAGGTTGCCATGTCACTGGCGATAATATTGAATTTGGTGTAAGCTGCTCCGGTGCGGGGAGGAGGCGCCGGCAACTGTATTTCCACGAGTATCTCGCCGTGTTGCATTGCCGTCTCGAAGTAGTCGATGGAGAATTCTTCCATCGTCAATGTTCTTTCACCCTCAATACTGGCCAGTTTCAGGGTAGCTCCTAACGCCATCAATACCGGAGCGGGATCACCTGCCGGGTCGCCATGGCTGATATTGCCGCCGATGGTGCCGCGATTCCTGGTTTGAGGCGTGGATAAAAGATGCTCCATGTCCGAGAGTACCTTATAACTGCCTTGCATCAACTCCGAATATTCTATTGTCCGGTGCGTAGTGAGGGATCCTATCTTCAACCCTTTCTTACCATCAGATTTGATGTAGTCTAATTCTTTGATGCCGTAAATATCGATGAGATTTTCCGGGGCTATCAGACCCTGCCTCATTAAGATAAGCAGCGATTGTCCGCCCGCAATTATTTTATAATCGTCTCGATATTTATCCAGTAAATTAATCGCTTCTTTGAGCGTCTTAGGACCAAAATACTCAAAGTCTTTTATCATGGATACCTAACCTCCTTACATTTTTCCGGACTGTCCAAGTGAATCAGTTATTAATTATAGATCTAGCAACCTGTTTTACTCTTTAACTTCTTTTCCAGATTCTGTGTAAACTGATCCCCTACGCTCTTCACTTTAGCTCGCATAATTCTCTCACCGAACGTAGCCAGCTTACCGACCATACTTACATTTGCTTCGTACTGTATCTCAACCGTAGCGCCCGGTTTTTCGCATAGATTCACGGTCAGATCAATACCAAACGTCCCGAGTTTACCAAGAGCTTCACCTCTGCCAACCGCTTTGACATAGGTTGGGGGTGTAATCTCCGTTAAATTGACGACGAATTGTAATCTCACCGTAATCGGACCAACCGATTGTTTGACTAAACAATTGTAGGTCTTATTATCGGTGGACTCAATTTTTTCCGCCCCGGGGATGCATGAAGCCAGAGTGCCGGGCTCTAATACGAGATCCCAGACCTCCTGGATTTTACCTTTTACGATGAAATTACCATCAATCTGCATTTATATTAGCCTCCGTTTGCTCTTTTCTAATTACTTCATAGGGATCAAATGGTCGCGCCCCAATATTTTCAGGTATAGCAATTGATTTTTTTTCGACGCGATGTTTGCCCACACCCAGATAGCCGCGATAATCACTGCAATAACATAAATTTACATGTCGTCCACGGTATAAAGCGCAATCTATACACAACTTATTCGAAAACGGACATATTACTCTATCTTTTGCCATAAAACCTTCTATTCCGAGAAATTATTGGATGCCTCTTTAACGGTAATTACTTTTTAACCGGTTCAAAGGCAAAGAAAACTCTGGGTGATTCTTTGGTCCCTTCCCTGGTATCGATATACATCGGGGGAATGGGGAATACAAATAATTTTACTCCATCCCCCTCTTTCAACTGCCCGGCCGGGCAATTCACGATGCGGGAAATCATCCGTAACCCGTGACCGAGATCAACAATGGCATGAATCAGAGGCGTTTCGAAGCCCAGCGGGACTCCGGCAACTTCTTCACTGCATTGGAGAACCTTGCCGTGATCGGCCAGTTCTACCCATTCCATGTCTTCGGAGTTACATTCAGGACAAACAACCCGAGGAGGGAAGGGAGTCGCGCCGCATTTTTTGCATTTAGCTGTAGTGAACTTATTTTGCGCAAGATTCTCGTAAAACTTAGAAATCCGGTTGAACTCAGGAGCTTCAAGCGGATAAAAGTCCATGGTCGCGATATATTTACCTTCTAAAACAGGTGTTCCTAACATTGGCGTTTTTCCTCCTTAACTCAATTCAATAATGTCTTAGGGTTCTCTGCCGTAAATGAGAATAGTATGTTCAACATTAATCCCGCTCAAATTATGGGTTAAGCCGGTTTTGGCTCCCTTTACCTGGCGGATAGCTCTACCCTGTAACTGTTTCATTATTTCTAATCCCTGACGGATACCGGTACCACCGAATGGATGCCCGACAGACAGTAGACCGCCATCGGTATTAACCGGAATTTTACCACCGATATCGGTCTGTCCCGCGGCAGTAAACGGCCCGCCTTCACCCTTCTTACAGAAACCAAGTTCTTCGATTTCTATGAGTTCGGAGATCGTGAAGCAATCGTGGGTCTGGGCAACATCAATGTCGGTAGGTTTTACTCTGGCAACTTCATAAGCTCTCTTGGCGGCTCTTCTAAGATGGACCCAATCGCCTAGATGTTCGCCGGGGAAGTTGCCAGACATGCTGTGTTGAGTTGCCTGTGCGGTTCCTCTTATATAAACCAGAGGACGGTCGGAAAACGTTTTTGCGCGATCAGGTGTAGTGAGGATGGTCATCGCTGCACCGTCAGTAACCGGGCAGCAATCAAAGAGTGAGAGCGGTGGAACGATCGGCCGGGCTTTCATCACTTCTTCAAAAGTAACTTCCTTCTGGAACTGAGCTTTCGGATTGCTAGATCCGGCGCGTCGTGCCTTAACAGAAATGGCTGCCAAATGCTCTTTTTTAGTTCCATAATGTTTCATGTGGTCTTTGGCCGTCATGGCAAAGAATGGTCCGGGCAGACCCATGCCGTGCGGCGCGTCCCAGTCATGGTCGATTGAAGCCATTTCGCTGTAATATGCTTCCCAATTCTGAGGGGTATAAAGCTTTTCACCGCCTGCAACAGCGACGACATCGGCAATTCCTGCTTTTACGAGGCCGTATGCCAGAATAATTGCCGAACTTCCACCGGCACACAACGTGTCAACCCGGCTGCATATATTGAGAGGTTTGATTCCAATACGTTCGGCCATTACCGGAGATGCATTGACCTGGAACGGATTCCTTCCGCAATAAGAAGAAGCGAATAGAAAACCGTCAACATCCTTCCTTGTTATGCCAGGGATATCATCGAAGCAAGCCTTACCGGCCTCCTGGACTACATCAACCAAACTCGCCGATCGGCGTCCCCACAAACTCATACCACCACCGATCATACAGACCTGTCTTTCACTCATATAGCGTTCTCCTTCGTAAGATTGGCATTACTAATACGTTGTAATAAAGCCTAACGTAATAACATTAACTATTATCAGTCAGGTAAACCGGCAGGTTATCGAAACAGGACGTCAACCAGAGGAAAGAACAAAGCTTGGGGTTCGACGCCCTCACTGCGTCCAATAGTCTTCCGATTTATTTGTAAAACAGGCGCATCTCCAGTTGAAATATAGTGTATTTCAACTCCGGGAAACCCTTACTTTGAACATATCATACCGTTAAGCTCCTAGTCAATGTTTTGACATACTCTTTACCTATTTTTTACCTCATAAACAGAAGCCCCCCTGACAGTACTGTCAGGGGGGCTTAAATTGTATCCGGATAATAATTATTAGTATAAAACGACCCAATTCACGGTATTACTTGCCATTGAATTTGGGAGCCCGTCTGCTGGACATAGACGTAATACCTTCGCTGATGTCTTTGGTGAAGCAAATACTGGCGGATGCTTCGGTTTCTATAAAGGCGCCTGTCCGCTGATCCGCTTGAGCGCCGTAATAGAACATGGCTTTCGCCAGTTTCTGCGCGATCGGAGCGCCGTTAGCTAACTTCACAGCGATTTCGGTCACGAAAGCTTCAAATTTCGCCGGTTCAACGGCGTAGTTAACAACTCCCCATTCCACTGCTTTGTCGGCTGCCAGCGGGTCTGCCAGTAACACCATTTCTTTAGCACGGGTTCCCCCGATAAGGCGAATCAGTCGCTGTGTACCGCCCCAACCGGGCATTAACCCCAAAGCAAGTTCGGGAAAACGCACCTGGGCTTTAGTATTCATAATTCGCAAATCGCAAGCCAGCGCCATCTCCAGGCCGCCGCCCATAGCTGTTCCATTGATGGCCGCGATGATCGGTTTCGGGTAAACTTCCATGCGGGTGAATAACGTTTGTCCTGAATCGCTGAATCTTAATACACTGTCTACTTTTCCGGATGCGAAGGCAGAAACATCAGCGCCACCGCAGAAATTAGACCCGGCGCCGGTGATAACCACACAACGTACATTATTATCGTTTTCCATTTCATCCATTGCCTGGCTGATCTCATTGATAAAGTCCAGGTTAAGGGCATTGGCGCGTTGAGGACGATTCAATATAATTTTGGCGACTTTTGTTTCTTTGCTGACATTTAATTTAACGAATTCAAATTGCCCGAACCCGTAAGAATAAAAACCTTCTCCGGTCTTTCTACCCAGTTTGCCCTGTGCCAGTAATGTTGTAAGCACAGATGACGGTTTGTACCTTTCTTCTTTGTATGTAGTATAAAGGCGATTCAGTTCGTCGACGATAACATCAATTCCTTCACTATCCGCCATCCGCAGAATACCGCGCGGAAAACCTAAGCCCAGGATTACGGCGACATCAATCTCATCGCGGGTGCAAGCGCTCCCTTCGATCAACTTGGCGGCTTCATTGACGCCGGGCGCTAAAACACGGATAGGGTCAAACGTAGCGCCGGCGCCCATGGGGATTTCATTAACTTGTCCGCCGGTCCAATCGTAATAACCTTTCCCTGTTTTCTTGCCGTAATTACCGCCTTTATATAATTTCTCCAGGAGTGGCGCGGCGCGGTAACTTTGGCCGAGAGTCTCGGCGAAATATTCCATGACGTGATATTCAACGTCAATAGTCCCGCCGCCAAGGGTATCCATAATTTCCAGCAGACCCATCGGCAATCCCAGCTTATATTTTAACGCCGAGTCCACCTCAACGGCGTTTTTGCCTTCATTTTGAGCCACGGCCCAATCGGACTCGTTACTCATAACGCAGAAGATACGGTTGGCTACGAATCCGGGTACATCTTTAACATGGATAATCGCCCGTTTCATTGCCTTAGCAACAGCTTCGGACATTTTAATCGCTTCTTCACTGGTCACTTTTCCGTGAACAATTTCCAATAAAGCCATTCTATTCAGGGGATTAAAATAATGGGTGCCGACAACTCTCTCAGGATGTTTGGAGGATTTTGCGATTTCCGCGATGCTGAGTGAAGAAGTATTTGTAGCGAAAACCATATCATCGGGTGCCTGTTCGGAGACTTCTTTTAATACTTTCTTCTTTAGATCCATGATTTCCGGTACAGCTTCTATCACCATGTCAGCGTTTTTTACCGCCTCTTTGACATCGACGATGAAACTGATACGGCTCACCATTTCATCCTTTTTCTCGGCTGTTAATTCGCCTCTTTTAACGCGTTTGTCCCAACCATCCATGATCAATTGGCGCCCCTTATCGAGGAATCTGTTCTCAATGTCTCGGACAACAACCTTGTATCCCGCCTCAACAGCCACGGCAGCTATCTGTGCCCCCATGGCTCCAGCGCCAAGCACTGTGATATTCTTCACTTCTTTCATCGGTCAAACCCCTTTTTTTAGTATTTGTTTTATATTTATAATGGTTATCGATTAATATACAAACACAACTTCATTGTGCGGTTTTTAATGTGTGGGGAATGATTTAACCTTGAAGATGAACATTTTACCTAAATCTCTATCAGTAAGTTAAATCTACTCTAGCATAGTCAAAAAACTTATGTCAAAATAATAACTCTGTGAAATACCGATACTGCGGGACCGACCACCGGGGTAAAACGTATTCTGAGATTGCAGAAATGGCCAAATAGTGAGATGCAATACCCTACCTGCTGGTCAATATTCACAATTCCAAACCGAACGTTGAACACTGTTACTGACAGCTTATAAAAGGAATTTATCAATTTTCTGTTTAATGGGACATGAAAAGATGAAGGTATTTCCGGTTGATTCACCGGGAATGACCCTGAGCCCGCCTCCATGAGCTTCGGCGTATTTCTTGGCAAGAGCCAGGTCAATGCCGAACTTGGAAGTGTCCGGCCGGTCTTCCTGAGTTTGAGCCCCATAACAAGGCTGGAATATAAATTCTTTCTCGTCGTCGGGAATAGGCGGGGATTTATCTCCAACCTCTATGATCAGGTGGGTATCATCCGCTGTCGCCTTCAAAATAATATTGCTGTTCCGTGGAGAATATGTCGAAGAATAAGACAGAAAATTATACAATATCCTGACGAATAACTTACCATCCGCAATCAACATCGGTAGCGCATCCGGCACAACAAGATCTAAAACCTGTTTCTTCCGGTCTAAATTAACCATCCATTGACTGGCTATCTCTTTGAGAAGGAACTGCACGTCGATGGGTTCGTATTCCAGAGCCAGCTGCTCTTTATGCGGGTTCATCACGTCTGAAATTTCGGTAATCTTATTATTCAACGCCCAACTGCTTTTTGCGATACAATCGAAAAGATTCTGTTTTTGGGCGGTCGAGACTGACATGTCATCTTCCATCAGCAGTTCCGTTGATGCAATGATTGATGTGAGCGGTGTCCTGACTTCATGAACCACTCCCAGTAAAAAGACTGCCCGTAACTCATTTTCTCTTTCAATCATCGCGCGCATCTTATTGTGAAATCTTTGTTGCCGTTCTTTCTTAAGGAGTTCCGCTTCTCTTTTTTCCAATATGTTTTTACTGCTTTCAATACATTCTCGCAATCAAAAGGTTTAGTCAGATAATCAGTAGCTCCTGACTTCATGCACCGTACGGCCGTCGAAGTATCCATTATTGCGGTTAACATCATGACCCAGGTATCGGGCCAATAAATCTTCAACTGAGGTAATAATTCGACTCCGGACATGCCCGGCATTCCGATGTCAAGAAGAACCAGATCAAAAACAACATCATGCAGTAATACCAGAGCTTCTTGTCCGTTCGAAGCTTCTCTGCATTTATACCCGGCTGCGGTTAATGTCCGATTTAAAGATTTTCTGATAATCGGTTCGTCATCGACAACCAATACTCTCGTATTTTGTATGTCCATAGTTACTTCCCTTGTTTTTCCGAGATAAGAAGAACGGTTTTATATTTTACCGATAGCGGTCAGTAATTCGCTGGTTGTAAACGGTTTTTGGAGAAGGAAACAACCGGCCTTTTCCACAAATTCCGGAATATTCTTACTTAACGTGTCTCCGGTCATGAAAACTACTTTGTGGGCCAGACCGGGAAACTTCCGGCTGATATGTTCGTAAAGCTCCAACCCGTCAATTCCGGGAGTTCTAACATCGATCAGACATAGATCGAACTTATGTTCGTAGAGCAGCTTTACGGCCATGTTTCCGTCAGTTGCCAAAAGAATATTGAACCCTTCTTTGGCTAATATCCTATGGCAGATTTTAGCGATCACGGGTTCGTCTTCAACGATTAATAGATTGCCTTTGTTTTTACTATTTTCCATTTTCGCCTCCATTCATATCAGATGCGTCTATGGGTAATTCCACGATGAATTCAGCTCCTTTGCCGAGTTCGCTATTAATCTGAATCGCGCCACCGTGTCTTTTTACAATGCCATAACACAGACTTAGCCCTAACCCCGTACCCTTGCCTACTTCTTTGGTAGTAAAAAACGGTTGGAATATTCTCTTAAAATTTTCCGGTTCTATGCCTAACCCGTTATCAGCAATTGAAACGGCAACATTTCCATCGGACACATAACTTTTTATTAATAGCTTCCCCCTGTCTATCAGACTGAGCCATTGAATAATCCGCGTTCATCACCAGATTAAGAAAAACCTGTTGCATCTGGACATAATCAACCATGATTTCCGGCAGATCGGAGGCGAGCTTGGTAATAACTTCAATATTATTGACTGCCTGTTCATATTGCCGTAATCTTAGCACATCTTCTAATATTCTGTTAATTTGAGTCAACTGCCGTGAAGGCGGTTGTTTTCTGGCAAAAGCCAGCAAGTTTTTCACAACCTCCGCAACTCGGCTAGCTTCGCTTTTAATGTCAATCACATCTTTTTTCACTTCGTCAGGGAGGTTAGTATTACGTTCCAGCAATTGTGACAGCATAATGATTCCGGTTAATGGATTGTTGATCTCGTGCGCAATTCCGGCCGCCATTTCTCCGATTGTGGCAAGCCGTTCGGTCAGATAAAGTTTCTGTTGTCTCTCACGATCTTCGGTAAATATCGCGCTGGACATCAACCCTGAGGATAAATGCCTGATTACCAAAAATGTCATTGATCCAAGTGTAACCTGCAACGGTATCATGATCGATAGGCCGGATGTAAATCACTTCTGTGCCGGATAATGAATTTCTCGCGTTTTGAAAGTCATCGGGAATCTGCGCATTGTTGATAGACCATATACTGAGCGGGAAAAAGGTTGTCTCTGTAAATTTATTGATTATACTGGAATCCATGAATTTGCCTAAAATAAGCGTACCTGTGCTTGGCCCCTCCATAAAACTGTTGAGGATAGGATGCGCGGAGATAAGAAAGGGACCGTCGCCTAACATGATGACGCCGGACGTGCCGGATTGAGTATCCCCCAGGTTACTTATGGCATCGTTAGACAGATATTGATCCAGTCCGTGGGGAATAGGGATTTCCGTATGTTCGTTCAGATCATAGGCTTTTCCATGAACTATTTGCTTGTTTTTATTAAGAACCAATATCAGGTTGATTTGCCCATTTTCAAAGATAGCGTCCAAGAAATTCCTGGCGATATAATCCTGATTCCCATTTCGCGCAAAAATGTATGTGTCGTCCCAATTCGCCCGATCCTGAGTTGCCCTATCCAGCTCATTCGTTTCAATAGTCAGGGCATTGACTGCCCGTTGGACATTCCTCAATGCCTATTGGTTTTCCAGGGTCACAAAACTGTTCTGGAAAATCACTTCTGAGACAACAAATGCCACCAGGAATGAACCCAGAGCTATGGCAACAATCGTTATGAAAAACCTTTTACACAACGACATGATTTGCCTCTATACCAACATATCCTCCAAACAAGTATCGATATTTCTTCTAAAAATATAACGACCTTGACGCCGTATACATTTAAATTATTATTAATTTTATTTTCTTTACCCTTTTTTAGGGTACCATCCGGACCAGGTTTCTTTTCCGCATTTTGTGCACCTGACATTCACAGCCACAAACCCTTTAGTATGGCAATGCCCACATT
>Ga0182021_10002035_pt1 | contig 23595 bp, 27 predicted proteins | sample 612E3MmetaG_FD_120493 | JGI IMG/M metagenome (GOLD analysis project Ga0182021, IMG submission 120493) | Permafrost microbial communities from Stordalen Mire, Sweden - 612E3M metaG (Illumina Assembly) | ecosystem: Environmental > Terrestrial > Soil > Wetlands > Permafrost | place: Sweden... | reverse complement strand
GCGATCGCCAGGGCGCGGCCGGAGTGCAATTTCATCGGCATCGAAGTGCACACGCCGGGCGTTGGCAGCCTGTTGAAGCAGATTGCCGAGGCGGCGCTGACCAACGTCCGGGTGGTCCAGCACGATGCCGTCGAAGTCGTGCGCGACATGATCGCGCCTGATTCGCTGGCCGGCATCCACGTCTTCTTTCCCGATCCCTGGCCGAAAAAGCGCCATCACAAGCGCCGGCTGATCCAGGCACCGTTCGTCGCCCTCCTCGCTTCGCGCCTGGCCGCGGGTGGCTACCTGCATTGCGCCACCGATTGGCAGGAATACGCCGAGCAGATACTCGCCGTGTTGGCCGACGAACCGCTGCTGGAGAACGCCCACGGCGGTTTTGCCCCCCGGCCGGAATATCGTCCGCTGACCAAGTTCGAGCAACGCGGCCTGCGGCTCGGCCACGGTGTCTGGGACGTCGTCTGCAAACGCCGCTCGACTGGGCCCTGAGCACCCGCCGATCGTTCGCCGTGGCCGTTACAGAAAGCGACTGATCAAGGCGTTGAGGTGGCGCTGGCCGAGCAGCGTCGGTACGACGCGCGATTCGTCGATGGCGACCAAGCCGTCGTCGCAGGCGGTGCGTAGTGCGTCGGCGATGCAGTCGAGCTCAAGTCCGGTCTGCTCCTCGAACAGCGCTAGCGGAAAGCCGTCGATCAAACGCAGCGCGTTCATCATGAATTCGCCGGCCAGCTCGTCTGCGCTGACGATGTGGCGGTCGTCGACCGGATCGTCGTGGCGCAGGTATTTCTCCGGGTGCTTGCAGCGCGCCTCGCGGCTGACGGTGCCAGCGCGGCTGATCTTGGCGTGGGCACCAGCGCCAATGCCCAGGTAGTCGCCAAAGGTCCAGTAGTTGAGGTTGTGCCGACATCGCTGGCCGTCGCGAGCGAAGGCCGAGGTTTCGTAATGGCCAAAGCCATCGGCGGCCAGGCGCGCTTCAACATGCTCTTGCATGTCGGCGGCCAGGTCGTCGTCGGGCACAACCGGCGGGGCGCTGGCGAAGGCGGTGTTCGGCTCGATGGTCAGATGATAGGCCGAGATGTGGCCGACGCCGAGTGCGAGGGCCTGATCGAGGTCGCGATCGAGATCGGCGAGCGTCTGTCCTGGCAGGGCATACATCAAGTCAAGATTGACGCGGTCGAAAGCATGCTGCGCCTGCTCGACAGCGCGTAAGGCGTCGGCGGCAGTGTGGATGCGGCCGATGGCGGCCAGCAGGCGATCGTCGAAACTCTGGACGCCGATCGATAACCGGGTGACGCCGGCCTGGCGGAAGGCGGCGAATCTGCCGCCTTCGCTGGCGCCGGGGTTGGCTTCGAGCGTGACTTCGACGTCGTCGGCCAACGGCAAGCGCTCGCGGACTGCACTGAGCAACCGATCGACCGCAGCGGGCGACAGCAGGCTGGGCGTGCCGCCACCGACGAAGACGCTGGAGAGCGGCCTGCCCTGGGCATCACCGGCGACGCGGTCGAGATCGCGGATCAGCGCCGCCAGGTAGTCGTTCTCGGGAATCTCGCCGCGCACGGCGTGGGAGTTGAAATCGCAGTACGGGCACTTGCGCAGGCACCACGGAAAGTGCACGTAGAGCGAGAGCGGGATCACCGGCGTGCGCGCAGCCGCTCGATCAGTAGTTGCAGTGCCTTACCGCGGTGCGATATGACGTTCTTCGTCTCGGCCGGCAGTTCCGCGGCAGTGCAGGCGTATTCGGGCAGCCAGAAATAGGGGTCGTAGCCGAAGCCGTTCTGACCGCGCGGCGTGTCGATGATTTCGCCGTGCCATTCGCCTTCGGCGACGATCGGTTGCGGATCGTCGGCGTGGCGGACGAATACCAGGACGCAGCAGTAATGTGCCCTGCGGTTAGCCTGGTTGGCGAGTTGCGCAATCAGCTTGTCGTTGTTGCGCTGGTCGGATTTCGGTTCGCCGGCATAGCGGGCCGAGAGGACGCCCGGTGCCCCGGCCAGGGCTTCGGCGCAGATGCCCGAATCATCGGCCATCGCCGGCAGACCGGTCAGTCGGGCAGCATGGCGCGCTTTCGCCAGTGCGTTCTCGACGAAGGTGAAATGCGGCTCTTCGGCTTCCGAGACGTCGAATGCCGATTGCGGCAAGACCTCGAAATCGAGCGGCGCCAGCAGGGCGGCGAATTCGCGCAGCTTGCCGGCGTTGTTGGAGGCGAGGACGAGTTTGTTCATAGTTGGGAGCGAAAGTGGACTGGCTGCAATCCGGCCGGCAGCTTGTCGGAACGGTCGATGAGAAAGCGGCCGAGGTCGTCGAGCAGCCGTTGGTCGAGGGCGGCGGTCGGGCAGGTGAAGGCGGCGATACCGAAGCCGTCCAGATTGCGGCTCAACAGGTCGACGCGATCCTTGCGGTAATTGGCGCGGAACGTCAGTTGCACCGGGAGGTCGCACGCCACCAGCACCCGGACATTCTCGGCCTTCGGCGGGCCGGCGAAGTCCTCGCCATCGTGCTCGCGCAAGCTGAAAATGTGCATCTCCTTGCGCAGTTGGTCAACCTGATCCCAGCGCCGGATTACTTCAAGCGGCGAGGGTGCAGCCAGGCGGATCGTCAGGGTCACGTGGTCCATGAGCGACTGTTCGCGCAGGTTCTGCAGGCGATAGCGCACCGACGCCTCCTGCCACTGCAGGTTCTCGAAGGCTGTTTGCGCGTCGAGACGGTAGGGCCGTGAGATGGCCGGCGCCAGGGCATTGGCGTGACGGCAAAAGGCATTGAAGAAGTTGAACAGCCGACCGAGAGCCTCATGCAGTGCCCGCGCCCGAATCTCGCGCTCGACGGCGTCGCCGTCGCTGCCACCGCGCTGGATGGCGGCGGCGCGTTCAAGTTCGGCGAGGAATGGCGATGCCTCGGTGGTCGAGATCGACTGCGCGTCGGTGTCATCCGGCACTGCCAGTTCTGTGTTGGCCGACAAGGACGGCAAAGTCGTTGCCGACTTCGGCGCTGGCTTGGCCCACGCTGCCATCTCGGCCTTGAGGCGGTTGTCGAAGTCGGCAAGCGACGAGTCAATGTCAGCCAGCAGCGCCTCGACGTCGGCATCGTCGGTGGTCGAGGCCGGCGCCGGCGGCGTGCCGCTCATGTCGTGGCGCCGCTGAGGACCTCGCGCTGCCGGGCGATGATGTCGCCGATGCCGCGTGTCGCGAGATCGAGCAGCCTGTCCATCTGCTGGCGAGTGAACGGTTCGCCCTCGGCCGTGCCCTGCACTTCCACCAGTCCGCCGCTGCCGGTCATGACCACGTTCATGTCCGTGTCGCAGCCCGAATCTTCGCTGTAGTCGAGGTCGAGCAAAGCTTTGCCGCCGACCATGCCCACCGACACGGCGGCAACGAAATCGCGCAGTGGCGATTGGCTGAGCTTGCCCTGGGCGACCAATGCCGAGCAGGCGTCATAGAGCGCCACGCAGGCACCGGTGATGGCGGCGCAGCGCGTGCCGCCGTCAGCCTGCAGGACATCGCAGTCGAGGGTAATCTGGCGCTCGCCGAGTGCCGCCAGATCGGTGACGGCGCGCAAGGAGCGGCCGATCAGGCGCTGGATCTCCTGGGTACGGCCGGTCTGCTTGCCCTTGGCGGCTTCGCGTGCCATCCGGGTATGCGTCGAGCGCGGCAGCATGCCGTACTCCGCTGTTACCCAGCCCCGCCCCTTGCCCTTGAGAAAGGCCGGCACGCTTTCCTCGATACTGGCGGTGCATAACACCTTGGTGTTGCCGAACTCGACCAGGACGCTGCCTTCGGCGTGGATGGTGAAGTGGCGGCCGATGCTCAGCTGGCGAAGTTCGTCTGGCCTGCGATCGCTGGCTCTCATGGCTTTCCCTATTTCGAATACTTGTGGATGGCACTGCGGATCTCTTCGATCGCTTTTTCGATATCGTCGTCGGTCAGATCCGATTCACGCAGGCGAGCCTTGTCGAAGCCTTCCATCTGCGTTGTGTGGGCGGTGATGGGCATGGTCTGGGTTTGCACGCTGCCGGTGGTAATGTCGCCGTAGCCGTCCTCCCAGGTGACGGCGATCACCGACAGGTTGTCAGCCGTGCGGCCGCCAAGGACTTCGGCGTCATCCATAAGCCGCGGCGTGATCTCGACGACGTGGCGGCCGGCGAAACCGCGGACCAAAGCCTCGGTGCCCAGTGGTCCCCAGAAGCCGTCGGTGGCCATGACGATGATGTCGCCGGTGTGCAGCGCCGTCTTTGCCGAGAAGTCGATCTGCGGCGGGATGGTGCCACCCAGGCAGGAATAGACGCGGTTGCGCCCAGGATGATTCATCGCCTCTTCTTCGGTAATCAGGCCGTCGTCGACCATCAGCTGGACGCGCGAATGATCGTGAGTCTGCGAATGCGGACGGTCGCCGCGAATCAGGTAGAGGCGGGAATCGCCGGCGTGAGCCCAGTAGGCGATGCTGTTCTGGATGACGCAGGCGACGCAGGTGGTGCGCGGCGCATCCGGCAGGTCGCGCTCCAGCGTGTAGTCGAGCACGGCGTTATGGGCGTTGTTGAGGCCGGCGGCGAGGAAGCCGAACGGGTCGCGCAATGTTGGCGTCGCTTCTCGCTGGAACGCTTCGGTGATGTACTGGACGGCGATCTGCGCCGCCACCTCGCCGTGCAGGTGGCCACCCATGCCGTCGGCAACCACCATCAGCAGCGCGTCGCGCGAATAGCAGTAGGCGACGCGGTCCTGGTTGGACTTGCGCTTGCCGATGCGACTTTCCTGATAGACGGTGAATCTCATTTGCCGATCAAGCTCCTTAGACCCTGGCCGAGGTTATCGAACCAGGAGGGTTGGCGGCGGACCAACTGATGGCGTTCCGCCAAAGCCTTTTGCAGTTGGAACACGCTCATTGGCCGTTCCTGGAAGTCGAGCACCATGCACCAGTCGATGATTTCCAGCAGCTGGCCGGAATATTTGTCGGCAAACCGTTTGGTCGCAGGTACCAGTTGATCCTTCTCGACGCGCTTGTCGGCTGCCTGCGGCGAGGCACCGGACAGGCAGGCGTAGATGCTGGCGCCGACTGAGTAAATGTCGGTCCATGGCCCCATCTTGAACGGCGACTTGTACTGCTCGGGCGATGCGAAGCCAGGGGTGTACATCGGCTTCAAGCTGTGGCCGCTCGCGCCCAGTGCCTGGCGGGCGGCGCCGAAGTCGAGCAGCACGGGATTGCCGTCGGTGCGCAGATAGATGTTGGAGGGCTTGATGTCGAGGTGCAACAGTTTTTGCGTATGAACCTCGCGCAGGCCGTTGAGCAAGCGCGTGAAGACATTGCGAACGAAGATCTCGCGGATCTCGCCCCGGTGCTTTTGCACATGCTCCTGCAAGGTGCGGCCGCGCTCATACTGCATCACCATATAGACGGTTTCGTTGGCACGAAAGAAATTCAGCACGCGCACGACGTTCGGATGACTCAGATGTGCCAGCGCCCGTCCTTCTTCGAAGAAACACTTCATGCCGTGGCGAAAGGCCGCCTGATGCTCCTCCGAAATGGCCGGGATGATCTGTCCCTCGCTGCGCAACGCCAGCGAGTTGGGCAGGTATTCCTTGATTGCCACCGGGGTGCCGTCATCGTCGAAGGCCAGATAGACGATGGAAAAGCCGCCGAGCGACAGTTGCCGTTCGATGCGGTAGCGGTCCAGCTGGAAGCCGGACGGTAACGGATGATTGATCTGCTGCGCGGGCATGGTTGGTATACTGGCCGGATTGTAGTTCCGGCGTGATGCTTTTGGCGCGTAGCCTACCGGAAACTTGTTATTGTCGTTCAACCAGCTTGGCTTAATGCCGGCGCAAGGCGGAAAACTACCATCATGATCCATAGCATGACCGGCTATGCGGCCGGCGATCGGGCCGTTGGCACGGCGACTGTGCACCTGGAACTGAAAAGCGTCAATTCCCGTTTTCTCGACGTGATTTTTCGCGCCGGCGATGAATTGCGCGCGGTGGAGATGCCGTTGCGCGAAATGATCGCCGCCCGCATCCAGCGCGGCAAGGTCGAGTGCCGGGCGCATCTGTTGCCTCAACATGCCGGGACAGCGCGCGAACTGGCGCCCGATCCGGCGCTTCTGGCGCAACTCTCCCGGCTCGACGCAGCGGTACGGCAGGTGCTGCCGGCGGCGCCGACATTGTCGGTGGCGGAAATACTCCGTTGGCCGGGAGTGTTGGGCGACGACGATCTCGATCCGGCCCTGCTGTTGGCGCAGACCCAGGTGCTGGCCGGCGAAGTCATTGCTGAGTTTGCCGCCAGCCGGGCCAGGGAGGGCGCCAAGCTGGCAACGGTCATTCTCGATCGCGTCGCGGCCATGCGTGCGCTGGTGGTGCGCGTCGGACCGCTGTTGCCGCAGGTGCTGGGCGACTACGAGCAACGCCTGGCGGCCAAGCTCAAGGAAGCCGTGGCCAATCTCGACGAAGAGCGGATTCGCCAGGAAATCGGCGTCCTGGCAACGAGAATCGACGTCGCCGAGGAATTGGCCCGCCTGGCCACCCATCTCGACGAAGTCCAGCGCGTGGTCGACAAGGGCGGTGCCGTCGGCAAGCGTCTGGATTTCCTGATGCAGGAACTCAACCGGGAAGCGAACACGCTGGCGTCGAAGTCGATATCCTCTGACATCACCGCTATTGCCCTGGAGTTGAAGCTGCTGATCGAGCAGATGCGCGAGCAGGTGCAGAACCTAGAATAGCGTTCCGACTGCCCGCGCCATCGCCGGTTGTTGCGTAACCGGGAATCCCTTTTGCAGGCCGACCGGCAAGTGGCGAAAGTTGCCGCCAGTCCAGGGCCGGATGGCGTTCGCAAGCCGGGATGCTATCGACAGCGCTCATTCGTCATGCTAAATTGAAGCCTGTTGCTTCGTGCGGATCGGAGCTTGGCAAGCTCGATTGCGCGACAGTGCGTCGCGCTGGGAGTACTCAGAGGGAGAATGAATGATGAAAATGTCATCGGTCTTTGCTGTCGGGGCGCGCATCGGCCGCGCGGGCCTTGTCGCAGGTTTCCTGTCGTTTGGCCTGTATTCGATCGCCTGGGCAGCAGATACCCTCGTCGGTTCGGGTTATCCTGAAGTGAACTTCACTGTCACCGCCTCACAAGGAACGTTGGATCTTGGCACTACTGGGGCCAACCCTATCGGTTTGACGCCAACGCGTGTTGAAGTCTGGGCGCTGCCTGCGCCGTACATCGGTGATCCGCAGCAAGGCCTGATGATCCTTCGTTGGGAGTCGAGCGCAGGCGGATCGCCGCCGCCATCGCTGCCTACCGCAGTACCCCCGAGTGACGGTCTGTATTACCTGACGGTGATCGCGTATTCGCAGTCAGCGACTCCCTACGCGGATATAACGGACTACCCCTACCAGAATCATGAGACATGCGGGCGATATGCCGGTAGCTCTGATACTCGGTATTGCTGGTATACCCGGACGGGATTCGTCAATTTGGTCGGATCGCTACAATGTTCTGGCGGCCAATGCAATACGACAACAGCGCTACCGGGATCGATCGTGCCGCAAACGGGATTGTGGGCCGTCAGCGCCGAAGTCAATGGCCGACCCGGGCGGGGATTTGCCATTGAACTGAACCATGGAATCCTTTCGCTCACTCTGTTCGGCTACGAAACGGCCGGTGAGAGCGGCTTCTGGCAGGCGACGGGCGCTTTGAATGGCGGCAGCTTTTCCGGCAATCTCAATTACTACAACAATGGCACCTATTTGGGCGGCTCGGCACGCTCTGCAACGCTTGCTGGTGTCGCGGGCACCGTCACGATTCAATTTGCCGATGGCGCGAATGGAACGATCAAGTTGCCCGGGGAGAGCGCCAAGGCAATCTCAAAACTCAGCTGGTAACCACGGGCGCTAGATTGAGTCATTGGGAGGGTCGCGCTGCGGCTCTCCCAACTTGGCGGTCGCCCTTCCGCGGTAGGTAGATTTTCTGGCGATCGCAGACTTGATGACTTCCAAGGAAGGATTGCTGTTCGTTGTTTCCGCCCCCTCCGGGGCGGGCAAGACGACTCTGGTCAAGCTTCTGCTCGGGTGTGATAAGCTGGTCCAGCCATCGGTTTCCTACACCACGCGACCGCCGCGACCGGGTGAGCAGGACGGTCGCGAATACCATTTCATCGATGTGGCGACCTTTACCGCGATGCGCGGGCGCGACGACTTCCTCGAATGGGCCGAGGTACACGGTAATTTCTACGGTACGTCGCGGCGCTGGCTGGCGGAGCGAATGCTCGCCGGCCAGGATACGCTGCTGGAAATCGACTGGCAGGGGGCGCAGCAGGTACGCGCCCTGTTTCCGCAAGCAGTGAGCGTTTTCATCCTGCCGCCGTCGATAGAAGAGCTGGAACACCGGCTGCGGGGCCGCGGCCAGGATTCAGAAGAGGTGATCCGTCGCCGCGTGGCGGCAGCATTGGGCGAAATGATTCACGTTGAAGACTTTGATTTTGTTATAATCAACAATGACTTGCAGGTAGCCCTGGAGGAATTGGCGGCCATCGTGCGCGCGTCGCGGCTACGCGTCGGCACGCAGCGTCGGCGCCATCCTGCAGTATTCGAATTTCTTGAAGCGAAAAAAGGATAAATGACATGGCCCGCGTGACCGTTGACGATTGCCTGAAGAGGATTCCCAACCGTTTTCAATTGACTCTGGTGGCCACTTACCGGGCGCGTCAGTTGACCATGGGCAGCACGCCGATGGTGGATGCTGAACGCGACAAGGCGACGGTCATCGCCTTGCGCGAAATTGCCGTCGGCAAGGTCGGTTTGGAGATCCTGAACCGAGGCCAGGCCTAGAAATGTAGCCGGGAGCGAGATCGTCATGTCGGCCGCTCCCCCTCCGGCGTTGCCCACGCCAATATCAGTTGCCGACGAGCCAAGTATCATCCCGGCGGACATGCATCCGCCGGTCGATCTGGCGGAAAACCTCGAACGTTTCACTGCCCTGATCCGCAGTTACCTCAAGGCCGAGGATGCCGTGCAGGTCGAGGCCGCCTACGTTTTCGCTGCCGAGGCGCATCGCGGCCAATACCGGGTCAGCGGCGAACCCTATGTTTCGCATCCGCTGGCGGTCGCCGAGACGCTGGCTGGCTGGCGTCTCGATGCCCAGGCGTTGATCGCCGCCCTGCTGCACGACGTGATGGAAGATACCGCCATCACCAAGGCGCAGTTGTCCGAGCGCTTCGGCAAGAAGGCTGCCGAGCTCGTCGATGGCGTTTCCAAGCTCGATCGCATCGAGGACCAAAGCTACGAAGAGGCGCAGGCGGAGAACTTCCGCAAGATGCTGTTGGCCATGGCGCGGGATGTGCGCGTCATCCTGATCAAGCTGGCCGACCGCCTGCACAATATGCGCACGCTCGACGCCGTGCGGATGGAAAAGCGTCGGCGCGTGGCGCGGGAAACGCTCGAGATCTATGCGCCGATCGCCAACCGCGTCGGCCTCAACAGCCTCTATCGGGAATTGCAGGAGATCGCCTTTCGCCATGTACACCCGATGCGCCATCGCGTGCTGGTCAAGGCCGTCAAGCAAGCACGTGGCAACCGGCGCGAGGGGGTGAGCAAGATTCTCGATACCTTTCGCCAACGCCTGCCGGATCGCGGCATCGAAGCCGAAGTCATCGGCCGCGAGAAGCACCTGTACAGCATCTATTGCAAGATGCGCGACAAGCACCTATCGTTTTCGCAAGTGCTCGACATCTACGGCTTCCGGGTGGTGGTCAAGGATGTGCCGACCTGCTACCTGGCGCTGGGCGCCTTGCACGGCCTGTACAAGCCCGTGCCGGGCAAGTTCAAGGACTACATCGCCATCCCGAAGCCCAATGGCTACCAGTCACTGCATACGACGCTGATCGGTCCATACGGCACGCCGGTCGAAGTGCAGATCCGCACCGGTTCGATGAACCACATCGCGGAATCCGGGGTAGCGTCCCATTGGCTGTACAAGGACGAGCACGCATTGACGGCGCTGCAGCAGGAGACGCACAAATGGTTGCAGTCGCTGATCGACCTGCAATCGGCCTCCGACGATTCGGCCGAATTCCTCGAGCACGTCAAGGTGGACTTGTTTCCCGGCGAGGTCTACGTCTTCACCCCCAAGGGCAAGATCCTGACGCTGCCGCGCGGCGCCACGCCCGTGGATTTCGCTTATGCAGTTCACACCGATATCGGCAACCGTTGCGTCGCCTGCCGGATCAATTTCGAATCCAGCCCCTTGCGCAGTGAGTTGAAGAACGGCGATCGCGTCGAGATCATCACCGCGCTCTCCGCCAGCCCGAATCCCGCGTGGCTGTCCTATGTTCGCACCGGCAAGTCGCGAGCGGAGATCCGCCATTTTCTCAAGACTCAACAGCACGAGGAATCAGCTGCGCTCGGCGAGCGCCTGCTCGGTCAGGCGCTGCGATCGTTCAACTTGCAGGTCGGTGACATCGATGCCGCGACCTGGGAGCGTTTTCAGCGTGAATCAGCGCCGCGCGGTCGGCGGCAGATTCTGACCGACATCGGCCTGGGCAAGCGGCTGCCGGCAATCATCGCCAGGCGCCTGGCGGAACTGCGGGAGAAGCGGGAGCCCGGCGCCGTTGCCGTTGCCGATAACCGCCAGACCGGCGCGATACTCATCCGCGGCACCGAAGGTGTCGCGGTCCAGCTGGCCAAGTGCTGCCACCCCATCCCCGGCGATCCGATCGTCGGCGTCATCCGCAAGGGCCAGGGCCTGATCGTGCATACGCACGACTGCGCTGTGCTGGCCAAACAGCGCGGCGAGCGCAATGACTGGGTGGATGTCGACTGGGAACCGGACTTGCGCGGTGTCTTCGAGATCGGTTTGCATGTCATTGCCGAGAACCGCCGCGGCGTACTCGGCAAGGTCGCCTCGGCGATGGCCGACGAAGATTCGAACATTGCCAACGTCAGCATGGATGACGACCGCAGCGCCACGACCAGCCTGTATTTCACGGTGCAGGTTGGCAACCGTAACCATCTGGCGCATATCCTGCGCGCCGTCCGGCGCATTCCGGAAGTCGTCCGCGTCAACCGATTGAAAGACAAGGAAGGAGCAAGTCATGGCCGTGTATGAATCCGACCACACCCGCTTTATGCGCGAATGGATGGCCCAACATCCGCAGGAAATCGCGGAACAAAGAAGCGGCCGCGCGCTCTGGTGGGACAAGACGCCGGCGACCCCCGACGAGCAGCGTCGCCTGGCTGAGGCCAGCCTCGAGCGCAAGGCGTACTACTACGACGTCAATTGACTGGCGCCTAGCGCGCCCGCTCCGCACCCCAGAGCAGGCGATGCAATTGCACTTGCAGACGGACAGGCAGGCGATCCCTGAGGATCCACTCAGCCAGTTGCGTTGGGTCCAATCGACTGGCGACTGCCGACAGTAGCACCGAGCAGCGTTCGGCAAGCCGTCGGTCGGCGATCTGTCGGCGGGCCCAGGCGTAGTCCGCCGTAGAAGCGAGCACTAGCTTCAGCTCGTCGCGCGGGGTCAGAAGGTCGAGATTGGCCCAGCGATTCCTGGCCTCCTCGCCCGAGTCCGGTGCCTTGAGATCGACAATGCGGCAGACGCGCTCATCGACGCCGCCAATGTCGAGGGCGCCGCTGGTTTCCAGCGATACCGAGTAGCCGGCGTCGCATAGCGCTGTCAGCAGCAACAGACAGCCCTTCTGTGCCAGCGGTTCGCCGCCGGTGACGCAAACGGTCGGACAGCCAAGGGCCTCGACGCGATCCAGCACCTGAGCGATGCTCACCGCTTCGCCGCCGGTGAAGGCGTATTCAGTATCGCACCAGACGCAGCGCAACGGGCAGCCGGTCAGACGGACGAATGTGGTCGGCAGTCCGGCGCGGGTCGATTCGCCCTGAAGGGAATGGAAGATCTCGCTGATCCGCAGCGCTGCAGCCGTCACCGTGCTTTCAGTCGTTGCTTGGCGGTCTGGGCAGCGGGGGTGGCCGGATACTGATTGACCAGGGCAGTGAGTACCTGCTTCGCGCCTTTGGCGTCGCCCATCTCGGTCAGCGCGTTGCCTTCGGCGAGCAATGCGTCGGCCGCCTTGGGATCGTTCGGCCAGGTCGCAGCGACGTGAGCAAACACTTCCACGGCCTTGCGGTAATCCTTCAGCTGATAATGGCTGGAGGCGGTCCAGTAGTGGGCATTGGGCAACAGCGCGCTGCTCGGGTGACTGGCGATGAAGGCCTGGAATGCCGCGACGGCGTCCTTGTACTTGCCCGCCTTGAAGGCGCTGAGTGCTGCCTCGTAGTCGCGGGCCTCTGCCGCCGGATCAACCTTCGGCGCGGTCTCGACCGGCGGCGTCACGGCCGCGGCCTCCAGCTTGCGCAGGCGGCCGTCGAGGTCGACGTAGAAGTCGCGCTGCCGCTTCTGCGCCGTTTCCAGATCGTTGCTCAGTACCTCGATCTGGCCGCGCAGACGGGCCATTTCGGCGCGCAACGACTCGCCCTGATTGGCGAAGTCGATCTGGTTGCGGTTGGCCTGGTCCACACGCTGGCTCACGCTGTCGAAATCCGTACGCAACTTCTCGATCCGCGTGCGCGCCTCGTCGTCGTCGAATAACCCGGCGCGCGCGGGCAACGCCACCAGCAAGATCAGGACGGGCAGCAGCCGTTTCATGATCGGCTAGAACTCGCCGGTGTAGAGCACGTCGCCGCGACGATTCTGCGCCCAGCACTCGTCGCTATGATCGGTACAGCGCGGCTTCTCTTCACCCAGGCTGACCGACTCGATCTGCTCTTCGCGCGCGCCGAGCATGCCAAGAGCGCGCTTGACCGCCTCGGCACGCTTCTGCCCAAGCGCCAGATTGTATTCGCGGCTGCCCCGTTCGTCGGCATTGCCCTGGATCAACATCTTGATCTTCGAATTCTTGACGAGGAATTTCGCGTGGGCGTCTATCAGCGGCTGGAACTCGGGCTTGATGACGTATTGGTCGTAGTCGAAATAGATGCTGCGCTTGGCCAGAATACTCTTCGGATCCTTGAGCGCCTCGAGCGCATAGGGATCTATGGCGTCCCTGTTGACCGACTCGGCGTCGCCGCCGATCGCCTTCGGTTCGCGGTTCTCGACCCCCGACGGATTCTGCTCGGGGGCGGGAGGCTGGCTGCCGCAGGCGGCCAGAAGAAGGATCAGGGGGGCAGCAATCAGGGTTCGGCGCATGACGAGTCTCCAGTGAAAAGGCTATTTGACGTACGGACCCCAAGAAGGTTCGCGGACATCACCGGCCAGAACGGAAAGTTTTTGCTTGATCCGGCCATCGGCGGAAACGGCAGCGAGGACTCCACGGCCGCCCATCTCGGTGGCGTAGATGATCATGCGTCCGTTAGGGGCGTAGCTAGGCGACTCATCCTTCTGCGAATCAGTCAGCACCAGGCTCTGTTTGGTTGCCAGGTCCATGACGGTGACCTGGAAGTGGCCGTTGTTGCGCGACACATAGGCCAGGCTCTTGCCATCCGGTGAGGGCCGGGGGGTGACGTTGTAGCTGCCCTCGAAGGTGATCCGCTGCGCGTCACCGCCAGTGCTGGCGATGCGGTAGATCTGCGGGCTGCCGCCGCGATCGGAGGTGAAATAGATGGTCTGGCCGTCGGGCGAGAACTGCGGCTCGGTATCGATGGCGGCCGAGCTTGCCAGGCGGGTGACGCCGCTGCCGTCGGCATTGACGGCATAAAGTTGCGAGATGCCGTCCTTGGTCAGCACCACCGCCAGTTTGCGGCCATCCGGCGACCAGGCCGGCGCCGAATTGGAGCCCTTGAAATTGGCTGCGACATGGCGGCGCCCGGAAACCAGGTCGTGGACGTATATGACCGGCTTCTTGGCCTCGAAGGAGACATAAGCCAGCTTGCTGCCGTCGGGTGACCAGGTGGGCGAAATGATCGGTTCGCGCGAGGCAAGCGCTGTCTGCCCGTTGCCGCCGTCAGCATCGGCGATCTGTAGTTCAAAGCGCCCGGAACTCTTCACTACGTAAGCAATGCGGGTGGAAAATATGCCCCGTTCGCCGGTGAGTTTCTCGTAGACGAAGTCGCTGATGCGGTGCGCCGTGACACGGATCTGGCCGCCGCTGTGGCCGTAGCCCTGGCCGCCGAGGGCGACCTGCTTCTGCACGTCATGCAGGCGAAAACGCGTCTCGTAGTGGCCGTCGGCGGCGCCGGTAACCGATCCGGCAACCAAGGCGTCGGCGCCGCGGCTCTTCAAGTCGGCATAGGCGGTGCTGTTCTCGTCGATCGGCACCGGCCCGGCGTCGACCAGGCGGAACATGCCGCTACGTTCGAGGTCGGCGCGGACAATGGAGACCAGTGCCTGGGCGACGACGCGTTCGCCGGCGAAATCCGCCACCGCGATGGGAATGCGGTTGGCGCCGGCGCCGGTGATCTCGATCGACAGCTGTGCCTGGACCGGAATAGTTGCCGCCAGCATGGCGGCGGCGAAGAGTGAATGCAGTTTCATCGGAAAATTATAGCCTAGCCGCATTTGCCATCTTCCTGAGGACAAAAGTTGAGCTTAAGGTCGCGTTGGAACAGCGAGGGGTCGTCGGCTTTAGGCAGCGGGCTCGACTTGAGGATGGCCCGCTCGACGGCGGCATCGTAACCGGGATGGCCGCTGGATTTGGTCAGCCGGGCGCTGATGACCTCACCCGAGGGCAGCTGCACGACATCGAAGACTGCCATCGGGTTACCGCGGAGGTCGGGCGGCAGGACGATATTGCCCCGGATCTTGCCGCGAATACGATCGGCGTAGCCGGCTTCGCCTGTCTTGCGTTGCGCCTGCGCCGCGGCGGCTCTGCGCTCGTTGGCCTTGCGGTCCTCGTCGGCCAGTTGCCGATTCAGCTCGCGGGTGCTCTCCTCGCTCTTCAACTGCTGACTGAAGTCCATGCGTGGCCGCGGCTCTTCCTTCTTCGGCACTTCCTTGGGCGGCTTGGGCTTCTCTTTGGTCTTGATGGCGATATCGGGCTTCGGCGGTGGCTTGACCTCGACCTTCGGCTGCGGCTTGGGCTCCGGTCTTGGCTCGGGCGGCACTTCCGGCTTGACCTGCGGCCTAATCTCGAGTGGCGGCAGCGAGCGTACCAGTTCCACCTCGACGACATCATTGACCTTGGTCTGCCAGCGCACGCCATAGATCAGCAGCGCGGCGAGCACCAGGTGGACAGCGATCGCCAGCACCACCGAGATGCCCTTACCCGGCTCCGGCGGACGCATCGCGAGAACTGCGTTCATCGTCCGGGCTGCACCAGAAGGCCGATCTTCGCCACTTGCTGCTTTTGCAGCTCGTCCATCACGCGCAGCACGGCTTCATAGCGAACATCCTTGTCGCCGGCGATCAGCACCGGCTGCTTCGGGTTCTTGGCTTGCAACGCCTTGATATAGCCGGCCAGCTCATCCTTGTGGATGGGGATTTCCTTGTCGCCCTTGGCGCGGTCGCGCAGCGCCAGGCTCTGGTCGGCATGGACGATCACTTCCAGCGGTGCCGCTGGTGCCTGCGCCGCCTTGCCGACACTGGGCAGGTCGATGTTGCCGGTCTGGATCATCGGCGCCGTGACCATGAAGATCACCAGCAATACCAGCATCACGTCGATATAAGGCACGACGTTGATCTGGTTCATGAGCCGGCGCTGTTTCATCGCCCTACTTCACTTGCCGTTGCAGGATGTTGGAGAACTCCTCCATGAAGCTCTCGAAGCGCACTGCCAGGCGATCGAGGTCATGGGCGAAGCGGTTGTAGGCGACCACCGCCGGAATGGCGGCGAACAGGCCGATGGCCGTGGCCACCAGTGCCTCGGCGATGCCCGGCGCGACGGCCGCCAGGGTCGCCGAGCTGACGTTGGCCAGGCCGCGGAAGGCGTGCATGATGCCCCAGACAGTGCCGAACAGGCCGACATAGGGCGACACTGAACCGACCGTGGCCAGAAAGGCCAGGTGCGACTCGAGATCGTCGATCTCGCGCTGGTAGGTGGCGCGCATGGCTCGGCGCACGCTGTTGATGGTCGTGGCGGCATCGAGCGACTTCTGGCCGCGCAGCTTGGCGAACTCGCGAAAGCCGGCCTCGAAAACGCGCTCCAGCGCGCCGCTGTGCTGGCGGTTGCTGGCGATGCTCTGGAACAGATCGGTGAGGTCGCCGCCGCTCCAGAACTCGCGCTCGAACTTATCGGTTTTGCTCCGGGCGTCGCGAATGGCGAAGCCCTTGCGAAAAATATAGTACCAGGACATCAGCGAGACCACGGCCAACAGCGCCATGACCAGTTTGACCACCAGGCTGGCGTTGACGATCAATTCGATCATGGAGAGATCTTGGGTGAAGTTCATGTCAGTCTTTTTAGTTGTTCGTGAAGTTCCGTCGGCATTGCCGCCGCCTTGCCCCGCTTGAGGTCCAGGCAGGCAACGCGCACCTTCGCCGTGACTAGAGTCTCTTCGCCGCGCCAGATGTGCTGATCGAAGACCACCTGCGCCCGGCCGAGTTCCCCAATGCTGCTTCTCACTTCCAGGACATCGTCGAGTCGGGCCGGCCGCAGGTACTCGGCAGATAGCGAGCGCACCGCGAACGCCAACCCGGCGCCAACCATCAACTCCGCCTGCCCGATGCCAAGCTGGCGCAGCCATTCGGTGCGCGCCCGTTCGAAGTAGCGCAGGTAGTTGGCGTAGTAAACCACACCGGCAGCATCGGTATCTTCGTAATAGACACGCACCGGCAGAAGAAAGTTCTGCATCACTGTTACCAGAGGTCGCCGTTCGACTTCGGTTGTGTCAGGCCGAAGTGGCGCCAGATCGAAGGCGTCGCCATCCGGCCGCGCGGCGTGCGCTGCAAGTAGCCTTGCTGGATCAGGAAGGGCTCGAGCACGTCTTCGATGGTGTCGCGCGCCTCGCCGATCGCGGCAGCCAGGTTGTCGAGGCCCACCGGGCCGCCGCCGAACTTCTCCAGCACGGCCGACAACAGCTTTCGGTCCATGACGTCCAGCCCGAGTTCGTCGACGTCGAGCATCGACAAGGCGGCGTCGGCAACCGTGGCGGTGATGGCGCCCTCGGCCTTCACTTCGGCAAAGTCGCGCACCCGGCGCAACAGACGGTTGGCGATGCGCGGCGTGCCGCGCGAGCGGCGAGCGATTTCACTAGCGCCGGCGTCGACGATCTCGCAATTGAGCAGGTGTGCCGAACGGCGAACGATCAGCGTCAGCTCGTCGGGCGTGTAGAACTCCAGCCGGGCGACGATGCCGAAGCGGTCGCGCAGCGGGTTGGTCAGCATGCCGGCGCGTGTGGTGGCGCCAATCAGCGTGAACGGCGGCAAGTCGAGCTTGACCGAGCGTGCTGACGGTCCCTCGCCGATCATGATGTCGATCTGAAAGTCCTCCAGCGCCGGATAAAGGATCTCTTCGACCACCGGGCTCAAGCGATGGATCTCGTCGATGAACAGCACGTCGTGCGGTTCGAGATTGGTCAGCAGCGCCGCCAGATCGCCGGCGCGCTCGAGCACCGGCCCCGAGGTCTGGCGCAGATTGACGCCCATCTCGTGGGCCACGATGTGCGCCAGCGTCGTCTTGCCCAGGCCCGGTGGCCCGAACAGCAGGACGTGATCCAGAGCTTCGGCGCGGCGGCGGGCAGCTTCGATGAAGATTTCCATCTGGCCGCGAATCTTCTGTTGGCCGACATAATCAGCCAGGCGCTTCGGCCGCAGGGCGCGCTCCAGGACATCTTCCTGGGGCGATTCCTGGTCGGCGGCGATCAGGCGGTCGGTTTCGATGGCCATCGAACGAGTGTATCAGGCCTTGGACAGAAGCTTCAGCGCTTGCCGGATACCGTCGGAGACGGCGACGCCGGCGGGCAGCGACTTCATGGCGCTCGCGGCTTCCCGGTCGTTGTAACCAAGCGCCAGCAGGGCATTGAGAATGTCGCTGCTGGCATCCGGCACTGCGGCCACTGCGCTGACGGTGAGCGTCTTCGGCAGTTTGTCGCGCAATTCCAGCAGCAGGCGTTCGGCGGTCTTCTTGCCGATGCCGGGAATCTTCACCAGGCGGCCGGCCTCCTGCAGTGCTACCGCTTGCGCCAGTTCGGCAACCGAAAGGCCGGAGAGCACGGCGAGCGCAATGCGGGCGCCGACGCCGGATATCTTCAGCAGCTGGCGAAAGGTCGCCCGTTCGCCCTCGGAGCCGAAGCCGTACAGACAATGCGCGTCTTCGCGCACCAGGAGGTGGGTGACGAGCGATACCTTTTCGCCGGCGGCCGGCAGGTTATAGAAAGTGCTCATCGGTACTTCGATCTCGTAGCCGATGCCGGCGACATCGACTGTGATCTGCGGCGGATTCTTCTCGATCAAGGTGCCGGTGATGCGACCGATCATACAAGTCTCCCTTTGCGGACACGGAAACCGCGCGTCGCGATGGCGCCCAGGCCCTGGCCGCCGTGGGCATGACAGATGGCACAGGCGAGCGCATCGGCGGCGTCGGGCGATGGCGTACCAGGCAGTTGCAGCAAGCGCATCACCATCTGCTGCACTTGTTCCTTGGCCGCCTTGCCGTGGCCGACAACAGCCTGCTTGACCTGGAGCGCCGTGTATTCGGACACCGGCAGGTCGGCGCCGACCAAGGCGGAGATCGCCGCGCCGCGCGCTTGACCGAGCAACAGCGTCGATTGTGGATTGACGTTCACGAACACCTTTTCCACCGCAGCCTGCTGCGGCTGGTGCAAGGCGATCACTTCGCCGATGCCGTCGAGCAGCGTCTTGATTCGCGCCGGCAGATCGTCGGTATCCCTCGTCTTGACGCAGCCGCTGGTGACATAGGCCAGCTTCTGGCCAAGCTTGTCGATGACTCCGAAACCGGTGATCCGGAGGCCAGGGTCGATGCCAAGGATGCGGACGGCGGCGGGCGCCACTACTCGTCCATCACCGCCGTCGTATAGACGTTCTGCACGTCGTCGAGCCCTTCGATGGCGTCGAGCAGCTTCTGCATCTTGATGGCATCCTCGCCGGCAAACTCGGTTTCGCTCTGCGGCTTCATGGTCACTTCGGCGAACTCCGGCTTCAGACCGGCCTTCTCGAGCGCATCCTTGACGGCAAGAAAGTCGCCCGGTCCGGTGATCACCTCGATCGAGCCATCGTCGTTGGTCGATACATCCTCGGCGCCGGCCTCGATAGCGGCGTCCATCACCGCATCCTCGGAGACGCCAGGGGCGAAAATGATCTGGCCACAATGCTTGAACATGAAGGCGACCGAACCGTCGGTGCCCATGTTGCCGCCGTGCTTGTTGAAGGCATGGCGAACTTCGGCGACGGTGCGCACCTTGTTGTCGGTCAGGCAGTCGACCATGACGGCGGCACCGGCAATGCCGTAGCCTTCGTAGCGCAGTTCCTCGTAGCTGACGCCCTCGAGCTCGCCGGTGCCCTTCTTGATGGCGTTCTCGATCTTGTCCTTGGGCATGTTCACGGCCTTGCCCTTGTCCACCGCCATGCGCAGGCGCGGGTTGAAACCCGCATCGCCGCCGCCCATCTTGGCGGCAACGGTGATTTCCTTGGCAATCTTCGAGAACGCGGCACCGCGCTTCTCGTCCTGGCGCCCCTTGCGGTGCTGGATGTTGGCCCATTTTGAGTGGCCGGCCATATCGATTCCTTTATTGCTGCGTAAAATCGCATAATTTTACCACTCGGGGTAAGCTGCCATGAGCCATCCTTTGCCTGTCGCCAAGTTCGGCGACAATGAAATCTGCCTGTTGCCGGCGCTGGCCAACCGCCACGGTCTCATTACCGGCGCCACCGGCACCGGCAAGACGGTGACCCTGCAGCGCCTGGCCGAGCAGTTTTCGGCCATCGGCGTGCCTGTCTTCATGGCCGATGTCAAAGGCGATCTCTCGGGTATCGGTGCCGTCGGCGCCAAGTCCGACAAGCTGGCCAAGCGCCTGGAGCAGATGAAGATCGCCGACTGGCAGCCGGCAGCCTTCCCGGCCGTGTTCTGGGATGTCTTCGGCGAGACTGGCCATCCGGTGCGTGCCACGGTCTCGGACATGGGGCCGCTGTTGCTCTCGCGCCTGCTCAATCTCAACGACACGCAAGAAGGCGTGCTGCAAATGGCCTTCAAGATCGCCGATGACGAGGGCCTGCTGTTGCTCGACCTCAAGGATCTGCGCGCCATGGTCCAGCATGTCGGCGACAACGCCAAGGACTACACGACCAAGTACGGCAATGTCTCGACAGCGTCGATCGGCGCCATCCAGCGCGGCCTGCTGACGCTCGAGACTCAGGGCGGCGACAAGTTCTTCGGCGAGCCGATGCTCGACATTGCCGACCTGATGCAAACCGACGGCGGCCACGGCGTGGTGAACATCCTGGCGGCGGAAAAGCTGATGAATTCGCCGCAGGCCTACGCCACTTTCCTGCTCTGGATGATGGCCGAGCTGTTCGAGCGCCTGCCCGAAGCCGGCGATCTCGAAAAGCCCAAGCTGGTCTTCTTCTTCGACGAGGCGCATCTGCTGTTCGACGAAGCGCCGGCGGCGCTCCTGGAAAAGATCGAGCAGGTGGTGCGCCTGATCCGCTCAAAGGGCGTCGGCATCTACTTCGTCACTCAGAATCCGCTCGACGTGCCCGACAAGGTGCTCGGCCAGTTGGGCAACCGCGTCCAGCACGCCCTGCGCGCGTTCACGCCGCGCGACCAGAAGGCGGTGCAGTCGGCGGCGCAGACGATGCGCGCCAATCCCAAGTTTGACACGCTGGCGGCGATTACCGAACTCGGTGTCGGCGAGGCGCTGGTCTCCTTCCTCGACGAAAAAGGCACGCCGAGCGTCGTCGAGCGCGCCTTGATCTTGCCGCCCAGCTCGCGCATTGGGCCATTGACCGCCGACGAGCGCGGCTGTGCGATCAAGGGGTCCGTGCTGTTTGGCCACTACGAACAGACCATCGATCGCGAATCGGCCTACGAGAAGCTGACCAAAGCCCATGGCGGCGCTCCGGCGGCGCCCGGACAAGCGTCGCCAGCGGCCCCCGCCAATCCCGATGGCGGCATGTTCGGCGGCCTGGGCGGTGCCATCGGCGGCATTCTTGCCGGTAGTACCGGCCCGCGCGGCGCGCACAACGCCGGCGTGATCGAGACGGTGGCCAAGAGCGCCGCCCGCGCCATCGGCTCGCAGGTGGGTCGCGAAATCATCCGCGGCGTGCTCGGCTCGATTCTGGGTGGCCGGCGCTGAGTAGCGGCGTCTGGCTGGCGATCTTCGCCGCGCTCGGCTTCTCGGCGAAGGCGATATTCGTCAAGCTTGCCTATGCCACCGCGCCGGTGGACGCCGTCACGTTGCTGGCCTTGCGCATGATCTTTTCCTTGCCGGCCTTTCTTTGGGTCGGCATGCGCGCCTCGCGTTCGGCGCCGCCACTGCAAAAGCGCGATTGGCTGGCCATCGTGGCCTTGGGTCTGCTCGGCTACTACGGCGCCAGCATTCTCGATTTCGCCGGCCTCAAGTACATCAGTGCCGGGCTTGAACGGCTGATTCTGTTTACCTACCCAACGCTGACGCTGTTGCTCGGCGCGCTGTTCCATGGCCAGCGGATCGGCCGGCGTGAATGGCTGGCGATGGTGCTCTGCTATCTCGGCATCGGCGCCGCCTTCGCCCACGACCTGCAATTGTCGGCCGACATGGCCGCCATCTGGCTGGGCGGCGCGCTGGTGTTCGGCTCGTCGCTCGCCTACGCCTTCTATCTGTCCGGCAGCGCTGTCATGCTGGCTAGAGTGGGCGTCGCCCGCCTGACCGCCCTCGCCTTGCTGGTGTCGACGGCAGCGACGCTGGTGCAGTTCTTCGCCACCGAACCGGTGTCGGCACTGCTGCAGCCGCTATCCATCTACGGCTACGGCCTGGCGATGGCCGTCCTGTCCACCGCCATTCCGGTGTTTGCCCAGGCGGCGGCCATGCGTCGCATCGGCAGCGGTCGCGCCGCGCTCATCGGCACCATCGGGCCGATGATGACCATCGCCCTCGGCTGGTGGGTGCTCGGCGAGCCAGCCTCGATCTGGCAGCTCGGCGGAGCCGTGCTGGTGATTGCCGGCGTGGTACTGGTCGGTCGCGGTTAGTCCATTTCTTGGGAGCGAAAGGGCGCTTGTGTTCAAGCAGGAATTCTCCCCGCGTGTTCGATATTTATGTATATCGCTTATGGAAAGTGTGGTAGCCTCGGCTCGGACGCTTTTGAATTTGGATAAGACAAACTAAGTCCATCTATCTGTGAGGGGGGGGTAAAGCATGCGTCGTTTCTGCGCGTATTTTCTTTCGCTGTTTTTGCTTTTTGGGTTGATGTCAGTTGCCGAAGCGGCACGCTACATTACGACTGAAGACAACGAGAACAATGCTGGAACCGGTGTGGCCGACGGCGATATGGGGACGCTATCACCGACTTGTATCTACAATACTAATGTCATTCATCCGATCGAATTCAATATCAATGTAACGGGCGCCGCGCCGGCCCAAAATGCTTACCTGTCGGTGTTGATGCAAGACGTTGATTGGCCATCGGAGGCCGACGAAGTCTTCATCAATGGCCATAGTCTCGGATTTGCCACGGGATTGAATAATCAAACCTTCTCGACCCTATTCGTTATCCCGGATCTTTCTTGGATTCATACGGGGAACAACCGCGTCCAGGTCATGGTCGATCAAAATAATCCTGGGCTTGGGAACTGGTGTGCGTATGTGCTCAATGGGCAGTTGGCCGTTGACGAGGGACTCGGAAGCGGCCCGGCGTTCGTGAAGACAATGACTTCTGATGCGCCCAGCTACAACTTTTCTGACATCGTGACAGTCAATTTGGATGTCGACACGGTGGGCTCGCAAAATGTCAGGCTGGAACTCATCCTGCGCGACCCCAGTGGTACGGTAATCAACTTTGACGGCAATTCCGCAGCGGCCAGTTGGCCGATCACAGGCACCAGCCTTGAACCATACCAATGGGCATTTGCTCTGCCGGCTGGCGGGACCAGCGGTCTGTGGACGGTGACGCTTAGTGTATATGACGTCACAACGGCAATGCTCGATGCGACTAGGACGATCTCTTTTGCCGTGCCCCAAAGCGCCGCTGTTCAGCCGGTAATTGGCTCTGTAGCGCCGGCAAGCGGTGGAGTCGGCACGGCGATTTCGATCAGCGGCCAGAACTTCATTCAGGGAGCCACGACCTGTACTCTTGGGGGCGTGCCGATATCCAGTCTGGTGGTCGTCAATGGAAATACGATAACCGGCGTTGTTCCTACGCTAGCGGTAGGGCAGTACGGCGTGGCCTGTACTACGCAGTTTGGCACGGGATCCTTGCCTAATGCCTTTGCAGTAGCTGGAGCGGGATCTGCGCTGACGCCTGTGCCAACACTAAGCGAACCGGGCATGATTCTCTTGTCGATCCTGTTGGCTAGCGGTTTGGGTTTTGCTGTGCGACGGCAGAAACTTTAGGACGAGCGCCCGCGGGGCTGCTGGCGCATTTGCGCTGCGCCCCGCCTCGAAGGAATAGTATTTAAGGTCCAAGAGCACGCTTTCAGGCGACACTCAATCGCTCGATGAGCCCCGGACCAGTGCCGCCAGCTTGGCCAAGCCGCGCTCGACATCGTCTGCGGCGGCGAGGCTGAAATTGAGCCGGAGATAGCCCGGATTGCGCTCGGG
>Ga0182021_10002034_pt1 | contig 23596 bp, 22 predicted proteins | sample 612E3MmetaG_FD_120493 | JGI IMG/M metagenome (GOLD analysis project Ga0182021, IMG submission 120493) | Permafrost microbial communities from Stordalen Mire, Sweden - 612E3M metaG (Illumina Assembly) | ecosystem: Environmental > Terrestrial > Soil > Wetlands > Permafrost | place: Sweden... | reverse complement strand
TTCTTTAAAGTTTTAATAAATTCGACTATATCGGCATCATGATTTGTTCCCAGCATTCTATATTCTTTAAGGTGTTCTTGTAAAAGATGATTGGGGGAAAATTGGACTAGTAATTCTTTTGTAATAATTGAATACATATCAAGCAAGGTCATTGATCCGGTTGTAATTTGCTGCTTAAATTTGCCGGCAATCTCTTTTAAGTACTCATCAGAAACATTCAGTACTTTCGCGATTTTATGAGTTATTAAATCTCCTATTTCCGGAACAATTATTCCGCCTAAATCAAAGATAATCCACTTAATTTGACTCATCTCTAACCTTTTTATAAAAGAAGTAAATCTGATGGTTCTAATGTTATTATTGCTGGAGCATCTTGAAGCGATAGAATTCGCCTTTTGTGATCAATAACTGTTCATGAGTGCCGGATTCCGCTATGGCTCCGTTTTTCATCACAATAATCCGGTCGGCGTTACGGATGGTTGACAACCGGTGAGCTACGATTAAAGTAGTGCGTCCTTTCGCCAAACGCTGTATGGCTTCCTGGATAAGTGATTCGCTCATAACATCGAGAGCGGATGTTGCTTCATCAAGAACTATTATTCTGGGATCCCGTACCAGGGCTCGCGCTATTGCTATTCTCTGGCGCTGACCTCCCGAAAGCCGGCTACCGCGTTCCCCGAGTATTGTCTCGAGACCTTGCGGCATTTTCGCTACAAATTCGGAGGCATTGGCAATTTCAAGTATCTCCCATAGACGCTTGTCGGGTACTTTCTCAAGTCCGTAAGTAATATTCTCACGTACAGATCCGCTGAAAAGAATTGTATTCTGCGGAACGACGGCCAAAAATTTTCTATATATCCGGAGATCGAGAGCCTGCATATCGGTTCCGTCCAAAAGAATCCTTCCCTCGGTCGGCCTTCTGAACCCGATCACCAGATTCATTAAAGTCGATTTTCCCGATCCCGATTCTCCGACGAAAGCAACGGATTCACCCGGAATAACGGCAAGGGAAAAATTATTAATTGCCGGCGAGCTGCTGTTCGCATAAGTGTAGCTGACATTCTCAAAAACGAAGCCGCCAATGACCGAATTAAGCTGCTTTCTCCCTTCGTTCTGTTCGATGTCGGGGCATTCGAGTATTTCACCTATCGAGCGGATCGACTCAAAACCCCGGGCAAGCTCCGGGTAAGAATTAAGAATTATATTCACGGCGCCTACTATCATGGCAAAGAAACCCTGGAACATCACTACCTCGCCTACGCTGATCGCTTTTTTAAAGGCAAGAATTGATGTGAACATCAAACAGACGAGCATAACTATCTGGAACGAAGTCCATGAGAATGCCGAAAAAAGCGCACCGATAACTTCGAGCCTGATTCCTTTTTTTTTGACTTTTTCGAGATGTGAATTCATCTTTGAAACTTCGGTCTTCTCCACTCCGTGGGCTCTGGTGATCGGAATCATCTGGATCATCTCCATAACACGAGCGGAAAGCGATTCGATCTCGCTCCGGTATTCGCTGTTTGCCGCCCTCATTTTTTTTGAAAAAACAAAAACAAGGCTTGATGCGATGGGAACCGAGAAAATATAAAAAAGGGCAACTACCGGCTGTTTTTGCACTGTAATTGTGAACGCGACAACAATTGTAAGGATAGCAGGGAAGACGGAATTCATCAGGTTCCTGGAAAGGATCTCCAGTGTTTCGACATCGCGGAGCACTTTTGTCTGGAGTCTGCCGGATTGGAAATTATCATGAAAAGAAATTGATAATTCCTGGAGACGCCCGACGATCGCGGATCTCAAATGCGCCTGCATGGTATTCAACGCACTGCTGAAAATCCGCACATAAAGCGTGTGGGTAGGTATATTCTGAATGATTATAATGAAGAATATGAATCCTACATACCATAAATCGTTGATCGAGTATTTCGTTGTGTCGCTTATGATTGTAATCGTCCTGGCGATAATGACCGGCAGGATCCATACGGGAGAATGCTTAATCGCGAAAAAGAATACCGATAAAAGAAGTTTCAGATATTGACCATGATAAAGATACAATAACCGTTTTAACGGTGAAGCTGTCTTATATTTAAAATCTGCCTGTGTATAAGCGGGTCCGGACATGTTGAGATCGATTTTTTCAATTAACCATGACAATTATAATCAGAATAATTAGATATTTCTAACCCTAATCCTTAAAATTAGCTCATATAATGAATAAACCGTAAATTATCATGAAACCTTTTTAATCATTATTTTGTCAAACAATACATAATGGCTCTTAAAAAAGTTGGTCCCGGCGAAGACTGACATCAGGTAGTTGACCGATGGGATAACAGGGATCCGGTTATTTGAAGACTCGGGCAATATTTATTGAAATTGAAAGGAGCAGGAAATTTGAGAAGACCTCTACTTTGTTTATAATTCATTTATAATCAATTTCCAGAAAGAGGTGATGTTATGATGCTGAATATGGCCGATAGGAAAAATTACCTGAGGGGCCTTCTTATATTAACGGGAGACGTCAAACAGGTAAGCGCTTCTGAAAGCAAAAAAATAAATGAAGTATGCAGACTGCTGGAACTCAATCAGGATTTTGTAAAAAGCGTTATTGACGAGTTTGCAAATGAACACTACGTGATTGAAAATCCTCCTAAGTTCATAAACCACCAGTTGGCGGAGGTGTTCCTGAAAGACGGAATTAGAATGGCTTTCATAAAAAAAGCGTTGCATTTATACAAACTCCATTGGCTTTTAAATTTTGCAGTTATGAACGATTTCTCGAAACAATGGTTCTATATAGAACTGGAATATTATCTCGATAACAGCAGCGAATATTTTAAAAACACGCTCGAGATACAAAAGTATATTGAAAAGAATTCCGTTATTTCCGGAACATCCGGCCGGGAAGGGTACGAGGTAAATAGCGCCGGTACCTGGAATTGAATTACGAAAAATTTTATCCCGTGGAATAATATCCTGTAAATATAAAAAAATCTTTATCCAGAGGAATCATGAAGAATATAAAGGGTTATAAACCGCTTAATTATCTCTTGCCGCTTTTAGCAATGTTCAGTTTATCCGGCTGTATGGGCATGATGAACGTGCATAGACCGGAAAATTATACCAGGGAAGCATATGCAACACCTAAAATTAAAACATACGACTTTAGGAATGTTGTTTTATTGAGTATGCCCAAGGATGATACAACCGATACCGGAACGTTCTATTCAACAAGCCATTTTTTCAATCAGCTTAAATCGAAATTCCCGAAAGTGGAATTTGAACTTGCGGATATCGGCGATACGCTCGATGCAGATTCAACTGCTCTGAATAAACTCATTAAATCCGCGGACAGGGCAAATAAAATAGATCTTGCGGCTCTTCATTCACCTGAATTGGATTCGTTAATTAAAAATGAAAATCCGGATGCGTTAATTTTGGGAACGATTAATAATATAGACAGGAAGAACGGTTACAAGCAAAACCGGCATAGGATGAACCAGATAAATATAACAACATGTGATTTTACATATTATATGATTTCGATCCCGGATGGGAAAATTATATGGAAAGCGAGGATCATTGGAGAAGCCTCTAATTTAAATCCCCAATCGCCGTTGAAATATCCGCCCCTCGATAGCGCTATCTCTAATGGAATAGACCGGCTGATGAATGCGATACCCCTTGTTAACCGGAAATCGCGACTCGAATAAAGCAGGCTCTCTGCCCGATTTTCAGCAGGCCTGCTCTGAAATAAGAGCCCGGTTGACCATGAAAGGACCGATAAAATAGCCGATTGAGGGAAGAATAAGTCTAGAAACGCAGTGTATTCTTACCGGTTACGAGTTTACTGTAACATCTGACGCAGATGGCCAGGAAATTGCTTGTTTCATCGTGTCCGAATGAACCGATCAGGGATTTCCGATGAGGATGCCAGTAACCTTCAACAAGAATATGTTCACATCTTCCTTTATGACCGCAAATACCCGATTTGCATTCACACTGACCCTTTGCTCTCTTGTAGATTGCCGCCTTTCCTTCTTCAGATATTTCGATTTTATTAGTCATAAAAGTATATTTGATCATTCGGTTCTGAAAATACAGATTTTATTTTATAATATCCCGGTGAAAAATTACTATAAAATTGAAATTATTGAGATTGACTTTTGTGTAAATAGGATTGTGCGGAAATCTCGGTAAAATACAAGAGCATGATACCATTTTGATAATAAGATTTAAAATCATATAATCCTTATATGAATTAAAATTTCGAATTAATTCCGGCGAGTCGATATTAAATTTCCGGAAATTAATTCGAATATAAATTGGTCACTCTTAACAAATGTAACTAAAGATGAGCAAAATTATTACGGTAGATCTGATTGAAGGCGGGATGGAATTAGCTGAGGTTATCAAAAATAAATACGGGCAGATACTTCTTTCGGATGGTGTTAAATTAGAACAGAAACACAGAAAAATTCTGAAAACATGGGGAATAGCATCGGTGGTGATCAAAGATGATGGATCCGATCAGAAAAAAGTACAGTACAGTCAGGAAAAAATGGATCAGGCCGGGAATATTCTTCTTGCCCGGTTCAATTGGAAGCCTGAGAATGGCTTTGAAGAAGAAATATATAAAATCGCTCTCGAAAGAGTTGTTGAGACAGAATTGAATTAACGGCAATTAAAATGAATCTTCTTGATAGGATTATTGGTAGGATTAACAATTTGCCGACGCTTCCAACCGTTTACACGAAGCTCGCTGATGCTATAGACGATCCTACCGTCACGATTGATCAACTGAGTAAAATCATCTCATCCGATCAATCCTCAGTTTTTAAAATCCTGAAAGTCGCGAATTCCCCGTTTTATGGGTTCAGAGGAAAAGTGGATACGATTTCTCAGGCGCTTCTTTATCTCGGATTCAATGAAGTTAAGAATATTATCTTCGCGCTTTCGGTAACAAATCTTTTTTCGAAAGAAAAGCAAATAATTGGATTTAGTCCTATTGATTTATGGTCACATGCTATAGGGGTCGGTATTCTTACGCGTTTACTCGGAGCTGTCGCCAGGGAAAAAAATCTGGAGAATTATTTCCTAGCGGGCATATTCCATGATATAGGAAAACTAGTTTTTATGGAATTTGCCCCCAAAGAATATCAGAAGGCGGTTCAACTTGCGAACACAAAAAATATTCGGATCTCGCAGGCTGAAACGGAAATATTCGGCGGCGATCATGCCTCTGCCGGATATCTTTTGGCTGAAAAATGGAAGCTCCCTTCTTCAATTCAGAAAGTTGTCCTTAATCATCATGATTTTGTTGAAGATGAGCAATACAACCTGCTGATGGCAAGTATTTATTTGGGCAACATCTTAGCCAAAGCATTGAGACTGGGTTTCGACGGAGACAATATTATACCAAAACCAAATTTGAAAATATGGGATATATTAAAGCTCAACCCCGGATTTTTATATTCGATAAAAAATTCAATTACGGAGGATTATAATCACGCGGTCAGATTAATACTTGTTGAATAAGATGGAACTAAGCGAAAAAAATAACACCAATGTCATAGACGCGATTTTGTTTTTTGCAGATGAATCCACAGGCAGAATAACAAAAATCGAGATTATCGAGAATGCTATGAAAACTTTCAAACAATTGTTTGAGAGCGACAAAATCAGCCTCTTTATGCTCGATAAAAATTCCTTTGATTTTTACTATCTCACTTCCTTTCACCACAATGAAGAAAACGCCAAAAGAACATTTGATGAAGCTAACGATAATGGCGCGATTGCGCAGGCATTAAACGAGGGCCGATTGCAAATATTCCAGCCCAAATCATCCAGGGATAACAAAATCGTCTGCATCATTCCGCTTCTTGCTTCCGACGGTATTATGGGAATTATTATAGTCGAAGCATTGTCTCTGGACTTGAAACCTGTTGTTAAACAGACACTCATGCTATTTTCTAAAATATTCGCCCTCGCCCTCGAGAACTGCATAATGACAAGCGATAAGGAAACCGAACGTGAAAGAAACGAACAACTCGTGTCGAGCAGGCTTCATGAGATAGTAGAGGGTGTTCAGGGCTTAAAAAAAATTTTGGATCATGTTCAGGTCGGAATACTGATGATCAATGTACCGGACCGAAGAATTATAGATGCCAATCAATTGGCATGCGACATGATCGGTGTTCCGGTGGACAGCCTGATCGGTCTCGACCGGAATAAGTTTCTATTGTCAACACCGTGGATCAGCGGAACAAAAGATACATTTAAGGATTTTGAAAGCTTCCTGGAGAGGGGAAACGGGACAATTATGCCGATCCTCCGGAATTCGGTGAAAGTTGAAATGAACGGGGAAGAATTCTATTTGGAGAGCTTCGTCGATATCTCTGAAAGAATAAAACTTGAGGACGAACTCCATAAATCGCATTTCGAACTTGAACAAAAAGTTGAAGAAAGAACGGAATTGCTCAAGGATACTAACGACCAACTCTTGGATGAAATAATAAAAAGAAAGGAAACCGAAGAAGAACTTCTCAAAGCCCGCGATAAAGCGGAGGAATCAAATAGAATCAAAACCGCATTATTGGCTAATATGAGTCATGAATTCCGGACACCGTTAATCAGCATTCTCGGATTCAGTGAACTTTTATCCAATGATCTTGCGGAAACTGATCAGAAAGATATGACTCAACATATCCATTCATCGGGCCTCCGCCTTCTGAATACGTTGGACGGCGTGTTGAGATTATCCCAGCTTCAGACACATACATATCCCGTTAATTTAATCGAATGCGATATAATTCCTATTGTTCATGATCTGGCGAAAAAATTTGAAATTAAAGCAAATGAAAAGGGATTAAAATTCAAAACGAGTTTGTCCACGTCTTCTCTTCTCTTAGTTGTTGATCCCGTTCTCTTTTCAGATTCTATAGGTAACTTATTGGAGAACGGGATTAAATTTACTGAGAGTGGCGAAATTATTCTATCGGTTTTACTGGAGGGAGATCAATTCGCGTGCATAAGCGTCAACGATACCGGAATAGGCATTGATTCGCGGGACTATGACTTGGTGTTTGAGGAATTCAGGCAGACAAGCGAAGGCTACAAAAGAAATTATGACGGGTGCGGTCTGGGCCTGACCTTAACGAAGGGTATAATTGAAATAATGAATGGTTCAATCGCTCTGAGCAGCGAAGTCGGAATCGGATCGAAGTTCAGCGTATATTTACCTCTTATTAATAAACCGATTAAAATATAGTCGTGTCTTATTGGGGGATTTTTTTTGCACTTTATCGTCCACAGATTGGGAATTATTAATCTCAGGAATATGTTTTACTCTTAATACAAATCCTTTCCCGTCAGCACAAAATATCCAAATTGAGGGAAAAGTCCCTTGTTAATAGATATCGCGACAGCGTCACCTCCTTATAAGGCCGTGCAATCGAAAGTCAAAGAAGAATTAAAAAAACGGATGGCCGGCCAGCCGGCGATTGCACGAATAATCGAATCGGTCTCCAATAATTCCGGGATTGAAACAAGATATTTTGTTGTCCCGGATGCCGATGAATCGGCCGAATCGAAGTTTTTCTCTTCGAACGGTAATTTCCTTCGGCCGGGTACCAAACGAAGAATGGAGGAATATGAAAAATGGTCGAAATCTCTTGCCACCGAGGCGGTTAAGAAACTCATAATGAGAACGGAAATTGACACTGCCTCGATAGGCAGAATCGTTACTGTTTCGTGTACTGGTTTTTATGCCCCGGGTCTGGATTATCATCTTATAAATGAGTTGCAGCTAAATTCTGACGTTAAACGCACCAATATCGGATTTATGGGATGCGCCGCCTCACTGATCGGGTTCAATACGGCTCTAGAAGCAATGAACCGCGATGGAAAACGGTCAAATATTCTTCTGATTTCAGTCGAGTTGTGCAGCCTTCATCTTCAAACCGAATCCACTAAAGATAATATCCTCGCTAATTTGATTTTCGCCGATGGTGCCGCCGCGGCACTTTTCGCACCGTATAAACTTCATCCCGGAATAAAATGTGAGATCAAGGCAACCGAATCCATTATTTTTCCAGGCAGCTCGGATTATATGGGGTGGAAAATCGGCGATTTCGGATTCGAAATGATCTTATCCGCGGAACTTCCGAAAATAATTCTTGAAAAAGCCGTTCCGGCTCTAATAGATATATTAAAAAAGAACGGCTTGAATAAGAACGATATAAAGCATTGGGCTCTTCATCCGGGCGGACGCGCTATACTTGATTCACTGCAAAACGGGATCGGGTTAAGCGATTCTGATCTGAAACCCTCAAGATACGTTCTCAAGAATCACGGTAATATGTCTTCGGCTACTATTCTGTTTGTAATAAAAGAAATTCTCCAGTCGGGAAAAATCGAGCATGGCGATCTGATTTGTGCCGTCGCCTTCGGACCCGGCTTATCGATGGAAGTTGTTTTAATGCAAGGTATAAGAACTGAATGAGACGGCATTTTGAAAAAGAGATAATGGATGATTTTACGATTACAGATGAGAGAATCGATTCGGCCCTTGATGAACTTAAAATAATAAACAAATACTTGGGCGGCTGCTCCGCAAGCAGAGATGGAATAAATAAACTGATTTTAAATCCGGCCGGTACAAGAAGTCATTCGGTTCTGGATGTAGGCGCGGGAGGATCTGAAAATCTGAACTTTGATAAAACGGAAAACGAAAATCTCAATATTACTTCTCTCGATATAAACGAGAGAGCCTGTTACTATACAAGGAACAATATAAGAGGCGGACAGGTGGTTTGCGGTAATGCCCTTTTTATGCCGTTTAAAGAATCGAGTTTCGATATTGTGCATGCTTCACTCTTCCTTCACCATTTCACGGAAGATGAAATTATTCGTTTGCTTGAAATATTCGTGCAGGTTTCGCGACTCGGTGTAGTGATCAATGACCTTCATCGTTCAATATTTGCTTACGGCGGAATAAAATTCATTACCGCACTCCTTTCGAACAGCATTATGGTGAAAAATGACGCTCCTCTTTCTGTTAAGCGCGGTTTCGTTAAACGGGAAATAGTGAAAATATTTTGCAGATCGGAATCCTTATCTTTTCATATCCGGTATCGGTGGGCCTTCCGATGGTTGGTTGTAATAAGAAAGCGGGCGCTATGAAGATATTCGATATGGCGATTATCGGGGCGGGACCGGCGGGTTCTGCCGCTGCACTGAAGTTGAGCGGCTATGGATTCGATGTTTGTCTTATCGAACGAAAAGAATTCCCGCGTGAAACAATATGCGGTGAATTCTTTTCGGAAGAAGCAATAAGAGTTCTGCGCGGCCTCAATTTATACAATGATTTCCTTTCTCTTCAACCAAACAGGATAAAGGCAGTCCAATTTTATAATGACAAAGGTGAGATTATAGATAGAAAATTAAATTTCGATGCTTACGGAATTTCACGCGGCAAGTTCGACGATTTTCTCTTACGGTCGGCCAGTCAAAAGGGGGTTAAGGTTTTTCAGCCGTGTGAAGTGAAGGAGATTGCGCAATCCGGCAACGGCTATACACTTTCTGTTAAAGGCGGTACTGATTTTTCTCCTATTGCCGCGAAAAAAATTATATGTGCTTACGGAAGACAGAATATTCTTGATAAATTGCTTAAGAGAAAATTTTATTATTACAAGTCGGAGTTCTTCGCATTCAAAGTGCACGTCGGAGCGGATATTCTTAATAAATATGAAACCGGGACGATAAAGATGTTTGCGGCTGACGGAATCTACTGCGGACTTAACCCGGTAAGTCCGGACCAGGCCTCGCTCTGTTATCTCGCAGACAGCAATATAACACCCGGAACTGCAGTTGAACAGTTGAAGATTCTATGGAGGCGAAACAGGAGTTTTGGAGAACATTTTCGGGAAGGTTCGCTCGATAGGATTAGCGACTTTCGGGTTCACGGTACCGGGAATATCTATTTCGGAAAGAAGGATCTGATGCACGGCGGCATCTATTTCATTGGCGACTCCGCCCGAATGATTGCCCCGCTTGCCGGCGACGGTATAAGTATGGCTCTGGAAAGCGGGTTTATGATCGCTGATATATTGAATAAACAAAGTGAGAGGCATACGAACGACCGGGATACCGGGGAAGCATATGCTCACTCGTGGAATTATATGTTTGCCGGACGACTTAGAGCTGCCGACTGGATCCAGAGGGCCATTATGAATAAATATACCCGGAATATGGCGGCAAAATTACTGGAATGTTTTCCGGTACTGTTAAATCCGCTCATTAATTCGACACGCGGATGATCAGAGTAGCCGAAATAACTGAGGAGTTAATAATTAATTCAATCGGTTCGAAATGATAATCGGATTAGATACTTCCGCAGTAGGGCTGAAATCGACCGGAACATCCAGATATATTAAATGTCTTAGGGACACCCTGAAAAAAACCGACCATACGATAAAATTATTTTCGCCGGAGCAAACCGAATTTCGTTTCAAAAATAGTTTTATCAATTCAATCCCTTTTATCAAACGCGGGGGTATAAAGAGGCACTTGTACTCTCAGTTCGAACTTACGCGCCGGATGCACCTGGAAGGCGTCAACTGCGGAATATTTCCCAACTATCTGATGCCTCTCAACTTTGACCGTCCCGCGGTGATAATTATTCACGATCTTTCATTTATCTCGCATCCTCAATTCTATTCGAAAGGATTCGTTCTCTATTATACTTCCTGCCTGAAGAAAGTACTCAGTCGAAATCCGATTATCGCAACCATAAGCGAATACTCAAAAAAATGCATTCAAAAATATCTTCGTATTGAGGAAAGAAATATATATCTCTTGCAGGCTTACATTGATGGGGCAAATACCCGCACAAAATCAATTCCTTCAAAGGAAGAAGATGCAAAACCTTATTTCCTTTATGTCGGACATATTGAACCCAGGAAGAATTTGTCTTTTTTGGTGAGGAATTTTGTCGAATGGAGGGAAGAAAGCGGACAAGATTACAAACTAAAGCTGGCGGGTGAAGTATGGACGCGATCGAAAGAAACAAAAAAGCTGCTGTCGGATTTTAAAGGAAATCGTTACGTCGAGTTTCTCGGTTATGTCACTGATGAAAAAATCCGTAAGCTCTATTCAAATGCCGCGGGTTTTATCCACACGGGTATTGTTGAAGGATTCGGGTTTCCCGTCCTCGATGCTATGAATTACGGCCTTCCGGTTTTGTGCAGTTCAGGTTCGGGAACGGAAGAAATTTCCGCCGGCTATGCAATAACAATTGATCCTTTTAACGGTGAAGATTTTAAGAGAGGACTAGACCGTCTTATCTTCGGGACCGGTCAAAAGAAAACTAATTATTCAATACGCTATACCCCGGAGTTGATGCAAGAACAATTACATGATATATTATCTGCACTTGAAAACAAAAAAAAGGAAACCATTGTCTCGGGATATCTGTAATCTTGATATAGAAGAAGCCGTTGAAAAAACTCTTCTTTACTACAAGTTATTTAACAGCGGGATAAGTGAAAATCTTCTTCATTCATTTCTTCTTGACTGCAAAGTATCGAGAGACGAACTTGACGATGTCGTAAAATCTCTTCTCGATAAGAAGACGGTGGGGATTTCCGACGGAATAGTTTATCTTAATAAGAAAATCGAGTCGTTCTACAAACCCAAACCACTTATCAATAATGTCCGGCCTACAAAAAAGCTGTTGAGGCTACTACGCAGGATGCCATTTATATCCGCGATAGCTTTCAGCGGGGGAACGGCGAATTATGGACTCGAAAACCACGATGATATCGATTTATTTATTATAACAAAGCCGTTTACGGTTTATATTGTCTACTTTCTGATACATGTGGCTTCGCTTTTATTGAAATCGAGAAAGATTCTCTGCATTAATTACCTGGTTGACGAAACTGCTTTGCAAATCCGAATTCAGCGCGATCTATTTACCGCTAACCAGATAATAGCCTTGAAACCATTTAAGAACGAAAGCTTCCTGCACTACTTTCTCAATAATAACAATTGGATCGTCGGGCATTATCCTAATTACAGTATCCCGGAAACGAATCATACAGGGAGTTCCGGCATTTATTCTGCTTTTAGGCCTTTGAATTATCTGATCCGTCTATTATACCGTTTCAGGTACAAACAATATCTGTTAAGACTTGAAGAAGGCTCGGTAATTCTCTCCGAAAGTATAATAAAACTTCACACTACGGATTACAGGAGTAAAATCATCCGTGAATTTCAGAAACAATGGAACAGATATACCTCGGAAAAGCAGAAAGTTCCGTTAACTAACTAAAACAGGGAAGGATGCTGATGGCCAAACTTTTATTCGCGAACTCATATTTCTACAAATTCGATCGGAAGCAGTGGGAAACCAGGCAGCCATATCCGCCGCTGGGAACTCTATATGCCGCTTCCTGCATGCGTCAAGCCGGTCACAGTGTCTCTCTTTTCGACAGCAATCTTGCGGATTCGGTTGAAGATATAATTCCTTTCCTGAAAAAAACTAGTCCCCGTTACCTGATAATATACGACGACGGTTTTAATTATCTGACCAAAATGTGTCTTTCAAAAATGCGCGAAGCGGCATTTCAACTGATAAAAACCGGCAAAGAATACGGATGCAAAGTTGTTGTCTCCGGTTCCGATTCTACGGATCAATATGATATTTATCTTGGTTACGGAGCCGACGTTATCATAATGGGGGAAGGCGAAGTTACACTTGAAGAGGTTATCGCCGCGCTTGAAAGCGGGAGTCGGGATTATTCGGAAATAAAGGGGGTTGCGTTCAGGTCCCACGGAGTTACTCTCAAGACTCCGAAGAGGGAAATAATAACTGACCTCGACCGGCTACCGGTGCCGGCATGGGATCTGGTCGAGATGGAAAAATACCGGAAGATATGGAATGAAAATCACGGCTATTTCTCGTTGAATTTAGCTACAACGCGGGGTTGCCCATTCAGGTGCAATTGGTGCGCGAAACCGATTTACGGAAACAGGTACAATTCGCGTTCACCGGTTAAGGTAGCCGATGAAATTGAGTATTTATTAAAAGAATTCAGACCAGACCATTTTTGGTTCTGTGACGATATTTTCGGTCTTAAGCCCGGCTGGGTAAATGAGTTCCGGAATATTGTTAAGAAAAGGAAATTGAACTTCAGGTATAAAATTCAGACGCGGGTCGATCTGATCCTCAATGAAAATAATCTCGGAGCGTTGTGTGAGTCGGGTCTCGAAACTGTTTGGATCGGCGCGGAATCCGGATCTCAAAAAATACTTGACGCAATGGAAAAAGGAACCACAATAGACCAAATTTATAGAGCGACGAAACTTTTGAAAAGTAAAAATATCAGAATTGCTTTTTTCATTCAACTGGGTTATCCTGGCGAAACGAAAGAAGATGTTCGCATGACAACAAGGATGATAGGGGAACTGCTCCCCGACGATATCGGTATCTCCGTTTCATATCCGCTGCCGGGTACAAAGTTTTACGAAAATGTAAAAGAGGATCTCAAGCTAAAGGCAAACTGGACCGATTCAGATGACTTGGCAATGATGTTCCGGAATTCTTTTCAGCCCGCTTACTATAAAAGGTTGCATCATTTTATTCACCGGTTCTACCGTCAGCGCAAGGCCGTTTCAGCGGCTTGGAAATTAGTGAGAAATCCTTTTGATCAAAGAACCGCTACATTAAAAACCGCGTTATCATTTTTTTACTATTTACCTCAAACCATCTTCGATTTAATTATACTCAAACAGCTTAAAAGTTCGGGTAAATAAAAGAAGAGAATGAATTGAAAATTCAGCGGCTTGTAGATCATCTCATCAACCCTCCTCTTTATCTTTCAATTCTCCTTCTGATAATTCTCGGATACTTTCAATTCCGTTACGGAATATACCCGGCCTGGATAAAAGTAAATTCGGATTTTCCTAATTACTACACATCCTCAAGATTAATTACCGGCGGAGCCGATATTTCAAAAATTTATAATGACAATTGGTTCCAAAACAAAATCTTTGAATATGGGATGAACGAAAGGGGGAAATTTTCACCCTTTCCCCCTCCTACGGCATTTGTAATGGTTCCATTGTCGTTCTTTGCCCCGTTAACTGCCGCCCGGATTTTTTTGCTCTTAAATATAACCGTGTTGCTTTTTATTTCGTACCTGTTCGAACGGATAACAGAGTTTAAATTTATCACCTGCCTGAACTTTATTCTTCTTTCGGGTACCGCGCTCTGGAATGACTTATCTCTGGGACAAATATATTTAATTCTATTGATTACCGTTGTGTTGGGATATCATCTTTTAGAAAAAGAAAAATTATTTCCGGCGGGAATCTTGTGGGGCTTGGGTGCCGCGGTTAAGTATTTCCCCCTGGTTTTCATCCCGGTATTGCTTATTAAAAAGCACAAGAGCACTTTAACCGGAATGTTTGTGGCTCTTGCCGGTGCCAATATCGCGGCTCTTTTCTTTTTCGGATTTCATACATATTATGATTTTTTAAGCTCGGTTTTTGTTTCGCATTTAAATGGAGAGTTAAGCGGGCAGTCAAAATATTCGATTCAGTTTCAATCCTGGAACTCCTTATTGAGGAATCTTTTTGTCTACGACGCCGCGGATAACAAGCTGCCGCTCTGCAATAATTCGGCTCTATTTTATATAGCGCGCGGATTCATCTATCTGGTCATAACGGTAGTAGCGGCCTCTACATTGTTTATAATCAGAAATAAGCGGGATTTCATTGCTATGGGGTCTTCTCTTTCACTACTTACGGTTTTTGTGTTGTCGCCGGCATCGGCAAGTTACCATCTGTTGCTTTTATCATTTCCCGTTATTTTACTTATTAAATCGGCACTGGAAAACCGGAAATACATTAACGCAATTTTATTCGTTTCGCTCTACTCTATTATCGGATTCGCGCCACTCTTCATTGAATACACGAAATTTAATCCGGCAGGATTATTTTTTCAATATTACCGGCTCTGGTTTGTACTATTATTATTTACGGCGGCGAACTGGTTCATTCTTTCCGGAGAAAGAAGGTGAACGGGAGGATCTTATTTCCGGTCGACAATTCCGAACGGATAACCGGAATCGGAGCTGTCAAAGAGAATTCCTTTTCCGGTTTCGGGCGGGCTATTTTGAATTGAACCGATCAGGATACTTCTTACTTTTTGAAGTACTTCATCAACGCCGATTAGTTTCATGCATTGATTATCACCTTTGCAGGGGGAAATAGAAAAATGGTGAACGCATGGGCTGCAGTAAACATTCTTATAAAGATAGAAAACGTTTGGTTGTGATGAATATTCGAGTGGGGAGCAGGGGCCGAAAAGAGCTATCGTCGTTTTCTTCAACGCGAATGCGAGATGCATCGGACCGGAATCGTTGGTTATCATTAGAATGCTGTTCCGGATTAATGCGGCAAGATCTTTTATCGTTAACCGGCCGGCGGTGTTAACGACTCTTGCCGGATTTTCACCGTCGAGGCCGTGGCGGAGGGATTCAACATAAGAAAATTCTCCGGCGGAACCGGTGAGAATAATAAGTTTATCCGGAAACTCGTTCAGTATTGCGTTAATTAATCCCGTAAAGTTTTGGAGGGGCCATCGTCTTTCAACCCGTAAATCAGAGGCGTTGGGATTAATAACAATATAATCCGCAGCACCTCCGGTAATTATTCCGATTTCCCGCAGTAGGTGCATTGAGCCATTGTTGCCGGAGCTTCCGAAGTCGTAAAGCCCGGTTATGGAGTTGCCGCACTTTAAAAGACGTGATGCCTGAAGATAAATTTCATGCGCCGGAGCCTTTGTATTGAAATAAAGCATTTTTGAATAGAGACCGAGTTGAACACTCGATTCTTTTCTGTAAAAACCGATTTTATATTTAGGGAATCCAAGTACTGTAAAAAGTGTGCTGAAATATGAATGAATCTCAAGGTCGATGAAAATATCGGCCCTTAGCATCCATATCCTGATAAGGCAATTTAATGATGAGGAGATAAGTTGGGAAACTGAATCATCATTTACGGTTAGAATTCCGTCAATAAAGGGAAAGCATTCCAGCAGAGAATGATTACGCTGAGCTGATATGAAAATAATTTCAACACCCGGATAACTGTTTTTAAGAGTCATTAATAATGGAGTACTTTGTATTATGCTTCCCATTCCAAGGAACTTACATATCACAATCCTCTTTATTGTTGAATTATCCGGTTCTCTTTCTTGTTTCATCAGTAAAAAGAATCGAAAGAGCAGATTCAAAGTGAATATAACCGGAGTTCCAATTAGCTTGTCGAGAGTTATTTTAGATTTGAGTTTCAATAAGACGGCGCATCCTTGTATCATCAACAGAAACAGAGTGGAGAAGCAGAAAGTTCATGCCGGCTAATTCCAGCATATACAGAAAATGGATAAAGAGATCGGCCAGGGTGGCGAATAATTCCGCGCGAAATATTGTGCCGCTTTTGATCAACAGTATTACTTCGGTTTTGGTGATTAAATTTACATCTTTTAGTGTTTGGGGTGTCATTGTATCATATTTGATTATCTCTAATCTTGCAGCTCAATTAGCCGCGTGGGGGAGCAAGCAACAGCTCATCAGGGAGTTCTCGTTGGAACCATCAAAGATAGGGGTCCTGTGGAATGCGAATCTTCAATCAAGATTCCCACTGCTGCTGTTGGTATCCATTATAATTCTGCTGCTCAATTTTCCGGGGGAAATAAGAGGATTACTTGTCTTATTGCAATTTCTACTTTTTTTCAGCCGCTCTTATGAAGTGATGATTGTTTATTTAAAAAAAATGGGATTCTTTCTGATTTGCGAGACAATTTTGGCGATTCTATTCGTCGGGGCAATACTGCTGAAACATCAAAGCTTATCAGCCAGTCTCATCTTATTCCTTTTCATTTGTACTGAATTTTTCAGATTGGCCGTTGCTGCAATTTATTTTAGAAAAAGTGTGCATTTTTATTTTCCGATTCGGTTAGATTACAAAATACTTCGCGATGGGCTCATCTTCTACTGCCTCGGAACGCTCGGCATGCTGCAGACAAGGCTGGATCTCTATTTTGTGGCTATCTTGCTCACAAAGGATGAGTTGGCAGTTTACCAGGTCCTTCTTAATTTTATTATATTAACCCAAGCGGCAACGGGGTATATTATTCAGCCGTTTCTAAAAGAAATCTACCGTATGAACCGGAATTTACTTTCCCGGTTTTCTCAAAAATTTACCTTATACGGTTTGATAATCGCAATTCCGGCAACGCTTTCTATCGGACTGATAATGGAAAAAATCTACGGCATAAGCATCAGCACCACTGTTCTTGTCCTCTCATTTTGCTACATCGTGCCGATCTTTTATTATACCATTCGGGTTTACATCCTATTGAAAATCAAAAAAGAAGCATTGGTATTATTTACCGGTATTTCAGTACTCATTTTAAGTTTACCGTTAAATTATTACCTGATAAGCATATTTAGATTTACCGGTGCATTATCGGCCGGCGTTGCCGGAGAGTTCCTCTCGCTCTTGTTTTATTATTATTTCGAAAGAAGAGTCGGACTTGCCGGCGGGAGTAAAAAATTAATAAGTCAAACGGAACGAGGATAATTACGGGATGAATGGTTATAAGAATGAAAAATAAAATTATACTTTTTAACCCGAGGAGCGCCGCATCAAAACCGAGAATTCCAAATTCTATCTTATCGATAGCGGCGGCAATTGAAGGGAAATATGACTATAGAATTATAGATGGAAATTTGGAACCGGATCCCGCGAGGAAAATAATCAATTTATTTGAGACGGGTGAATACCAATATTTGGGAGTTACGGTGATGCCGGGTCCGCAATTAAAGCAGGCGATACAGGTCTCGAAGGAGATCAGGAATAGATTCCCGGAAACAAAAATAATCTGGGGCGGATATTTTCCGTCGAATCAACCCGGATCGGTTCTGCGATCGGGATATGTCGATTACATTGTTAATGGTCCCGGCGACCTTGCGTTTCCGCGTCTTATTGAAAAACTGGAAGGAAATGGAGATGCCGGTTCAATCAATAATTTGATCTTAATTGACCGTGACAAAATAAGGATCACGCCGAAGGACGGGTTATACGAACAGGACTCGCTTCCGGGACTGCCGTACGATAAATTGAACTGGCAATATCCACTAAAATATTATCTGGGTAAAACTTTTCTTGGCACGAAAACTATAGCTTATCATTCGAGTGTCGGTTGTCCGTTCACTTGCTCTTTCTGCGCCGTGGTTCCGATTTACAACGCCCGCTGGAAAGGGAAAAGTGCTCAAAAAATATATGACGATATTAAATTCCTGAAAGATAAATACGGCGGTAATGCAATCGAGTTTCACGACAACAATTTTTTCGTCTCCGAGAAAAGAATAATTGAATTCTCCCGGCTGATAAAGGATGAGAATATGGTATGGTGGGGCGAGGGAAGAATCGATACGATCGACGGATTTGAAGAATCAACACTCGAAATGATGAAAGAGGCCGGATGCAAAATGATTTTTTTCGGGGCTGAAAGCGGAAACGATGAGGTGTTGAAACAGATGAATAAAGGGGGAACACAAACAAAAACCCAGATTAAAAAATTCGCCGGACGGCTTAGCCGTGTCGGGATAATTCCCGAATATTCTTTTGTACTCGGACTTCCCGGTAAAAATGAAAAAACCGTGATGAAACAAATAAATGAGGATATAAATTTCATCCGTGAAATAAAAGAGATTAATCCACAAACCGAAATAATAATTTACATCTATAGTCCGGTTCCAACTAAAGATTCCGGCTTGTTTGGCGAAGCCGAAGTGGCCGGTTTCCGGTTCCCTGAGAATCTGGAAGAATGGATCAGTCCGCACTGGGAAAATTTCGACCTCCGGAAGAATCCCCTGACACCGTGGTTAACCGATCGTATGGTCGATAAAATCAGGAATTTCGAAACGGTTCTCAACGGTTTCTATCCTACCGTATCGGATATCAAGCTATCGGTTTTTAAAAGAAAAATGATAAAACTGTTATCGGCATTCAGGTATTTTACGCGGATATACGCATTTCCCTATGAGATTAGATTTCTTCAAAGATTTTGGCTCCTTTACCGCCAACCCGAAATCGAAGGGTTCTATATCGAATGAAATACTTCCGGAGGATAATGAACAGGTTTTCAATTTATTCATCGCAAGCGGCTTATAAGGTTTGGGCCCGCAACTATGATCAGGAAGAGAATAATCTTATGCTTCATTCGGATAAGATCATTCTTAGGGAATTAATATCCGGGACGGATCTGAAATCCAAAATAATCCTTGATTACGGATGCGGAACGGGAAGAAACCGGTCCGAGTTGATAAAAGGCAACCCCCGGGAAATAATAGGATGCGACATTTCAGCGGAAATGTTGAATAAATATGGTGAGAAATATCCAAATGCAAGAAATTATTTAATAAAGAAAAACAGGCTGACTTTTTTTGACCATAAACAATGCGATATGGTTGTCTCTACTCTCGTTATTGCTCATATTAAAAATATAAAATCTCTTTTCGTCGAATGGAACAGAATACTCAAGGATCACGCCGATCTTATTATCACCGACTTCCACCCCGTCTTATTGGCCGGCGGGGGAACGCGGACGTTCCGGGATGGTGACAGCCGCATAACTATCAAAAATTACATTCATGAGATATCCGCCGTCTCAACTATTCTCGCCGGTTACGGATTTAAAACGATTAACCTGATCGAGAAAATGATAGATGAAAATGTGAAGCATTTCTACTTTGAAGCGGATGCAATGAATGTATACAGGCGGTTCGAGGGACTTCCGTTTATCTACGGTATTCATATGAGGCGGTAGAATGCTGTTTACAAATGTAGGCATACCCGGTGGAAAAGAGCAAACTTCAAGCATCAGGATAGAAGGCTCTAAAATTATTTCTGTCGGAAATGATTCCGGCGGAAATACCGGTGATAAGTCAGATGTAAGGATTAATTTCGATGGTGCATTAGCTTTTCCGGGACTAATCAATTCGCACGATCACCTTGAGTTTAACCTTTATCCACAGCTTGCCGATAAAGTCTATGAAGATTACATCGAATGGGGAAAGGATATCCACCTGCGATATAGTGAAGAGATCGACAGGGTTCGAAATGTCCCGTACCCCTTGAGATATAAATGGGGACTTTATAAAAACCTTCTATGTGGTGTGACCACAGTAGTCCATCATGGTAACGGCCCAACATTAGCTTTTAGGGGAATGCCCGAACATTATCAGTATTATCAGTACCTTCATTCTGTAAAACTTCATAAAGGCTGGCGGTTGAAATTAAACACCTCTTTTAATTCAGATCCTATTGTGATCCATATCGGCGAAGGGACCAATAGATCCTCTTTTAAAGAAATAAATAACCTGGTGAAGTGGAACCTGGCCGGGAAAAAAATAGTGGGGATTCACGGAATTTCCATGACGGAAAAACAAAGTAAACAGTTTCTTGGCCTTGTTTGGTGCCCAGTTTCAAATTATTCTCTATATAATAAATCCGCGGATATCCGGCTGCTTAAAACTCATACGGATATTTTATTCGGAACAGATTCCACTTTAACCGGCGATTGGAATTTATGGAATCACCTCCGGTTTGCCAGGAAACTCGGAGATTTATCCGACGTGGAATTATATAACGGCATTACAACAACCGCGGCCCGATTGTGGAAAACAAATTCTCCGTATGCTATTGCTCCAGACGGATCTGCGGATATTGTCATAGCCAAAAGGAAATTCGAAGATGAGTGGGAAAGTTTTTACAGTCTCAATCCCGAAGATCTGTTGCTTGTTCTTAAAAAGGGGGAAATAATTCTGCTGGACAGGGAATTGGGAGATTCAGTGAAGATTCTTCAGACCGATAAGTATGATTTAATTTCAATCAACGCAGTTCAAAAATATGTTACACGGGGAATAAAAGAACTTGCGGGATTGATCAACGGTTATTTACCCGCGTACCGGTTCCCGTTTTCAATTATATAATTTTTTTGCGGCTGATATATCGCCGTGATGATGAAGTGATCGGCCCAGCGGTTGAAAGGAAATAAGTGTGAAAGCTTTTCGTCGGTTTTTGTAAGCCATCTGTATAAACGGGGATAAAGGACCGGAAAATTGATCATATACGGCGGCGGACTGATTGATGCAAGTCCTTGTGATTCAATAATCTTGAAATCGTTGCCTAATGCCTTTACCGTTTTATGATAACCGTGATAGTAAGTTTTAAATTCTATCCCTTCAATATTCGCTGTTATTCCGTGTTTATGAAGGCGGCGCAGGGCTGTCTTGAATTTTCCTTTAAATAAAAGGGCTAATTCCCAGGGACATACCGGGGGAATTATTACCAACGTGACTTTACCTCCTGGACGTAAAACCCTGCCGATTTGCTGAAAAAGATCGTCAAGATTGTCGGTACAATTTAATCCGCCGAAATTGGAAAATATGTAATCGAATGAATTTTTATCAAGCCGGTCTAATCCGGTAAACGACAGCAGTTGATATGAAATAAGGGATTCCAATTTCAAATCCGCCGCTTTCCGGGCAAGTTTATTCAGCATCCCTTCGGAGATATCGATGCAATGGATTCTAAACCCTCTTTGAGCCAGATAAACGGCATCCAAACCTGTCCCCGCGTTCAGTTCCAGTATAATATCGTTATTTTTAAGGTGCCTCAACAAATGGCTTCTGGTCACCGAACGCATCCAGGTTAAGATCCGGTTGCTTTTTTCGTATTCGTCGAACATCTCCGATTGTCGCGAGAAGGCTTCGCTCACCCGATCAAATGTGTTATTCATTTTGACTTCAGCAACGGTTAATATTCGCTCAAAAATTCAGATAAATTAATCTTACCTTCGACTCAATTGATGCCGTAATTAAAATAATACAATCCGGGAGGAACATTGAGGAGTAAATAATCGATAACGGTTAGTAAGCAGATCACCATTTACTATTTACCGTTTTATGCCAGATCCTTTTTATAGCACCTTCTTCTTTTGTGAAGCCGTGAGTCAAAAAACCGCCATTGAGCCTGGATCTTTGAATTGCCCTCAAGTTCCCGGTTTGTTTCAACTTTCCGGATATTGTCTTTTATAAAGACCTTATTCATCTGGTTGATAAGCATCGCGTTAACGCCTTTGTTCTGTAGATCGGGATGCACGGCTGTCAGATAGAGATCAACATTTGGATTCTTTTTCATTGCCTGCAAAATATAAATGAAGCCGAAGGGGAGAAGCCGGCCTCTGCTTTTCTGCATAGCTTCGGAGAGGGACGGCATGGTAATTCCGAACGCAACTACTTTGTTTTTATCGTTCAATACGATCGGGACATAATCAGGTTTAATAAATTCGAAGTATGCTTTAACATACATGTCTATTTGTTTATCGGTAAGTTCGACAAAGCCGTAAAGATTCTTATAAGCCGAATTAATAAGATAAAAAATCTCTCTCGCGTAGGGAAGCATTTCTTTTGCTTTCTTGACTTTCAGCATATGGAGGTTCTCTCTCTCGGCGATGGCATCGGCGATGCGAGATACTTTTTCAGGCATTGATGAATTGAAAGAGATTGCGAATTCAACCCAGTCGACATCCTTTTGATAGTTGAATTTTTGAATATGGGTCTGGTAATACGGGTGATTATAAATGGAGCCGAAAGTACTGATTTCTTCAAACCCTTCTATTAACATTCCTTCGCCGTCGAAATCCGTGAATCCCAAGGGGCCGTGAATACCGTTCATCCCTTTTGCTTTAGCCCAGGATTCCACCGTATTGAACAGGGATGCGGATACTTCCTCGTCGTCAACGAAATCGACCCATCCGAACCTGGCATATTTATGATTCCATTTTTCATTGAATTTGTGATTGATTATTCCGCATATCCTTCCTGATATCTCACCGTTTTTATAGGCAAGCCAGTATTTTGCTTCGCAGAAATCGAATGCGGGGTTCTTATCTTTCAGCAATGTTTTGAGCTCGTCGAATATGAGCGGCGGCACCCAGTACTTATTTCCTTGGTAGATCTTAAAGGGGAATTGAATGAAGATTTTCAAATCTCTTTTGGTCAGGACTTCTTTTATAATGACGCTCATCCATAATCCCAAATTTTATTGGTTGTAAAAGCAAATATACTCTTCTTTTTACAAAAGTTTGAAATGATTTTTTTAATTAAAAGTTAAATGTTATATTTGCATCAAAATTTTCAGCAGGCACCAAGAAGAGATGGGTGAGTGGCTGCCATCGCCTCCGGCGAGGAGGCTGTCTCAAAAGGGAATAATTTTTCTTTGTGTCTTCGTGCCTTAGTGGCAAAGGTTAGTAATTTAGTTGAAAGAGAAAGATTTTAAATGCCACAAAGTCACTAAGACACTAAGCTCCACAACAGAGATTACTTTTGAGACACCCCCAACCAACGCACCCTGAATGAGTTACTTTGTTTATATATTGAAAAGCCGGGATGTTGACAGATATTATATCGGTCATTCCGCGGATTATGTGAAAAGATTAGCAGAGCACAATAGA
>Ga0182021_10002032_pt1 | contig 23597 bp, 20 predicted proteins | sample 612E3MmetaG_FD_120493 | JGI IMG/M metagenome (GOLD analysis project Ga0182021, IMG submission 120493) | Permafrost microbial communities from Stordalen Mire, Sweden - 612E3M metaG (Illumina Assembly) | ecosystem: Environmental > Terrestrial > Soil > Wetlands > Permafrost | place: Sweden... | reverse complement strand
CATAGTTTATACAAAAGGCAGGGCTAAACCTCGTGAAGACTTTAAAGCCACCTCAGCAGGAATTTGTCCAAATGATTCATTAGCAGTGTTAATAGATGAATTCACTGCTTCTGCTTCAGAAATTTTTGCGGGTGCAATACAGGACAATGACAGAGGGATTATTATAGGACGTCGGTCTTTTGGAAAAGGGTTGGTACAGGAGCAAACACCACTTTCCGATGGTTCAGCAATAAGGTTAACTGTTGCAAGATACTACACTCCTTCCGGCCGATGTATTCAAAAATCTTACAAAAATGGAACTGATGATTATTATAAGGATTTAAATTATCGTTATATTCATGGCGAGTTTGAAAATAAAGATAGTATTAGGTTCAATGACTCCCTTAAATTCAGGACCCCAAAAGGAAAAATAGTTTATGGCGGTGGTGGTATTATGCCAGATATTTTTGTCCCCTATGATACAACTGGGTTTTCAAAATTTTATTTCGATGTTCGGGATATGGGCCTCATGTATAGGTTTGCTTTCAATTACAGTGATATGAATCGTTCTAAACTCAATTTTTTTAAAACTCCTGAAAAACTTCTTGCCTTCTTATCAAAAGATAAAGTATTTGAAAAGTTTATTGAATATGCCAGGAAGCAGGGACTTAAACCTCAGAAGAGTGAAATTGCCATTTCAAAGAAACTCATTTATACCCAGATTGAAGCTTATGTAGCCAGAAATTTTCTGGATAATGATGGTTATTATCCTATTATAAAAGAGGTCGACAATACATTGGAAAAAGCTTTACAGGTAATGTCAGGAAAAAATATCACGGATTAGTCTTAATTTTCATTATAATATATTTTCAAAATAAAATTTTAATAAGAAAAATATTTTCCATTTTTAAGAAATTCTCAATTTTATACTATTTATTCAGTTAGTTATTACAATACCAAGGGCTAATAATGCATTGCTGACAGTGAGGCCTTTTTTCTCAATATTTACCCTGTTTACTTCATATTTAAGTTTATCACCATCCGAAATAAAATTAATTCCACTGCCCTGCAATGCCAGGCCTTCTTTATCGGTAATTAATAAAGTAGATTTACCACTAAGTTTAGACAGAATGAGGGTTATCTGGTTACTTTTCCCTTGCGGAATATATAAAATATGACAGGAGTTGATTTCGTCAACTGACGAAAATGTTTTTACAACAATATTCTGTAATCCTACCTTCTGCTTTCCGGCAATAGTTTCTAATTCTTTTATCAAAGGTGAATTACCCAATACGCCAATAACAAAGTCCCCTTGTCTTTCTCCTGCTGGCCATTCAATGTATTTGGTAAAATTATACATAAAAAGGGCCTTAAATTTTTCATTTTGGGCATTAGCATTCATTAAACAAAAAATTCCCAGGTTTAATATCAGAAAAAATACTTTTTTCATAATTCATAAATTAAATTTAATTCAAAAGTCATTTTAATTTTATCATTTGCAAATAAAAGTATTTTTAAAACCTCTCAAAACCATTAATTTACATAATTATTTATATGTTATTAATCAAAACTTTAAGATATGAAAAAAAATTAAACAATAAATTATAACAAAAAAGTTTTATCACTATAATACTTTTTTGAATATTCATACTACAAACATGGATTTAAATCAATAATTTTAACCTTTTTATCTTTTACTTCTTAATACAAAATGACAATCCGAATTTCATTTAAATATACATCACTTATATTATTGATACTTGCTTTCCTTAATATTCGTGGATTTTCTCAATATTCTCCCAGGATTGAGCAATATGAATTATCAAATGGATTTAAAGTATTTCTGTGTGAAGACCATACCCGGCAAAAAGTTTTTGGAACTGTAATTTGTAAAGCAGGGAGCAAAAACGATCCGACAGATGCAACGGGTATGGCGCATTACCAGGAACATATGCTTTTTAAAGGAACAACAGATTTGGGGACTACAGATTGGATTTCAGAGAAACCCCATATCGATAGTATATTCAATTTGTATGATTTGCTTGGGAAAACTGAAAAACCGGAAAAACGAAAAGAAATTCAGCACTTAATAAATGAAGAATCACTTGTTGCATCAAAATACGCCATTCCTAATGAGTTCCCAAACCTCGTAAAAAGAATGGGGGGTACGGATATGAATGCCTTTACACGTGCAGATATTACTTTATTTTACAATACTTTCCCGCCGAACCAGATTATTCGATGGCTCGATCTTTATTCACATCGGTTTATTAATCCCGTTTTCCGTTCTTTCCAGGCAGAGCTTGAAGTGGTTTATGAAGAAAAAAATATGCGTCTCGATAATTTTTTTAGCAATATTTATGAAAAATTTCTTTTCAATTTTTTTAAAGTTCATCCATATGGCCAGCATACAACGCTTGGAACTATTGAAGATCTTAAAAATCCTTCTTTAACTAAAATGCTGAAGTTTTTTAACGATTATTATGTGGCCAATAACATGGGCCTTGTTTTGGTGGGCGATTTTAATTCTGATAGCATTAAACAGGAAATTGCAAAAAAATTTGCGATATTAAAACCCGGAATAATTCCTGAAAAGAAAACCTATGATGAACAACCTTTTCACGGAAGAGAGTTTGTGGAAGGAAATTACAGCCCTATTAATTTAGGAATAATTGGATTCAGAACAGTCCCAAAAGGACATCCCGATGAAATTTGCCTGGACGTAATAGAAAATCTTTTATCGAACCAAAACCATACCGGCCTACTTGACAAATTGGTACTTGAAAATAAAATGCTTACGGCTCAAATTGTAAAGCTTCCTTTTAATGATTTAAATGGCACTGTTATAGCTATGGCTCCCAAAATGCGTAACCAGGATTTGGAAGAGACAGAAAAACTTGTTTTAGGGGAATTAGAGAAAATAAAAAAAGGTGAATTCAGCGACCGTTTATTAAATTCCATAAAACTATATAAATACCTGGAATTTGAATTATCTCTTGAAAACCTCGATGATAAGGCATTACTTATAGCAAATGCATTCGGGCAAAACAAGGATATCTCCGATGTATTTAATTATCCTGCAAAAATTAAATCCATATCCAGAGAAGATATAATAAAAACGGCAAATACCTATTTCGGGAATAATTATCTCGTGTTTTTTTCTCATATCGGTTCGACTGAAAAGGAAAAAATAGAGAAACCTGATTTTAAACCATTAATTTCTAATACCAATGCAAATTCTACTTATGCAAAATATTTCGAAACCATTCCTTCTGAATCTGTAATTCCAAAATATATCGATTTTTCGAAAGATGAAAGTATTGATTCCATCGATAAAAATACTTCTCTGCATTATGTAATAAATCCCGTAAATGATATTTTTGAAATGATTCTTCAATTTGGAATTGGAACGGCAAAATTAAAAACACTTCAATATGGGGCTGCATTGCTTAACTATTCCGGAGTTGATGGCTTGAATCTTTCTCAATTTAAAGATTCACTTAGCAGTATTGGATGCTCTTATAAAGTAAGCTGTGACCGAAGTTATTTTTATGTAGAACTTCAGGGGCCCGATCAATTTCTTGAACAGTCAATCGGACTAATTCAAAAATTACTAACTGAACCCAGGATAGAAAAAGAAAAATTAAATGTCATTTATGAATATGCCAATGCCAACAGGCGGATTGAAAAATCAGAGCCGGAAAATGTAGGTGATGCATTATTTGAATATTTAAAGTATAATAAAAATTCTGACTATCTGAATCGCCTTTCAATGCAAAAAATAAAAAAATTGAATGTAGATTCTCTTATTAATGAATGTAAGAAAGCTACAGGTTTTGAACTTCAAATCCAATATTCAGGTAGTGCTTCGGTTTTAGAGGTATCTTCTGTATTCAAAAAATATTTTATTGTACCTCACAAAAGAATTAAATCCGAATCACCCTGTATCAGGCAAATTAAAGAATATACTCAAAATTATATTCTTTTGACAGATATGAAAAATGCAAGGCAGAGTAAAATCTTCTTTTTTTGCAACGGAACCTTGTATAATAAATCCATTGATCCTTATGCCAATGCATTTAATTTATATTTCGGAGGTGATTTTTCTGGCCTGGTACTTCAACAGATCCGCGAATACAGGAGTCTTGCTTATACTGCTGGAGCAGAATACATGCTATCGCCTTTAAAAGACAGACAAACATGGTTTGAAGGATATGTTGGTACCCAATCTGACAAAACTTTTATGGCAATTGATGCTTTTATGAACCTGGTTCGTTCGATGCCCCAGAAACCTGAAAATATTTCTATGACAAAAGAATACCTTCTTCAGTCTGCAATTACTTCAACACCTAATTTCAGGCAAACCAGCAAATCTATTGAAGAATGGAAATTGAGAGGTTATATTCAGGATCCTTTAAGAGAAAAAATTCCGGTTTATGGAAATCTTACATTTGAAGATATTTTAAAATTTTATAATACAAATGTTTTGCAGAAACCATTTGTCATAGCCATTGCGGGAGATACAAAAAAAATCGATCAAAAACAGCTTAAAAAATTCGGTAAAATTATCAGGGTAAAAGAAAAAAAATTATTTACCGATTAATAATAATGATTTTTTTAAAATCCGGATAATTACTTCTTTAAAAAGAAAACATCCGTTAATCATAGCGCCTGCCTGTAGCATGCGGGTACACGCCACGATTAATAAATAACGGCCTCTGGCCAAGAATACCATACTTATTGCATAGCCAATAATATTCTTATTTTTTCTTTAATCCAAAGTTAGTCGCTAAAAATTAAGGAGGTTTAACTATTCTATTTTCACAGCTAATGATAATTATTTCTACCTTTAAAATTATAAGCGAAATTCTATGGTAAAACTTGCAATAGCTGCCCTGGGAGGCAACGCCATCCAGCGTGGCAGCGAACTGGGTACTATTGATGAACAGGAGGACCATGTTAAAGAAACAATGGAGAACCTTGTTTTTCTGCTAAAAATGGGATATAACCTTGTTATTACACATGGCAATGGCCCACAGGTCGGTAATATGCTGCTGCGCAACGATGCAGGTGAACAACTTTATAATATTCCCCAAATGCCATTAGATATTTGTGTGGCCGATTCGCAGGGTGGCATCGGGTATATGATTGAACGCATTTTGAGAAATGTTTTGAAAGAACATAATATTCAACGGGAAGTGGTGACATTGGTTACACAAATTGTCGTGGATAAAAATGATCCGGCTTTTCAAAATCCAACCAAACGCATTGGAAAAGTTTGCACACTGGACGAAGCCCGGTTACTGGAAAAAGAAAAGAAATGGATATTTAAGGAAGAACCCAAAGTAGCCCAAGGCTATCGCAGGGTGGTGCCATCGCCAAAGCCTCTTCGTATAATTAATGAGAAAGTAATATCATTGCTGGCCAGGCATGGCACTATTGTAATTGCTTCCGGTGGCGGAGGCATACCTGTATATATTGATGAGAAAAATAATATTCGTCCAACCGATGCCGTAATAGATAAAGATTTGGCTTCTGCTTTGTTAGGTTCCTGCATTGGGGCAGACGAATTGTATATGCTAACAGATGTACCATACATATTTTTAAACTACGGCCGACCCAATCAACAAATTGCGGAATTTCTCGATAAGGCAGATGCAGAAAAATACCTTTCGCAGGGAATGTTTGGCGAAGGCACTATGGCACCCAAGATAAAGGCAGCATTACAATTCATTATCAATGGTGGGAAGAAAAGCGTCATTACAGAGGCTTCTAAACTGGAAGATAAAAAATTCGGTTCCAAAATCACCTTGCATTACGGAGACGAATGAATCTTTTTTACTTACTTAATAATTATTCCTTATTTTCTTAACGTGTTATATAAATTAAGATCTTTTGACAGAATTGGAAGTAATTTCACTCCGTTGCATAAAATATATCTCAATTGATTTTATTTTTCGATCAATTATTTTCAAGTTTGCATATCAAATAGTTTATTCATGAAGAGAGTTGTAATAACAGGTTTAGGCGCACTTACACCTATAGGAAATACTGTGAAAGAATTTTGGGACAACCTGCTATTGGGCAAAAGTGGTGCTGCTCCTATAACCCGTTTTAATGCTGCTGCTTTTAAAACAAGATTTGCCTGTGAGGTTAAAAATTTCGATCCCACTCAATTTATGGAGAAAGCTGAGGCCAGAAAACTCGATTTATTTACTCAATTTGCTTTTGCATGTGTCGATGAATGTTTAAATGATTCCGGACTTAAAATTACAGATGACAACAGATCACATATTGGTGTGGTTTGGGGTTCGGGAATGGGAGGAATGATAACTTATGAAGATGGGATGTTCGATTTTTTTCAAAATAATAAAATTCCCAGGTTTAGTCCGTTGTTTATTCCAAAAACAATTCCGAATATAACATCTGGCCAGCTTGCCATCCGTTATGGTTTGCAGGGGCCGAGTTATGCTATTGCAGCAGCCTGTACTTCGTCGAATAATGCTATCATTGATGCTTATAATTTAATTCGCCTTGATCAGGCAGATATTGTTATTGCCGGAGGTTCTGAAGCACCTATTTGCAGTGGTCCCATCGGCGGGTTCAATGCAATGAGGGCCTTATCAGAATTAAATGAATCACCGGAAACAGCGTCTCGGCCTTTTGATAAATCGCGCACAGGGTTTGTATTAGGTGAGGGCGCTGGCGCGTTAATGATCGAATCATTAGACCATGCAAAAGCACGTGGGGCAAAAATTTATTGTGAATTGGCCGGAAGTGGTTTGGCATCCGATGGATACCATATTACCGCTCCACATCCTGAAGGTGCCGGGGCTATTATTGCTATGGAGCGGGCTATTGCTTCGGCAGGACTTAAACCGGAAGATATAGATTATATCAATGCACATGGAACGGGTACCCCTCTTGGCGATATCAGCGAATGTAAAGCCATTGTCAAAGTGTTTGAAAAGGTTCTCGACAAAGTTCAAATCAGTGCTTCAAAATCGATGATCGGTCATTTAATGGGTGCTGCCGGAGCTGTTGAAGCAATTGCAGCAATTATGGCTATTCAACACAACAAAATACCACCGACTATTAACCAGTTTGAAAGAGACCCGGAAATAAATCCTTTGCTTAATCTGACACCAAATGTGTATCGCGACTTTAATGTTAATGTTGCAATTAATAATACATTTGGATTTGGCGGTCATATTGTTACAACCCTTTTTGAAAGATATGCAGAGTATTAATATATTATTTGCTAATGTGACAATTTGAAAATGTGCGAATGGTTTGGTTCTTTTAGGAATCAAATCCTAAAGAACTACAAGCTCTTTATTAATTCTTCTTTCAGCTGGGCAATTAATGATTTTACTGAAACGATTTCATTACACCGGTAAGCATTGGCGCCAGCGAAAACAAATGAATCAAGCATCCTGCCTTTCGATGCATCGGATAATACGCGCGCTATACAATACGGCGCTTTTTCCGGATCACAGGAACGCAGGCAGTGATGAGGGCAAACAAAAGGAATCGTTTCACCTTTAAATATCCTTGATGTAAAATCATTTCTGATTACACGGCCTGGCAACCCAACAGGACTATTTATAATGGTAATATCTTCTTTTGTGGCAGTTAAATATGCTTTCTTAAAATTAATATCAATATCACATTCATCGGTACACACAAACCGTGTAGCCATTTGTACTCCCGAAGCGCCTAATTTCAGGAATTTTGCTATATCGCTCCCGTCAAAAATTCCTCCGGCAGCAATTATAGGAATTTTTTCTTCAAGAGTTTGAACAAATGAAACCAGTTCCGTTACCAGAGATTCCAAAGATGGCGCAGTTCCATTAATCATATCACTGTATGAATAACCAAGATGACCTCCGGCTAAAGGGCCTTCAACAATTACAGCATCAGGGACTTTGTTATAGTTTTGTTTCCATTTTTTATAAATAATGTTCAACGCCCGGACTGATGAAACAATAGGTATCAATTTTATATTTTTTCCCTTTATAAACCTGGGCAGATCAAGAGGAAGTCCTGAACCACATATTATCAAATCTACATTTTCTTCAACACAAACATTAACTAATTCCTCATAGTTCGACAATACCACCATTACATTAACACCAATTACACCTTTGGAAAGCGACCTGGCTTTTCGTATTTCAAACCGTAAGGCTTCATTGTTCACTTCTACGAACTTTGCCGGAACTGCATTTTCGAAATCGCCTAGCCCAACACTGGCAATAACCCCGGCACATCCTTCATTTGCGACCGCAGAGGCCAGGCTTGACCTTGAAACCCTTACACCCATTCCCCCCTGAATGATTGGCGGGTTTATTTCTAAATCTCCCATTATTAAAGAGGGTATCGAGTTTAAGGCCATAATATTCTAATGTTATTGGTTTCTAAAGATATTTTTCTTTTGTAAAAGAAACAAGATTATGTTAAAAAAAATGAACTTATAAAGTAGGCTTGATCAAAGCAAAATTTTACAGATTTGTTTGCTTTTTGCAAATATAACCTTTTATCGATAATCTTAAAATTTCTGATTATTTAACAAATTTGATTGAATAACCAGGTTTCTTTTTCAGTAATATTTATGGACAAATTACCAACTTAAGCGTATGCTCGTTCATGATAGGTACCGTAATTTTCAAATATTTTATTGATCACAGCCGCCGGTTTTGGACGAGAATTTTATATCTTGGGCTATTTTTATAATTTATTGTTCTTTCGAAAAAAGTTTAAATCGTTTCCTAATAGAACATGACAAAATAAAAAAGTCAATAACCTGACACAAAATTAATTTTCTGTTTTCTTCAAATTAAATTTTCAGATTGCTTCAATACTGAAAAATATTTAATGACGAATGACATTAGCATTGAAAATTCGTTACTTCTCAATATTATTTTATTGAATTCTGAATATAAAATTTTCAGGGTTTTTTATTAAATTCAAAGGTTTAAATCATTTGTTTTAGTCGGAGGAAGAGAAATTGCAATTGTCGAACGAAAATATATCGGCAAGGGCATGCCTCAGGGCAGGGTAATAGCAATAAGAAATGAAGTAGGTATCCAGGCCCGCACTTTTGGACCAGGTCTTCATTTGCTAATACCATTTATTTATTCTTTCAGGAAATATCCTTTTTTCACTATTTCTGAAAAAGAGATAGGAATAGTAGAATCAATTGACGGCGATCCTGTTCCGCCAGGGCACATTTTTGCCAAGGTAGTTGAAGGCCATAATGCCTTCCAGGATGGCGAAACTTTTTTAAAAAATGGTGGTCAAAAAGGTCCGCAAATACAGATTATTGCACCTGGTACTTATCGTGTTAACCCAATATTGTTTACAATGAGGAAAGTTCCTGTTGTAATTATCAATAAAGGGAAAATCGGCCTTATTACATCTATGGACGGTAATCCTATTCCTTCCGGTCGATTATTGGCAGCTAAAACTGATGGACATTCAAATTTTGAAAATGGCCAGAACTTTTTAAATAATGGCGGACAGAAAGGTCCGCAAATTGATATTCTATTACGGGTACTTACCGAATCAATCTCGACTTATTCCATATTGAAATTCAGGATGCAACTGTAATTCCCGCTATGAAAGTAGGGCTTGTTACAGCACTCGACGGAGAACCGCTACCGGAAAATGAATATATAGCCAAATCGGTGCAGGGACATAGCGATTACCAGGACGCTTCAAAATTCCTGGCTGCCGGAGGACAGCGTGGCCCGCAATTCGATGTTTTAAGGCCCGGGACATATTATATAAATCCTATGATTTTTAAAGTCGAACTAGATGATGTTGCAATCATTGAACGTGGACAAGTTGCCGTAGTAGTTTCAAATGTAGGTGAAGAACCAAAACAGGTAAGAAATGCAATTGAAGAAATTGCCAAAAAAGAAGGTGCAGCTGTCGGCAGTGATACATATAAAAATATAGAAAATCGTTTTGAAAAAGGGATTGAAAGGTATGTTGTACCGAAAGGATTCAGAGGTATACAGCAGGAAGTAGCGGGTCCGGGTTTTTATTATTTGAACAGAAGGGCTTACCTTGTGCATGTTGTAGATACAACTAATATCACAATTGACTGGGACGATTCAAAAGAAACCCGTTTCGATCCATTACGGGTCATTTCAAGGGATGGGTTTGCAATTAGTGTTTCAGTAAAGGTGGTAATATGCATAAGGCCCGATCAGGCCCCATACATGGTAGCTAAAATCGGATCTATGGAAAACCTTATTGTACACGTTATTCACCCAATGATCGATTCAAGTTTCCGTAATCAGGCTTCTTCTACTTCTGCAATGAATTTTATGCAGGACAGGCAGGAAGAACAAAGAAAAGCCGAAACGCGTGCCAAAGAGGAACTTGAAAAATATCATGTAGAATGCGTTTCAGTCCTAATTTGCCAGATTAATCTCCCACAGGATTTGATGGATATCCAAACAAAAAAAATAATTGCACAACAACAGCAAACTATGTTTGAAGATCAACAGAGAGCTGAACAAACAAGAATTGCTATGGAGAAAACCCGATCAGAGGCCGATCAGCAGAAAAATCTTGTTGAAGCAGAAATAGGAGTTAAAATTGCCGAACAGAATAAACAGAAAGCCATTAAATATGCCGAAGGTGAAGCCGAGAGTATAAGGCTTAAAGCAGAGGGTGAAGCAAAAGGTATAAAAGCAAAAGGAGAAGCAGAAGGAACAAAAATTCTTGCAATTGGTGAATCTACTGCAAAAGCCTATGAGCTGCAAAATAAAGCCGTAGGCCAGCAGGGCGTCACGGCAATTGAAATAGCCAAACAAATTGCAGCCGGAAATGTAAAAGTAACTCCTGATTTTCTTGTTCAGGGAGGCGATAATATAAGCAGTTTGCTGGCTGCATTTCTTACAAATGCAATTTCAAAGGATAAAAAAGATAGTAAACCTTAATACTTTATTTAAATGTTAAATAAGTTTGAAATAATTATTTCACTTAATAGCCTTGCAGACTTATGGAGTGTTTCTAATTTGGAAAATCAAATGTAATGTGCAAAGGCAATCGGATACAACAAAAAATTATCAGTATTCTATTCTGGATAACCGTTTCATTATCTTTTTTCCGGATAAACCAAAACAAGTTTGATCAAAAAGTTTTTGATTTATTGCTTACCTTTTCAACTATTTGATTTTAAATTTTGTTTTTGGATTTTTAAATATTTTTGAAATGAAAACTATAAAAGGTCTTAAATCAATCATTTTAAATACGATGATCGACAATAGACCAATCCTGGTAAGATTGGTTGTGGGCATTATTTTCCTATCTGAAGGTATCCAGAAATATTTATTTCCCGAATTATTAGGCACTGGCCGTTTCGAAAAAATCGGTTTTCCCAATCCTGCATTCTGGGCTTATTTTACCGGAATGTTCGAAATAATTTGCGGTATATTTATTTTACTTGGTTTGCTTACCAGGTTAGCCACTATTCCGTTGTTAATAATAATGATAACAGCCTTTGTCACCACCAAATGGCCCATTTTGATAGGAAAAGGTTTTTGGGTAATGGCTCATGAATACCGTACCGATTTTGCCATAACACTTCTTTTGGTTTATTTATTGATTTTTGGTGCCGGAAAATGGTCGGTGGATTCAAAATTATAAAAACGGTCTTGTTTTAAATTGTGGCTAAAGGATTAAAATAAAATTGTTAATCAAAATAGTATTAGATATTATTATGCTACTTTTATTTTCACGCAGATATCTGGGAAAATAAGCAATAAAATGTTTAAATATTTTATTGCTCATTTCTATATCAATGGTATTGTAAACTTAAATGCACTTCCTTCTCCCTCTTCACTTTCGACCCAAATCCTTCCCCCGTGCTTTTCAACAAATTCTTTACACAACAGTAGCCCAAGGCCTGTTCCTCTTTCATCAGCCGTCCCGTAGTTTGTGTATTTGGTATCGATTCTGAAAAGTTTTTGGATGTCAACCTTTGGTATTCCCACACCGGTATCTTTTACTGTCACAATAATATTGTTTTCGTTTTTTTCAGTTTGAACAGTGACTTTACCACCGGGATATGTAAATTTTATTGCATTATTGAGGAGATTGCGTAATATCGTGTTCAGCATATTCGTATCTGCTGTTATTTCCAAATCGTTTGTAACTTCTGAATACAATTGAATCTTTTTATTAATGGCTGTAGCTGTCATGTTTGTGATATTTTCATTGATTATATCAAGAATATTTATTTTTTTTGGAATAAAGGTCAATGTACCTGTTTGCGATCTCGACCATTCTAATAAATTTTCCAGTAAAGAATAACCGCTTTTAGCAGAATCATACATTATAGCACCGAATTTTTTAATTGTTTCATAATCGAAATGACTTGGGTCACCCGACAATATCTCGGAGCTTCCCAACATACTGGCAAAAGGATTTTTCAAATCGTGCGCAATAATTCCAAAAAACTTGTCCTTTGTAGCGTTGAGTTCTTTAAGTTCTGCAGCGTTTTTTTTCAATTTTTCTTCAGCTTCATGTTGGGCTATTCTCCATCGGATTGCTGTAATTCCATAAGCTAAGTCGGATGCAATTTCTGAAAGCAGACCTGCTTCATCTTCTGTAAACGGATCAGGTTCTCTTGAATATATTGTAAGTGCACCGAAGGTTTTTCCTTTTACTTTAAGTGGAAGTGCAATCGAAGAAGCATATCCCCTTTTTATTGCTTGTTCTCGCCATGGTACAAAATTAAGGTCTGTGAGCATATTTCTACACATACTCATTTTTCCTGTTCTTATAGCAGTTCCAGTGGGCCCATGGCCGCGCTCTGTGTCAGCCCACGTAATGTTCAATGTTTCGAGATACCCTTTTTCAAAACCAGCAAATGCCATTGGTTTCACTGTTTTGTCTACGTCCTCCCTTGCATAACCTATCCAAACCAAAGAATAATTGCAGTCTTCAATAATGATCTTGCATACTTCATCTAAGTAGGAAGTTTCATCTTTTGCACGAACCATTGCCTGACTGCTTTTGTCAAGGGCCCTAAGTGTCTGGTTCAATTTAAGAAGTTCAAATTCCTTTTTTTTGCGTTCGGAAATATCACGAATTATGATTTGAACCGAAGGTTCTCCTTGAAAATAGATACGGCTTCCCACCGATTCGACATAGGTAATTTTACTATTGAAATCTAAAATCCTGGTTTCCGCCAGAGGAATTTTAATGCCTCCCATGCCTTGCTGCATCCGTGTATTGATAATGGAACGATCTTCAGGATGGATCAGTTCAAGGACAGTCCTGGTCTGAAGTTGTTCAAGAGATGTCGCTCCATATATCTGAAGAGCCACCGAGTTTGCATAAACAAATTTTCCATTCTGATGCACAATTACCCCATCCGGCGATGATTCTACAAGGGACTGGTAGCGTTCATAGCTTTCGTGAAGCTTGGCTTCCATTTTTCTGCGTTCAGTAACATCTACAAACGTACCTAAAAGTGCAGGTTTTCCATCGAAAGTTATTGGTCTGACTGATGACATTCCCCAGAATGGAGTTCCATCTTTTCTTTTCAGCATAACCTCATAATCTGCTACAAATCCGGTTTCTTTTAATTCATTTAATATCTTGTCCCTGTCTTTTGTATCCCAATATATATCGGGTGTTTTTCGACCCAAAAGTTCACCTTCCCGGTAACCAAATTTCTTTTCATATGCAGCATTAATATATAAAAATTTTGGGTCAGGAATTCCGATAACACCAATCCCGACTGGTGCAGTTTCTGCTATAGCCTTAAAGCGCTCTTCGCTTTCCTTCAAATTCTTTTCAGCCAATTTGCGTTCGGTTATATAATTTCCATATAGATTTGCGTATCTTTCATTAGGAATTGGTGTAACAACAAATGATATAATTTTATTATTGCACGTTATTTCAACATTTTCTTGTTTACCTTTAATAAAGGCCATTTTAATTTCATTGAAAAAGTTTTCTGGAACGAAATCACCAATTAAACATTTCCATGATTGCAGCAGTTCTTTACTTGATTCATTGGCATAGAGAATTTTACCATCATGGCTTAGTCGAAGTATTGGATTCGGATTTTCAGAAGGAAATTTTGCAAGCAATTTGATTTCATCTTCCAAATGCTTGCGTTCGGTGATATCATAGAAACAAATGGCGACCTTTCTACTTTCCTTTCCCCCTACCCGAAAGGCACGGACCTCATACCACCTGTTCAAGGCTTTTGCTTCATTCACAAACCATGCAGGTTCCCCCGTTAGCGCTATTTTTCCATAAATTTCAAACCAATGCCCCTCATGCTCCGGGGCCAACTCACGCATAAATTTCCCCTGGGCTTCAATTAATCCGGTTTGTTCTTCAAATACCTTATTGACTTCCAGAAAGCGATAGTCGACGGGTTTGCCTGCCTTGTCAAAAACAACTTCAATAATGCAAAACCCTTCGATCAAGGAGTTGAACAAAGTCCTATAGCGCTCCTCGCTTTCCTGAAGTTTTTCTTCTATATTGTTTCGATCACTGATTTCAATATTCAAAGCTTTATTACTCGACATTAATTCCTTTGCAGGCTGATTTGTAATTTCCTCTGATCTTTTTTTGGTTTTTTTAAGGTCATGTTCAGTTTTTTTTAATTCTGTCAGGTCTTGGAAAATCAGGCAAGTTCCATTAAAATTTTTACTTAAAGGATCACTGGATATAAGTACCTGTATATTTTTCCCCTTGCGAGAATGAATTCGTACCTCAATGCAACTTGATTTTTTCAAACCACTTGTCATGAAAAATTCAAAAGAAGGGAAATCTTTGTTATAAATAAATTCATCAATTGAATGGCCTAAGATTTTTTCACCTTGCAGATTGAGGATTTCAGTTAATCGCCTGTTACAATAAATAATGCGATGATCAGGAGTAACCATTGCAGCACCCACTTGCATGGTTTCAACAACTCGTTGATAGAAATAACCGGCTCCCTGAAAAGTTTTGACCTGATTTCCTTTGGACTTAATATTATCGGCCACATCAATGTTATCCTGTTCCTTGGCGTTAAGCGTTTCTTCCAATTCAGAAATCTTTTGCCTTAATGCTTCGTTTTCTTTCCATAATTTCTGGTAAGCAGTTTCAGTATTATTTTTTTTAAATACTTCCATACATATCTTTAAAAAAAATCAGCATCAATGTAGGATTTCCAACCATAAATTCTGTGAATTTTAGATGTTTTGTTAAGATAAGACTTGTTCTTTAACTGGTGCTGCCTATAAGTGATTTTATCAGTTTCCAATAAATTATAAATTATCATTTCTTTTAGATTTGAAAATTCCGTTTACTATTTCGAATGTTTTTCAGCTAATTTTTTATGAATATTGGCTTTTTTAAACATTTGCAAAGAACATTTTTTTAATTTCTATCTGGTAATTAATAAAACAAGTCGGTAAAATAAATAGAAAATTTATTGTAATGAACTTCTTTATTTTTCTAATTTTTATGAAAAGTATTAATTTGTTTTATAGAATATTAATGTAAATTTAAAAAATTTAGAAAATAAAATTTCATATACAAATGAAAATATTTCTGGTTGAGGATGATCCGCAAATATCTTCTTTTGTGAAGTTGGGACTCGAGAGAAATAATTGTTCTGTAGATGTTGCATATGACAGTTCAATGGGAGAAAAACTCGCCCTTCAAAGAAAATATGATGTGATTATTTTGGATGTTATCATTCCTGGAATTAGTGGATTTGAATTATGCAAAAGAATTCGAAACAACAATATAAAGACCCCCATTTTAATGCTTACCTCATTGGATTCAACAGAAGATAAGGTATTGGGTTTTAATTGCGGAGCTGACGATTATCTTTTAAAACCTTTCGTTTTTCAGGAATTACTGGCCAGAATCCATGCTCTAAATCGAAGAAACAAAGAGATGATGGTCAACCCTATTTTTAAGACCTCGGATTTGGAAGTAGATACTATTTCCAAGAAAGTGAAGAGAGGGAATAAGGAAATAAATCTTACTGCATTAGAATATCGGCTTCTTGAACTTTTAATAAGCCATAAAGGCAAGGTGTTTGATAAAATTGAAATCACCGAAAAAATATGGGGAGTCTCATTCGATTCAGGGACAAATGTAATTAATGTACATATTCATTCACTCAGAAATAAAATTGATAAAGGGCGGCCCACTGAGCTCATTCATACGGTTAAAGGATTAGGATATGCTATTCTTGATATAGGGTAATATAATTATAATCTGAAATCCTTTACTTATAAAATAATTCAGATACTGTAAAACTAAATTTACAGCTCGGAAAAAGAAATAGAAAGATATCCTGATCTTTGTTAATCTATTTCATTAACATTTTGGCAATATACATTATTCATTTATCTGCAAAATTTTGCCGTTTGCATTTCTTAACGTAATCTTAATTTCATCTTAATCTGACCTTAATTCAAGGCTTTCATTGCTATCATATTTTTGTTTTAAGAATATAATTCTTTATAAAACTAACTGTAAAAAATATTAAAACTATGACAGCAATAGAATTCGGTTACCAACTTACAAATCTCGAAGGTAAGTTATCCCATTTCGCAATGGGTCTGACCTCCAACAAAGAAGATGCAAAGGATTTATTACAGGAAACAATGCTAAAAGCATATACTTATAGAAATCAATTTGCCGAATGTACGAACCTGCAAGCCTGGACATATACAATTATGAGAAATATTTTTATCAATAATTATCGAAGAAATATTCGTCACCGTACAAATTTAGATAATACAAATAATTTATTTTTTCTTAACCGGAATAAGGAAATATCCAATACAGCGCCGGACATAATTTATTCCGCGCAACAATTGGCCCAAATAATTGATAACCTGCAGAATGAATTCAAGTATCCTTTTAAAATGCTTTTGGAGGGGTACAAATACAAAGAAATTGCAGACAAGCTCGAATTGAATATTGGAACAGTAAAGAGCCGTATATACTTTGCAAGGCAAAGATTGATGAAAGCATTAAGTGAACTAAACTAAAATGACAAAAATGAACCCAAATACAATATGTTTTTTAGTTAAATGTTGAATAATTGATTATTGGGCTTTTCTAATGCCCGGAGGTAGTTAGTCAGACGTAAAGCCATATCCCAGGGATGTGGCTTTATGGTTATAAAACGAAATAAATCATTAGGTATAAGACATTAATTGTTGCAACCAGGTATGCCTTAACTCACAGTCCTCTTCTTAAAGTTTGTACTGATTGGAATTTCATAAATCTATTGAATGGTTGTTGATTTAATCAATTGCTCGAAAGTTTCAATACTTTTTTTAATTTTACCCGTCAATCTTAACGCAACTATTGCTCATAAGACAAAACAAAAATGTCTAGAATCTCTACATTCATTGTTATGGCTTTTCCACTCTGGGTAATTTTTGGAATAATTTTGACTTTTATTCAACCCTCTTTATTTACCTGGTTTTCCGGGAATTTTATTACTTATGGCCTGGGAATTATTATGCTGGGCATGGGATTGACCATTAGCTTTGATGATTTTAAAAATGTACTAAAAGTTCCCAAATGGGTTATTACAGGTTTGGTTCTTCATTTTACGGTAATGCCATTTTTAGGATGGTTCATGGGTTATTTGTTTCACCTTCCCACCTTTTTGCAGTTGGATTAATATTGGTTGCCTGCTGTCCGAGCGGCACGGCATCGAATGTGGTTACTTATTTAGCCCGGGCCATTGTACCTCTCTCTGTTACCACAACTTCTATTTCTACTTTTCTGGCCATTTTCTTTACGCCGGCTCTAAGTACCTTTATCATTGGTAGCAAAGTGGATGTCAACGGTTGGTCTTTATTTTTTGATACACTGAAAGTGATTTTATTACCAGTGACTTTAGGAATTATTTTAAATAAATATCTTCCAAAATTCACAACCAGGATATTACCTTATACACCTGTTGCAGCAACATTAACTATTGTTTTGATTGTTTCCAGTATTATAGGTTTAGGCAGAAATTTAATTGTTGATTGTGGATGGCGTTTGATATTTGCCGTTGCAGGATTACATGCCAGTGGATTTTTATTGGGTTATGTATTGGTTATGTTTACTGCAAAGGATAAACGTGTAAGACAAACTATTTCGATTGAAGTGAGTATGCAAAATTCAGGTCTCGGTGTTGTACTGGCAAAAAATAACTTCTCTAATCCGACAACAGCAATTCCTTCGGCAATTTCGAGTGCCACCCATAGCATTATCGGAAGCTTGCTGGCCGGAATATGGCGGATTCAAAACAGGAAGTTTTTTCAGACAATTAATTTTACAGGTTTTTACAAAGTTTAAGCATTAGCTCTTTAATCACCTTCAAATTGAAGCAATGTGAAAATATTTTTATTTTTAATAAGTTCTCTGCCTTTTAAATCAGGCAATTCTATCAAAAATGCACATTCTATTACTTTTCCTCCCAAGCGCTCAACGAGATTAATTGCCGCAGCCACAGTCCCGCCGGTAGCAATCAGGTCATCCACAATTACCACCCGTTCATTCTTGCTGATGGCGTCCTGGTGAATTTCTATCTCCGCCGTGCCGTATTCAAGGTTATATTTCTCACTTATGGTTTTATAAGGTAGTTTCCCTTTTTTGCGTACCGGCACAAATCCTGTATTTAGCATATAAGCCAATATAGCCCCGAAAACGAAACCACGCGCCTCGATACCTACCACTTTATCGATATTTAAATCTTTATACCGGTCATAAAAAAGGCCGCAGGCTTCTTTAAATGCATCGGCATCCTGCATCAGTGTAGTAATATCACGAAAAAGAATACCTTTTTTAGGAAAATCAGGTATCGAACGGATTTTTTCTTTTAAGCCACTCATTTTATTTAATTTTAGGTAAGGCATTTACAAGGATATTGGTGACATTTCCAACATTTTTCTGAAATACTTCAAGAATCTCATCCCAGGTAACAGGCTTTTCGTCTTCTTTCCAGCAATCGTAATCCGTGCTCATGGCAATGGCGGCATAGGGAATTTTTAATTCATTGGCAAGCATTGCTTCAGTTGCCACCGACATATTAATGATATCGGCACCGAGCAACCGGAACATTTTTGATTCGGCTTTGGTGGAAAAGCGTGGTCCCTCTATAGTAACCACTGTACCTTTGGGATGTGCTTTAAAACCAAGTTCAAGCGAAGTAGTGTATAATAACTCCCTGAGCCGGGCATCAAATGGTTCCGGCATGGCTGTATGGACAGCACTTTCCGAGAAACTATCGTAAAAAGTATTTTTTCTTATCCTTGTAAAATCGATAAACTGGTCGATAATAATAAAATGGCCACGGCCAATTTCTTCACGCAAGCTACCACATGCGGTTGTTGCAATAATATGGCTCACACCCTGCTCTTTTAAAGCAAATATGTTTGCCCTGTAATTTACTTCGCTGGGACTATATTGGTGCTTTAAACCATGACGTGAAACAAGGATTACGTCGAATCCGTTTATGGTACCGCAACGCAGAGGAGATGTCGGCTTGCCATAAGGCGTGTCCGTTATAACTTCGGTTGTGTTTGTTAAAATCTGAGGGTTATCAAGTCCTGAGCCTCCTATAATTCCAATTTTTATCATCGCTTACTGAATTTATTATTTTGAAAAGGGTTTTATTTTAAAGCATTAAAATAATTAAGCAAAACTTTTCCGGCATCATCAAGGTTATTGCCAAAAGTAATTATGCCTTCCAGATGCCCACCCATTACCAGTATTTTTTTTGTGGAAAGATCAGTTGCAGCATATAACCGGCGAATTTCATCAGCCATTCCCTGTGTTCCATATTCAATAACAGCATCCGAGGTTGGAACTTTATTAAAAAGATGTTGCCATAATCCTGCATGATGGACGTGCATTATTGCATGTATATTTTTGTCCGACTCATATAATGCAGCATGTGTCAATGATTCAGAAGAAGAAATGATGGGCCCGATTGCCGTGAGAGTATTATTCTCTGAGCTGAATTCAGTTACCCTGGTATAATGCGCATGGGTCAAGTTTTTTATTCTTCCTGTAGCTGAACCTGTAATGATGAACTGGTTTTGGTAATACCTTGTACTTATATTGCCATATCCGACATCATCATCATTAGCACCAATCATACCCATACTGAATAAAATGTTTCGCCAATGGTTCATTAATCCAAATAAGTCAAAAACAAGAGGTTCTTCCTTAATCCAGTTGCAGTTGAATTTTATAACACCTTTCTCATTCAATTCTTTTTCTTTCAGGAAATAATTTTACAATACTTTTTTCAGTTGCTTTACAAATTCCCCGTTCAGTAATGAATCCTGTTATCAGTCGGGCAGGGGTCACATCAAATCCATAATTTGCAGCATTGCTTTCGGAGGGTGTCAACAACACCGTTTTCAGCTCCTTGTCACAAAGCCCAGTAATATATTTCACTTCATCTGTATCACGTTCTTCGATGAGGATTTCCTTCATGCCATCAGAGATTTGCCAATCAAAGGTAGATGAGGGAAAAGCGACATAAAACGGTATTTTATTATCACGGGCAGCCAGGGCTTTTAAGTAAGTGCCAATTTTATTGGCAACATCCCCGGTTCGTGTTACCCTGTCAGCCCCTGTAATTACAAGGTCGACCAATCCATGCTGCATGAGGTGGCCTCCCGTATTATCAGTTATTACAGTATGCGGGATACCCTGGGTCAAAAGTTCCCAGGCAGTTAAGCTGGAACCCTGGTTGCGTGGCCTGGTTTCATCGACCCAGACATGTAACTTTATTCCCTGTTTGAATGCTTCGTAAATTGGAGCTGTTGCTGAGCCATAATCCACAAAAGCCAGCCAGCCGGCATTACAATGAGTCAGGATGTTAACTGTAGAACCATGTTTTTTTTTACTTAATTCCAGAAGAATCTGGACGCCATATTCACCTATTTTTTTACAATATCCGGCATCTTCGTCTGCAATTGTAATGGCTGTTTCCCTCGCAATACTTTTTTTTTCTGCTACAGATAATCCTTTTGAAATAGCTTTTAATTGTCTTTCGATTGCCCAAGCCAGGTTAACTGCGGTTGGCCTTGAGTCTTTTAATCCGGCAGCAGACTTATTCAGGATTTCAACAAACGAATTTCCTTTTGACGCTTCCAATGCAGCCAGGTACATACCATAACCGGCCGCAGCCCCAATTAATCCTGCACCCCTCAAATGCATATCTTTAATTGCCGTAACCATTTCACCAACCGAACTTAATTCTTCAATAATGAATCTATGGGGTAAGAACCGTTGATCAATAATACAGATAATATCCGATTGATTGTTTTTAAACCAGATGGTCCTGTATTTTTTCCCTTGAATTAACATTGTTTAATTACACCTCTATATGATTTGAAATAATTAAAAAAATATTGATATGGATAATTTTTAAAAATCACAATTTTATTGTATTGGAAAATCAAATTTAATAAATCAGTGGCAATTGTAAATTAAGTGATGTATAAAAACTTAAAATTGGGATTTTGAGTTAACCATTAAAAACCAAACCGGACATTAAGTTGTTATATCTAAAAAAGTATGAAATATTGGTTGTTAAAAACTGATCCTGAAACTTACTCCTGGGATAATTTAGTAAAAAAAGGCATGGATATGTGGGATGGGGTCAGGAATTTTCAAGCCCGAAATTATTTAAGAAAGATAAAAACAGGTGATATCATTTTTATTTATCACAGCGGCGAAGAACGCGGAATTGTAGGCCTTGCAGAAGCATTTAAAGAATTTTATGCCGATCCTACCTCTGCCAGTGGCGATTGGTCTGTGATTGACGTTAAACCAGTCAGAAAACTTAAGCGGTTTATTTCACTTCAGGAAATTAAAGAAGTACCTGAACTGAAAAACATGGTACTTCTAAAGAATACGCGTCTTTCTGTTCAACCTGTTTTAGAAGAAGAATTTAAAATTATAATGAAACTTGAAAAAGATTGATACAATCATATCATTATTTGTACTATTTAAGATAATTATTTTATTGTTTTAAATACGAAATTTAAATCAATTGTTCTGGTTGTAAATATCGATTTTTGGTTTGTAAATGAAATCATCAGGATTAGTTCAAATTATTAAAACACACTTGAAATTTTTCAAAGCTTTAAGCTTATATTCAGCAAATATTTAATTGACCTGGGATTTTTTCAGCTTCAATTGAATAAAACATATTTAGATAAATTTATTATACTGTGTTATTTTAATTAAATTTATCTGGAAATTTTAATTTTATTTTTAATAACTTTTATTTAACTAAACTAATAAACTATGGCGCTGATAATAATTGGCATAATTGCCTTGATTGTCGGATTGGTAATTTCAAGATCCAATTCAACTGCCGGTAATTACAAAAATATAATTGAAATTATCGGAATTGCAATAATCGTTGTAGGTTTACTTATTGCTTCAATAGTTCAGATTGAACCGGGAGAAGTAGGTGTCCAGAAACTTTTTGGCAAAGTAAATGATAATGTGCTGGAAAGCGGTTTAAATCTGGTTAATCCTTTAGTTGAAGTTGTGAAATTTGATATCAGGACACAAAATTATACCATGTCCGGAGTCCATAATGAAGGTGATATTATTGGCGATGATGCAATCAGGGTATTATCTGCCGATGGCCTCGAAGTAATTATTGACCTGACGGTTTTGTACAAATTACTTCCACATGAAGCTCCGAGAATTTTAAAGCAAATCGGTATTGATTATAAAAATGTTATTGTCCGCCCTATTTGCAGGACTAAGATAAGGGATAATGCCGTTTATTACGATGCGGTAGCTTTGTATTCGACCAAGCGCGATGAATTCCAATCGAGGATATATCAGACTATTGAAAAAGATTTTAAAGACAGGGGCTTGATACTTGAACAACTTTTGGTAAGAAATATTACCTTGCCTGCATCAGTAAAAGCATCCATTGAATCTAAAATTAATGCAGAACAGGATGCACAAAAAATGACTTTTGTTCTCCAGAAAGAAAGGCAGGAGGCAGAAAGAAAAAGGGTAGAAGCCCAGGGTATTGCCGATTATCAGAAGATAATAAGTTCTGCACTTAGCGATAAACAATTACAATACGAAATGATTAAGGCTATATCCAATTCACCTAATGCAAAACTTATTATAATGGGAGGTGGAAAGAACACCCCAATTATTCTCGATGGAAAATAGTTATATGAACAAGTTTAAATTGAAATTATAATTTTTTTTGTTTAAAGGAATTTTAAAGGGTATGACGGTTTTGGGAAAAATTTTAAGTTTGGTTATTCTGTTATGGTGCGTTTTTTCTTTTTCGGTCTATGGATTGAATGATTCGATTGTTCCCGTAACTCCAGATGCTTCACCGGAAGCAAAAGCCCTTTTGAAATTATTATATGGTATTTCGGGAAAATATACCCTCACGGGCCAGCATAACTATCCGAATATTAAAGGCAGAAATTCAAAATTTGCTTCTAAATACATAGGAAAAACCCCGGTAATTTACGGTACCGACTGGGGATTTGCCAAAGACAGTGATACAGATTCCCATCTTGCACGTTCAAATATTGTTGAGGAAGCTAAAAAACAACATCTTT
>Ga0182021_10002031_pt1 | contig 23597 bp, 16 predicted proteins | sample 612E3MmetaG_FD_120493 | JGI IMG/M metagenome (GOLD analysis project Ga0182021, IMG submission 120493) | Permafrost microbial communities from Stordalen Mire, Sweden - 612E3M metaG (Illumina Assembly) | ecosystem: Environmental > Terrestrial > Soil > Wetlands > Permafrost | place: Sweden... | reverse complement strand
GCTTGAATCTTTGCGATTAAGGATATTTCGTCTGACAAATTAAGTTGATCCATTTAAAAATACTCCTTTATTTTTCCTATATCTCTATATATGGTGTTAACCTGAGTTAAGTAAATACCCCTTATATTTAATTTCAAATGGAATTTTTACTCGGGGGGAGACATCTTTCGAAATTTGCGCACTGAGAGCTCTAAAAAAGCATAGAAATGTGTCATGCTTCTGAATTTGGTGCTAAAATTGGGAAGATGAGTACTGGGTGGTCAATGGATTAATAGGGCTTTTCCCATTAAGGGACGAATCAACCTCCTGATTTACCTGCCATATTTTTCAGCTTCCCGGTAATTTCTCGTGCGCCTTTTAAATCGCAGAGAGGAGATAACTGCCTGAGCACATAATCCATATCCATATTTTCCCCCCTGTCGTAGAATAATGCTTTCCCCGTCCATCCAGTCTTTGGTGCGGTCAGCAAAAGCTTTTAGAACAACGAGATCCTCAGCCGAACACGTAATGAGCGAACAATCAGGATAAAAATCAAAGGGGGAAGAAAGACTAATCATTTCCTCTTCAAACGGCAAGCCCGAAAAAGAAATATCAGCAGCCACCCCATTGGAGGTAGAAACAAGCAATACCCGATTTGTCAAGGCAAATGTGAGCGCGTCAGAAATTCGGGCGTGAAAATTATCTAAAAGGACTTGGGCGTATTTTGCCTCCTTCCCAAATCCGCACAAAAGGCAAAGATCAATATCCTGCGTCATCCTTAACTCACCCCAGCGAATTATACTGCTAATCCCCCAATAAAACAAAACGGCCAATTACGTGTCTTGAGTAGTTGCTGAATTTCCAGGCCGGCTCTAAATAACTGCGTTCATGGCTGTCTGAGTATCTGGTTTGGTCATTCTCAGCCCGTGAGCTGCTTTTTGTGAAACTGGATAAATAATCTCTGCTGGTCTACCAGCCCGCAGCCCACACGAATCCTGCAGTGTTCAAAAACATGCTGGAGCATTTCGTTGGTTAGGTTTTTGTTCCTCTCATAGTAGTCCGCTGCTCTCAGCTCCTTTCGCCTAATTTCCTCAAGCAAGAAAGCTGCTTTCCCCACGTTGCCACCCATTCGGCAATTTTTTTTCGGCGACCGCCATGATTTTCTGCCCCCTAAAGGTAAGAACCGGGCAATTCCATGCCCACTACAAATTTAACCTCTTAACAAGTAAGTTCTTTTGCTTCTACTTTTGCTTCTACTTTAGCTTATAATCACTGTATTTTCAAGCTTAATTTCTAATGGGTTTTTTTGCCAGTGGAGGGAAACCCCTGCGATGTCATCCTGGGTAAAACGAAGATTCTTAGCGGACTTGCTTATCGTATCACTCTCCCCCCCACTGGGGGATAGAATTAAGGTGAGGTGCCACCGTGAATGCACCTATGGAAACGTTTTGATTAATAGGAGGGAGAAAATTTTTTAAGATGATAAACACGGGAGATCGGGAAGAAAAAAAATTCACAGGCGGCACTTGGTAAAAATGCCGCCTGTGAAAAAAATGTTAACTTAAAAATAGCTCCTTCTTATTTATTATTTAGCAGGAAGTGGTCCAAGAAGGACGGTCACACCACCACGGAATATGGGGGTGTTGCTGAAGCCGTAGGAAACACCGGCATTCAGGTTCCATCTGCCGCCGCAATCCCAGCGGGAAATGGTGGCACCGAACGCTCCCTGACCGTCATAACTGGCTCCGTCCAAAGCGACCGCAAAAACTCCCGGCACATAGGGCATGACATTCATTTGAGCAGCAGCCGCAGCGATACCGCCTGTTAACCCGTGACTGACTCTGCGCAACTGGTTCATGTTAGCCGCGTCAGTACCGAATACACCATTCGCCACATTGCTAATGGTGCGTTCATTTCCGGGAGAGCCGACACTGACCGTATTGGGGCGGCCACCGTCGCTGGAATTTGCACCGAGGGCAACAGAGTTGTACCCGTATGAATTAGCATTGGTACCGATGGCAACAGAGTCGTGCCCGGTTGCAGAAGAACCGGACCCGATTGCAACCGCTGGGTCACCCCATGCGAAGGCATTGTGGCCGATCGCGATGTCATCGTTTGATACTGCCAAGGCACTGTTGCCGATGGCAATCGTGTTATTTGCCGTGAGGGGGGTTTGAGTTGTTGGATCCACGGAAACGGTGCCATCAGAATTTATTGTGAATTGCCCATTGCCGCTGTTATTACCCATGGCGATATTGTTGTTGCCCGCGACGTTATTGCCGCTATAAGAACCCAAGGCCATGTTGCCGTTGCCCGACACAACATTACCGCTTCCGTTACCGGAGGCGATGTTGCCTACGCCAGCGACGGGCCTGGGGTCATTATTATATGAGGATACCACGGGGGTTACGCCATCTGCCGCAAACAGGTAACCGCCGTTTACGCTGTTGCCGCTTCCGTTACCGGAGGCAACGTTTAAGCTGCCCGCGACATCATTGCCGCTTCCGTTACCGGAGGCGATGTTGCCGTCACCGGGGGCGCGCCAGGCGACACCGGATCCGTCTAAGACGTAGCCGCCGCTAACGTGATTGCCGCTCTCGTTACCTAAGGCGACGTTGTTGCTACCGTGAACGTGATTGCCGACGTGGTCACCTGCGGCGATATCGTTGCTTTCGGGAACAAACACGGCGGTACCTGTGTTGTCTATCGTATAAGCGCCGTCAACATGATCGCCGGAATGCTTTCCTACGGCGATGTTGTCGTTACCGGTGACATGATTGCCGTCCCCAACCCCTGCGGCGAGGTTGCCATCGCCGGTGACGCCCCACATGCCGGTGTATGGACCATAAGCGTAATTTGCTGCCTGACAGATCTGGGGAACAAACCCCAAGGCGCAGACACTGCCAATAACCAGAGCTACAAAAATTACCTTCGAGAATTTTCCAAGCTTTTTGTACATCATTGTTTTTCCTCCTTTACTTATATTATTAACTAAAACAATAAATACTTTTAATATTTCGTTCTATTTTCGGTATACCTTGTGCCCCTCTCACCTCCTTTTTAAAAAAATGTGATTTACGTATCAGGTTATTTATTTTTATTAGAAAAACAGCCCCTCTTCTTTTTGAAACAAGTGACTGATAACAAAAACCATAAACAGGACACTCAGCAGTAGCCTGTAATCCTGTAGTTTTTATTTGTTAACCTAAAACAAATTTTTCCGATTGTCAAGCTTTTTTTTCGATGAAAATCAGGCGCAACTAGCTTTAATTATTATAATATTATTGCTATTTCTAAATAAAAACTTTAGTTTTTTCAAAAATTTTCAGAAACAGGAAAAATAAACCAGGTCTTAGTGTTTTATTATCATTTGACCGTTCAAGCGGCCGGCCTTGAGGCGCCAAATCATTTATAACAGCCATCAATGGTTAATCGCATTCAAAAGCTTATCGGCTTGCTGAGGACTTATTTTTTTTAGAATTTTATATTCTTCCCGCGCTGAGTCTTTATTGCCGAGTGATACATACACTAAGCCAAGATTAAGGTGCGCAGAAGCATAGTACGGCTTTAAGCTGATCGCCTGCCTAAATTCTTCAATCGCTTCTTGGTTGCGGTCAAGGTTGCCATACGCTGACCCCAGATTATTGTAGACTTCAGCATAATCTGCTTTTAAGCTGATCGCCTGCTTGAATTCTTCGATCGCTTCTTGGTTGCGGCCAAGGTTGCCATACGCTAATCCCAGATTAAAATGGGCCAAAGCATTATCCGGCTTCAAGCTGATCGCCTGCTTGAATTCTTCGATCGCTTCTTGGTTGCGGCCAAGGTTGCCATACGCTAATCCCAGATTAAAGTGGGCAAAAGCATTATCCGGCTTCAAGCTGATCGCTTGCTTGAATTCTTCGATCGCTTCTTGGTTGCGGCCAAGGTTGCCATACGCTAATCCCAGATTATTGTGGGCGTCAGCATAATCCTGTTTTAACTTGATCGCCTGCTTGTATACCTTGATTTCTTCGTTGAAGCGGCCAAGGGTGCCGTAACAGAGGCCGATGTAAAAATATGCTTCGGATTTTTTAGGGTCCTGCTTTACCGCTTTTTCAAAATAAGCCCGGGCTTCATCAAAGCGGGCTGTCTTAAAAAATTTCATTCCGCTGACAAAAGGATCTTCTCCGGGAGAAACCGCTACCGGAGGGTTCCCCTGTCCCCCGGCAGAAACAGCCGCCGGTTTCCGGGAAATAAGCTTCGCTATCTCTTCATTGGGAACGGCAGCGTTAAGGTTTTTGCCCTGGGCTGTTTGCAGGGTGGCAATGCCGATGACCTCGCCTCGCATATTGACCACCGGGCTTCCGCTTAACCCGGAAGTCAGGGGCGCGGTAATTCGAATTATCCTGCCCGCTCCCGGAATGTCCTCAACTGCTGAGACAATGCCTTCGGATACTATCTGTTTAAAAACCACGGCAATTTTTTCTCCTTCCTTGGGAACAGAGGAACTTAGTGAAAGCGGGACGACCTTCTGCTGCGGCAAGTTCACGGACAACAGAATTAAGTCATTTTTCTTATCCACAGCCAGGACAACCTTAACCGGGTATACCGTGTCTTCACTGGTTTTTATCTCAGCGCGGCGCGCATTCCTGAGAATATGCAGGTTCGTGATCACGTCCCCTTGCGCGTTAATGAAAAAACCGCTTCCCTGAGAGAGGGCTTTGCCGCGCTCATCGTAGGACATGACTGAGACCACCGAGGGGGTAATCTTTTTTGCTATGGCGACAACATTTTCCCCGGCAGTAACAAAAGAATAATGAAAAACGAAAAGAACAAACAGGGATAGATTCAGGAAATTTCTTATTTTATTGCGCATCTTCAACTCACACGTTTATATAAAGATATGAAGAAATAAAATAATAATATACTAAAATGTAGATAAATATGCAAATCTCAGCAAAAGGTAATCGGTTAATTGGTCCGTGTTGATAAAATTGAGAAAATATGCTATATAAAAATTTCAAAGTTTGCTTTAATCACATAAAAAAGCAAAGCAAGCCGTGGGGGAGAGAAAAACCATTATTGCGCAAGATAAACTAAGGCCGTATTGCCTTCCAAAGAGCAAAGAGGCAAAATTTAAGGTACTTACCGTGTTGCCGGCGAGGAAAAAATGAGAAGCAGAGGATTAGCGCTAAGTATTATTATTTCGGTTGTATTCCTGTTCGTATCTGAAGGCAAAGGGGCCGACCCCCCCCCCATATCTGCTGAAATCAAATCGGCTACGACGTATATTTTTATCAAAAATCAAGAAACGTTCATCCCGAATGGAACCGGTTTTTTTGTTGGCCTGAAAGTCCCGTCGAAACCAAACAGTTCTGCTGTCTGTCTTGTTACCGCGAAACACGTTTTATGCCAGCCGGGGACAACTCAACTGCTCGACACCATCTATATTCGTTTAAATAAAAAAGGCGGCGGGGTAGAACTTGCTGCGATCCCTGTCAGAGTCCAGGGCAATAACAGAACGGTCTTTATGCATTCTGACCCCTCGGTTGACATTGCGGTAATGCCAATACTGCCCGATCAAAAAAAATATGACTTCAGGTTCATCCCTGAAGGATTCATTCTAACCAAAGAGGCCTCCGGTAACCTTGCAACGTATGAAGGGGCTGAAATTTTCTACCCGAGTCTCTTTTTCCCCTATCCTGGATCAGGGGTAAATTATCCTTTTTTCCGGTTTGGCCGTTTTGCTCTGATTACTGATGAAAAAATAGACTGGCAGGGTAAACCAACTGCTCTCTATGTTATCGACACTGACTCCTGTGGGGCAAACAGCGGTGCTCCGGTGTTTGCTTTCATCGAAAGCAACCATGCTCCGGCAGGCCAGCCGGCTCTCAAACTTGCGGGTGTTATCCAAGGGAGTTTCTGCGATGCGTCACAGGAAATAAAGATTACAGAAAAAAACAAAAGACCTCTCCCGTTTTCGAATGCGGGGATTGCTGGTGTTATACCGGCCTACAAGTTTTACGAAGTCCTCTTGGGTGAAGAGCTTAAACGGCAAAGAGGGTTTTAAAAAATTTATTTATCTTCCACAGCTCAGATCCCTCCCCAAAAAAGTAGTATCGGTGGAAACGTGGTTGGTCAATAAGGCAAAAATATTTTCTTATTGACGCGCAATCGCCACCACAATAACCAGAAACCCGAGGATAAACCGGTACCAGACAAAAGGCAGAAAATCCTTTGTCTGAACATATCGAAGTAAAAAGCCTATACTGGCGATACCGGTAAGACACGCGACCAGCACGCCCACCATAAAGTTCATGCTCAGTACAGACGGGTCTGCCATAACGTGCGGCAGTTTAACCAGGGCTGCGCCAAAGATAATGGGCGTTGACAACAAGAACGAAAATCTAACTGCTCCTTCTCTCGTAAGCCCCAGAAACAATCCGGTGGTCATCGTAATACCCGAACGGGAAACGCCCGGGATAATCGCCAGTGCTTGGGATATCCCGATGAGTATACTGGTACCAAAACTGATGTGGTCTATCCCGGTCGTCTTCGCGCTTTTTCGGTCGGCCCAGTAGAGAAGGCCACCCATCACGATCAGCATAATGGCGATTAACACCGGCGCTCGAAATATGGTTTCGGCTTTTTTCTCTAACAGAAATCCCGCGATCCCGCCGGGAACACTGGCCGCCACCAAATACCAAAACAGTCGGCCCTGGACGCTGCGGACATCAGTGAGTCCCTTGGTAATAAGTTGCCACCAGTCTTTCCAGAAATAAAGCACCACCGCAAACAAAGTTCCCAGGTGCAAGGCAACATCGAAGGTAAGCCCCGGATCGGTCCACCCGAAAAACCAGGGGACCAACACCAAATGCGCTGAACTTGATATGGGCAAAAACTCGCCCAACCCTTGAACCAATCCGAGTATTATTGCCTGCAGGATAGTCACGACCGTTCTCCTCCGATATGATGAAAAATTATCTCTGATGCTTCACGCGCCGCTTTAAGCTTTCCGGTGAGGCTTTTTTCAGTAAAGATTTTTATACGCCAGAAGGAGCATATTGTCAACCTGGTTCGCGATCAGGGGTTAAGAGTAAGGTATCCCTGAGGGGTCATGGTATCAGTGTTGGGCCTTGCCGGTCATCGGGACAATACTCCCCGTAATGATTCCCTCTTTTCTCCGTTTTTTTCTTTAGTGACTAACGTAAGGTCCTGGGTGAATGCAGTAGCTTTCAAGGGCATGATGAGCCTTCCACCAACTTTTAATTGTTTTAACAAGGCAGGAGGAATATGGTCGGCCGCGCAGGTGATGATGAGGGCATCAAACAGGGGGTATTTTTCCCATCCCGCATACCCATCGCCGCGCGTACCCCAGTTCCTTTAACCGCTGGGCTGCCTTTTGGGCCAGAAGCGGCAGAATCTCAATCGTAAGAGACCTTATCCGTAAGTTCAGCCAGGACTGCCGCCTGGTAGCCCGTGCCCGTGCCAATTTCAAGCACCTTCTCCCCGGGCTTGATCGCGGAGAGCCTGGGTCATGCGCGCAGCAAGATACGGCTGGGAAATGGTCTGCCCTTCACCAATGGAAAACGCCTGGTCTTTATACGCCTGATCCCAGAGCTCCTTATCCACAAAAAGATGCCGCTTGACCTTGCCCATGGCATCCAGAACTTTTTTGTCGGTGATGTCCCGGCCGGCGAGGTCTTTCCTTGAACATGCGTTGGCGTTCGCGGGAAAAGGGGTCTTCCTGGGAAAAAACGAGGTGGGCAAAAATAAATCCGGAAAGAATCAAAAGACTCAGAACCCGAAAGTTCACCACTTACTGATTCCTACCGGTTAAGGAGTTATCTTTTGGATTGGCTTCCGAAGTTTGTGGATAGCTTCCTTTTCGATTTGGCGAATCCTTTCCCGCGTGAGGCCAAAACTTACCCCCACTTCCTCCAGGGTGTATTCGGTCTCCTGATCAATTCCAAACCGCATCCGGAGCACCTTTTGTTCGCGGGGGCTTAAGGAAGATAAAACCTCGCGGATCTCCTTGATCTCATCTTTTTTATTCAATGTATAAATCGGATCAGGAGTACCACCATTTTCCATAAGGTCTCCTAAAGAGCTGTCCTCATCTTCGCCAATGGGCGTATCCAGAGAAACAGGTGGCAGAGAAATCCTTGAAAGAAGCTGGAAATTATTTACTTTTTCAAGGGGAAGTTTCATTTCTTTAGCGATCTCTTCACCCTTTGGCTCCCGTGCCAAGGTTTGGGTAAGAGAATTGCGCACCTTGAGATACCGGCCAAGAGCTTCGGTCAAATGTACGGGTACTCGCACGAGGTTCCTTTGGTCGGCAATGGCGCGATTGATAGACTGCTTGATCCACCACGAAGCATACGTGCTGAATTTATTACCCCTCTCGTACTCAAACCGTTCTACCGCTTTGATAAGCCCGATGTTGCCCTCTTGAATTAAGTCCAAAAGCTGTAACCCTCGGTTTGTATACCGTTGAGCTAACTTTATCACCAATCTGAGGTTTGCCTCGATTAGCTTGTTTTTATCCCTTTGGCTACGTTTTATTAACCGATTTATGCCGGTCAAGTAACTTACCAGTTTTGAGCGAGACACCCCCATTTCCTTTTCCATGTGAGCGATTCCCTTGCTGCGCTTCTTTTTACCTCGGCAGCTTTTTTCTTCCTGAAGCATCTTCTCCTGAGCATTAACCACGTTATCGATGAATTTATTAATGGCAGAATCGCTCCAGCTCAAGCCAGCAAGATAACGGGCGACCTTTTTTCTTTTAAGGTCTTCTGAAAACCGGGTTTTTCTCTCTTGTAACGCACGAGCGTTACGAATCGTTACCAGAAAGTGTTTTTTTATCTTTTCCAGATCAGAATCATTTTCTTCCCGTGGCAGCTGGAGGAGACCACCAAGGGCGGTCGCTCCTGAGGAAACCTCTTTCCTTAATTGAAAGATTTCGTTCTGAATCAAGGGGATGGTAAAAAGAATGCGCGCAAGCGCTGATTTTCTCAAAGAGAGCATCCGGTACAGATGTCTTTCTCTTTTGCGGTCAATCAGGCTGTGCTTGCCCATGTCTTTAAAGTAAAGGCTGGCGATATTGAGTACCTTTCCCTCAGTCCCCTCTTTTTCATCATCCTCATTATTTGGAGAGGGCTTAGAAGAAAGTTGTTCGGCTCCTTCCTCAGGAAGAAAAGAACCCTTTTGTTGAAGAGAATTCTGGGCATCGAAATCCCCAAAACCCTCTAAATCAAAGGAGGAAAATTGATGAGTAATTGAATCCTGCTCTCCCGATCTTTCATCAAACCCTTGTTCAACACCTTCAATTTCTTCGATTTTATTTGTTTTTAGCATTTCCTTTTTACCTCATAAAGCAATGCCCTGCCATATTTTGATGCTAACAATAAGCACGATTTTATTTGAGTCAACTTTAAAAAATAAACGCTCACTTCTTCCCTTTGTTACAGAAAAAAAGTAGACCCGAGTTGTGAAAAAATCCATGACTTAAGTCAAAGAAGAGAGATTCACAAACCTAACGAAAAAAACAAAAATCGTCATGAGCCAACAAAACCTTTGTCTGCCCAATACAAAATGTTTAATAGACAGGAACAACCATGACCAGCCCTTTTGTTAAAAAACAAAGGTAGAAATTAGGTGAGTGTGGAATTTTCCCCGGGTATCCCAGTTTTTTTATGGAAATGAATCTTTACCTTCCCTTGAGCAATTTCGCGCAAAGCGATTACAGTCATTTTTTCACCAGGAGCATTTATTAATGGAGTTGCTCCCTTTTTTAACTGGATAGTTCTCTTTATGGCGCCATGAATCAGAACATAACGATTTGCTTCCTGCTTCAAACAATCCTCAATTGTCACTCGTGCCATCCTGCGTAATCCTCCTTCCAATCAATGCTTTTTTATTTTTCCTAAAATTTCACTCCAGGAATAATTTGGTAAATGGATATGTTTCTTAAAAAGTAGTATCTCAAACGGTAAAAAGCCGCAATAAGTGATTTTATGTATTTTAAGCCACAAAATCCTTTATTTTAAAAAACGTTGACATTATCTTAAAATTTACAAAAAAATCAAGAAGTATTTATTAAAGAACTACTTGTTTTTCCTTTAAAATCTAAACACCTTGAATTGACCAAAATGTTTTGAGAAAGTTCATTTTTAAAAAGAAGGGTTAATTGAAGCGCCCTGCTTATCGGAATTCAATCTTAGAAAAAACTTCCATTGACAAATCTTATGGAATAATTTAGTTTTCTTAAAAAATGATAATATCATTTTAGAGGCACCCGAAAGGGTTTAAAAGGGAATCCCGTTTAATCGGGAACGGTCCCGCCGCTGTATTCCCGCACCTTACGGAAAAAGTAAGGTAAGTGCCTTAAACTTACTCAAGAATACCTTGCGGACACAACCACTGTCCCGATTAACCGGGATGGGAAGGTTAGTTTAAGGCGCGGGAGAGTCAGAAGACCTGCCTCTAAGAAATATAACTTTTACCACTTACGCGGATTAAGGGTGAAGTAAACCGGGTGCAATCCTTGAATCCTTTTGGATTCGAGGATTTTTTTATTTTCTAAGTTCCAAATCAAAAACCTCCCTTTTCCGCATTAAAGATTTTTCCTCCTCCCTTGAGAGAAGAGAGTCATCTTAACTTTCCTTTTACCTCCAAGGGAGAGGGAGGCGGTCGCAAATTTCATTAACAATCATTATGGGAGGGAGTAATGAAGGCAAGCGCCAATGTTATTAAAATATTGCTCGCGGTCTTCTTAAGCTCTTTTGTTTTCTCATCGGTTGGTTTCGCAGCTGAAGAAGAAAACCAAACTGAAACGCAAGAGCAAAAAGTCACCCTTAAACCGATTGTGGTGACGGCAACCAGAACCGAGGCAAGTATTGAAGAAGTAGCAAGCTCAGTTACTGTTATCACTGCTCAGGATGTTAATAATTCACAAAATATAACCGTACAGGAAGCATTACGGGAGGTTCCGGGCCTGGTTGTAACCAACGAAGGGGGCCTGGGGAGGGATACATCGGTCTTTATCCGGGGCGCACGGTCGGAAGATACACTGGTCATGATTGATGGGATGGAAATAAATGACCCAATTAGTCCTGCCCGGGCTTATAATTTTTCTGACCTCCTAACTGATAATATTGACCGCATCGAAGTTGTCCGTGGCCCCCAGTCAACACTCTACGGTTCTGATGCCATTGGGGGAGTAGTCAATATCATCACCAAAAAAGGAACCGGGGAACCAAAATTTTCTCTTTTAAGCGAAGGGGGTTCGGACAAAACTTTCCGGGAGGTTTTAAGCGGCGAAGGTAAGGTCGGAAAGTTTGACTATTCTTTTTCCGGCACCCGGTTTGATAGCGCTGGGGTTTCTTCTGCTGATGCTGCCTATCATGATAATGCCTTCTCAGGCCGCATGGGCTACCAGCTATTCGAAAAAGGATATCTTGATTTTGTTTTCCGCTCTGTGGATGCCAAAGTCCACTTAGATGATTGGGATTATGTTAATAACCGTACCCTTAAAAATCCCAATTATATCGAAGAAACCAATTCACAGTTTTATCTCACGCGCTTTACGCAACAGGTCACTGATTCCTGGGATTCGATTCTAAAGTTTGGGTACTATGAAATCAACCGGAATGATCGGGATAAAGACGATCCCAACAACGCACTATATCCGACGTTATATATTCCGAAGGACTCAAAGGACTGGTATAAAGGATCAAACATCAAAGGAGAGTGGCAGAATAACTGGTATCTTCGCGATATTGACGTCGTAACTATGGGAATCGAATATAAGGAAGAAACGGGAGAATCTTTTTATGTTGACAGCTCGGGGGAACCCCCGTCCCCTTATCCCAAAAAGTCACTCGATAATAAAGCGTTTTATTTCCAGAACCAGCTCAAACTCTTTAACCAAGTTTTTGCCACCGCAGGTTTCCGCATTGATGACAGCGAGTTTGGAACGGACACAACCTATAAAGTGGCTTTGGCCTATCTCCTTCGCCCCACCGGGACTAAATTTAAGGGGACTTGGGGTACTGGTTTCAAAGCACCTTCTCTTTATCAGCTCTACGCTCCCCCCATCCCTGCCTATTGGTTCCTAGGCGGAAACCCAAACCTTAAACCCGAAAAAAGCAAAAGCTTTGACCTGGGAATCGAACAGCATCTTCTTGAGGAAAAGCTTTTCTTTAGTTTTGTTTATTTTCATAATGATTATAACTATTACATTACCTATTATACTGATCCGGAAACCTATATGAGTACTTACAAAAACATAGAGAAAGCCGACGCCAAAGGCTTTGAGGCAGAACTGGGCATAAATCCATTAGAAAACCTCACTATCTCTGCCAACTATACCCGCACTGATACCAGAGACGAAACGAATGGCGGCCCGTTGCTGTACCGTCCCAGAAATCTATCGAGTGTGGTGGCAAATTATGTTTTTCAGAAAAAATTCCAGGCAAAGATCATTTTAAACTATGTTGGAGAGAGACTGGACTACACTTCCGGAAATAATACAATTGGAAAACCTTATACCCGGGTTGATCTGGCCGGCAGCTACACCATTAATGAGCACGTTCAATTATTCTTGAGAATAGAAAATCTTTTTAACACGAATTATCAGGATGTTCGGGGTTACGATACTCCCGGGATTTCTGCGTTTGGAGGAGTAAAGCTCTCGTTTTAATTGTCTCCGCCTTACAAGCGTTCCTGGTTATCACATCCAATAATTTATTTCTATGCTCGTTTGCGACGTCTCTTCTTCCCGTGCACTTCTCATGTCCTTAAGCATCTCATCCTTTCGTTAGCAACCAGCAAGTAATTATGCTATGATATTTTTTTAGGTTTTTATTGTCTTTAATTGTTAATTAAAAAGGAGCGATTTTGACCACTCACGAGTTGAATGAAGGAAAAATTTACTCTGGCTTTCAGGTCATTTCTCAAAAAGGCCTTCCTGAATACCGGTCCACGGGTATTAGATTGATCCATTGCGAAACTGGGGCGGAGGTATATCACCTCTTTAATGCAGACCAAGAGAACTTGTTCGCCTTCACGTTCCGGACGCCTCCTTATGACAACACCGGGCTTCCTCATATCTTAGAGCATTCGGTTTTAGCCGGATCCCGCCGTTTTCCCATAAAAGACCCCTTTGTCACCCTCCTCAAAGGGAGTCTGCAAACCTATCTTAATGCTTTTACCTTCCCGGACAAGACCGTTTACCCCGCCAGCAGTATGAACGAGAAAGACCTCTTTAACGTGATGCTCGTTTATGGAGATGCGGTTTTTTCTCCCCTTTTGAAAGAAGAATTATTTAAACAGGAAGGGCACCACGTGGAGTTTAAAACCATTGACGATCCAACCAGCGGTTTAAAAATTGTTGGCGTGGTCTATAATGAAATGCAGGGTAAATATTCAAGCCCAGACGCTTTGGTAGCCGACTGGTCTTATCAATCCCTTTTTCCGAAAACACCCTACGGATTTGACTCGGGTGGTGACCCAATACATATCCCTGAACTCACCTATGACGCTTTTGTTAATTTCCATAAAAAATATTATCATCCCTCCAATTGCAAAATCTTCCTCTATGGAAATATCCCGACCACAAAGCATTTAGCTTTCTTGCAGGAAAATTTTTTATCTCAATTTTCCCGGCTCACGATACCCTCTGCAATCCCGCTTGAGTCGCGATGGGCTTCTTCCAAAAGACTGGAAATAACCTTTCCCATAAGGGAAGGGGATTCAGTAAACAAAAAATCGAGCATTACGGTTAACTGGCTGACGGTCCCGGTTACTGATCCCTTCTTGGTGATCGCGCTCGAGGTCTTATCTGAAGTTTTAGTGGGCAATGCTGGTTCTCCTTTACGAAAGGCTTTGGTTGAATCCAAAGTCGGAGAAGACCTGTCCCCGTCAACCGGTTTAGAAACTGAACTGAAGGAACTGGTGTTCACTGCCGGTATACGCGGAACCGATCCTGAATGTGTGGAAAAAGCCGAAGGGGTTATTATCAAGGCCTTAGAGACCGTGCGGGATAATGATCTTGATGAACAAATACTGAAAGCAGCAATCCAGAGAGTTGAATTTTGGAACCGTGAAATAAAAGGCGGGTTAGAACCCTATGCACTTAGGGTTATGAGAAAAACCTTGCGGGGATGGCTCCATGATGTGGCGCCTGAGACCACCTTAGAATTTGATCAGTGGATGCAGAAGCTAAAACAAACGGTCGCTGAAGACAAAAGATTCTTCTCCCGCCTGATCGAGGAGCAGTTTCTTCTTAACCCCCACCGGAGCACTCTCATTGTCCGGCCTGACCCGGAACATTTACAAAGGGAGGAGACACGATTAAACCAATGGCTTAAAAATGTTGAGGATAACCTCACGGTAAAAGAAAAGAGGGATATTGTGATCTCCGTCAAGAAGCTCAAACAATCTCAAGAAGAACCTGATCCCCCGGAGCTGGTCAACAAAATCCCTTTTCTAAAACTTCACGACCTGCCGCGAGAGGTACAGGTGGTGCAGAGTGAACAGCTCTCGCTTTCCCATGGGGTTTCCCTCTATTTTCATGATATCTTTACCAATGGGGTTATCTATCTTGACTTTGCCTTTGATACCAAGGGGATTACGGAAAAATATTTAACCTACCTTCCTTTATTGGGAAAAGCAGTTTGTGGTTCTGGTCTTCCTGATAGCAAATATGATGAAGTGGCGCAGCTTCTTTCTCTTTACACCGGTGGCTTCACGTATCACCTCTCGGCCAGTGGAGACGTTCACAATCCTTTGGATAAAAAGGCGCATATCTTTTTCCGAATCAAAACCCTCAAAGAAAATGTAAAAGAGACCCTTGATCTTCTCAAACACCTTTTAATCGAAGCTGACTTTGCCGACCAGGAACGCGTAAAAGACCTGATCCTCGAACTCAAAAACGAATTTAAAGCCGCACTCATACCCCATGGCCATCAGTTTGTTGCTACCCGGGCAGGAAGTCGGCTTTCACCGGCCATAAAAGTCCAAGAACAGTTCGAAGGAATATCCCAACTCTTCTTCCTATCTGAGATCGCCTCAGATTTAGAAAAAAAGTCGAATGATATTATTTTCACCCTAAAGAAGATAAGGAAAGTTCTTCTTGCAAGGACTAATGTAATAATAAATGTCACTGCTGAGGCATCTTCTTTTAGGGAGGTAAGGGATGAGCTTGAGTCTTTAATCAATGCGTTACCGGAAAAAGCTTCCTCTGATAGCTTTAAAAAATCGCCAAAAGAGAAGAAAGACAAAACCAAGGCTGAGTCTTTAATCATCACGTCTCCGGTTGGATATGTTGCCAAAGCGATTTGCGGAGCCCGCCTGGGCAGTCCCGAAAATGGATATGAAGCAGTGCTTTCCCATTTTCTGCGAACTGGTTTTCTCTGGGAAAAGGTACGGATGCGGGGTGGTGCCTACGGGGTCTTCGCCGTTCCCCAGGGAACCGAAGGAGTTTTTACCTTCTCCTCCTATCGCGACCCCAATATCGTCGACACCCTTAAGGCATTTCGCGACTCCCTTAACTACGCTCACCAGGGCACTATTGATGCTGACCAAATCGAAAAAGCCATTATCGGAACTGTCGGCAAAGATGAAAAGCCCCTCGACCCGGGAGAAAAGGGGTTTGCCAACTTTAAGCGAAAGCTTTATGGCATCACTGATGAATTGAGGCAGCAACGGCGGGAATATATCCTGGAGGTGAATCGCAAGGCACTTTCCCTGGCAGCCGAGAAGCTTCTGAACGAGTTTGACAATGGCTTTACCGTGGTGATGTCAAATCAGAAAGCTGTATTAGACGCCAGTGAGAATTTACAGGAGCTTAAGCTCCAAATAAAAGAGGTTTCCGTTTAAGATTCTCGGTATTTTTACAATCGGTTCTTCGGTAGTATAAGCACTCTCATGATGAAAAAGCGTTATCTTTCTCTGCGACCTTACATTCTGTGGCAAAAAAAAGAACATCCCCTGCAATGGGTAAATATTTTTGGGCGAAAAGCACCGTTGGATGTTGAAATTGGGTTTGGCAATGGTGAGTTTTTGGTGCGGCAGGCTTTCTCATCCCCAGAAAGAAACTTTGTGGGGATGGAGCTTACGTGGGGTTCCATCCGAAGAGGGTTACGCCAGATTGCGCGGGCAGGCTTAAACAATGTTCGCCTTCTGCAAATAGACAGCCGGGTTGCCTTTGACCGACTCTTCTTGCCACTGTCGTTAGACCACGTTTACGCGCTTTTCCCCATGCCGTGGCCCAAACGACATCACGAACGGCATCGCCTCTTTTCTCATAATTTTTTAAAGCTGCTTAATAATCGCTTGATGCGCAGTGGGGAGGCGCAGATTGTTACCGACTGTGAGCTCTATTTCACGTGGGTTCTCGATCAGCTCCCCGGAACAGGGTTCACCGTGGATACAAAAATTTCTTTCCCTCAATTCAATACGAAGTATGAGCGAAAGTGGCAGGAAAAAGGACAGAACAAATTCTTTGAAATAAGTTTAGTAAAACAAGAACACTTGGAAATCCCCGTAAAAGAGGAGGCCACCGTGAGAACATACTGCATCGCGCATTTTGACCCGGAAAAATTTTCCCCGGCAAACGAACGGGGCGAGGTAGTAGTCCAATTCCAAGACTTTCTTTTTGACCCAACACGTCAAAGAGGAATGGTCCGAGTTATTGTCGTGGAAGATATTTTTACTCAAGATTTTTGGATCGACATTGAATCGAGAGAAGAAGGCTGGCATATCAAGGTGGCGCCTGGTTGTGAAGTAGCCTCAACCGTGGGGGTGCAGCGAGCTTTAGATTTGGTACATGAGGCTACGGGTAATACTTAAGGAGAAACAGGGGCTGTTTAGTTTATGAGTTCCATTGCTCCTTTTATCCGCTCCCAAAAAGTTTCATGAGCCGGTTCCCCTGCACCAGCCCTGTCGGTCGTCAGATGCTCTGCCTCGTTCACCCAACCACCCCCCATTGCCTTGTAAATGTTAACGAGGCTGATGAAAGTGGCTGCCTGCGTCTGTGCCACGCTCAGCTCTGCCGGAAAAAGCTGCGTTTCGGCATAGAGCACGTCGAGATAGGGTGTATAACCTCCGTTGTATTTGAGCCACGCGAGGCGTGTGTATTCCTTGTAAGCGGCAACACGCTTCTGCTCGGCTGTGAACTGCTCTCCCAGTTTCTCCCGAGAATTGAGCGCATTCTCTGTGTCGGCAAAGGCGTTCTGAATTGTCTGCTCGTATGCCGAAAGCGCCGCCTTCTGGGCTGCTTCCGCCTGCTTTACCTGGCCTGTGATAGCACCCGCGGTAAAGATCGGCCCGATGATCGACCCGCTGTAGCTCCACATGTTGCTCGGCCCCTTGAAGAGGTCTGACAGCTCATGGCTTGACTTGCCGAATGCACCGCTCAAAGAGATGGTGGGGAAGTAGAGCGCTTTAGCGGCGCCTATCTGCGCATTAGCCGCGATCAGGTTCTGCTCAGACTGACAGATGTCGGGGCGTCGTTCAAGCAGTTGCGACGGCAAGCCAGCAGGGACCAGCGGTATACCGAGTTCTGCCAGCGTGCGCCCTCGCGCGATGGGCCCCGGGTTGCGGCCGAGAAGAATGGAGAGGGCGTTTTCTGTTTGCACAATCTGGATCTCGATCTGCGGAATAGTGGCCTCCGCAGTTTCGTACTGCGAACGTGCTTGTTCAACAGTCATTTTGGAAACCTGGCCATACGTGTGCTGCAGCTCGAAGAGCCTCACAGAATCTCCGTAAGTCTTGAGCGTGCGTTTTGCAATCGCGAGTTGCTCGTCAAAGGCGCATAGCTGGATGTACGAAGTCGCAACCTCGGCAACCAGGGAAAGGATAACCCCGCGGCGTGCCTCGTCGCTTGCGAGCAGGTTGGCCTGTGCCGCCTCAGTGAGCCGCCTTATACGGCCCCAGAGATCGACCTCCCAAGTGGCGCCTCCCAGGACCTGAAAGCTGCTGTATGGATTTTGGGTGGGTGGGGGGACGACGTTGTTTCTGGAGTCGCGCTCGCGGTCAGCCACAGCGTTGTAACTCACCTGCGGAAAAAGCGCTGAACGGGTGGTCATGAGTTGGCCGGCTGCCTGCTCCACGTTGGCAACGGCGATCTTCACGCTCTTGTTGTTGGCCAGTGCCTCGGCGATGAGCTGGTCGAGAACCGGGTCATTGAACTGTTTCCACCATTCGGTATTGGCAGTCTCAGCCACCTCCTTAGGTTCGTACCGAAAAGACTGAGGGGTGCCGATCCCGGGACGTTTGTAGTCGGGGCCGATCATGCAGCCTGCAACACAGATGACGGCCATTATGGAAACGATCAGCGTTCGTCGCATATTAGTGACCTCCCTCTTTGGCAGGGGCCGGTTCCTCTTGGGTGCCGCCGCCGGGGTGAGCCCGGGGCGACGGTTCCGTTGGAGACTTCGCTTTCTTCTTTTTGTCAGATCGTTCTGCGAGAGTATCGAAAAGATAGAAGAAGAGCGGCACGTAGAGCATGGCCAAGGTCGTCTCACCGATCATTCCGCCCATGATGCCGGTGCCGATGGAATGACGGGCGTTGGCGCCCGCGCCCGTGGCAATGGCCAGCGGAAGCACGCCGAAGATAAACGCGAGCGAGGTCATAACGATCGGCCGCAGCCGCTCCTCGCCAGCCTGGATCGTGGCGTCCATGACGGACAGACCCTGCTTGCGCAGATCCACGGCAAAGGCAACCCTCAGAACCGCGTTTTTGGCTCCGAGGCCGATCAGCACCAGAAGCCCGATCTGGAAGTAAACATCGTTGTTGAGGCCGCGTAGCCAGTTAAAGATCAGGGCCCCCAGGATTCCGAACGGTACCGCTGTCAACACGGCGCCGGGCAGGATCCACGACTCGAACTGGGCAGCGAGCACAAGGAATACAATGATGATTCCGAATATGAAGGCGTTTGCTGAGGTCCCTCCCGATTTCTTTTCCTCGTAAGCCATTCCTGACCAGGAGAAACCATACCCTGCGGGAAGTACCTCTTTGGCGAGTTCCTCCATTGCCTTGATCGCGGTGCCCGAGCTGTACCCCGGCGCAGCATCACCGGTGATCTGAGCTGCAGGGAATCCGTTGAAATGCGGCACCAAATCAGGGCCTGTAACGTATTTGGTAGTCACGAGGGCAGAGAGAGGGATCATCTTGTCTTCCATTGACCTCGTGTAGAGCTTGGTAATGTCGTTCGGAGTCCGCCGGTAGGGGGCGTCAGACTGAAGGATAACATTCCAGACACGGCTGTACTGGTTGAACTGGCTGACCGCAATCGAGCCGAACTGGGCCTGCAAGGCGCTGTACACATCGGCTATTGGCACCCCAAGAAGCACTGCCTTGGATCGGTCCACTTCAGCCCGCAACTGTTGCGATGCGGAGCGGAACGTGGTGTTCAGGCCGGCAAGCTCGGGCCTTTTTCGGGCCTTATTAAGGAACTGCTGGGTGATCTCGTACAGGCGCGCCGGATCCCCGGCCCCCTTGTCCTGGATCCAGAACTCAAAGCCACCCGTGGTGCCAATCCCCGGGATTGCCGGCGGTGCAATCGGGATGAAGAGGCCGGTTTCGATCGCACGGGCCCCGTCGGCTACCTCTCTCAGCACGGCACGGGCATTCTCCTTGCGGGCCCGCTCCATCGAAGAATAGCGCTCGTCAAAGTCTTTGAACGTGACGAAGAAAGTCGACACGTTTGGCTTGTACTGGGCGTCGATTATGCTGTAGCCGTTGACGGTCGTCCGGTTTGCCACTGCTGGGTTCTTCGCAAACAGCTCGTCTATACGGCTTGAGGTCTGAACCGTGCGGTTCAAGCTGGAAGAGTCGGGCATGATGAGCTGCCCCATCACGTAACCCTGGTCCTCGTTGGGCACGAAGGCTGTCGGGGTTGTACGGAGCAGGTGCACCAACGCATAGACGAAAAAGGCAAGAAGTATAAAGGCGATGGTTGTCCGTTTGATCATGAGTACCACCGCGTCCCCGAAGCCGAGCGTAAAGCGGTGGAATCCCCGGTTGAACCAGGCAAAGAACCGGTTGACCCAGCCCATGATACCACGCTGGGCGGGCATGCTGTGCTTCAGTAAGAGTCCGCACATCGCAGGGCTCAGGGTGAGGGCCACAAACCCGGAGATAACCACGGAGATGATGATGGTGATGGCGAACTGCTTGTAGAGTTGCCCCGTGGTGCCGGGAAGGAACGCAGCGGGGATAAAAACTGAGGCCATCACGAGAACGACGGCGATGAGCGCGGTGCTTATTTGCTCCATGGCCATGATCGTGGCCTGTTTAACAGGAATGTGCTCCTTGGCCATGATTCGCTCCACGTTCTCCACCACGACAATCGCATCATCCACCACCATACCGATGGCAAGCACAAGCCCGAAGAGCGTCAGGAGGTTGATGGAGAACCCGAGCGCGAGCATGCCTGCGAAGGTGCCGATCAACGAAACAAAGATAGCGACAATACAGATGATGGTGGAACGGAAACTCTGCAGAAAAAAGTAGACAACCAGTATCACCAGCAGTATCGCTTCAAACAGAGTATGGATCACCTCGTCGATGGAGATGCGCACGAAATCGGTGGTGTCAAGGGCGATGACGTACTCGATGCCCTCGGGCATTGTTGACTTCAGGTCTTCCATCACCTTTCGGACCTGCTTAGAAACCTCGAGCCCGTTCGCCCCAGGCTGCTGGTAGACAATGATAGGGGTTGCCTGCGTCCCGTTCAGCCTGTTGTCGTCAATATACTGTCTGCGTCCGACTTCAGCCCGAGCAACATCTTTGACCCGGACGATAGCGCTGTCGTCCGGGTTCGCACGGAGAATGATGTCCTCGTACTCTGAAGGCTGCACAAATGGGGCTTGGGTCACAACCGGGAACGTTAACTGTACCTGACCCTCACTTGGCTGCTGGCCCACCTGGCCGGCCCCGAACAGGGCATTCTGTTTGGCAACCGCATTCTGAATATCGGTCGTCGTGATCGACATGGCGGCCATCCGATCCGGATTCATCCAGATACGCATCGCCTGGTCCGGCACACCGAAAATCTGGGCCTGGCCCGCGCCGTTCACCCGCTTGATCGCATCCAGGACATAGACATTGGTATAGTTGGTCACATAATCCGAGCTGTACCGGCCGTCCTTGTTGAAGACCGAAATGATCATCAAGGGGGTGGCCGACTTCTTCTGCACCGAGACCCCGTACTGTGTGACGGCGTCGGGGAGCTGCGGCAAGGCGAGGTTGACGCGGTTCTGCACCTGCACCTGTGCGATGTCAGGATCCGTGTTCAGCGTGAAGTAGACGGTTATCGTCATCTGCCCCGTGTTGGAACTGGTCGATGTCATATAAAGCATGTTGTCGACGCCGTTGATCTGGGACTCGATTGGTGCCGCCACCGAGTCGCCGACCGTCTTCGAGTCAGCGCCAGGATAGGTGGTCGTCACCATGACCTGCACCGGCGTAATCGTCGGGTACATGGCCACCGGCAGGGCTTTCATCGCCACCAGTCCGGCGATCACAATGATAAACGAAACGACCGTAGCGAAAATCGGCCGCTCTATGAAAAACTTGGAGAACGTCATAACCCGGTCCCTCCCTTATTTGTCGCCCTTGGCGGCTTCGGTTTTTCCAGCGTCTGCTTTCGATGCGGTGCCGGCCGGTGCGGATTCCACAGTGGAGACCTGGGCCCTAACCGTGACAGGCTCGCCGGGCCGAAGGGCGAGGCCACCGTCGACGACCACCTGGTCACCGGCGGTGAGTCCCTCGGTGATGAACCAGTTGTTTGCCATCCAGTCCCCGACTATTATCGGCCTCTGCTCAGCCTTGCCCTCTTTATTCACCACCCAGATGAAGTGGCCCTTGCCCCCCTGCTGTACTGCCCGTTGCGGCACGAGGATTGCCTTCGGGCGCATTGCGCCCAAGACGTGCGCGCGGACAAACTGGCCGGGCCGCAGCACGCCTCCGGGATTCGGAAGGGTGGCCCGGACCAGGAACGTGCCTGTTTGCTGGTTATACTCCGCGTCTGCGAAGGTGATGCGACCCCTCTTCGGAAATATCGAGCCGTCCCCAAGCGCAACCTCCACTTCGTACGCCCCCTCCTTCGGCAAGACAATCTGGCCACGCCCTGCCTCACCGCGGTACTTGAGCACATCGTTCTCCGACAGGCTGAAGTTAACCCATATTGGATCGATCTGGGAAACGTAGGTAAGAAGACTGTTCGCCTGGTTGACGTATGCGCCCTCCTGAACGCGTGCATAGCTCGAAAGCCCGGTCACCGGTGTGATTATCGTCGTGTAACCCAGATTGAGCTTGGCTTGCTCTACGTTGGCCTTGGCAGATTCCACGGCTGCTGCCGCAGCCTGCTCCTGGCCGGTAGCGTCATCGAGATCCTTTTGCGACAAAGCGTCCTGCTCAACGAGCGGTTTCACCCGTACAAGGTTGGCCTGTGCTGTCCTCAGCCGCGCCTGCTGTTGCGCAAGCTCGCCCTGTGCCGCATCCAGTTGCGCCTGGAAGGGCTTCGGGTCCATCCTGAACATGACGTCGCCGGCACGGACAGGACTTCCCTCAACGTACATCCGTTTGTCAAGGAAACCGTTTACCCGCGCCCGGATCTCCACCTGGTGCGCGCTCTGCGTCTGACCGACGAACTCGATGACCACCGGCGTGTCTTGGGGTTCGATCTTAATAACCGACGCCTGCGCAGGCGGACGTGCCTGAGATACGCCCCCTTTCTTGCAGCCGGCAAAAGGGAAGCACACAAAGCAAAAAGTAGTGAGAAATACCAACAAAAAAGAAGGTCGCAGGATGAAAAAAGGTTTCATGGTCTTAACCTCAAAAGTAGGAGTGGTTATTCATGCCAATTCTTAAGATATAAAGAGGGAATTTCAAACAGCTCCTTTTTTTTATCTATTTAGAAGACCCCCCATAAAGGGTTACCAGACGTGCAACCAACACCACCAGAAAAACCTGACCACACATTGTTTCTATGATTGCCATAGACCTTATTACGTCGCTCGCTGGTATTATATCACCATACCCTAATGTCGCGAGGGTAACGAAACTAAAATAAATGCTTTGGCTTAATCGGATCCCTCCTTCAAGGGAAGCGCCCGCTCCATTGTGGACAAGAGAACCGGGCCACGCTCCTTCAACGATAAAATAAATAAAACCAAAAATGAGACCGAATAAAACATAAACGCTCAAGGCAGCAAAAACAACATCGTTATTGACCGTTTTAACTTGCATGACATAACGTAAAATCAAAACAGCCGCGATCAAACAAAAGACCACTTGGAACCCTTCACTTGTGGGCAGCATAACATTGCAATGTAACAAAAAATACAACAGCTTAAAAATTACCACAAGAAATAACATGACAAATAAAACATACAAGAGACGATGGCCAACAATGGTGATCAAAGAGGTAATGAGGGTGAGTGTAAGAAGCACCTGTATAATTTCTGAGGCATATCCAAATCCCCATTTGCTCAAAAGAGGAATCAGGCCGATGGAAAGCAGTAAAAAGAAAAAGAGAAAAATAAAACGAGTTTTTCGATAGTATTCAAGAAAATAGTCTGCCGATTTCATGATATTAGATAAAAACAAATTAAGTCGCCTAAAAAAT
>Ga0182021_10002030_pt1 | contig 23599 bp, 22 predicted proteins | sample 612E3MmetaG_FD_120493 | JGI IMG/M metagenome (GOLD analysis project Ga0182021, IMG submission 120493) | Permafrost microbial communities from Stordalen Mire, Sweden - 612E3M metaG (Illumina Assembly) | ecosystem: Environmental > Terrestrial > Soil > Wetlands > Permafrost | place: Sweden... | reverse complement strand
TCTATACACAATAATTTATAAAAATTTCCGCTGAATACCCGTCAGCTTGCTGGCGGGATGAAAGCAGCCTCGTCCGTAATCTTGTGGGGTGGCTCCCTTTCCCCTAATGCCCCACAGCTTGCTTTGGGGTTATTTACTGTCTGTTTTGGGTGGTTCTTGAATTTATGTGAGTTTTTAAACTACAATACCTATAGTGAGTATTAAACAGATCACGAATAATGCAGGTGAGTAATATGAGTAAATTCATCGAAAGATTACAACAGGTATTACAACCGCCGGTTCAATCTATGGGCTTCATCTCTACCAAGTCGGAACAGGCGAGACCCAGGATACAACTGGTATTGGAAGTAACAGACGGTAAATCAAAATCCCAGCTAAAAGAACTGGATAAGGCGGACGCGCTGCTTGTACCGATTTCTGCGATTGGTACCAGAAAAACGATATCGGGAGGGCGGCTTACAAAGGGTGACGCCACGGAAGTAGAAAAAACCATTGAAGCCGGCGCTGATTTTATTGTTCTGCTTGCAAATGGAGAAGTATCACCACCTGACAAAAAAGTGGGGAAAATTTTACAGATTGAGGCTTCAATTACCGATGTCCTGTTACGCACGGTTAGCTCTTTACCAGTAGATGCAGTGCTAATTAAGGAAGAAGAAAACGGATTAGTGCTCACCTGGAAACGATTGATGCTGATTCATCGTTTTTCCGGTCTGGCGGGTAAACCGCTGATGGTTGAAATTCTGCCCGTAATAACTGAAGGTGAACTCCAGCAAATCTGGGAAGCGGGGGTCAGCGGCGTCGTTGTCGAGACGGATGCAGAACATGCAGAAGCCGTCGCGCTGAATTTACGGAATATTATCGATAAACTGACATTCCCTTCGAAACGGAAACAACAAGAAAAAAGCATGGCGATTGTTCCCCGTATTGAAAGTGTACCCGAAGAGCCTAAAGAAGATGATGGCGACGGTGATGGTGAGGACGAATAATTTGTACATGTCGTGGCTATAAATCTTTTTACTTAACAATACACCTCTCTCAATTGCAAGAGAGGTGTATCTATTTCATAGATGAGTACTAATCGTTACTGATTAAGCGCGGCAGCTGGGGCCGGATAATTGCCAGGACTTGCCTTCGGTTGTGATAGAAGGCGCGATGACCATTTCGGCGTTATGCATTTCGCGGATAGTGGATGCGCCACAGAAGCCCATCGCTGTTCTAATTGCTCCGACGAAGTTCTGTGTGCCATTGGTAACGGATGTCGGACCAAACAAAATCTGTTCTAACGAAACGGATGTTCCCACTTTGATGCGGGTGCCTCTGGGCAAGACGGGGTTAGGAGTGGACATTCCCCAGTGATACCCATGGCCGGGAGATTCCTTTGCCTGAGCAAAAGTCGAGCCGAGCATGACGCCATCAGCACCGGCGGCAATGGCTTTACAGACGTCACCACCCTTCTTGAAACCGCCGTCGGTAATAATCGGCACGTATCGTCCGGAATCTTTAAAATAAACGTCTCTGGCAGCCGCGCAATCAATAGTGGCGGTGATTTGCGGCACACCGACGCCCAGTACTTCCCTGGAAGTACAAGCGGCGCCGGGACCAACTCCAACCAGTACTCCGGATATTCCTTCTTTCATTAAATCCAGACAAGCGCTGTAGCTGACACAATTGCCAACCACGACCGGAATGGGCACGGATTTCACCAGTTTGGAGAAAACCAGGCCCTCGTAGCTCTTGGAAATGTGACGGGTCGTGGTTACGGTTGATTGCACGAAAAGTAAATCCGCCCCGGCTTCAACAATCAGTGGCGCATACTTCTTAGTATTAGTCGGCATGACGGTGGCGGCGCAGATAGCACCAGCCTTTTTAATGGCTCTGATTCTTTCACCGATGAGATTCTCTTTGATAGGTGCTGAATAGATTTTCTGCATTAGGGCAGTAACTTTCTCGTTAGGTGCGTTAGCAATTTCACTGAGGACTTCCACCGGGTTATCATAGCGCGTTTGCACACCTTCAAGATGGAGCACGGCCAGCCCGCCCAGTTTACTCATTAAAGTGGCGAAGTTGACGTCGGTCACCCCATCCATGGCGGAGGCGATGATGGGGATGCCCAACGTAATATTACCGATCTTTAGTGAAACATCAGTTTGTTCAGGATTAACGGTAACATCCCCCGGGACGATAGCTACTTCATCAAAACCATAGGCTGGTTTCAGTTGCTTAAATTTTGGTGCCGTCATATATTTATACTTCCTGGTAATTATGAATTTTAGCCGGTTAATAAATATTATTCTCAATATATCATCAAATTGTCGGCGTTTCAATGGATAAATTTTAGTCGAATTCAAAATGAAATGCTAGACTGTAAATCTAGCTTAAGTTATAATGAACTGAGTTTCTTATTGAAAATTACTATGCATACTCTTTATATTGTAGCGACACCAATCGGCAATCTGGAAGATATTTCCTTACGGGCGTTGCGTATTCTGAAAGAAGTAAAGATAATCGCCGCCGAAGATACCAGGAAAACCCGCCGATTGTTAAATCATTATAGTATTGCAACGCCGATGACTAGCTATTACGAACATAATAAACTGGTCAAACTCACTCGCATGCTGGATTACCTCGAGGAAGGGGACATGGCGCTGGTCTCCGAGGCGGGGATGCCGGGAATATCCGACCCGGGCTACGAACTGATTATCGTGGCAATCGAGCATGGCATAGCGGTCGTACCTATACCAGGGGCATCTGCAGTGACAACGGCGCTGGCTGTCTCCGGGCTGGCGCCGGACAGGTTTACTTTCCTGGGTTTTTTACCGAATAAATCGGCTGCAAGGCGGCGAGTACTAGAGAGCGTAGTAGCGGAGAAAGGTACTTTAATTATTTTGGAAGCGCCGCACCGTGTACAAGATGCGCTTAAAGATATATTGGCGATTCTGGGAGACAGACGTTTGGCGGCCTGTCGTGAGTTAACCAAACTCCACGAGGAAATCTTTCGGGGAATAGTCAGCGAAGCGTTAGCACATTTCATGGCACCAAAAGGTGAATTTACGCTGGTAATCGAGGGCAGCAAAGCTGAAAGCCCCAAAGAACTCACGAAAGAAATCTCACAAAAGCTGCATGATTTACACTCTGCTGGTGTATCTGCCAAAGAGGCAATTGCCGGAGTAGCCGCCGAAACCGGGTTATCGAAGCGAGAGCTTTATCGAGCGTTGCTAGAGCAAATTTGAGATTATTGGTGTATATTATTATAAGTACTATAGTTACTTTTGGGAGGAATTAAGGTGAGACGTGGTTGTATTTCTCAGGGGAATATTAAATGTGATAGTTGTGGGACGGTAGTTCCCTATGCGGGACGCTACATGACGGTTGAAGAACAAGATGGGGTAGAAACATCCGAGGGCGGAGAAACAAAAAACTATTGTGTAACGTGTTGTCTTAAAAAGAAATATGCCGAATACCGCGAAGAAAAAGGGGATAAGGTCCTAACTTTCTTTTACGAAGAGAAAAAGCTTTCATAAAATCTTGTGTTTGACAGGGTAAGGATAATGAGTGAGAGAATCCTGGTTTGTGTTGCCTGGCCTTATGCTAATGGTCCACTGCATGTTGGACATATGGCCGGATGTTATCTGCCGGCGGATATTTTTGCGCGTTATCATCGCATGAAAGGTAACGAAGTGTTAATGGTCTCCGGTTCCGACCAGCACGGCACACCCGTTACTATCCAGGCTGAAGCGGAAGGTAAAACCCCACAGCAGGTGGTGGATAAATACCATCAGGAGTTTCTGGATACCTTCCGAAGGTTCGGAATTACTTTTGACCTTTTTACTACTACTAGCACGGCAAATCACGCACAAACAGCACAGGATTTTTTTCTGAAACTTCTGGAAAAGGATTACATTTACAAAGATACAGTTTCCCAGGCATTTTGCGAAAAGTGCCAGCGTTTCCTGCCGGACCGCTACGTAGAAGGTACCTGTCCGAACTGTAAATCACCCAATGCGCGCGGTGACCAGTGTGAAGCCTGCGGTAAACCACTTAATGCGTCGGAGTTAATTGGTGCGCACTGCCGTATCTGCGGCACGGCGCCAATCTACCGTGATTCGGAACACTTTTTTCTGAAATTGACGGCATTTAATGAGCCATTACTTAATTGGATAAGAGAACAAACCCTGTGGCGTTTGAATGTGACCAATTTTACCACACGCTATCTGGAGGACGGGTTACGGGATAGGGCAATTACCCGCGATATCGAGTGGGGGATACCGGTCCCGGTAAAAGGCTACGAACAAAAGAGACTCTATGTCTGGTTTGAAGCGGTTATCGGCTATCTGTCTGCTACTAAAGAATGGGCAAAATCAACCGGGGATGAAGAAAAATGGCGCGACTTCTGGCAGAAGGACTGCCGCAGCTATTATTTCATCGGCAAAGATAATATTGCTTTCCATACCATTATCTGGCCTGCGATGTTGATGGGTTATGGCGGCTTGAATTTACCGTTTGATGTACCGGCAAACGAGTTTCTATCGATTGAAGGTAAAAAGGTCTCCACCAGCCGTAGCTGGGCGGTATGGATGCCGGATTATCTGGACAAATATGCTCCTGACCCCTTGAGATATTTACTTTCAGCGAACATGCCGGAAACTAACGATATGGACTTTTCCTGGCGCGAATATGTGAGACGCAACAATGATGAACTGGTAGCGACCTATGGCAACCTGGTACATCGTGTGTTGACGCTTACCTACCGGAATTTTGACGGAAAAATGCCTTCACCCGCTAATCTTGATGAGACAGACCGGTTAATGACAGCAAGTTGTGAAGAGGTTTTCAAGGAGGTAGATGACTGTCTGGAACATTGCCAGTTTAAACAGGCATTAACAAAAGCGATGGCTTTAGCACATGAAGCCAATCGCTATCTCGATGGGAAAGCGCCATGGAAGACGATTAAAACAGACCGACAAGCGGCGGCGAATTCATTGTATACCGCGATAGTAGCAATTTCGGCACTAAAAACTATGCTCTATCCTTTCCTACCATTTAGCTCACAGAAATTACATGAATATCTCGGATTTGAAGGAAAAATAGAAAATTCAAAATGGGTCATTGTTGTTCCCGAGCCAGAACAGAAGCTAGTTGAGCCGCAAGCTCTATTTATCAAACTTGATGATGAGTTGATTGAAACGGAAACGCAAAAACTCGGGCACTGAGAAAAAGGGAGATAGCGCATTGCAGCTAGAAGAAATTTATACCCCTATCCAGAAAGACCTGCTTGTTGTCGAAGACAGGTTAAAATCGATTGGGGCCATGGATTCACCGTGGCTGGGTTATTTGCTGGCCTACGCACTGAAAGGCGGCGGGAAGAGACTACGTCCCGCGGTGGCTTTATTATGCAGCAGTTTTTATGATTATAATCTGGAACGCCTGATACCTATGATTTTAGCGGTGGAAATTATGCATCTGGCAACTTTAGTCCACGATGATACAATTGATAATTCTTTTGTCCGCTGGGGCAGACCTACCGTCAATAAGTTGTGGGGTATGGAAAAAGCAGTGCTGCTCGGCGACTACCTATTTGCCAAAGCCGGCGACTTAACAGCCAGTACGGAAAATATCAGGGTCATCAAGCTGCTTCCGCAGACGCTGATGATAATTACCAATGGTGAATTGGCACAAGCGGCGAGCACCTTCCAACTAGGCCAGTCACGTGAGCAATATATTTTCAGGATTTCGTCAAAAACAGCTGCGCTTTTTGTGATGGCGACTGAATCAGGCGCAGTTTTAAGCGGGGCACCGGAAAAATCCATCCAAATTCTGCATGATTACGGGTACTATCTGGGGCACGCTTTCCAGATTATCGACGATATTCTTGATTTCATTGGCACGGAAGAAGAGATGGGCAAACCGGTTGGTTCCGATCTGGCGCAAGGCACGGTCACTCTGCCGACTTTAATGCTGATGGAGAGGTATCCACAGGATAACCCGGTAACGCGACTCTTTCAAGGCGGAGATAAAAAAGAGAATCTACGACAAGCGATCGAGATGGTACGTAACTCAACTATTATTCAAGAGTGTTTTGATGTTGCTGCAGGCTATTGTAAACAAGCCTGCCAGAATCTGAAATCTTTGCCGGAAAAAGACCCTCGTGTGTCTTTGACAAACCTGGCTGATTTCATTGTATCCAGAAGAAGATAAAAGCTAATTTCAGACAACGATTACGAGAAGTCCTTCAGCAGAAGGATTATGCAGTAATCTCAGGGAGGAGAGGTAGCACTCCACCCGGAGATTACTTCTGGCACTGGCATAACCTAGCCATGATGAATATGGTCGGGTTTGAAACCAGGCCCTTGTATTTCGACTATTACGATTCTGATGTACTGCCGTCTTGATAAGTTTCGATTTTATGAGTCGGCAGCGATTCTTTGAAACGGTCAATGATGTATTGACAGGCCGCGAATGCTTCCCCACGATGGCCTGCTGCCACGGCTACTACAAGATTGATGTCCCCAACATTGAGTTTACCGATGCGGTGCGTAAAGTCAATATTTTCGACTGGCCATTTATGTTTTACTTCGGCGACAATTTTCCGCATTACCTCTAAGGCTTTACCGTCTTTATCCTGATATTCTACCGAAATAACTTCCTTGCCACTGGAATTATAACGGATTAACCCGACATAAGTCGCGACACAAGCGCTGCCAATGGTTTTCGCGCGGCTAATTACCTGCTCCGGTGGGATAGCTTTAGTGGTAATCCCAATCATCATTGTGACAGACTATTCCGGTTTTGACGGGGGTTCAATAACGATGTTCACAGTACCACCGCCCGCGGCGGTTTGCGGCTTCAATGTCCCGCCGGGCGCCGGTTGAGGAGATTTAGTCTCCGGTTGTTTAGTTTCAGTTGGAGTCGTCGGTACTACTTTGGGGGGTAGTGTTTCCCCTCTGAAGATAGCTTCAAGTTCATCAGTATCAAGTGTTTCTCTGGAGATTAAAGCTTCTGCCAGCTTCACAAGGGTTTCTTTATACTCAGTAAGAATTTTTGTCGCGTTCGCGGAGGCTTCACTAATTATTCTGTCCATTTCTTTATCAATCTCAAGTGCTGTCCTCTCGCTGTAATCTTTTGTTTCAGAGATTTCCCGTCCCAGGAAGATCAGTTCCTGTTTATCACCAAAGGTGCGGGGACCAAGTTTATCACTCATACCGAGGTCCGTTACCATTCTACGCGCAAACCAAGTAACTTGTTTAAGATCACCTGATGCGCCCGAAGAAGTCTCATTATATTTTATTTTCTCCGCAGCCATCCCAGCCAAAGCGACCGTGATCCCATCCGTGAATCTAGATCTTGACCAATAGGCTCTATCTTCTGGAAGCATTCTGGTAAAGCCGCCTGCCATGCCACGGGCGATGATAGAAACTTTGTGTGGCTTGTCGGCATTTGGCAGCAAATGTGCTACCAAAGCATGACCGGCTTCATGGTAAGCGGTGAGTTCTTTTTCTTCAGGGCTGAGTCGTTTACTGCGCCGTTCAGGACCCATACTAACCTTATCGATTGACTCTTCTAAATCCTGCATTTCAATCGTTTTCTGGCCGTGTCGGGCAGCGAGAATGGCGGCTTCATTCATCAGATTGGCAATATCAGCGCCGCTAAAACCTGCAGTCTCTTTAGCCAGAGTTTCCAGATTGACAGTATTCCCTAGCGGTTTATTCTTGGCATGAACTTTGAGAATAGCGACGCGTCCGATTACATCCGGGAGATCCAGCACCACGCGCCGGTCAAAACGACCGGGACGGAGAAGTGCCGGATCAAGAATATCGGGACGGTTGGTGGCGGCCAGGATAATAATGTTGGTATTAGTATCAAAACCATCCATCTCGGTTAGGATTTGATTCAGGGTTTGCTCACGTTCGTCGTGACTACCTCCTAAACCGGCGCCACGATGACGTCCTACGGCATCTATTTCATCGATAAAGATAATACAGGGAGCATGGTGCTTTGCCTGGTCGAATAAGTCACGAACACGGGATGCGCCCACGCCGACAAACATCTCTACAAATTCACTACCACTAATGGAGAAGAAAGGCACGCCCGCTTCTCCGGCAATAGCTTTAGCTAATAAGGTTTTTCCTGTGCCGGGAGGTCCGACGAGTAAGATACCTCGGGGAATCCGCGCCCCAAGAGCGGTGAAACGCTCACGAGACTTCAGGAAGTCTACCACCTCATGCAGTTCTTGCTTGGCTTCATCGACACCGGCGACATCATTAAAAGTCACCTGCGGCTTGTCACCGGGGAATAAACGGGCATTACTACGTCCGAAACTCATGGCCTGATTATTCGCGCCACGCGCTCTGAAGAACATAATGAAAATGAAAACACCTAAGAGAAGTAATGAGCCGTAAGTGAGAATAATACTCAGCCAATCAACACCGGCAGCTTGAAAAGTAACTACTACCCCGGTGAGGTTTAAATCTTTTACATCATAAACGTTTACGTTATCCGGTAAAAAGCTAGTATATTTTGTGTTGTCAGTGCCAATGATACTGATATTTTGACCTTGTATATTGAGCGACTTGATTTGATTAGCTTGGGACATAGTGACGACCTGGCTGATGGGGATTTCTGCCGGTTTGGCGGCAGGCGGCGTACGGAATATTAAGAAAGCCAGGAAAACCAGACCCGCAATCAGAAATATGTATATTAAGCCGACACTACGAACTTTTGGTTGTTTCATTTTGACCTCTGTAAGCGCTAATGCTCCACCTACATTATACCATATCAAAACTGATTCAAATTGTATAGCAAACGAATTCGTACTTTAGCACAGTTTTTGATAATGACTAGTACAGCTCAGAAAAAATGTTGATTTGTTTTGTCTGACGTGATATACTCTACCGAGTAAAGGCGTTGAAGGAGAAGAGTAAGAGCAGCTAGAGCGCCCAGCGAGTCTGAGATAGTGTGAGCAGACGCGCCCAAACCTCTGAAAATCCCTCCTGAGCTGCCAACCGAAACGATACTTATCAGAAGGGGGAATTTTACCCTAGTTTCTGACTCTCTCCCATAAGGGGCAAGAGGACTATATAATTCGGAGTAGACTTGGCCGGTACCGTCAACCGTTATCAAAGACGAGGGTATTTATTGTACCTTACAGGAAAACTGTTTGAGTAATCCTGGAAAGAGCGCCCCGATATTTCGGGGAAATAGGGTGGTACCGCGGGTCTTTGAATCCCGTCCCTTAGAAGGACGGGATTTTTTGGTTTTATGAAGGAAAATTAATTAACACAGGTGGTAAATTCGAAATACTGATATCGAAATAATAAACAAATCATAATTTCTAAATACTAAAATTAAAAGTATTTCAAAATTGGATTTTAAATATTGTTCAGAGTTTTATGCTTCGAATTTAGGATTTATTTGATGGAGGTTTGCTATGTTTGAACCGGTAAGCAGTCGCGTAAATTTCCCGCAGAATGAAGAGAAGAATTTGAAATATTGGAAACAGAATCAAATTTTTGAAAAGAGCGTAAAAAATCGTGAGGGCAAACCCCGTTTTGTGCTTTATGAAGGACCGCCGACCGCCAACGGCAATCCGGGCATTCATCACGTCCTGGCCAGGGCTTACAAGGATATCATCACCCGTTACAAAGTAATGAAGGGGTATTACGCCCCGCGCATCGCCGGCTGGGATACTCACGGTTTACCTGTCGAGATTGAGGTGGAGAAGGAGCTCGGGTTTTCCGGCAAGGCACAAATCGAAACATATGGCGTGGAGCAGTTCAATGCTAAATGCCGGGCGAGCGTTTTCAAATACCTGAAGGAATGGGACAATCTTACTGAAAGAATCGCCTACTGGGTTGACCTTGAACATGCTTATATCACGATGAATAACAACTACATCGAGTCGGTCTGGTGGGCTATCAAACAGATGTGGGATAAAGGGCTAATTTATCAGGGGTATAAAGTCACACCGCACTGTCCGCGTTGCGGTACTTCACTGAGCTCTCATGAAGTGGCGCTTGGTTATCAGGATAATACCGAAGACCCATCGGTCTACATTAAGTTTAGAACGCACCTGAAATCCAGGCGGGAATCGGCAGTGTTGAGCAAATTGAAGGAACTTGCCGGGAGTAAAAAAGTCTATCTGCTGGCATGGACAACGACCCCCTGGACGCTGCCAGGTAACACGGCTGTGGCGGTTGCTGCGAAGTCAGAGTATGCGATGGTCGAAGTTGAAGGAGAGTATCTTATTTTTGCCGATGCTTTACGGAAACAGGTAGGACTCGGTGATAATCCAGTGGTTGGCAAAATCATGGGCAGTGAACTTGTCGGTGTGGAATATGAGCCGTTGTTCAACCCGCATGAATTTGGCGTTGAAAGGGAACGTTTTACAACGGGCAATGAACTGAAAGTACAGAAACCGGTGAAGAATCTAGTTTACCACGTGATTGCCGCCGATTTTGTTTCGATGGAAGACGGCACCGGCATTGTGCATATTGCCCCGGCTTACGGCGAGGATGATTATAAGGTTGGACAGGAGAACGGGTTGGATTTCGTCCATAACGTAGATCTGCAGGGTAAAATCATCGGCAGCTATCCTTTTGCAGGTAAGTTCATAAAAGCCGCCGACCCGCTCGTCCTGGAGAACTTGAAAGAACACGGATTACTATTAAAACACGGCACTATTCGCCATACTTATCCTTTCTGCTGGCGTTGTAACTCTCCACTGGTTTATTACGCCAAACAAAGCTGGTACATCAGAACTACAGCGGTGAAAGACGAACTTATCGCTGGTAATAAAGAAATCAACTGGTATCCGGAGCACGTCAAAGAAGGGCGTTTCGGGGACTGGCTGGAGCACAATGTGGATTGGGCATTCTCCCGCGAGCGGTACTGGGGTACACCTTTACCCATTTGGAAGTGTGAAGAGTGCGGCAGTTTTGAATGTATCGGCAGCATCGACGAACTACAGCGTAAAGAAAGTTGCCGCGGTTTGAAAGAGCCGTTGGATTTACACCGGCCCTTTATGGATGATATTACTTTCGCTTGCGGCAAATGCGGCGGTAAAATGAAACGCGTGCTTGAGGTAATTGACTGCTGGTTTGATGCCGGTTCAATGCCTTTCGGGCAATTGCACTATCCTTTTCAGAATAAAGATTTGTTCGACAAGGATTTAAAGCAGGCCGACTACATTTGCGAAGGTGTCGACCAGACACGTGGTTGGTTCTACACCCTGCATGCCATCTCAACATTGCTGTTTGACCGTCCGTGCTACAAAAACTGCATCTGTCTGGAGCTGGTCCTTGATGCCAAGGGCGAGAAGATGAGTAAGAGTAAGGGCAATGTGGTCAAACCGATGGAAGTGGTAAAACTGCATGGGGCAGATGCTTTACGCTGGTACTGTTATACGTCAGCGCCGCCAGGCAGTGTGCGACGTTTTGACAACAAGATGGTGGGTGATATTACGCGGCAATTTCTGTTAACGCTGTGGAACGTTTACTCTTTCTTCGTGATGTATGCCAATATCGATAATTACAAACCTGACCCGGAGAAAACGACCAAGGACGTTCCTGAGCTTGACCTGTGGATACTTTCAGAGTTGAATCAGTTGATTACCGATGTCGATTCCTCGCTAGAGAACTATAATCCCACCGGTGCAGCTAGAAAAATCGAGGAGTTTGTGGACATGCTGTCCAATTGGTACGTACGTCGCAGCCGTAGGCGTTTCTGGAAGAGTGAGAGTGATACCGACAAATTGTCAGCCTACAATACGCTATACCACTGTCTGGTCACGGTCTCGAAGTTGATGGCGCCTTTCACACCGTTCATCGCCGAGGAAGTGTACCAGAATCTGGTACGTTCTATTGATAAAACAGCACCATTAAGCGTGCATCTGGCGGATTTCCCGGTGGCCGACCAGAGCAAGATTAACCGTGACCTTTCTGCGGATACACAGTTGGCAATGAGGGTTTGCAGCCTCGGCAGAGCAGCCCGCAGTCAGGCGAACGTTAAGGTACGCCAGCCTTTAGCGCAGGCAATTGTGAAGGTGAATTCAGCCCGTGACAGGGATGGATTAATCAGATTAACGCCTCAAATTCTCGAAGAACTCAACGTAAAAACACTGGCATTTGCCGACAAAGTGGAAGAATTAAATATACCTGAATTCTGTGTTGGAACAGAGGGAGAAGTTTCAGTTGCCATTCCCAAAGAGGTGACACCTGAATTGGCGGAAGAAGGACTGTCGCGGGAAATTGTGCACCGCCTGCAAACCATGCGCAAAACAGCCGGTTTTGAAATAGCCGATTACATTGTCACGTACTATCAGGGTGATGATTACGCGAAAAAGGTAATGACCGATTTTGCGGATTACGTAAAACTGGAGACGCTGTCCCGCAGTCTGATCGAAGGTAAGCCCGAAGAAGGTGTTGCGACGGAGACTTTCAAACTCAATGACCATGTGGTGGTATTGGGAGTAAAGAAGATTTGACGCTAGAGAGGAATTAGTTTTATGAGTTTTTAAACACCCTGTGGTCTTGCCGCAGGGTCTACGAGTTCTCCGCCCACAGGGTTAACGCCCTTTGGTGCGGTAAGGTCTTTACTAAGAAGTGCTGATTCAATTTAGTCAACACCCTTTTGTTTATTCGGATTCCATTTTTAGCGTTATTGGGGAAAGAAGAAAAAATCCTTTGAATTGAAACCTGTTCTCGGAAATTATCTCTCGATCTCTCCTTAAGAAGGAGAGAAGATAGCAATCTCCCTCCCTAACAGGGTGGGATGAAGGGAGAGTTTCTCAATTGGATTCCAGCATTTGCTAGAATGTGAAAATAGATAAAAAATCCCTCTGTATCTCCCCTTACAAAGAGGAGAAATAACTTACGTCTTATACGTGGGGTTTTTAAATTCGCATGGGACTTTGGTCTGGCACAGGCCGCAGTTGAGAGTATCTCCCTCATAAGCTGGCTGTATTTGCTTTAAGATATGATTCAAGTAGTCATAACACTTAATTTTATCGTGGCCTGATTCAGTAATCGCGCTTACCGGACAGCGAGCAATGCAGGCGTTACAGCTCTTGTTTACATAATATAGGCAGTTAGAGAAGGGAGTCCTGGCGGTTCGGGGACTGGGGGGCAACTTTAAGTCGATGACAATGCTGCCGCAGCGGTGCGCAATGCCGCGTTCGGTGATAAAACCATCGGAGAGACTGAACGTACCATGCCCCGCAACATAGGCAATATGCCGTTCAGACCAGTTTGAAAACCGGCCTTTTCCGTTCGTCTCTATTTTGAAATACGGCTGAATTTCCGGCGCGGTCGTCATGTATCCCCGTATTGTGAACGTTTCGATGATATTTTTACGCAGGGCAATATTAAACTTTTCTCCGTAATACTTGGTATAAGCCCAATACCGGCTGGGAATAGTTGTTTGTTCGCGATTAGACTCAAGCGTTTTACGTGTCACGGGTAAAATCCAACTAACGACAGAGACCAGTTTGCCGTCATCTTCCGGCTGTTTATTATATGTTTTCAATAGCGCCTCTGCTGGCGTTAGGTGGTCCGGCCCGATAATTGTTTTAAACTGTTCGAAGAGCGGGTCGTTACCCTCGGCGAACTTGACGAGCGGTTCATCGAAAATAGATTGAGTCTTATCATCAGGCATGCGGTTCAACGGACTATTACGCACGAAAGATTTGATTTCTGTGTCAATCAACTGCGCCATATTTTGTACGGTGAGTGTTTTAATGTCCATGTTTGTTCGCTCCAATTGTCATTCGAAGGAACCTAAGAACGAATGAATCTCAGGGTAGTGGGGTTTTAACTCTCTGCCCAACTCCGGGATACTTTCCTCCATTCCGTATGACAAGATTGCGGCCAAGGGCTTATATTATTTAAAGATAATCTGTGTATTAGCTGATGTCAATTACATGCTTGAACTGATATAATACGGAGCAAGAGAGAAAATTAGACTTATAATATCGGAGGATGATTTTATGGCGGATATCAGGGTAGAAAAACTGGCGGATTTATTGGTGAATTATTCGGTGGGAGTGAAATCCGGTAATAAAGTTGTAATTCAAGGTGAAACAAGTGGTGAACCCCTTATAAAAGCAGTGTTTGCCAAAGTCCTGCAGGCGGGTGGCCTACCGTATACAATGGTGACTTTGCCCGGTATGGAAGAATTGGTTTACAAATATGGTAATGACCAACAACTAAAATTCCTGCCGGAACCGTTTAAACAGGTAATGAGCACTTATGATTGCCGGATATATGTTTTCTCTGATTCGAACACCAAGTCATTGAGCAATGTTGCCCCGGCGAAATCGGTGCTGCGCTCACAATCACGCAGCGAATTGATGAAAATCATGTGGAAACGTTCGGCGGCTGGTGAATTACGATGGGTATTAGGCCCGTACCCGACCAATGCGCTCGCTCAGGATGCCGAAATGAGCCTGACTGATTATGAGGATTTTGTTTTCGGCGCCTGCCTACCGGATATGATCGACCCCATAGGTTACTGGCAGCGCTTTTCTGTAAGGCAGCAGAACATCGTAAATTGGCTGAAAGGAAAGCAGACAATTCACGTTATTGGGAAAGAGACAGACCTACGCTTGAGCATCGCAGGGCGAAATTTTGAAAATTGCGACGGTAAGATGAATATGCCGGACGGTGAGGTGTTCACCGGACCGGTTGAGAATAGCATGGAAGGCCACGTTTATTTCTCCTATCCGGCGATTTATAGCGGACGCGAAGTAACTGGCGTCAGGCTAACGTTTGAGAAAGGTGAAGTAGTTAAAGCAACTGCCGAAAAAAACCAGGAATATCTTGTGAAAACAATCGCGACGGATGAGGGCTCTAAGCGGGTAGGGGAATTTGCCATCGGCACTAATGAAGGCATCAAGAAATTCACCCGTGAGATTCTATTCGATGAGAAAATCGGCGGCAGTTTCCACATGGCATTGGGCTCCGGTTATCCGGAGACCGGCAGCAAGAACGAATCGGCCATCCATTGGGACATGGTCTGTGACCTGCGGGACGGCGGCGAAATCTGGGTCGATAATCTACTATTCTACAAAAACGGCAAGTTCGTGATTAAGTTTTAGGTGTTAAGAATCAAGAATCAACTATCAATAATTTGCACTAATTTTCTTTTATTGGAGCGTTTTTTCATACGAGTTTGAACTCTTAGTAAACGCAAGCGCAATACCTCCCAGAATCAGCACACCACCGATAATCTCAAACAGGGAAGGCGTTTCTTTAAGAATCACGAATGCAAGAATTGTCGCACCTACTGGTTCACCCAATACGGCAATCGTCACCATGGTGGCGGGCATAAAGCGCAGCGACCAGTTGAACGAGGAATGCCCCAGCATCTGCGGTACCAGTGCCAATAGAATGAACATCAGGCATGTTTCTCCGGAATAGCCGGTAAAACTGCCGCCCACAATCAAACACCATACCAGCAGTATGACTGCAGCAGAACTGTAGGTGAGGAAAATATAGCTCACTAAGCTCATCTTCTGCCTTAGTTTACGGCCAATGAGCAGATAACCGGCGATTGCCATTGCTCCCAATGATGCCAGAATACTGCCTTTGACCGAGGTGCCGCCCAATTGCCAATTATTGAACCCGATAATGAAAGCGCCGATGACGGTGATAGCAATACCGGTAATAATGCGGACCGTGATTTTTTCGTGAAAAAGTGTAAAAGAAACGATGGCGACGAAAATGGGGCAATAGTGACCAGCACTACCGAACTCGTAACAGTAGTATATCTCAGGGAGGCAATCCACAGGGCAAAATGTATGGCCAGAAAGGCGCCGGAACAAATTGCCAATAAAATATCGCGACGGTGTAGGTGGAGCAGTTCATTTCTGCCGTGGGTCAAGGCGAAAGGAGTTAGTATCAAAACAGCAATACATAAGCGATAAGCCGCAATCACGATGGACGGAGCTTCTGCCAGTCGGATAAAAATCGCGGCAAATGCCACGGAAACAACCCCAATGGCAAGGATAAGATAACGTCTGGTCATAATTGTGCTCATTTTGCGCTACTGGAACTCTTCTGTCAAGGTATGGGTTCTATCACCAGCGTTGTTTAAAAGGAGTGTTTCAAGCGGTACTTAAGTATGATAAAATATTTTTTAAATTGTGCCTAACCCTATTGAAATCGACAAAAAAGTGGTATATTCTAAAAGCAAGAGGACGAATTATGTAAGGTGGAGCCTGAGTTTTTTGAAATCAAAAACGGCAAAACCTTTGAAAATAGGGTTCTCGAAAGAGGATTAGAATGAGAAAAGCGGCAGGAACGCGACGGTGTCCCAGATGCCATGGTAACATGTTCTTGGATAGGGATTATGACGGCTGGTACATGGAATGTCTCCAGTGCAGTTATACCCGAGACTTGGATATTATGTCCGAACCGGGACAGAGACATAGTTAACATAATAATGGAATCTTGAGCGCCACCTCATAAACTTGTATGATAAAGATATGGGGTTGTGTTCAGTTTACTTAAGATACACAGTTTTTAGCCACTGCAGGTATTCGCATATGCAAAAACCGCAGCCGCAAATCATTGTTGGTTCTTCATTTGGTGTTGTAAACGGTGATGGCAGCTGAGGTGAGTACTACGATTGTGATTAAAGGAAACACATCAGGTCAGGGAGATAATATTCTTCCCTGTTTCTGTTGTGGCATTTGCTGCACTGGCTATCAGCCGCATCTTGACTTAATAGAATCTCATAATCTTGCTGACCGTCTGGGTATTTCGTTACAGCAATTTTTCGATGACTGTACCGACCCACGCTGGCCGGGGACTGACACCCATTTATTATTACATAAAGATGGAATGTGTCTGTTTTTAGGGCACAAAGAAGGGAGTACCAAATGGCTCTGCCGGATTCATGATTTTAAGCCGGACGCTTGCCGCCAGTGGACCGCCGGCCTTATGCAGAAAGAATGCCGTCAAGGACTTAGCCGTTGTTGGGGATTATCGATTGATGATTCGGGGAATCTAGCAGGTTCCACTGAAGATTTGAAAAAATTCCAAACATTTTTAAAGACGCTTAATTAGTGGGGGAGGGCTCATATGCCAATCTACGAATACGAATGTAAAAAATGTCATTCCCGGTTTGAAGTGAAGAGAAGTTTCGGGGAGGATGGTGGTGCAACTTGTCCCGAATGTAGCGGCAAAGCCGGCCGTATTTTCACGTCGGTACCGGTCATTTTCAAAGGTTCAGGTTTTTATGTTACCGATTCTAAGAAGAATAACCCCGCCTCAACACCCGAAAAGAAAGACGAGGCTCCTAAACCGGTCGCCGATACTAAACCAGTTTCCAATGCTAAAAAAGACTAGTATTCTTCCCTCGGTTCAATAATAAATATCAAAAATACCAAGAGGGAGGGCTTTACGCCCTCCCTCTTATGTTTAACTCGTTATGAGCCGGTTTATTTAGCTCTTTCCGCTCTGGTCGAACATTCCAGAATCGGGTTTACCCTCAAAGTAAAGCTTTCTGACCGGGAATTCCATGACAATCCCCTCACTCTGGAAGCGCTTATGCAGTGCTTTAATGAAATAATGTTTCAAAGCGAAAGACGCTCCGCGGTTCTATGCTTTGAACACTACGGAAAAATTGATATTGAAATCCCCGAATTTCTTGAACCGCACAACCGGAGCGAAGTCCTTCCCTCCTTCGGGATTATTCTCCATGACATCGGAAGCTACTTCTGCTATTATCCGTTCTACTTTATCGAGGTCATAACTGTAGCTGACGCCACCATCAATTCCAAATAACATTGAAGTCTTGGGTTCCTCAAAATCAGTCACTACGGCATCGGAAAACTTCGAGTTGGGAAGAATGACCAGGTTTCCCTGCCAGGACCGTGTTCTGGTTATGCGCCAGCCGATTTCTTCGACCGTTCCTTCCAGTCCGGAGTCTAATTGAATATAATCACCTTTACGGATAATAGAGTCGGCGATTACATAAGTACGGGATAGGAAATTACTCAAGGTTGGCTGCAGTGCCAGGGCGACGGCCAAACCACCGATACCGAGACTAGCCAGTAACGGATTGATATTGACGTGAAGCTGGTCTAAAGCCAGCAAGAATGTGATACTGTAAATAATGACATCAGCTACGCGTTTCAGCAGAGGGACAAGGCGGTCATCGAAATCACTTTTGGTACGGGGAGCTACCTCGACAGAATACCAGGTTAAAATGGCGTGAGTTAGCCTGCTGACTGCAAAACCGGTAATTAACCAAAATACAACGATAAAGCCCTTATTGATGTTATTGACATGGTTGACCACTTCCGGCAGGCGGGTAATTCCTATCCAGAGTCCGGCGGTAATCAAGTAGGCAAAAACAGGGAGCGGTAAGCGCTTCGACGACGACGGTCATCGATAATGGTCTTCGTTTTTTTAGTAAAAATACGCGCGGTAAAGCCCAGAATAAACTTGGATGCGAAGGCTAATAGAAGGAAGAAGGCAAAAATGCCTCCTGAAATTACCCGTTTCACCCACGGTTCATGAGAGGAAAAAAGTTTGGCATTAGTCTTATCCTTTGCAAAAGAAAAACGTCTCCTTTTGGAAGGCGTTTTTCTTACATCTAAATATTTTGTATACTAATAGCCATAATATAATCAGCTGTATAAAGATGTCAACACTATAAGGCAAACTGCCTTACCACCGTGGACCTCAACCATAACTTCGGGTTTCGCAGGAATTACTTGAAGAATTAGCTGACGATATCGTTCTCTTCGGTTTTTCAGCACCACACTTTGGACATTTCAGGGATTTTTCGTCTTCATTCGGCCAGCGAAAATCTTCAAACTTTTCCCCGCATTTTTTGCATTCATGCTCATAGATTGGCATATAGACTCTCCTTCATTTATACTAGGATAATCATATAATATAGGGTTAGTTTTAAATGAGACTTAAGTCTCATTGGCAAGAAGAGAGCGCTCCGCGTGTAAAGAGCGTCCGCCAAGTAAGGTAACAAAGTGAGAAAGTAAAAATGAGATGAAGGATATGAAAGACGTTCTAAGTAATTTGATTAAATTATCCCGGGATTGGGCTTCCGGCGCTAAGATAAATCTGACCCCAGCGAGAGAACTTCGAAATGAAGTAATTCTTCATAATCATGCTCATTATTTGGATAATATACCTCTTTACCGTAAACTGGCCGAAGAGCAAGGATGCGGTAAAGACATCGATATTCAGACCATCAAGCACAAACTAATGTTTACCGCCGATGTCTTTAAGAGTTACGAACAGGTTTGGCTTGACGATGGCGACTTCGCCAGGATGACGCAATGGCTATCGGGCATTTATGATAAACGTATTGATGTAGACGTATCCGGCGCCAAAACAATTGATGAATGGATAGAACGGCTCGACACTAATGGTGTCCATGTAGTTTACAGTTCCGGGACCTCAGGGGAATTTTCCTTCATTCCCCGCGATAAACAAGATTGGGAACTCTCCCGAATGGCTAATATCAATTGTCTTACACCACTTTTAGCCAGTAGAATGGCCGGGAATGCTTTGTCCCGACAATGGCTCAAACCAAGCGTTAAACTGGTGTCGCCGGATGCTTTTGCCGCGATGGCTGGCAAAAGGGAGCTGCCTGATTTCGATGCTTTTTTCCTCGGCTTCCGGCATGGTAGAATGGGGAACCAGGTGTTAATTGAGGAACTAGCGTCGCTCTTTCATCGTCATTATTTCCTCTACGATACGACCATAACCGGCTCCGCTTTACGCATGTTGCGCCGCGGTGTGAGAACGGATGAAGAACAGCAACAACAGTCAAAATACATGGAAGAAATTGTCGGGAAGGAAGATACTCACTATTTGAAACTTATAGATAATATCCGGCAGTCCACTAAAGATAAGCAAAAGGTTATTATCTTCGGAGCGCCCTATCAGTTCATGCGACTATGTGAAGCCATGAATGGCCAAAAGCAGCAGCTGGCTTTACTCAAGGGTAGTTTTGCTCTCTTCGGTGGTGGTTGGAAATCGTTTACCGGTGAAACGATAAGTCGAGAGATGCTGGTGTCCAAGCTGTCAGACAGTTTGGGTATTCCACCCCCGATGATTCTGGAAGGATATTCGATGACGGAAATCAATATACTCATGTTGCGCTGTGAGCATGGCCGTTTCCATATTCCGCCCATTATCGAACCGGTAATTCTTGATGAAGAGTTAAATCCTGTCTCCGATAAAGATGGTAAGGGTGCCTTCGGGTTTCTTGACCCACTGGCGGTTTGTTATCCCGGTTTCATTATTAGCGGGGATTATGTCCGTATAGTAGATGGAAAGTGTGATTGCGGTTTAGCCGGCCCGGCCATTATGGAAATCGGACGTATACCCGGCAGCGAGGTGAAAGGATGCGGCGGTATCATGTCGTCTATTAGGACATAAAAGGAGTCTTGTGACGGAAAAATCGTGTTTTAAGCATAATTTGTTACATTATGATGAAGGTTTGGTGCGTGTTCCGTTTCTGGTTAGAGGTCGGCTGATAGTACCTCCTGAAATCAGTCGGGAACAAATCGAATCTGTTTTCGGCCAGACTGACAAAAGGGCTACTTATATAAAACTCCCTCGGGCACAGGTTGTTCGTGAGCCGGTAATCGACCGCAAGAGCATGAAGTACAACGGTAAATATGTGTATCAGGTGATGCCGGCGGTTAACGGTCTGGAACTCATCGAGACAGATAAGGACAGGCTGGCACGCGGGCTGTATACTTTATCTACAGAAGATATCCTTAAATATCTGCAATCGATTCAATCCGCCCTGCTTACGAATAGGACACTAATATCCCGTTTGCGGGATATTTGCCGCCTGACATCGGAATTCCCGGATGCCTTGCTTGATGGCTGGTTTGATGCTTTCCCCACGGCATTCAATCGCGAAGCGGCCCGACAAATGATTGACAATGAATTGGCATTTTGGGGAAAACCCGGCAGTGATTTTTTAAACGGATGGGTGGAATTACCTGCTGTAATTTCGCCCGGATTATTGCATAAGCAAGTTTCCGGTCGGTTCGGGTGGGACATTTCCCCAACTGCGCAAGCAGAAAAAACACTAGTACGCGCGATGCCCACCTGCCAGCTGCATATCACTGCCGGCAATGCCCCGGAAGTATCCGTCATTTCCGCCTTGCGGGCCGTCCTGACGAAATCCGCAGCTACCATCAAACTACCTTATGGAGCGATTCTGACGGGTGCCTTGTTCTCCCTGGCAGCGTATACCGCTGCCCCCGAACATCCAATCACGCAGAGTCTGTCGATGGTTTATTGGCAGGGAGGAGACGACACAATTGAAAGTATCCTTTTCCGTCCGTGTGCCTTCGACCGGATTGTAATCTGGGGCAGCTCGGAAACGGTGGTTTCTGTACAATCCAGAGCGTTATTCACGCGAATAATCAGCCTTAACCCGCGTTACAGCGTCAGCCTGATTGGACGGGAGGCTTTTTCTGGCAGCCTTGAAGAAACGGCGTTAAAAGCGTCTATGGATGTGATGATACATAACCAGAAAGCGTGCACTGCTTCGTTGGTGAATTTTATCGAAGGTCCGGAGGAACAAGCCAATAAATATGCCGGCATTCTCAGCGAAATTCTTAAAAAATGGGATCAGAAAATGCCTGGTTTCGTGTCTCCAGCGGCTATCGGCCAAATTAAGCACATGAGACGCGGCAAATATGCTAATGCCCGGTGGTGTGTCAATAACCGGGGAGAGGATTTTTCCTCCGGTTCAGTGGTTATACCAGGCGAATTCGATATCCTTGACCATCCAATGTGCCGGTTGGTAATTGTGAAACCGGTGAATAACCTGGAAGATGCGCTGAGAAACCTGAACCATTCTGTCTCGACAGTAAGTGTTTACCCCGAACCGCGCAGACTGGAACTGAGAGACAGGATATTAGCAAGAGGTGTCTCAAATGTTTTACCGTTGGGGCAAAGCGAACGCTTTTATGCCGGTATGTCCCATGATGGCATAGTGGTTTTAAGCCAACTAGTGGACTGGAAGAACGGTTGATGATTTTTTCAAGCTTTTTAAAAAATATGTTATACTTGCTCATAACAGGTCAAAATACATAATTTAGACGCAAAGGAATATTATTTCTTACCGAAAAAGATGAAAACTATGAAGTAGGTCGTTAGCAAATGAAATACGGAGTTTTTCTTTTCAAAACGACAACCGCGGCGATGCAGGCTCAGAAAGTCTTGAACAATAAAGGTTACAACGTTACCTTAATTCCTGCCCCACGTCAATTCAACAGCGCCAGCGGCATGGCGGTCCGTTTCAATTGGATGGAGCAGGCGGCAGTCCAGTCAGAGTTAGATAAAGCCAACGTCCAAATCCAGGCGGTACAAGAAGTAGTTTAGGGTAATCTCTTCGCTTTTCTAGGGGAATGAGCGTCAGTCAAATAATCCTTCTAAGTCTCCCTTTACAAAAAGGAGAAAGAGAATTTATTTCTCCAGCATTTCTTTCAGGGGAGCCCAATAATAGTCCCGCCAGCCCTTAGAGATATCATCGTATTGTTTGGTGGGGACGTTGGTTTGGATGAGAGTCAGGCGTGTGCCGCTGGGAATTTCTTTGAGTGAGAAAGTGACTTTGGAAAAATGGCCTTCGGGCCAGTCGCTGGCACGCCAGGTTTGGGCAATTTTGCTATCCGGTATTAACTCCAGATTTGTGCCTTCGCTATAACCGTCAAATGTGGAAAATTTACCCCCAACTTTCCGGCTAATAGTTGCTTTATCACCCGTAAACTTTGAGTGTTTTTTAGAATCCATCAAGGCTTCATATACCTCATGGGGACTTGTTTTAAAGGTTGCCGTTTGTTTAACTGTTTTGGTTTCCATTTCAAATCTCCAATATTTTTACTAATTTATCGTCTTGAATTTGTTAGTTATCGAAAATTCAGAAAGATGTTGTTGATGATTACGGGTACGATAATCAGGGTATAAGGCACAAAAATAAAGATAAAGGCGCTGCGTGCGAACCCCGGGAACCCAAATCGATTATAAAGCGCGCGCACCCCGATGACTAATAGGGCGGCTGCATCCACCATTAATAATTGAGCGAACCCTCCTGAGGTTAATGTCCGATTTGCCAACAATCCTAGCTCTGAAACCTGATGGTTGGCGCTGAGTTTCAGTGCCATAAACGTACTGGCATAATCAGCAACTGCTAATAAAGCGACAAGCAGTATCAGCTTTGATTCTTGCCATGGCCATATCAATCTGGAAAGCTTTTCGATTGGACGTTCTAGCTTTTTATCGCGCTCGATAGCGCTTTTGATTCTGGTTCTCATTAATATAAGTATTTGTTGCATGGGTAACCTCAAACTGTCTAGAAATTAATATACCATAATATCCTTGTTAAGTGGAGCAGCCTTTTCCGAAAATTATCGAATAAAAAACACATTTTTCAGATGAATACTACTAAAGAACCAGGCAAATTAGACAAAAGACGGATGAATTAAAACTCGGTTTTCAAGGATAATGAATCAAATAGTATCAATACTGCTCACGAACAAGGATGGAATGTATGCTCGTGGAAATAAATGGGAAAACTTACTATAGAACCGCTGAAATATGCGCAAAAG
>Ga0182021_10002029_pt1 | contig 23599 bp, 20 predicted proteins | sample 612E3MmetaG_FD_120493 | JGI IMG/M metagenome (GOLD analysis project Ga0182021, IMG submission 120493) | Permafrost microbial communities from Stordalen Mire, Sweden - 612E3M metaG (Illumina Assembly) | ecosystem: Environmental > Terrestrial > Soil > Wetlands > Permafrost | place: Sweden... | reverse complement strand
GATTTTATATTGCTTATTGGGCGTAAAATACAGGTAGCTCATATAATTAAGCCTTGCTACCAGGGTCCCGTCCTCAATTGTCTTTTGCGTACTGAATGCTCCCAGGTCGATCCTTCCCTGCAGATAACCGAATTTTTTAATGAAATTCCCCTGGGAATATGTAATACCTTCATACATGCGGGTATAGAAATTAGTCCATTGAGGGCCAAAAGTCAGTTCGAACAGTCTTCCGTAAGGAATATTTTCAGTTTTCCCGAAGTTGACAAAATAATCGATGAGGTAATAATTGTTCCTGCTGAAAGCGACGCTGGCCAGAACCTGAGTGATGTCATAATACCCCCGGTTCGTGTCAATAGTAATGACAGGCCTTTGTAAATATGTTTTTGCAAATACCTCACCCAGGATCACGAACCTTGTAGGGATCTTATAGTCCTTGATCAGATACGACCGTCCAAACCATGCAAATGCTGACTCGTATTTGCTGTAAAGCGTTTGGGTGTTGATCTGGTCGTAAGCCAGTTTTGCATATTCGAAACCAGCCCCGCCGGCAAATTTCGTATAGTTCGTAATAAACGGACGTGCCACACGCAGGTCAAAGTTCACCTGGTGCAGGTCATCATAATAGTAACTCAGCGTGGCATCGGTGAATGTTCCCAAGAGGTTCGTATAAGTATAAGAAAACCCGTCAAAACGGGCAAAAGGCGGACGATTGGTTGCAAAAGAAAAATCCAGCGAGATATGGTCGCCAAACCCTAAGAAGTTGGCATCATAAAGCCTGAATACCAATTTGCTCTCTGTGATGGTAGGGATATCTGCACCGATGGACCATACATCCTTGGTCACGACGACAACATCTACCGAATCGGGGCTTGTTGAAGGAACAATAACAACCTTTGCATCGTCAATATAGCTTAATGATTTTAAGATACGTTCCTGGTCGGCCATTACGAACGGGTCAAGTCTCTGTCCTTTTCTGATCAGGATCAATTTCTTTATGACGAAGGAAGTAGTCTGAAGGTGAACGACATTCAGGAATTTTCCCAGTCCGGTGGTTGCTTCCCTTGCAGTATCTATAACTGTAGGTCCGAACGGATCGAGAGAAAGGAAATGGATTTTCCTGATCACTTTTCCGGCATATTTCTTATAGGGATTTTCACTTTTCAATGCCTGGATGGTATCAGGCAGGGTGCTGATCTGGGGCGGGATAAAAGCCAGGCCATACAGCATTTTGGTGAACTTATGGCGGTTGAAACGGACGTACACCGAATCGTAAAAAACCTTGGTTTTTTTTAATGAGGATTTGGATGAAGCGATACTGTCGGCCCTGGAAGACGGAACCGGTTTATCCTTCTCAGGGATTTGCGAAAAAACAGCAGGAACCTGGATCCCGGAAAAAATTAAGCAGACCGATAAAATCAAAGTATATTTTTTCCAGCCCCGGGTATTCATAAATTACCGGATTTATTATCTTAGGTTCAGCGAACTGATGATATCCTGGAGCCTGGCATCAAGTTTCCTTCCGGTTTCTTCAAATTCGGTCCTGTCTTTAAGGGTTTCACGGACACCGAAATAAAATTTGATCTTAGGTTCAGTCCCGGAAGGCCGAATACTGACAACACTGCCATCGGCTGTAAAAAATTGCAGAACATTGGATCTTGGGAGATCAAGAGCGGTTTCAGTGTTTTTGATGAGATCCCGCTCAAGCCTGGTTTGGTAGTCCTTGATTTTAATTACACGGCTCCCATTTATTTCTACGGGTGGATGAAGCCTGTATGAGGCCATCATCTGCTGGATCTCCTGGGCTCCCGACTGTCCTTTGCGGACTACCGATAAAAGACTTTCTTTATAATATCCGTACCGGGCATAAATGTCCATCAGCAGGTCGTACAGGGATTTACCCTGTGAGGCAGTCCAGGCAGCGGTTTCCGCTATCAGGGCACAGGCTCCCACAGCGTCTTTATCCCTGACAAAATCACCGGCAAGATACCCATAGCTTTCTTCACCCCCTATAATGAATTCTTCTTTGCCTTCATTCCTGCGGATGATATCGGCGATATATTTGAACCCGGTCAGGACATTGTAGTATTTCAGGTTGAATGAGACGGCAATATCCTTCAGAAGTTCCGAGGTCACGATAGTCTTCACGACGAACTGGTTCCCTTTCAGCCGGCCTGTTTCCTGCCATTTCCGGATAACATAATAGAATAATAAAGCTGCTGTTTGATTGCCGTTCAGAAGTATCATCTGGCCATGTTCATCCCTGGTTGCGATACCGACCCTGTCGGCATCAGGATCCGTAGCCATTACAAGGCCTGCGTGGATTTTTTCGGCGAGGCGGATACCCATGTCCAGAGCTGAATGTTCCTCCGGGTTCGGTGAATGCACGGTAGGGAAATTCCCGTCGGCAATCATCTGCTCCGGAACAGGATGAACATTTTCAAAACCGAATCTCTTCAGGATCTCCGGAACAAGTATACGCCCCGTACCGTGAAGCGGAGTATAAACAATACAAAGGTCCTTTTCTTTTCTGATAATTTCCGGTGAAAGGGAAAGGGATAATAGCTTGCCCAGATAAGCCTCATCAATATTCCTTCCGATGCTGATGATATGTTCCTCTCTTCCCTGCCACTTCACCTGGTCTATCGAGGAAATCGTTTCCACCTCCCTGATAACGTTTTCATCATGGGGCGAGATTAATTGTGCCCCGTCATCCCAGTAAGCCTTGTACCCGTTATATTCTTTCGGGTTATGTGAGGCGGTGATCATGACCCCGCTCTGGCATCCCAGCTCACGGATAGCGAAGGATAATTCAGGAGTGGGCCGCAGGTCATCAAAGAGGTATACAAGGAAACCGTTAGCTGCAAGAACCTCGGCTGTAATCTTTGCAAAGTACGGGCTGTTATTCCGGCTGTCGTAAGAAATGGCCATTTTTACCGGACTGACATCGGGGAACATTTTTTTTACATAGTTGGCAAGGCCCTGTGTGGCCATTCCAACAGTATATCTGTTCATCCTGTTTGTACCAAGGCCCATTACTCCTCTCAGGCCACCGGTACCGAATTCCAGGCTCCGGTAAAATGCATCCGTCAGTTCATCCGGATTTCCCGCTATCATTGCCCTGACACCGGCCTGAGTCTGCTCATCAAACGGGCTTTTGGTCCAGGTAAGTGCTTTGTCAAGAATCTGCTGGTCCATAATATGTCAAATGTTAATTCATTTCCCTGTCTCGTCATTTATCCGCAATGATTACTAATTTCATTTGCGTACTCAATTTGGTTTCGCCAACCTTGATTTTACTATTGAGTTTTTTCATTGCTTTGCTATTTCTTTTATGCACTCTTCCAGGCTATCCCTCCAGTAGGGTATTTCAAGCCTGAAACGTTCTTTAATCTTTGCCTTGTTTAGAACACTGTAAAATGGCCGGGAAGCAGGAAGGGGATAATCCTTTGTTTCGATCGGATTTATCCTGCAACTGATATTGGAGAACATTATGATTGCCCTGGCAAAATCATACCAGGATGCAACACCTTCATCAGCATAATGGAATATTTCAACTCCTTCATGATCCCTGACGTCGGGTAAGAGTGTAAGGATGGCTTCGGCCAGATCTCTTGCGTATGTGGGGCTACCAATCTGGTCAAAAACAACATTCATTGTCCCTCTTTCTTTTCCGGTCTTCAATACAGTTTTAACGAAATTATTTCCGAAGGACGAGTAAAGCCAGGAAGTACGGATAATGATCCCGTTCTGGCAACTGCTCAGCATCTGGGTCTCCCCGGCATATTTTGATTTGGCATAAGCGGATACCGGATCGGGCGTATCTGTTTCGATATAGGGCCTGTGACCAGTTCCTCCAAAGATATAATCGGTTGAAATGTGGATTAATAATGCATTGAATTCACCGCAGGCGTTCGACAGGTTCCTGACGGCAAGGGAATTGATCCTGAGTGCCAGTTCCGGTTCATATTCGGCTTTATCAACAGCCGTGTATGCCGCGCAATTGATCACTACCTCATGATGATTATTGTCCATGAATTCCGAAACGGCTTTCATATCAGTTATATCCAGCTCCTCCAGGTCTGTAAAAGTAAGTTCGAATGCCGGGTATTTCGGGCCAAGTATCCTCAGCTCATTGCCGAGCTGGCCTTTAGCACCTGTAATCAGGATTTTCATATGTTTATCATTCAAAGAATTTATCAATACCTTGATAACTCGTTTTTTATCTTATATTGTGTCCCTGAAATATTCTATCGTTTTCATCAGTCCCTCATCTAATGCTACAACCGGGTCCCATCCGAGTACCTTTCTTGCAAGGGAGATATCCGGTTTCCGTTGCATGGGGTCATCGGCAGGCAGCGGAAGATGAATTAATTTTGATGAGGATCCGGTGAGTTTAAGCACTTTCTCCGCTAATTCGATCATGGAAAACTCTCCGGGGTTTCCTATATTTACCGGTCCGGTAAATTCTTCCGGCGAATTCATCATGCGTACCATACCTTCGAGCTGGTCGTCAACATAGCAGAAACTCCTGGTTTGTGTGCCATTCCCGTAAATCGTGATATCTTCTCCTTTAAGGGCCTGGACAATAAAATTCGAGACCACCCGTCCGTCATTTGGATGCATCCTGGGTCCATAAGTATTGAAGATCCTGCAGATCTTTATCCTGACATTATTTTGCTTATGATAATTGACAAACAAGGTTTCAGCTACCCGTTTACCTTCATCATAGCAGGAGCGGGGCCCGATGGGGTTAACATGCCCCCAGTAGGATTCAGTCTGCGGGTGTATCTCTGGATCTCCGTAAACTTCGCTTGTACTGGCCTGCAGTACTTTAGCTTTGATCCGTTTGGCCAGACCGAGCATGTTGATGGCACCCATCACCGAGGTTTTAACGGTTTTAATTGCGTTGTACTGGTAATGAACCGGAGAAGCCGGGCAGGCCAGGTTATAAATTTCATCCACCTCTATAAAAAAAGGCATGATAACATCATGCCGTATCAGTTCAAAATACGGATTGTCAAGTAAATGAACGATATTACGCTTCTGCCCGGTAAAATAATTATCCAGGCAAACCACCTCATGACCCAGGTTAAGAAGCTTTTCGCAGAGATGTGAGCCCAGAAACCCTGCTCCGCCAGTGACAAGAATTTTCTTTTTGATCATAACTTTATGTGTTCAAATGAAAAGACCTAACAGCTGTTTCAAAGCTGTTAGGTCCCTGTAAATCCATGATACTATCATTTTGATGTTCTGACTCCTATGCAGAAATAATCAAAGTTTTTCTTTTTAATTTCCTGGATATCGTAAATGTTTCTGCCGTCAAAAATCACAGGATTTTTAAGCAGTTTACGCATAACGTTGAAATTCGGGAATTTGAATTCCGGCCATTCGGTGATCATCAGCAGGCAGTCGGAATCGATCAGTGCATCATACTGGTCAGAAGCATATTCGATCTTATCCCCCAGAATCCGTTTTGCCTCCTCCATGGCAACCGGGTCATATGCCTTGACTTTTGCACCTGCCTCAGTCAGCTTAAGGATCATGGCCAGGGATGGAGCTTCCCTCATATCATCGGTCTGGGGCTTGAACGACAATCCCCACAGGGCCACTATCTTTCCTTTCAGGTCACCTTTGAAGTAATTATTGATTTTCATGAACATTACCGTCTTCTGATCGTCATTAACGGCCTCAACGGCTTTAAGGACACGGAGGGTATAGTTGAATTCTTCGGCAGTATGAATCAGAGCTTTAATATCTTTCGGGAAACAACTACCACCATAACCGGCACCGGGGTAAATGAATTTTGTGCCAATCCTTGAGTCGGAGCCTATACCTTTTCTGACCATGTTGATATCTGCGCCCACGATCTCGCAGAAGTTCGCCATGTCGTTCATGAAGCTGATCTTTGTGGCCAGCATTGAATTGGCTGCATATTTGGTCATTTCGGCAGATACGATATCCATGAAGATGATCGGATGGCCGTTCAGGGTGAAGGGTTTATACAAGGCTTTTATAAGGTCTTCAGCCCTTGGCGAGTCACAACCAACAACAATACGGTCAGGCTTCAGGAAGTCGTCGATGGCAGCGCCTTCCTTCAGGAATTCCGGATTGGATGCAATGTCAAACTCAATATCAACACCACGTTTGTCCAGTTCCTCCCTGATGGTTTTTCTCACTTTTTCGGCGGTGCCGACAGGAACGGTGCTTTTAGTAACCATCAGGAGATAATCGTTCATATATCTGCCACAATCCCTGGCGACTGATATAACATGCTGAAGATCTGCACTTCCGTCATCGCCAGGAGGTGTGCCCACAGCGCTGAAAATAACTTCGCAACCTGTCAGGGCTTCTTTGAAATCAGTTGTAAAAGTGAGCCTGCCTTTTTTAAGGTTGCGGTGCACCATTTCCTCGAGGCCTGGTTCATAGATCGGGATAATCCCTTGTTGCAGATTGTCAATTTTTTTCTTATCGATGTCGACACAAGTTACCTCAATACCAACTTCAGCAAAACAGGTCCCGGTGACCAGACCTACATAACCGGATCCGACAATTGTGATTTTCATGTCTTGATAGTTTCAGTGGGGAAGAAAGAATTACCTAACAAATATAAAGATAAAATAATATGCAGCCTAAAGTCCTGAGCAGAAAATAATAAAATAAATTTGATGCAGTTCAGTTAATTGCCTTTCCCTGAAATACGATCGGCAGGAAGACTTTCAATGTTGCATACATCTCCTTACAACTGCAAACGGGTCTGGATCTCCTGAACATCGCGTTTAAGCTTTTTAACTGTTTCCATCAGCAACTTACTTTCATTTTCGTGGTTTTCCGGGATTTTAGAGCTGATATAATGAACGAATTGCCATACCTCCCTTATACTGTTAACGGGCAGGTCATAAGGTTCATATACCGGGTTAAGGGAATGCAGTTTCAGCATGCCGTAGTCCCTGAGTTTGTTTTCCACAACTTTAAAAACTATCCCTTCATCCGTAGTAAGGATGATGCAGGCGTCTTTATCCCTGATGGAAGACCAGTCCTGCAGGAACATGCCGGTGACGAAAGCTCCGTGCGGGATGGGGAGCATGGAATCGCCGCTCACCTGGAAAGTCCGGTATTTCTTTTGCCTGGAAAGAAAAGGGAGCCTGAAGGCAGGAAGGATGCTGATATATTCCGGGTCGGCAAAACCGGTGGCATAACCCGCCTTGGCTTTCTCGGAGACGAGTTCTATGTTTTCCTCATTATCCTGTCCGACGGTTGTGGCCAGTATTCTCAGGTTGGATCCCCTGATGAATACATCGTAGCCCCTTTCCAGCTGCCTTACCTGGCTTTCGGGGAGTTTACACAGGTCAACCCTGACCAGTGTGTCTATGGCGACATTGAAATACCCGGATATGGCAATGAGGGCTTCGAAGCCCGGTTGTGCAACCCCGTTCTCATAACCACTGAGGGTTGAACGCTTCATTCCCAGGGCTTCAGCCACATCGTCCTGGGTTTGCCCGCGACGCCTGCGCAAAAATTTAATGTTCGAACTGAAAAACATGGTAAAAAATTTTGGTATTGCAAATATAATGATTATATTGTAATCGCAAATTTGATTAAAAAATAATCATGATTGTTTTTAACCGCAATATCGTCCACTTAGACCTCGACACCTTCTTTGTTTCCGTGGAGAGGCTGATCAACCCTGCATTGCTGGGCAAGCCGGTGATCATCGGGGGGACTTCCGACCGGGGGGTGGTAGCCAGTTGCAGTTATGAGGCGCGCAGTTTCGGCGTCCATTCGGCTATGCCGATGAAGATGGCCCGGATACTATGCCGTGATGCGGTGGTTGTGAGGGGGGATATGGAATTGTATTCCAGGTACTCGCACACGGTTACAGACATCATTGCGGAAAAAGCCCCCCTGTATGAAAAAGCTTCCATCGACGAACATTATATCGATGTGACGGGGATGGACCGTTTTTTCGGCACGCTGAAGTGGACGCATGAGCTCCGGCAAAGCATCATAAAAAATACCGGGCTGCCTATTTCTTTCGGCCTGTCGGTCAATAAGACCGTCTCGAAGATCGCTACCGGCGAAGCCAAGCCGAACGGGGAATTGCAGGTGTCCCGTGACAATGTGAAGCCTTTCCTGGCGCCTTTGTCCATCAAAAAGATCCCGATGATAGGTGACAAGACGTATCGACTGCTTAGGTCCATGGGCATAGTGACCATAGACACTCTTAGCCGGATCCCGGTGGAGATGATGGAACGGGTGATGGGCAGGAACGGGATCGTGATCTGGGAAAAAGCCAACGGGCTTGATTCTGCGCCTGTGATCCCATACTCAGAAAGCAAATCGGTGAGCACTGAAACCACCTTTGAGCAGGATTCCATCGACATTATCAGGATGAAAGAGATACTGGTGAAGATGGTGGAAAAGATCGCCTTTGAATTGAGATCACAGCAGAAACTTACCTCCTGTGTCACGGTGAAGATCCGCTATTCCAATTTCGATACCCATACCCTTCAGAAACACATACCGTACACCGCTTTTGACCATATGCTGATACCCCTGGCAAAAGAGCTTTTCGACCGGCTATACCAGCGCCGCATGCTGATACGTCTCATCGGTGTGCGCTTCAGCGGGCTGGTCTCGGGAAATCCGCAACTGAACATGTTCGAGGACAGCAGCGAGATGATCGGCCTTTACCAGGCCCTCGACAGGGTTCGCCGGAAGTACGGGCAGAAGATAGTAAGGAGGGGAGTGGCGTATACAATTTCCCCATGTACCTGAACTGCCACTCATATTATTCCCTGCGTTACGGCACGATGTCGGTTGAAAAGCTCGTGGATGAAGCTGTATGCTGCGGAGTGAAGGCCCTGGCGCTTACGGATATCAATAACTCCACAGGGATCATGGAGTTTATACAGGTTTGTACGGATAAGGGGGTCAAACCCATTGCGGGGATAGAATTCCGCAGGGAAGAAGAACTGCTGTATGTGGGTCTTGCCCGTAACAACGAAGGTTTCCGCGAGCTGAACGGATTCCTCAGCCATCATAACCTTTGCAACCGGCCCTTGCCCGACCAGCCGCCGCAAACGGAGAATGTGTATTGGATATATCCCTTTCAATATAGCGATAAGCGAATAGCGAATAGCGAAGAGGGCAAAGACACTAGTTGCACATCACTGATCGCTCATGGCTCATCACTCATTACTCATCGCTCATCGCCTTTCAATGATTTCATCGGAATACTGCCTTCGGATATGAACCGCCTTATCCTTTCGCGGAACCGTCACCTGATGGACAGGATGGTGATCTTTTCGCCGGTCACGGTGTTGGATGACAAGACCTTTGAGCTTCACCGGAATTTCAGGGCGGTGGATAAGAATGTGCTGCTGAGCAGGCTGGAGCCGGGGCAGACGGCTTCGCCCGATGAAATCATGCATCCGGTTGATGACCTTCTTGAGCCTTACCGTGAATTCCCGGGTGTCATCCGCAATACCGAGAAAATAACCGGGGATTGCAGCATAGGTTTCGACTTCATGGAGTGCAAGAACAAAAGAAGTTTCACCGGGAATATCTATGACGACCAGATCCTGCTGGAGAAGCTGGCCCTGGACGGGCTTCAATACCGCTATGGCAGCCGGAATACCGAGGCACTGAACCGCATCAGGCATGAACTCGGGATCATCAGTAAAATGGGTTTTGCCGCGTATTTCCTGATCGCCTGGGATATCATCCGCTATTCGATGTCGCGTGGCTTTTACCATGTGGGAAGGGGGAGCGGGGCTAACAGCATTGTGGCTTACTGCCTGAAAATCACTGATGTGGATCCCATTGACTTGGATCTTTATTTCGAGAGGTTCATCAACCCCAAAAGGACATCTCCCCCTGATTTTGATATCGACTATTCCTGGAAGGAGCGTGATGAGGTGCTCGACTATATATTCAAGCGGTATGGCCATGAGTATACGGCGCTGCTGGGGGCTATGTCAACCTTCCGCGACCGTTCCATCTATCGCGAACTGGGGAAGGTGCATGGGCTTCCCAGGCAGGAAATAGACCTCTTTATCAAGCATCCTGAGGATGCCATCAACAATAACCATATTATAAAGAAGATCAGTGATCTGGGAGAGATGATGGCCGATTTCCCAAACCTTCGTACCATCCATGCAGGAGGGGTGCTGATCTCTGAACGTCCGGTTACCTGTTATACTGCGCTTGACATGCCTCCCAAAGGCTTTCCCACTACCCAGTGGGATATGTACGTGGCCGAAGATATCGGGTTTGAGAAGCTGGATATCCTCAGCCAGAGGGGAATCGGCCATATCTATGAAACAGCCGGGATCGTGCGGAAAAATATAGGGGTCAGTGTAGATGTGCATAAGGTGAATGAATTCAAGGTGGATGAGGAAGTGAAGAAATTACTGAGGACAGGCCGGACGATCGGTTGTTTTTACGTGGAAAGCCCGGCCATGAGGGGCCTGCTGAAGAAGCTCCATTGCGATAACTACCGCAGCCTTGTGGCGGCCAGTTCCATCATCCGTCCGGGGGTTGCCCGCTCGGGTATGATGCGCGAGTATATCTTCCGTTTTCATAACCCGGATAAATTTGAGTACCTCCATCCTGTAATGAAAGAACAGCTGAAAGAGACTTACGGGGTGATGGTCTACCAGGAAGACGTGTTGAAGATATGCCATCATTTTGCGGGCCTTGACCTGGCTGATGCGGATGTGCTGAGGCGTGCCATGAGCGGAAAATACCGCTCGAAAAAGGAACTGCAGAGGATCGTCGATAAGTTCTTCTCAAACTGCCGGGAGTTCGGTTATCCGGAGGAAGTGACGAAGGAGGTATGGCGGCAGATCGAGTCCTTTGCAGGCTATTCATTCTCCAAGGCACATTCGGCTTCCTATGCGGTGGAAAGCTACCAGAGCCTTTTCCTGAAAGCACATTACCCCATGGAATTCATGGCAGGGGTGATCAATAATTTCGGGGGATTTTATCCTTCATGGGTATACTTTAACGAAGCCCGGAACTGGGGCGCAAAGATACACCTGCCCTGCGTAAACCGGGGTGAGTACAAGACCTGTATAAGCGGGGATGATATGTATGTGGGGTTTATCCACATCAATAACCTCGAAACCCATGTGGGCAAGGCAATACATCTTGAAAGGCAAAGGGGAGGGGACTTCCTGGATATGGATGATTTTATCCGCCGGGTGCAGGCGCCTCTGGAACAGATGATCATACTCATCCGGTCCGGGGCTTTCCGTTTCACGGGCAAACCCAAGGCCCTGCTGTTGTGGGAGGCCCATATGCTGATGGGGAAGAACATGCTGCCGGGCTCCGGAAAGACTAAGAACCGGGCCGGTGAGCAGGAATCGGAACAAAGACTGGGCCGCCGCAGGGGAAATAAGGAACAAGCGCTTGTGGCAGACCATCCGGGAGCCTATGTGGCACGCTCCCTGCAACCTGCCGCTGACACCACCCTGCCGGTGAATCCATCCCTGTTCTATGCACAGCCAAAGAAATTTGAACTTCCCGCTCTCGAACAAAATACGCTCGAAGAAGTATATGACGAAATTGAACTCCTCGGCTGGCCCGTTACACATTCATATTTCGACCTTCTTGAAACTTCCTTCAGGGGGGAGATCATGGCTGGAGATATGATGGCCCGCCTGGGGAAAAAAGTACGAATGCTGGGGTTGCTGGTCACTATCAAATATGTACGGACAGTGAAAAAACAATGGATGCACTTCGGCACTTTCATCGATGCATGCGGACAATTCTTCGATACCGTACATTTCCCCCAGGCTGTGGACAAATACCCCTTCAGGGGCGAAGGGGTATATCTTATCATGGGAAAGATCGTGGAGGAATTCGGTTTCCCGAGCCTTGAAGTGGAAAAGATGGCTAAAATGCCATTGCAAAAAGATCCCAGGGGATAGGGATAAAATCCCGTTCCGATCAGTAAAGGATCCTGTGTATCTTCAACATCCGGTTATAATACCAACCTCCTGACTTGAAAGGTCTTAGTTGTATCCCGGTGGGAATATCCGCGTTTTTCGAATCTTTCAGTGTCTTGTCAAATGAGTCAATAATCAGATAATCCTGTTCAGAAGCCGGTTTCCCGATCCAGATGACTACATGCGACGGGTTTGTTGAAAGACTGTCCCCGGCGATATAGATCAGGTCACCCATTTTCAGCATCCCGACCAGTGAGTCAAATGAACCCGGCTTATTATATTCAAGGATGTTAGTATAAGGAGTTTCACCATATCCGTTGGTAAGGGTCTGAACATACTGTGAATCAACGTAAACTTTCAGATGCAGTCCTAACCCGTAGTTATATACCCATGCCGCAAAATCGGATCCGTCAATTCCGGCTGACTGATGCCCTATACTCACCGGGTTCAAGGTATCCCAGGGCCATGTTTTGGGCGGATTCCACTGAAGCAGGTGATGGTGCTGGTAATACGTCCCGGTGTATTTCTGGGCAACATAAATGATCCGCTGCTGCCTCCAGACTGTGGAATGAGGCCCGCCGGCTTCCTGACCGAAATCAGCCGGCAAGGGTCCCCAGGTCTTTTCATAACGGCGATCGGTCCAGTACTGGTAACTGGCATTATACCAATTTACAGTATCCATGGTCGATGGATTTAATTTATCCAGTGCAGTGAAATCATCACCCAATCCTGTCTGTGTAAAGAGGGATGTGATATCATAGGGGGACTTGTAAGGGGCCGGTGTATTATTATTGTTGTCGCTGCTTGATTTTTTACAGGAAGTAAAGAGCGATATACAGGTAAGCATGAGAAAAAACAATGATTTTGCTTTCATAAATGTGAATTTAATGTTGATTTTTTAATCACTCCCGGTAAATTCCCCGCGGCTTGCCGCGGAACCAGGGGCAGGGGCTTGCCCCGGGATTCATACCATTGATTTCAGGCAGTATCTTTATCTGTTCATAAATGATATCCGTTATATTATTTTTTACAAAACTAATTAAAATCTTGTTTTATTGTCTTTTTCGGTGTAGGTTTGATGAATAATATTAAAACAGATAAGTATGCAAATTCCTTTTACAATTATTATTGCCCTGGTCCTGCTGCTGTTTTTTGCAGGAATACGGATCATTCGCCCGACACATCGTGGCCTGGTGGAGCGTCTGGGTAAGTATAACCGTTTTGCAATGCCCGGATTTCACTGGATCATTCCAGGAATAGAGAAAATGTACAGTGTTAATATCACTGAGAAAATGATCAATGCCGAGCCACAGGAGATCATTACCAACGACAACCTTAACGCAAGGGTTGATGCCCAGGTGTATTTCAAGATTAAAACCGACGAAGGTGAAGTTAAAAACTCACAATATAATGTAAACAGTATTGAATACCAGATCGTAAACCTTGCCCGCACTACCCTGAGAAATATTATCGGAACCATGACTCTGAAGTCGGCGAACAGTGAGCGAGGTAAGATAAACAAAGAGTTGCACTTTACCCTGCATGAGGAAACGATGAACTGGGGAATTGAGATCATCCGCACGGAACTGAAGGAGATCGACCCTCCTAAGGATGTCCAGGAAACCATGAATAAAATCGTTAAGGCGGAAAATGAAAAAATTGCCGCAATTGATTATGCCACAGCCACCGAGACTAAAGCTGACGGGGAAAAACGTGCAGAGATCCGGCGTGCCGAAGGCATAAAACAGGCGGCTATCCTGCGTGCCGAGGGCGAAGCCCAGGCTATCCAGCTGGTCAATGAAGCAGCAGAAAAATACTTTATCGGGAATGCCCAGATGCTCAGGAGGATCCAGGCTATGGAAACTTCACTCAAGGATAACAGCAAGGTTATTGTACCAACCGGCTCTGACCTGGTGAATGTGATGGGTGAAATGTCAGGTGTTGTTCCGATTATTAAAAAATCGGAACAGGCAGTATGATCACGGGCTATTTTCTGGTGATCCGAGGCAAAAGGATTTCCACCATTTTATTAACGGATTCTTCGACTGACAACTGGTCGGTCCGGATTTCCAGGACCGGCGCTGCTGGCGCCTCGTAAGGAGCATCAATTCCTGTAAATTGTTTGATTTCCCCCCGCCTTGCCTTAGAGTAAAGGCCTTTAATATCCCTTGATTCGCAGACCGTGAGCGGGGCGTTCACATAGATCTCGATAAAATCTTCCGGACCTATAATAGTCCTGGCCATGTTCCGTATTTCCCTGGTTGGACTGATAAAGCTGGCAATTGTGATGATCCCGCAATCCAGGAAAAGCCTGGAAACTTCTGCTATCCTGCGGATATTTTCAAAACGGTCCTGCTCTGAAAACCCGAGATTCCTGTTGATCCCGTTCCTTATAATATCCCCATCGAGTGTCATGACGAAGAAACCCTTTTCGGCCAGGGATTTTTCAAGGGCATATGAAAGTGTTGTTTTACCGGCACCCGAAAGCCCGGTCATCCATACTATGACAGCATGCTGTTTCAGGCGGGATTCTTTTATCTCCCTGCTTAGTTTGGGATGGCCGGATGGATATATGTTGGTATTCTGATGTGTCAACAGATGAAGTTAGAGTGTTAGTTTATATGATGAATTTAATTTACCTGATAATGAGATGTTTAATTCATCCGGATAAATTCTCCCCAGTTCGGAACGGAACATAGGCACGGGGCTTTGCCACAGTGATTAAACCATTGATTTATTTCCCGAACCTGTAAGCAATATAAATACCCGCCCCTGAAGTGGCCAGTGTAAAAGCTAATTGGTTGGTCACAATCTTGGACTCGGACGAGGTGGGTCCGGTTTGTTTGGTAGTACCATACATATAGGATAATGTAGGATTAATCTCCGCTCCAAGTACCAGGTGATCTTTCAGGATATAGTTTGCGCCGAAAATACAAGAAATTCCCGGGGAAAAAGTACTGGTGGTAATATCTGTCGGAGTATTTCCGGCATACTGGGTATTTTGATGCTGGTATGAGTAATTCATTACCAGTTCAGCACCTAACAACAAATTAAATGTACTGAACAATGGAATTTTATGATCAAAACCAATCCTCAAGCCTGCTCCGTAACCGGATTGTTTTACCTTACTTGAATCGGACTCATATCCCTGTTTGTTTGAAGACTGGAGATTGACTGCCAGAAGACTGATCCTTAGCATGGTCTTTGCGTTACCAAATTTATACCGTAAGCCGAAATTATTCAGGCTGGAGAAATTGATCCCGAATTCATGATACCTCAGGTTTGCATCGGTTTGCGCCACGGTCGGACTTATAAATAATCCAAAGACAGCAATCAGAATGATAAAATTTTTCATTTCAACTTAGTTTTAATTGTTTATAATCAGTGAAAAGGAGTTACAAAATTCAAGTCAGAACAAATTACTGTCAGTGTCTCGCCAGCCTGGCTGCGAAAATAAAAATTATTTATGATATAAATATATGATAGGCCGGGAAAAGTAATCTGGGCGTCGGTCAGGAGGAATTTAAGTAAGGAAGGGAAAACCGGGGCTGGCTTAGGAAATAAAAAAACCGCTATCGCGGCTAAAGGAGTGACCCAGTTGGGATTCGAACCCAAGACCCCCGCCTTAAAAGGGCGATGCTCTACCTGCTGAGCTACTGAGTCGGTCTCAAAAATGAGGGTGCAAAATTAAGAAATTTATCAGAACAACCAAGCATGAATTTTCAAATAAATCAAAGGTCGCTGATTTCCCCTTTGCCCTCACGCAATAATACTGCATTGTCTCCCCTGCAATCGATGACTGTGGAAGGTATTGTTCCGGAATGCCCGGAATCGATAACTATATCCACCAGCTTACGGAATCTTTCATGGATCTCCTCGGGATCGGTCGGATATTCAATGAAAGTGTCATCCGAATGGATAGATGTTGTCATTATTGGATTCCCAAGTCTTTCGACAATCTGCAGCGGGACCTGATGATCAGGGATACGGATACCTACCGTATTTTTTTTACTCTGGAAGAAATGGGGGACTTTGCTGTTTGCATTCAGGATATAAGTATAGGGGCCCGGCAATGTACGGCGCATCAGCCGGTAAAACTCGTTATTGATAGGCTTTGTATAATCTGCAAGCTGGCTGAGGCTGTGGCAGATGAATGAGAAATTCGCTTTCTCCCTGCGTATGCCTTTGATCTGTGCAACCCTTTCAACAGCTTTTATTCTGGTGATATCACATCCGAGGCCATAGACCGTGTCGGTAGGGTATATGATCACCCCTCCGTCTTTAAGACAATCGGTGATGATCTTCAGATGCCTTTCCCCCGGATTCTCCGGATGTACTTTTAATAACATAAAAAAGGGTAAGCCCCTTATATCGCACCGCTCAACCAACTTACCCTTGCTTCCTTCCGGACCTGGGGGAGTTCGAAGGGAGCTGGTCGTATAAGACTTACCCGCTGCAAAGTTAGAAAAAATAAGGTCAGGGGGCAAGTATGTTGACGTTTTTTTTGTAAGTTTGTCGTGAAGACCAATAAACCAAAAGAATTATGGAAGAGAAAAAACGTTCGCTATCTGTAAATGCCCTGAATTATGGCCTGATCACAGGCGGGGTAATGATTGTATTCAACCTCATCCTCTTTATTTCCAACTTATACATGAATCAATCCCTTGGATATATCGGTTACTTGTTCATGCTGGGTGGGATGGTTTGGGGTACACTGGAGTATAGGAAAAAACTGCAAAACGGTTTTATGACCTATGGTGAGGCTTTCTTAAGCTGTTTCCTGATCGGATTGTTTGCTGGAATACTAGGTGTCATTTATACTGTGATTTATACTAAATTCATCAATCCCGGGTTTATCAATGAGATCGTAGAACAGGCAAGGATCAAGATGCAGGCAAAGAATAACCTGACAGAGGATCAGATCGAGACCGCTCTGGATTATACCCGGAAGTTCACTACACCGCTCTGGTTTGCAATATTGGGTCTTCTGGCGTCCGCCTTTATGTCCCTTATCCTTGGTCTTCTGGCTGCCATCTTCCTGAAAAAAGTGGACCCCAGCGCTCCCAAATCTGCCCTGTAATTTTTTGATGATGGATATTTCTGTTGTTATTCCACTTCTTAACGAAGACGAGTCTTTGCCTGAACTTGCCGCATGGATTGAAAGAGTCATGAAGTCAGGAAACTATTCCTGGGAGGTCATCTTTGTGGATGACGGAAGCACTGATAATTCATGGAAGATCATCGAGGACCTTGCCGGTAGAAATCCTAAGTTCAGGGGTATCAAATTCAGGCGGAATTATGGCAAGGCTGCAGCTCTTAATGTGGCATTCCAGGAAGCTTCGGGTGATGTCGTGATCACTATGGATGCGGACCTGCAGGATAGTCCCGAGGAAATCCCGGAACTGTACCGCATGATCAAACAGGAAGGCTTTGACCTGGTCTCCGGCTGGAAGAAAAAGCGCCATGACCCGGTTTCGAAAACGATACCAACCAAATTCTACAATTGGTTTGCCAGAAGGATGTCGGGGATCAGGCTGCATGACTTCAATTGCGGTTTGAAAGCATACAGGAATTCAGTTGTCAGGAGTATTGAAGTATACGGCGACATGCACCGGTACATTCCTTTCCTTGCCAAGTGGGCGGGCTTTAAACGGATTGGGGAAAAGGTTGTCCTGCATCAGAAACGCAAATACGGGAAGACCAAGTTCGGGCTTGATCGTTTTTATAAGGGTTACTTGGACCTGTTAACGATCTCATTTACATCACGTTTCGGAAAACGGCCCATGCATTTCTTTGGTTTGTGGGGAAGCTTGCTGTTTCTTTCAGGTTTCTGCATCGCGTTCTACCTTGCATATGAAAAGTTCTTTCACCAGGCATTTAAAATGACCGAACGTCCGTTGTTCTATTTCGGAATGCTTGCCATGATCCTGGGGACCCAGCTTTTCGTAGCCGGTTTTCTGGGCGAACTTATCAGCAGGAATTCGGCAGACCGGAATTCCTATCTTATTGAAAAGAAAACCGGATTTTGACAGACCCTTGTAAACGCTTCTGCGATTTTATCTGAAACTCATAAACTCCCTATGGATTCTAAAGATATTGAAAGAAGGATTGGCTTTCTGAGAAATGTTCAGATCTTCCAGGAATCGCCCGACAGCCTGTTAGCCCAGATTGCGGAAAACCTCACCGAAATGGAAGTTTCGGTAAATGACCATATCGTCCTGAAAGGGGAACTCGGGGATTGCATGTACATCATCCTTGACGGGAAAGTCAAAGTGCATGACGGAGAATATCTTTTTTCGACGCTTAAGACCGGTGATGTGTTCGGGAAGTATTACCTGATCGACAATCACGAGAGGTCGGCCACTGTAACATCTTTGTCGCATACTTTCCTGCTGCGGTTCCGGCAGGAGGACTTTTACAGGATCACCCAAAATGAAATTACAGTAATTAAAGGCATTCTCAAGACTCTGGTCAAGAGGTTGAGAGATATGAATGAAGCGGAAGAACAGCTTGCAGAACAGAATCTCAAAATCCTTCGTCAGAAAGAAGAACTTGAGAGGCAGAAGGCAGAACTGCTTGAACTTAACGCAACCAAAGATAAATTTTTCTCCATCATTGCACACGACCTCAGAAGCCCGATAACAACCCTTATAACGCTGTCGGAAGTCCTGCGAACCGACATGGATCTGCTGGAACCGGATCAGCAAACGGAGATCCTGCAAAGCCTTCACCTGCTTTCGAGGAATTATCTTAAATTATTGGATAACCTGTTGCAATGGGCAAAGGTCCAGACGGGTAGGATGACCGCCGAACCTGCGGAATTCGATATCTCGGAAGTTATCCAGGATGTCGTTAATTTCTACCGGCCTTATGCCCTCGACAAGAAGATCAGGCTTGCAGAGGTTAATACAGGCCATCAAAATGTATTCGCCGATAAGAATATTCTCAGGCTTATCCTGAGGAATCTCATCTCAAATGCAATTAAATTCACCCAGCCCGACGGGGTGGTCAGTGTAGCTCTTGCGGAAAAGGGAAACCTTCTGGAAATTACCGTTAAGGATAACGGTCTGGGGATGACCAGGGAAGTGCTTCAGACCCTTTTCAGGATCGACCGGACTTCTTCTTCCCCCGGGACTGCCGGTGAAAAGGGTACAGGGCTCGGACTTATCCTGTGCCGGGAATTTGTCGAGATGAACCACGGAACCATCAGTGCAGAAAGTGAATATGGATTCGGTTCTACCTTCCGTTTCACAGTGCCAAAAACCTCCGGATTTTAATGCAGTGCCCAAAAAAAGTCATCCTGATAGGTTCCGCTTATCCCCTCAGGGGTGGCCTGGCTACCTTCAATGAGCGGTTGATCAGGGAGTATATCGCAAATGGCGTCGAGGCGGAAATCTGGACATTCAGCCTTCAATACCCTTCCGTTTTATTCCCCGGGAAAACGCAATATTCTTCCGGGCAGGCCCCATCCGGAATTCCTGTTAAGGTCAGGGTAAACTCCATAAATCCATTGAACTGGTATTCGGTAGGAAAAGAAATCCGCCGGGCAAAACCTGACCTTGTTATAGTAAAGTACTGGATGCCTTTCATGTCCCCGTGTTTTGGGACCATCTGCCGGATCATACGCAGGAACGGGCATACACGTATCGTGTCAGTAATAGACAATATCATCCCTCATGAAAAACGGCCCGGAGACCGCCTCCTGTCACAATTCTGGGTGAACAGCGCGGATGGATTCATTGCCATGTCCCGTGCTGTGATGAATGACCTTGAGACTTTTGATAAAATAAAACCTAAGGTTTTTTGTCCCCATCCGCTTTATGATAATTTTGGCCAGCCAATCCCAAAGGTTGAAGCCAGGGCCAGGCTTAAAATCGATCCGGAAGGCCGGTATGCACTTTTTTTCGGTTTTATCAGGGATTATAAAGGGCTGGATCTTTTACTTGAGGCATTTGGCAGGGAAGAACTCAAAGCATCGGATATCAGGCTGATCGTAGCAGGGGAATTTTATTGCGACCCGGCGCCGTACCAGGCAATCATCAGAAAGTACGGCTTGCAGGAAAGGGTTTTAATGAGCAATGATTTCATCCCCGATGACGAAGTGCTGAACTATTTCTGCGCTGCGGATGTTATTGTGCAGCCATATAAAACAGCTACACAGAGCGGGGTGACACAGATCGCCTATCATTTCAACAAACCAATGATCATTACCGACGCCGGCGGACTGGCTGAATTCGTTCCTGATGACAAAGTTGGCTTTGTGGTTAGCCCGGACCCATCAGACATTGCCGCGGCGATCCTGCGATTCTACGATGAAAAAAAGGAAAAGGAATTTTCATACAATGCTTCGGTTGAAAAACAGAAATATTCCTGGGGAAGAATGTTGGAAGCAATTAATGAAGCAGCCGGATACACGGATGCCGCGTAGCGAAAATTTCACTTCCTGTTACCGGCTGCTTTCCTTAATAACATGTATCTTCGTACATTGAAATTAACTTAGGACTCACTATGATAATACGAAGTAAAGCGCCGCTGCGCCTGGGCCTTGCAGGCGGGGGGACAGATGTTGCCCCTTTTTCCGACTTATACGGAGGAGCCATCCTGAATGCCACCATCAGCATGTATGCCAAAGCAGCCATCCAGCCGCGTACTGACGGGAAAATCGTCCTTCATGCACTGGATAAAAATGAGCAATATGAATTTCAGTCGGGTCCCCTCCTGAGCATTGACGGCAAACTTGATCTTATAAAAGGTGTATATAACCGTTTGGTGAAGGATTATATATTCAAACCTCTATCATTTACCCTATATACCTACGTTGACGCACCTCCCGGATCTGGCCTTGGAACGAGCTCCACTCTCGTTGTAGCCATCCTGGGTGCATTTGTCGAATGGCTTAATCTCCCGTTGGGGGAGTATGATATTGCACATCTGGCTTGTGATATTGAAAGAGGTGACCTGAAAATGGCAGGAGGCAAGCAGGATCAGTATGCTGCAACCTTCGGTGGCGTCAATTTTATGGAGTTCTTTAAGGATGACAAGGTCATTGTAAATCCTTTGAGGATCCGCGATAAGTACCTCGACGAACTGGCTCATAACCTCATCCTCTACCACACCGAAACAAGCCGTCTCTCAAGTGTCATCATTGAAGAGCAGCAAAAAAATGTTATGAGCGGGAATGCAAGGTCCCTTGAAGCCATGAACAAGCTGAAAGAGCAGGCTGTGATGATGAAAAATGCATTGTTAACCGGTACACTTGATAAAATTGGCGAGATCCTTGATTTCGGGTGGAAGTTCAAGAAGAATATGGCAGTTGGAATATCCAACCCGAGGCTCGATGAGATTTATGAAACTGCAATAAGGTTCGGAGCATCCGGAGGAAAAGTTTCCGGAGCAGGAGGGGGGGGATTCATGTTCTTTTACTGCCCGGGAATGACCCGTTCTGCCGTGATCGAAGGCCTCAGGAAATTTGGCGGACAGACAAAGCGTTATGAATTCACGGGCAAAGGCCTCTCGACCTGGAAAATATAAATTTCCTGCAAAAGATATTAGTTGTAAAAAATTTAAAATGAACAGCATGCAGAGTTTTCTGGAACTGGCGAAAAGCAGGTATTCGGTCAGGAATTTCCTTTCGGCTCCTGTGGGGGATGAAATACTGAATTATATCCTGGATTGTGGCCGGGTTGCACCTTCGGCAGCTAATTATCAGCCATGGCTTATCCTTGTTGTAAGGGAAGAAAAATTAAAACAGGAACTTTGGACCACCTATCCCCGCGATTGGTTCCGGCAAGCCCCGGTGATCCTTGTATTCCTGGGCGATCATCATCAAGCCTGGAAAAGACGCGATGGCAAGGACCATACAGATATCGACCTGGCAATTATCATTGACCACATCACCCTGGCAGCGGCTGAGCAGGGGCTAGGCACCTGCTGGATCTGTAATTTTGATGCGGCAAAGTGCCGGCAGATCCTGGATCTTCCTGACCATCTGGAACCAATTGCATTTCTTCCCCTGGGTTATCCTGCCATCCCTGCTGATCAGACATCCCGGCACCTGGTAAGAAAACCCACTGAAGAAATAATTAAATTTGATCGTATTTAATCCGGACGGAAACTCTTAAAACCATTTGAATTCAGGGTTATCCTGGTCATCATAATAATCTGGACATTATACCAATTTACAGTTTACCATATGAATCGAATCAAAGAATCTATCAGGCAATCCATAGAAGTTAAAAAGAAAATACTCGGCAACCTGGATATGTTGCAGATGATCGAAGATGTTGCCCAGACATGTACCGCAGCTTTCTGCAATGGCAATAAAGTATTATTTTGCGGGAACGGAGGCAGCGCTGCTGATGCCCAGCATCTTGCTGCAGAATTTTCAGGGAGGTTTTACTATGACCGCCCTCCTTTGCCATCGGAAGCACTTCATGTAAATACCTCCTACCTGACTGCGGTCGCCAACGATTATTCATTTGAGGAAGTCTATTCACGGATAATCCAGGGAATTGGAAATGAGGGGGATGTGCTGATAGGCTTGTCTACATCGGGGAACTCCGCAAATGTGTTCAGGGCGATTGAGACAGCAAATAAAAAAGGTATGATCACCATTGCAATGACAGGAGAAAGCGGAGGAAAAATTAAAAATATAGCCGATTTTCTGATCAATGTTCCCTCGGATGATACCCCCAGGATACAGGAATCACATATCATGATCGGTCATATTATCTGTGAACTGGTCGAAAATGCCTTATTCCCGCTGGAGTAATATTATCTGAAATTGGATGGCTACTTTTCCAGGAAAGAGGACAGGACAGTATCATCGCAACGATGCGGAAGGATTGGAAGCAGTGATCCTGGCCGGAGGATTTGGTACACGGCTTCAGGAAGTTGTCACCGATGTTCCGAAATCCATGGCCCTCATCAACGGGAGGCCATTTCTTGAATACCTTCTGGACTTCCTGCTCCTTCAAAAAATTGAAAAAGCGGTCCTTTCTGTCGGATACAGGCATGAAGCCATTCAGGATCATTTCAGGAATAAATACCGCAACCTGGATATTGAATATGCTGTTGAGAATGAGCCCATGGGAACCGGAGGCGGAATAAGGCTTGCGTTATGGAAGATACATGGCCTGAGGGCGGTCGTCCTGAACGGTGACAGCATTTTCAGGATAGATATAGGAGCCTTGCGGGATGAACATCTTAAGAAAAAGGCTGATGCGACTCTTGCCTTAAGAAAACTGAACAATACCGGGAGATATGGAAGGGTCGCCCTCAACACTCAACGCAGGATCCTTGCATTTGAAGAAAAAAACGGATCAGCCGGCCCGGGACTTATCAACGGAGGTGTTTACATCATCGAAAAAGCTTTCCTGATGGACCCTTGTTTCCGTGGGAAGTTTTCGATAGAGAAAGATTGTTTTGAACAATACCATACTTCATCCCGTATGTTCGGATTGCCAATGAAAGGCTATTTCCTGGATATAGGGATACCCGAGGATTATAAGAAAGCGCAGGATGAATTTGCTGGATTTGAAAATAGATAATACCTGGTCACTCTTCGTTGACCGTGACGGGGTCATCAATAAAAGAGTTGTTGATGATTATATACTGGATTGGAAACAATTTGTTTTTATGCCGGGTGT
>Ga0182021_10002028_pt1 | contig 23600 bp, 23 predicted proteins | sample 612E3MmetaG_FD_120493 | JGI IMG/M metagenome (GOLD analysis project Ga0182021, IMG submission 120493) | Permafrost microbial communities from Stordalen Mire, Sweden - 612E3M metaG (Illumina Assembly) | ecosystem: Environmental > Terrestrial > Soil > Wetlands > Permafrost | place: Sweden... | reverse complement strand
GTGCGAAACCCAAAAACAAAAAAGAAAGTTTATTCTCAAGACCAAATCCGAAAACAATTCCGATAGGGAGCCAGATATGTCTGTCATTACTTTTTATCAGCCTGATAATAAAATAAAAGACAAACGCTGAAAAAAGGATATCGAAAGAATTCATTGAAAAATAGTTGCTTCCTCCGAGTATAATACCGCAAAAAAGAGCACTTAAAGAGGCCAGTATCTGGGCATATCTTTTTCCATTTAATTCACGCGCTATAAGACCGGCGAGGAAAACCGTCGTACTTCCCGCGAGATATGAAAAAAGCCGTATTCCGAGAATCGACTCACCGAAAAGTGTCCTTGATACGGCAAGTAAAAGTATTGAGAGCGGCGGCTGATCGACATATCCGAAGGCGTGGTGTTTAGAGCATTCGATATAATAGAACTCATCCCGGAAAAATCCGTAGTTGCTGCCCCATATTACCAAAAGCAATAGCTTGCTTAGAGCAATGTAAAAAAGAATTGCCGTAGTGCTTTTATAATCAAATCTTTTTTGATGATATACCATTTGATCCCTTCGGGAAATAAACGTTGTAAAAATAAAAATCTTTGCTTCTTAAACCCAAATTCCGGCCGTCTTTATATAATCCTGTTATCTCAAAAATAAATCTCCTCGCCGCAGAGCAGCGAGGTATCTGAAACCCGTCTCATTTATATACGCCTCAAAAGGCGAGGAAATAATCCGGCAGCTGCCGGAAAAACCGCCTTCGGCGAATTAAACAAGGCGCGTTCAAATTCAATTTGACGGAACAGGCTTTTCCATATCGTCGGTTAATAATATCTTGTTCTCTTTTTATACAATATTTTTCCCCGAATGTTTGGTTTTTAGATTTTATTGCTTTATTTTTCTTTTTGTAAGGCAGTAAACTTTAGAAGTAGATGCAGATGTAGACGCAATTCGTTCGACCCCCATCAGTAGATTTTAAAGCCCTGTCGCGACAAAAATAAATTTATTTACAAATTACAAAGGAGCATCTGTTATGGCAGAGCGCAAACAAGGTTCGGTAAAATGGTTCAACACCACAAAAGGTTTTGGTTTTATTTCTCAAAAAGACGGCGACGATTTGTTCGTTCATTATAAAGCGATTACGGGTGAGGGATACAAAAGTCTTCAGGAAAACGACAAGGTGGAATTTACTGTTTCTCAGGGTCCCAAAGGATTTCAGGCAACCGACGTTAAAATAATCCGCTAATAATATATTTTTAGATCTGCCGAGGCCCGCTCAAAAGTAAACATGCCCCGTAAACTGCCGGTGTTTAACAAAAATTAAACCCGCCGGTTTACAATAATGTACTTATGAGCTGGTCTCTTTTATATTTTAACCGCTTCTTAGAATCTGTTTATCCGGCGTCATTCCGTATATATTTGTTCGGGAAAAACAAAAGAAGAAACCGAATTATTCCGTTCTATCTTTATTTTCACTTTTCCAATTTTAGCGGTATCAATAACGATATCCCAAATGTCTTCATTTTTTTCCCTTTTTGCGCTGCCGTTTTCTGCCTCAAGTAACGAGCCCGGAGAGGATTCGATTCTCAGAAAAGGTTCTTTTCCTTCAAGAAACGACCCGGAATTCAAAACAGCCGCGAAAGGGCGATTCTCCTCCAGAAGCTTATTATAGGATATCATTGCGCCGATAGAGACGGAATCGGGATTCAGTCCTCCCGGCCCAAACATCATTTCTTTAACGATTGCTTTTAATGAATCCGGCTTCAATGCCCCGAATCCTTTACCATAAGAGACTCCCTCTTCGCCATGGCATCTTGCGCAATAATTCTTAAATGTTGAAACAGGCGCAAGAGAAAGGTTTGAAATTTTTTTAAGTTCCGTCTGGCCGTAAATGCTCGATAAAAGAAGGGCAGCCGCGAAAGAAATATGAAATAACGATCTTCTCATTTCTGATTGCCTGTATATTTTAGTCTGTAAATATTGTTTTGTTTATACCCGTCTACAACCTGATTTCCGTCGTCGCTTATCAGCAGGGTTCCATCCGGAGCCTGAATGACGTCAACGGGTCGCCCTAAAACCTTTTGATCCGGAGTTAAAAATTTCACATACGGTAATTCACCGTACGGTTTTCCGTCTTCAAATAAAACTCTTGTCACCTGGTATCCCGCTTTAACCGAACGGTTCCAGGAGCCGTGATAAGCAACGAACGCATCCCCTTTGAACAAAGAAGGGAATTGGTTGCCGGAGTAGAACATCATTGCATTCGAAGCCCAGTGCGCGCCGCCGCACCATTCCGGCACGATTGTTTTCTCCGCCAATTCAATTATATCGGGGCGTTTCATATATTCATAGCGCGGAAGTTTATTTCCCACAATGAAGGGATGCCCGTAAAATCCCCCTTCGACATATTTATTCATTTCCTCGGGCGGATTATAATCCGTAACCGGTTGCTTCCCCATTCCGTCGCCGGCATCTTTTCCGAACCAGTCGCTTCCGTGGTCCATTCCCCATATTTCATCCGTACCGGGTCTCACTACAAGCTTTTCCGTATTTCTGATTCCCGATACGAAAAGTTTTTTATCCTTCCCTTCGAGATCGAACGACCAGAGTTTTTCTCTTTCTGTTGCCGACGCGTCCGTTATATTTCCGGGATCGCCTAATCCGGTGTATAACCGGCCCTTATAAATCAGGAGCGGACGCCAATTATGACCGCCGCCCGAAGGAAGTGTCCCCGGAGCCAAAACAGTGTCCCTTTCATCGGCAATCCCGTCGTTGTTCTTATCTTTCAGTTTATATATTGCGCCGCTTTCGGTGTACCAGAGACAACCGTCGTACCAGAATACAGAGTAGACCGGATTTTCCGATACATAAAAACGAGTCAATGTCTCGTAATAACCGTCGTTGTTTTTATCCTTCGCGGCCATTATTACCTTGTCGGGCGTGGTTGTATAATAGAGCGTGCCGTCGGGCCCTATTGTCATATGCCTCGCCCTGAGTTCCGAACTCACCGCAATTGTAAGTTCATACCCGGGACGAACCCATATTCCGGGATTTACTTTCGGGGCCTCACCCTGGGCATTCAGATTCATATTTAAGAAAATCATCGCCAAAAACGCAACAATTCTACGCGGCAAACAATATCGGTTCATAGTATTCCTTTCCCATTTGAAATCGTACATTTATAAACATTTTTTTATTCATACCGGTTCAAAAATGAACTCTCCCGTCAATAAATGCATATTTTTTTTTGCAATAATTCACTTTCAAGAAATAAAAGAGCGATTCCTTCCATATGGTATGAAATTTAACTTTTCTTATCTTGGGTCGTATCATATGGAGACGATATTAAAGTTAATGCCAACTGTCAGAAACAAAAAATATGAATCCTGTGAGTTGATCGAATCCGCGGCCGCAGGAGATCTTAATGCTTTCAAATTACTGGTCGATCAGTTTTCCGGTTACGCATACGGTCTTTCGTTTAGACTGCTCCTTAACGGCGATGACGCGAAAGATGCGGCGCAGGAAGCGTTTATACGGGTATGGAAGCATCTAAAGGAATATAATCCTGAAATAAAATTCACCACATGGCTTTACAAAATAGTTGTTAATCTTTGTTACGATAAAATTAAATACGAGAAAAGAAAAAAAATGATTTTTGAATACTATTCCGGGGGCGATGCCGAATTAATGGCCGCAGCGTCGCCGGGAACCGAGGAAGCTATTTCTAATAATGATTCTGCCCGCATAATCGAACATATTGCCGGCGGTCTGCCGCCGAAACAGCGGATGGTGTTTATACTGCGCGACCTTCAAAATCTTCCGGCCGATGAGGTTGCAAAAATATTGAATATGCCGGTTGGCAGCGTAAGGACAAATCTTTTTTACGCAAGAAAACTGATCGCCTCTAAATTTTCAAAAATCGATCGGAGAGATATAAAATGAATTGCACCGAATCCGAAAATTATATTTATAATGATCCCGAACCTGATCCGGGGGATCTCCGCAAAACTGAGTTCCTGAAGCATTTGGATTCCTGCGCCTCCTGCCGCGCTGAATACGAGAACGCATCAAAATACTTCAATCTGATTTCCCGGCTTCAAAAAAACACTCCTCAGCTCGATCATCCGCAAATATTTACCGATACCGTTCTCGGGGAAATCGGTAATTTCCGGCCGGGTTGGTCCTTACCCGCGGTATCGCGCTTCATTCGCCTTGTACCCGTTCGTTACGCGGCCGCAATAATTCTTTTAACAATTGGATACTTTTATTTCTACGAAGAATACTCTTCATCACAGAGGGTCTCCGCCCTTGAAAAGAAATACGGACTCCAAACCGAGCTGCGAATGAAGGAAATGCGGAACGCCTCGACATTTCCCGGAATTTATGATCTTCTGGGCGGGGGCAAAAATTACTTCCGCCTTCCGGGCGAATGGATGATGATAAAAAAATCCGAGGTGGTGCTCCTGCTGGAGCAATACGGCCTCTATACCGCTAACCAGATATCAAGCGCAAAGTTTGAATCGGAGCTTAAGAAATATTTCAGCGATCAGGAAGTGAAAATTCTTCTAAATGATAAAAACGAAGTCGAAAAATTAATCGACCGGGCAATCCCGGGAAGCGAGGATAAACATGAGAAGTAAATCATTCTTTTCCATAATTCTACTACTGCTTCTTTCTTCTGCGTGCAGGGACTACCATATTACCACAAAAATAAACACCGACGGAACCTGTGAACGGATTATCCGGATCGATTCCGACACGCATGAAAATATTTTGAAAGAACTCCCGTTCTTTATCGACAGCACCTGGGAAAAAAAGCTTGAGAAATCGCCAAAAGACACAACGCATCAGGTTATAATCTTCAGCAAAATATTTCCGGATATAGAGCGTCTTAACGGCGAAATCGCAAAGGGGAGGCAATTTAAATCGGTGATAAAACTCGATAAAAAGTTCAGATGGTTTTATACATATTATTCATATACTGAAACATATCCCCATAACAACCCTTTTAAAAAACTCAGGATCGAGGATTTTCTGACAAAAGAGGATCTCGATACCCTGAGCAGCGGGTCTTCCGGCAAGCGTTTGTCAAAGAAGACCGAGGACTTTCTTCAGAAATGCATGGCCGAAGAGCTTATCGATTCGTTATCCGCGGTAATGAAAAAGCACTCTCTCTATGAAGAGAATAAATTTGAGCGGATTCGTAACCTGCTTTATTCCAATACAGCCGGGCTGCACGATTCGCTGATTACATATATTGAAAAAATATACGGGCCGGAACTTACACCCGGAATAAAAGCGGAGATCGGGAGAATCGATCATAATCTCGATGATAAAATCGAGAGTTTAATAAGTCCTTCCGAAAAACCATCGCTTTCAACAAGCGTGGTGCTGCCGGGACTCCTCCTGAATACCAACGCTAAATCAATCGAAGGAAATATGCTGACCTGGAAGCCGGATTCCGATATCGGTCTATTTATCGATTTCAAAATGACGGCCGAATCGCGAGTTACAAATACATGGACAATGATAGTAACCGGGTTGACGGCAGTCATCCTGGTCCTGATCCTACTGATTCCATACCGCCGCGGACAAACTACGCAAACTTGATAGGGAATAGTGGATGTACAGCTGATACTCTATTCTTTATCGAGGCCAGGTTTCCTCTTGTCCCGCCGAAGCTTGCCCGGCTTTTACGTGGCGGTACGCGAGGCGGGATTAAACTCACCAGGAGCAATAAATTGTTTCTTCGGGAATTTGGCAATTAATCGTCATTATAATATCATTGCGATATCCGGTATTTAAAAAAAAGAGAAACAAAACAGAATAATAATGGTTGTTCAAAAAGAAATTACGATAAAACCGAAGCCGCGCGGGTTTCATCTTATCACGCACGAAATTGAATCGGCGGTGCCGGAACTCACGCGGATTAAAGCCGGGTTGGCTCACATATTCATAAAACATACATCGGCATCGCTTACAATTAATGAAAATGCCGACCCGACAGTACGGACCGATATGGAAAAATACTTCAACCGGGCCGTCTCCGAAAAGGACGCCCATCTTTATGATCATACCCTCGAAGGGCCCGACGATATGACGTCGCATATAAAAGCCGCGATTATCGGCAGCTCGGTTTCCATTCCCATAACCAACGGCGGGTTGAATCTCGGCACATGGCAGGGAATCTATCTCTGCGAGCACCGCAATTACGGCGGCGCACGAGAACTAATCGTAACATTAATTGGCGAATAAATTCTTTTTACTGTGCGTCGCGGACCGTAGCTTTTACTTTGACCACGCCCGCCTTCTTGAAAACCAAAGAAAAATCTTTCTTCTGCCCGCTTATTAGATCCTCTTTTAAATCTACGAGCATGACATGAAGGCCTTGAGGTTTGAACTTAACTGCCGACTTTGAAGGAACGGCTACAAACTTCAACATTCTCATTCCCGACATCTCTTTTCCCTTGGAATATGTTTCATGGATCATAATGTCATCAGCGATCCTGGATTTTGCTTCAATAAGCGTATCCGTTTTTTCGCCGGAATTCCGGATCACAAAATAGAGAGCCGAATTGCCCCCTTTGGCGGCTGGGCGGATCCAGGCGTCGATTATCTCTATTTTTGACCCCTTTTCTTTCGGTAACGGTTTGCTTTCCAAATCGATTGTTCCGATTGCCGCAAATAATAAGAGCCCCGCGGCAAATGCGAGAGTAAGTTTCATTTAATCCTCCGTTCTATTTTCATAACTTATTTATACGCCGATACTGTCCCAACCTTATAGCGGCCAACTCTTTAGCAAAAATAGAAAGATTCTTGAATCTTTTTTATATTTCTATTGTTAAATCGGAAACAATCTCCCGCTTTTTCAAAATGAAACGTTTTTACAAAACCGGAAAATTCATTCTGCACATGTTTGTGCTTCTCTTTCTTTTCGCCGATGCCGCAAACCTGCTTGATCTGTTTACCGACTCTACTGTAATCCATTTTGAGGGAGATAGCCCTGATTCGAGCGATGATGATTCCGCAATCTTAAATTCATCAGTCCCGTTTAATGGCCCATCCGAAATGGCTCTTCCCCGATCGGCAGACCAGAAACAGGCTCATAAAGATTTGATCTTTGACCAGGACAGCCCATCGATTGTACATGAAATATTAAAAGACTGTCAAAACATCTTCACGTTAAGCAAAGCAAAAAACAGAACCCGCGAAAGTCAAACCAAAAGCAAACCGCTCTATATCGAGTATTGCCAACTTCAAATTTGATTCATTCCCGTTCGATTATTATTTCAATTCTTCACAATAATTAAAACCATGATATTCGTACGCCCCGGGCTTTTTTCCGTTACGGCGCGGATACATCGCTTAATTAATGATTATTGAAAATCACCTATTTACAAATCAATTTGAAAGTGCTATGAAACCATTATTTTCATTTTCAAGGTTCCGTTTGATGCTCCCGGCGGCGGGGTTTATTATGCTTTTCCTTTCATTCTCATCCGCGCGCGGTAATAACACACCTCCCGATACGGTTCATCTCAGAATAGGAAACGCGGAGTCTGAGTTCCTGGACAGAAACCTCCAGCTTCTGGCCTCAAAGTTCAACATCAGCGCTTCGGAAGCTGCGATTCTCCAGGCCCGGCTCTGGAATAACCCGAATTTCTCATTTGAACAGAATATCTATAATTGGGATACTCATAAATACTTCGATGTTACCGCCGCCGGAAATTCCGGGATTCAGATTCAGCAGCTTATTATCCTGGCAGGAAAGCGGGATAAACAGGTTAATCTTGCGATTATCAACAAGGAAATAGCCGGATTAAATTTCAACGACCTGCTCCGGACATTAAAATACGAACTTCGTACCGATTTTTATGATCTGCATTATCTTCAGAAAGCCCTTAAATTTTACGACGAATCAATTCCCTCCGTTGGAAAAGCAATCCGCGCTATTGAGGAGGCCTACTCAAACAGATCGATTCTCCTTTCGGAGATTCTGCGGTTAAAATCGCTTCTGCTTTCACTGGAATCCGAAAGGTTGAATATCGTAAACCAAGTATCCGAACTTGAAAACGATCTACACGTTCTTTTAAATGATCCGCTTAAAAACAACATCTATTATTCGGCTGATTTTGACCCGTCGGGATTGGATAACATTACAATGGCCGGCGTCGACCTTGATGTTATTATTAATTCCGCGCTTGTGAACCGCGCCGATTACCTGATTGCCAGGTCTGCCGTCCTATCGGAAGAAACCAACTTGTCTCTGCAAAAATCTCTGGCCGTTCCGGATCTGACGGTGGGAGGACTTTGGTCGAGACAGGGAAGTTATATACGCGATTATTATGCGCTCACATTTTCCATCGATTTACCAATATTCAACAGGAACCAGGGAAACATTGAGGTTTCGAAAAATACTCTGGCGGCAAATAAATATTTGAGTGATCAGGCACGAATGAATATAGAGCGGGAAATGGTAAACGCATACCGCAAGGCTGTGGAAACGGACCGGCTTTATAAATCCTTCGATAAAAAATTTACTTCCGACTATAAATCTCTCGTCGACGGTATGATTTCAAATTATGAGAAAAGATATATCACAATAATTGAGTTTACCGACTTTTATGAGTCTTACCGGAACTCCGTTCTCCAGTTAAACCAGCTTGAAAATAACAGGATCGACGCTCTTGAAAACCTTAACTTCCGCGCCGGAACGGATATCGTGAAATTTTGATCCCGGAGAATAAAACGAGTTCCCCCGGCGAAACCGAGGGGAGTCTTAATAAATAATTTATCAATGTATATGGAACCGATTATGGAACATCATTACATAAAAAAGATACCCGGAATTTTACTTCTTCTGGCAATTATTTTTTCTGCCGCCGGCTGCGGAAAAAAATCGGGCGGCGGAGAGAAAACAATCAACGGCTCAATCAGCGTTTCAGACGACGGGACTAAAATTACCTTCTCAGATGCAAATCCGGGACTTCAACAAATTAAATCGGCTGTGGTAAATAAAGGGACCGCGATGATTTCGGTTTTTGCCCCCGCAAGGGTTGTGGCAATTATCTCTACCGCGGCCTCTTCCAAAGAAAAAATTGTTTTGTTTGAATCCCCGGATATAGCCTCGCTCTATTCATCTTACAAACAGGCAAAATCGAATGTTGATCTTGCGACAAAGAATCTCGAAAGAATCAGGGATATGTTCAAAAATCTCGCCGCTACGGGACGGGATATCAACCAGGCCGAGACAGATGCCGCCAACGCAAAAGCTTCGATGGCTGAGATGGAAAGCCGCTTGAGGACCGCCGGCTTTAGTCCGCAGGAACTGGATCAGACCCCTGCGGGAACAATCTGGCTGATGGCCGATGTGCTCGAATCTCAACTGAGCGAGGTGGATAAGGGAGAGGCCGTTGATATTTTTTTCAACGCGACTCCCGACAAAAAATATGAAGGCCGCGCGGTTGCAATAGGCGACTTAGTCGACCCGACAACCAGAACGGTTAAAGTCAGGGTCACAATGAAAGACCCCCGGAATAAATTTATTCCCGGCATGTTCGGGAAAATCGATTTCGGCGATCCCAAGGATAATGTTTTACTGATCCCCCTTTCGTCAGTCTGCACGGTCGAAGGAAATGATTTTGTGTTCGTTCAAACCGGCACCAACGAGTTTAACCGGAGACGGGTTATTCTCGGACAGCAAAACGAAAAAAACGTTATCATCCTTAAAGGGATTGAAGGCGGCGACAGAATTGTTATCGACGGAACCCTGCTTATGAAAGGACTCAGTTTTAAATTTTAGATAATATCTGTTCTATTGACGGTTATGAGTGTTTCTCTAAATAATTAATTAGTTCCAGTAAAGAGAATTTAATCTTATGATTAGAAGACTCCTAAGTTTCTCGTTGAGTCAGAGAATGGCAACGCTGACACTTGTTTTAGCATGTATCGCCGCCGGCATCTGGGCATGGTCAAGTCTTAAAAAAGTTGCCTATCCCGATGTCGGAGATACGACTGTAACAGTAATAACACAGTTTCCGGGACGCGCCGCCGAAGAGGTGGAACAACAGATTACACTTCCACTCGAAAGAGCTCTGAACGGCGTTCCCCGCGTAATCAACAAAAGATCCAAGACCATTTTTGGACTCTCGGTCATACAGCTGACGTTTGAAGACGGCGTTGACGATTATTTCGCGCGCCAGCAGGTTATAGAAAAACTGGGCGACGCCGTTCTTCCCGACGGCATCAACCCGAGCCTCGGCCCTTTAACCGGACCGGTTGATGAAATTTTCCGCTATGTTATTGAAGCGCCGGTAAATTACACTGTGATGGATCTCCGCACTCTTCAGGATTGGGTAATTGTACCGCGTCTTCTTCAAGTACCGGGCATTGCCGATGTAGTAAACTTCGGGGGCCTGGTAAAACAGTATCATGTGATCACCTCTCCCGACAGACTTCTCAGGTACAATCTCAATATTCAAACTATAATTGATGCCATCACTCAGAATAACATCAATACAGGAGGAAATATAATAACGCGGGGAGGGCAGGGATTCGTTGTCCGCGGAATAGGAGCAATACGAAATAAAGAGGATATAGGAAATATCGTTGTCACTTCGCTAAAAGGTGTTCCCGTATTCGTAAAAGATCTGGCAAGCATCGAGGAGTTCCCGCTTCCTCCGACCGGTGTTTTGGGATATGCAATTAAAAATAAGAACGGGGAGATCACCGATATCGATTCCGGGGTTCAGGGATTAATTGCGATGAGGAGGGGCGAGAATCCGTCTAATGTCATTGATGCTCTTAAAGAAAGAGTAAATGATATTAATGAGAACGACCTTCCCGAAGGAGTTAAACTCAAAATAACATACGACAGGAGCCAGCTGGTCGATTACACAATCGATACCGTATCCAGAACCCTGTTTGAGGGCTTTTCGATTGTCATCATAGTGTTGATCTTTTTCATGGGAAGCGTCAGGTCGGCTCTTGTCGTCGCGACTACTATACCGATATCGATGCTCTTTGCGTTTTCGATGATGAAGTTGACCGGCATTCCCGCAAATCTCCTCTCGCTGGGGGCGGTTGACTTCGGAATTATCGTTGACGGCGCCGTAGTAATGGTTGAAAACATTATGCGCCGTTACCGCGACGCCACCCCGGAAGATAAAAAAGTGGGGATTATAAGATTTACGTTAACCTCCGCTCAGGAAGTCGGGCGGGAAATATTCTTCTCGATCACGATCATAATACTTGCCTACCTGCCGATTTTTTCATTCCAGAGAGTAGAAGGAAAATTATTTTCCCCGATGGCTTATACGCTGGCATTTGCCATTACCGGGTCAATGATACTGGCATTAACCGCAATCCCCGTTCTAATGTCGTTTATTTACAGAAAACAATTTGAATCTGATTCTCCCGGTAAGATTGAATGGCATAATCCCGTATTTGCCTGGGTCCAAAAGAAATATGAAAAGGCAATTGCTTTTCTGAGTCCACATGCCCTCAAAACAACGTTATTCGCTTTCGGTATTGTCGTTATCGTCGTTCTATTCGGAATGAGAAATATAGGTACCGAGTTTTTACCCGAATTAGACGAGGGCGGATTTAATATCAGGTGCTTTTTCCCGGTGGGCATTTCAATTACCGAAGCCGGGAAGTATGACGGTCTTATCAGAAAAATCATTTCAAAATATGACCCGGTTAATCTTGTCATAACTCAGCAGGGGAGAAATGACGACGGTACCGATCCTTACGGGCCAAACCGCCTTGAAATTCTGGTGGGACTTAAGGATTATTCGACCTGGACAAGTACAATTTCGAAAGAAGAGCTCCTTAAAAAAATGAAACTTGATCTTGAGACTTCGGTTCCTGGTGCCCTCTTTTCATTCTCTCAGCCGATACTTGATAATGTGACCGAGGCCGTTACGGGAAGCGTCGCCGATCTCGCTATTCTGATAAACGGCGAGGATCTCAAATTCATGCGCTCTAAAGCCGACTCAATTCTTCAGATTATCAGATCCGTTCCCGGATCGAGCGAAAGCGGCATCGAACAGGAGGGCGACCAGGCGCAGCTTTCAATTGAAATCAACCGGCCGGCGGCAGCGCGGTTCGGCGTTAATGTCAGCGATCTTCAAAAAATGATCGAGGCGGCAATCGGCGGAAGATCAATCAGCAAGTTATATGAAGGAAGCAAACGGTTCGATATTGTCGTCCGCTATGCTTCGGATTACCGGTCCTCTGTGGAAGCAATTAAAAATATGCAGGTTCTTTCTTCCTCGGGAGTACGGGTCGCCTTTTCCCAGTTGGCATCAATTAATCTTATCGACGGTCCTACTATAATTCAGCGGGAAGACGGTAAAAGACAGATTTCCGTCAGAACAAATATCCGCGGCAGGGATCAGGGAAGTTTTGCCGCCGAGGCCCAGGCAAAAGTTAACGCGAAGATTAAACTACCTAAAGGTTATTCGCTCGATTGGGGCGGGCAATTTGAAAATCTGTCGAGAGCGGGAAAACAGCTGACAATCGTAATTCCATTGACCATTATGATTATATTTTTAATTTTGTTCTCCATGTTTAAGAATATAAAACACGTTATCATAGCAATGTCGGGCATTCCTTTTGCGCTGGTGGGAGGAATTCTCGCCCTTTTAATACGGGGATACAGTTTTAATGTATCGGCAGGAGTAGGATTCATCTCGCTCTTCGGTGTTTCAATAATGGTCGGAGTTCTTTATGTATCGCGCGCGAACAACCTGGTTAACGATCTCGGCCTGGAGGTACCGGATGCCGTCCGGAAAGCCGCGGCTATTCAGCTCCGCCCGAGTCTTATGACGATGATTCCCGCTTTTCTCGGTCTCCTGCCCGCGGCGCGCGCGGCCGGAATTGGTTCCGACGTTCAACGGCCTCTGGCAACCGTTATTGTAGGCGGTCTTTGTTCGGCACTGCTGATGACCCTGCTGGTGCTTCCTTCCCTTTACATGCTGCTCGAACGCAATAAAGAGAGTAAAAACAAATGATCGCACAATAAGGAGGAAAAATGCTTGAAGTGAAAATATTCCTAGATGAAGCGGATATATACCAGAATAAACCGATGCACGAATATATTATGCGTTACCTGATGCACCACAATATTCTCGGGGCATCGGTTTTTGAAGCATACGAGGGTTACGGCAGAAAACATCACCTACATCACCTTAAAGAAATAGGAACTGTTGACGAACGACCGCTGATGATATTATTTGTCGACCTTGAGGAAAAAATAAAACCGGTTCTTCCTCATTTAAAAGAGGTGATGCGGGACGGGCTGATTCTGATGAGCAATGTCGAACTTTACTCATAAATTTAAACTGATTATTCCAGCTCTTTTATGTCTTTTGTCAATTCATCGATATTTACCGCGCTTCCTTTGTAATTTTTTCTTATACGACCCTCCGTATCAATCAGGGAAATTCTGTCGGTATGGATGAAATAATAGATCTTCTTTCCGGCACTTGTAATTAACGAATCACCGGGAACCGCAATCACTCCAACCTGTTTGATCAATGAATCCGTTATATTCTTATCTCCTGTAAGGAAATCCCAGTTGCTCAAATCGAGATCTCTTGCCCGGGCAAACTTCGACAGAACTTCCGGGGTATCGTTTAGCGGATCAAAGCTTAGGGATACAAAGCGCACGTTTTGAATTTTCTCCCTGTTGAGCCGTTCTTGTATCAATCTCATATTGTTTGTGCTCAGGGGACAGATATCGGGGCAATTTGTGAAAATGTAATTCATGACTACAATTCTTCCTTTAACAAAATCCGGAAAAATAACATGCCCGTTATTCTGATTCACAAGCTGATACTTGTTGCCACCAAAGCCACCTATTACGGGCGGGTTCGATTCGCATCCGCATATAAATATCAGGATTGATAATAGGGCTGTAAAAATTTTCTTCATCTCTCCTTCCGTACTCTTTTAAAATATCCAACTGAATTATAATAAAAAAACTTGTCCCCCTCCTCATTTTCGAGGGGCACTGCTGTCAGGTTAGTGATTATTCAGAAGTCGATAAGTATTACTCCGCGATTAGATTTTTAGTAGTGCCGTAGTAGGTTCGCATATTTGAAATCAACTTTGCGTTCTTTGCGTCTCTGCGAGAAAAAGAATTCCTCGCGGAGACGCAGAGGCGCAAAAAATGAAGAAATCGACGTGTTAACCTGACAGCATTGAGCTTTAGCCTCTCTGCCCAGACAGGCCGCATAAAATTTCCCACTATCCTCAAATCCGTCACGCGTCACGCGTAACTGGTTGCCGGGTTTATCTTCCCGCAATCCCCTTTATCCCTTAAAAATTGGTAAATTTACCGCTTAAAGATTTTGGTCTGATAATAAATGAGTCTGGATAATATCTTTCTCCCGGGTTTGGACGAACAATGCAAATTTCTTCGCGGGAATCTGACGTCTGCCGTTCAAAATGCGCTGGTTATCGGTTCGGCAAGCGAACTTTGCGCCCTGTTTATTTCGGAACTTTATTCCTGTCCGGTCGAACTCGTTGTCGGCGATTATGAATCGCTCCTCAACTCAAAAATAAATCTCGGCGATAACGAAGCAGTCAAAATCAGTTTAATGGATTTTGAGATTACCGATTTTGAAGATTCTTCATTTGATCTGATTTATGCCCAGGCCTCTATTTCATCGTTGAATAGAAATAAGATTATCCGGGAATTAAAAAGAATCCTCCGGCCGGGCGGATATCTATGTGTAGGCGAAATTGTTTCGCTCAAGAACGATATTCCGCAATTTGTAAAAGATATATTCGATTCATCGGATCTGCTGCCTACGTTTATCGGTGATTTTGAAAAATACTATATAGATCGAAATTTTGAGGTTATAGCCAGATACGATCTTTCAAAAACGCTTCAAGATTATTATTCAAAAAGCGCCTCTCTGCTGAAGAACGCGAAGGGGAATCTCGACGATAAAGAGAAAAGCTACTATAAAAAGCTCCTGAATAAAATCAGTCATGAATCAAACGCGTATCTGAAACTCGGCGGCGACAAATACATCGGTTTTACCGCCGCGCTTCTTAAAAAAGGAGAAAATTGAAGAAAGGCGATCTCCTCGAGCTTGAAATTACGGGTTATGCTTTTGAGGGTAAGGGTATTTCAAAAATAATCAAGGAAATTCATTCGCAGGACGATCCCGCCCCGAAGAAATTTGTGATTTTCGTACAGGGATCTTACCCGGGCGACCGGGTCATCGCCCGGATAACCAAAGTCAGGAGTTCCTACGCCGAGGCGAAAATCAGAGACCTGATTGTTAAATCGGATCTCCGGACTGAACCGGAATGTAAATATTTCGGCATCTGCGGAGGGTGCAAAACACAGGATCTTCAATACGAACATCAGGCCGGATTCAAGGAGAATCAGGTAAGGGAGCTTTTTGAAAGAATCGGCGGATTTACCGGTTTCGAACTCCTGTCGATCATCCGCGCGGAAAAAACTTTCTTTTACCGGAGCAAAATGGAATTTTCCTTTTCAGATAAACGGTGGCTGACTTCGGAAGAGATCTCTTCAATGCAGGAGGTTCCTGAAAGAAATTTCGCGCTTGGCCTTCATATACCGGGAATGTTCGATAAAGTCCTCGATATAGACGGGTGCTGGCTCCAGTCGGATTTAAGTAACGGAATCCTGAACTTCACCAAGGAATTTTTCATTCACCGGCAAATTCCGGCTCATTCCATAAAAGAGCATACCGGAATGCTTCGGAATCTTGTGATTAAACAATCCTTCAGTACCGGCGACTTAATGGCAAATCTTGTGATCCTTAAGGAGAGTGAACGATTGTTCACAGAATATAAAGAGTCTCTTCTGGAGAAATTTCCACAGGTTACAACGATAGTGTTAAACATAAATAAAAAGTTATCCCAGGTAGCTTATGGCGATTATGAGATAGTTCTACATGGCCCCGGTTATATACATGACATGATCGGTAATTACCGGTTCCGGGTAAGCGCCAATTCATTTTTTCAGACAAATGCGGCCCAGGCGGAAAAACTCTATTCGACCACACTCAATTTTGCCGGGTTTAAAGGGACAGAGACGGTTTACGATTTATATTCAGGAGCCGGAACGATACCGATTTTTATTTCGGCCAATGTCAAACAAATCTTTGGTTTTGAGAGTGTTGATTCTGCGATAGAAGACGCGAAAAAAAATATTGAATTAAATGATATTTCAAATTTTATCCCTTTGCTGGCCGACCTTAATAAATCTCTTTTCCCAATCCTTAATTTGCGGAACTTACCGGCGCCCGATGTAATTATCGCCGATCCGCCGAGAAGCGGTATGAATCCCAAAACCGTTAAGGATATTTTAGATCTGTCTCCTGAAAAAATTATTTACATCAGCTGCAATCCCGCCACACAAGCCCGCGATATAAAGATATTATGCGATTCAGCATACAGACTGATAAAAGTTCAGCCGGTTGACATGTTTCCTCATACGCATCATATCGAAAATGTTGTGTTATTAAGTAAATTTCGAACTCGTAACAATTAAATTTATCGATATTTTGGCGTTTTCATTTGGACACTTTTAAATGCGACTATTATCCCAATGGAGAAATTTGATTTTGATAATCTTCGTATTTAGCCCGTTTTCGAATTATTATTGAGACCGTTTTTCTCTCAAAATCGGGTTTTCTATTAAAAAGCGCATAATCGGAGTGTGGAGTGTTGTTTTAAAATTAATCGGTTTTATCCGACTGAAAACTGCCGATTTAGAAGACGCAGAAATTTCAAATTTTATTTCTGTATACAATGAAGACTCCAAGATTTACACGTGGACAAAAGATGCTGATACTGTTATTGCAAAATGGTTGAATTGTAAAGAAGCGTTAGGGCAATGCTGTCAGGTTAGTCATCTTTTATGTAGGGCGATTCTCCTGAATCGCCCAAAAGAGGACGAAACGGTCCGTCGGCTGACGGACAGGTATGCAGCTTTGGAAATCAAAGCCGATAGTTATTTATATTTGTTCATGCTGCAATTTAATATTTTGCAGGCTAAACCTACAGTACATTACCCCGTCTAAGACAGTGGGTTTCTAAGAATAACTAACATAATTGCGGCCGCAGAAGCCTGCTAAACGATCACATCTCCACCGGTCAGGGCAGGAGCCTCGTTCAATCCGCACCACTTCATGAAATCGTTGGAAAACATATAACGCATTATCGGATCAGGTAATAACCGGTTCCGGTCTTCAACCCATGATTTAACAGCATTGCCGTACATCGCCGCGAGTCTCTTGGGACTATAATCTCCCTCCTGGCCCCAATGAAGTGTGAATTGGATATTCGCGTCATCCATAGCCTGAAAGACCTGCTTGTAATAGTTCTCACTGTGAAGACCCGGGAGTTCAATAGTGCATGTAAGTGGGCTGAATCTTGTGAAAGCGAGAGTCGCAGCCGAATTCCTGACAAACCGGATCCCGATGAGTCCCATAAAATTGTACTGCTGCGCGGTTCTCATTATAATTCTGACAGCCTGCGCTGCATTGCTAATCCCGACTCCGAGTTCGGAACTTGAGGCGCCCCCTTGCGACTTGTACATTGTTGTATCGCCGAAAGTATTTCTGGGCGTCTGTATGTATGGCGTTCTTCGCACCGTCGCTGCCTTGCCGAATAACAGGTTTACAAAAGCAGGAGCCAGATCCTCTGCTGCACTGCTGACGGAACTGATGAACGAAATAACATCGTCGCCGACTCTTGTATCCGAAGCGCCTGGTTCCGAGCTCAGTTTTGCAGCGTCGTAATCCTTCTTGTACATAACTGTCAGAAAAGCATTTTGATTTTGAGAATAAGGATTTACTATAAGACTCAAATGATAAGGGTCCGCATCGGAAGGAAGATTGTTCTGAGTCAGAAACTGACCAAGGTTATTCCGGGAAGCATGGTCGAAATTGGTAAGGAGCGGATAGAGATTTTCCGCGTTAGCGTAATCGACGCGCAGGCAGTACGATTCGAGCATAAAAAGGGAAACAGTCTCTACGATGATCCCGTGAATAACTCCGAAGCTGCCAAAACTAACCAGCGCGCTGTTAAAGAGTCGGTCGTCGCTGATCAGTTGAGCGCCGAACAGGTCGCTGAATTTGCTGCTTATAACAGGATTCGATTGGGGCTGGATCATAACATGCCCGGTATCGCTTGTCACTATATGAAGAACCCTCACATAGTCCTGCATGGCGCCGATACTCATTGCGGAGCCGTGGGTTCCCGTAGAGACCGCACCGGCTATCGTCTGTCCGTTGCTCGCGCCGGTCGTCGCTAGAGATAAACCGGCTGCTTCGAGAACGTTGTTTATTTGGTTTATCTGGGATCCGGACTGGAAGTAGTAGAGCCTTTGAGCCAGGGGTTTAGGATCGTCCCTGTAGAGCGGTTCGCCTATTATTGAATCGGCTCCTACGGTTCCATAAAACGTGAGCGGTTTCGAATCGTGAATCGAATCGTTGCAGATCGCGACGTCGGACAACGACCATTTCCCGCCGTAAGACCTTAGCCTTTCGCTTCGCGACTTGGCATCGCCGATCATTGCCTGGATTCCCGCAAGTCCGTCCCTCCACGCCGTATCAGGGTTATTAGAGACCTGGTACCTGTGAAGGACCTGTTTGGATACATTGTTATGTTCGTTAGTCCATAAATAATTATCTGTGATAATTACATTTGAATTCATGGCTTTCTCCTCTCAATCATTCCTATCGTTCCGCCGTTCTGCATCGGAGTCGATGTGCTGCGGAATTCCTCATCAACCGGAGCTACCAGTCCGAACGTAATAACGGTACAGAGCGAATAGATCCAGTTAGTTTTCAGGTTCACGATTTGGAGCCCGTTTCCGGGGCATTTGACATTCTCGACCGCATCACAGAGACCCCACCAGAGAGCGAGATCGGTTGTTTCCGTGGAACTGGAGCGACATATATATTTTACGCTGACCGGGGCTACGGCTCCGAGCGTCGCGAGGTTGCAAAGAGAATAAAACCAGTTCGTGTTGGCTCCAACAAACTGCAACCCGTCGTGTTTGTACCCGTTGTCGGGAACGTTGGTTGTATCGATATGATTGGAGTTGCTCCACAAAAACGCGACCGATGTTTTTTTATAAATATCGTCGGCTTTCGACGCCTGCTTCGAAATTACACTGACGGTGGAACATCCGTCAAGAATCAGGGATATTAAGAATATTTCCAGGAAAAGCAGAATCGTCTGCCGATATTTCGCGGTATATTTAGTCATATATTCTTCCCTTTGATTTAGTTGAATGATTTGTAAATCACATCCTTATCTCCGGAGTTCCGAAACTGAAACGGAGATAAAATTCAGGTCCGATCCATGAGGTCTCAAGAAGCGAGAGGCTCAGCCCGGTCTCCATCCAGAGACCGTTGGCAACCCTCAGCATCGATCCGAGTCCGGCACGCCAGTCGGGATGAAAAGTGTTTGCCGACGCGCATTTAGATTCCAGAAAAAATCGTTCAGACGGACCTCCAAATGTGCCCCGGAGAATTATGGAACCCCTCTGATGATATGATTGTGAGAGATCCTCACGACCGGTCCATCCGCCGAAACCGATAATGATCTGGCCGTTCCTTTCTAGTACCGGCATCGCGATGTTGAAGTAACCCTGGTAACGTTCAATTCCGAGTGAGGTTCTGCTGCCGTCAATCTGATTAGAGTTGTAGACGGATGCCACTGCTACTTCGAATACCGACCTGTTCCAAAGATTATCCTTCATAGCATCCCTGAGAGAATCGATCCTTGCCTGAAAATTGTAATCCCTGCTTACGGCTTCGGTTAGACAGATTTTGAAAGAGGCCGAATCGCCGGGAGGAACAGTTCCGCATTGTTTCATGACGGAAGCGGAACTTCGGGCGAACTTTATAAGTGTGCGCTGGAAGAGAGAGTCAGCGCGGGGATCGGCATCATCGTGGAGCATCCACTTCAATCCGAGAGCGGCATGAAAACCGTTTCCCTGATCGAGCGTTGCAGCCATCGAGATCCTTGTACGCAGAAGAACCCGGATCAGTCTTCCGGAAAGGTATTCGGACTGGTCGATATTATTACCGATAAGGAGGGGAGTGAACTCCATTCCGGCGGCAGTGATATTCCGTCCATTTGTATAAATCGTATTCACGGAGAAAGCCAGTGTTCTGACGGTAGACGGATAAAGAAGCGATGGCGTATTGTCCTGAATCGAAATTAACGCGGCAGGTTCGGGAACCGGATAGTCGGGATTCCCCTGCCTAAGGTCGCGTGCCGATTGGCCCATGCAACGACCCGCAATCGCGCACAAATAAAGTACGGCGAGAAAATTTAAGAGTCCGCTCTTGATTCTCATCATTCCCTTTCTTCATTTAATCGCTGTTCTTCAATAATAAATAATTGATACTTTTGATCCGGGAAACAGGGGGACGAATATTCATACGGAATATTATTACCCGAACTGGGTAAGGGAGAGCAAGTTTCCGTCGGGATCCTTAAACCACGCAACGCGGGCGCCGTTTGGTGAAATCCAAATTCCGCACTCATCCTGATCCATCCATTCATATCGCGAAAATTGAACACCTCGTTGAGAAAGCCGGGCTGTTTCGGCAACTATATTCGCTACATTCCAGCCGAGGACAGTAAAATCCCGCGGTTTGAAGTTTTCGACCTTCTGAATCCGGAGCATCGTTCCGTTTACGTCGAACACAAGCGCGAACTGATCGTCGCTTATAAATTTCAGGCCGAGTATTTTTTCGTAGAATTCCCTGGATTGTTCAGCATTTTTCGTAGCGAGAAAACATATCGGTTTTGAGTTATTCAACATGAGCTGCTCCATTTATACTGGCAGAAACAATGGATTTTTTCATACTAACTTCTGATAGTTGTAACATAAAATCCCGTTTCTTTGGTTCAGTATACGGCAGATAAATTTTCGCATCATCAGCACTTTTTAAATAACCGTCTAAATATGCCCCCAAAGAACTTCTTGCTTGATCACTTATACAGAGCAAGAGTAATTCTATATTCTTTCCTGTTATAGTGTTTTTATCAATTTACAGAATCACTAAATATTTGTCCCTGATATTCTGAACCGCTACACGCTCTCGCCGTTATTTAGCCGCCATCTCTCAAATCCAAAGGCTGCTGCCAGCATAAGAATTGACACTGCGGTATATAACAAGACAATGGAAGCGGTGGCTATACTATGCAATCCGGCAAAGTCGAAAGCCGTAATGGTTTTCGAACTCATGGCAATATAAAGAAAGAGCAGAAACAAGACGACAAATGTCTTCGGAGTGCCCGTCAGCAAACCCAGAAGCGTCGCGGCCGAGACCAGGAAAAACATGGCGTTCAGCGCTGCCGCCGCACCGAATGGATCGTTCAGACTCAATCGGATCAATGGAATTAACCCGACAAGCAATGCCGACAAAAATGCGGAGAAAAACTTCAAAGCCGCAAATTGCTCTCTTATAAGCGGGGCGCTGAAGATCAATTTTGCTGTATTGCTTTGCCTGTCTCTGGTAGAAATCGAAGCGAGCATTGGAACGAGAACGAAAAAGATGATCGGTAGAATTGACGTACGAATCGCCGCCATCGGAACGAGAATACCGGAGATGAATGATAATACAATCACAAGAAAGAAGATCGGGTATAACGCGAGCGTCAGCCGAACATCAAGGAAAATTGCCTTAACGAGCGATGGAGTGCCGGTAAACCATCCGCCGCGAGGGGCTACCATACGAAGCCAGGCAGAAAGAACCGTTTGCCACAGACGGGCAATTCTCCCGGTCTTTGCGTTTTCACGTGAACTCTTTCTCGCGGGATCAAAGCGTTGAAAGGCAATCCAGGCAACCGCGAAAAATGGAATCATGAACAATACGGACGCCAGCCTCGGCAACACAATCCCGGGCATCCAACTAAGTCCGGGAAAAAAGATGGGCGGCAGAGAGGCGTTGAAAGGCGCGTATCCGATTGTGAAGTTATGAGCCCCGCTTACAAGACTGATCTCATTTCCGAAAAATCCGAGTCCTGTGAAATCGATCGCGAGAACCCACGGATGCTCGTTGGATGCTGAAGCAACTGCAAACGGGAACACAAGCGTTATTGTCCAGAAGAAAAAGTAGAACACGTCTCCACCCCTTCCGGAGAGGAACGGTACACATTCGAACATGAGCGCGATCGCCGCGATACATGGGATCGAAGGTAAGAACATGATCCCGAATGTTTTAATGAATACTATCGGCTCAAGCGGCATCTCTCCGCGAAGCAGGTGCATTCCCATGCATGCGATCATGAAGACTAACGCCATGGCGGTAAGGTAGACTATATTACCGGCTAATTTTCCGGCGATATATCGAAGCGATGAGAGCGGAGAGGCAGCGATAAGTTTTCCGACTCCGGCTTTAAGATCTCGCGATACTGAATTGCTTATCAGGTAGAATCCAACGAAGCTGAAGATCAATCCTCCCATAATGGCCGACGTTAGTGATGTTACTGCGGAGTTGAGCAAAACACGCTGATTGCCTATCAGAAACATTACCCCGCCCGAACTGGTTTCAGGCATCAACAGGAACGCTGCGCCGCATGAGACAAGAAAGAGAATCGGTGTGGCCGGCCGCCTGAACCGGAGAATACACTCCATTTGAAGTACTATCCATGCCTGAATGAGTTTGTTTTTCATAAATGCTTCGTCTTATCCGTGAGAAGAAGATACGCGTCTTCAAGTTCGGGCTCGACAGCCTTTGCCCCGGCAGGAATTCTCTCGGATCCTACAAAACGGATATGGATCCCGTCGGCTTTTTGAACTGCAGAGGAGATTCGTAAAGCTGATTTTTGATATTCGAATTCCGATGAACTGACGACAATTTCCCATGTCTTTCCCGACGCCGAAGCGAGGAGCTCTTCCGGTGCGGCGATAGTTATAAGTTTCCCTTTGTTAAGAACAGCAATTCTCCCGGCAACAGCGGCAAGATCGGAGACGATATGGGTTGATAAGATCACCAGCGAATTACGGCCAAGCGTTGTGAGAAGGTTCCGGAATCTGATTCGTTCTTCCGGGTCGAGACCTGCGGTTGGTTCATCTACAATTAGCAGCTCCGGATCGTTCACGAGCGCCTGCGCGATTCCAAGTCTTTGTTTCATCCCTCCCGAGAATGTTTTAACCATCATGCGGGCGGATGCATGCAGGTTTACTTCTTCCAGCACATCCATTACTTTTTGGCGGGAGCGGATTCCCTTGAGGCCGCCGAGATAAGAAAGGAACTCAAATGCTGTCGCGGATTCGTAAACTCCAAAATCCTGCGGCAAAAACCCGAGTCGCGAGCGAATGAAATTGGGATCGAGCCGGATATCGCGGCCTTGAAAAAGGATACGGCCGGACGTCGGACGCGTGAGAGTAACGATCATTTGCATCAATGTGGTTTTGCCGGCTCCGTTTGGACCGAGCAATCCCACTATTCCTTCGCTGCATTCAAGAGAGATATTGTCGACCGCTATCGTTCCCGATCGATAGCGTTTTGTGACGGATTCGATGGTAAGCATATGGCGCTTTCAATTTGTATCTTGATGATAGGTTTAAATAACGGGAAAGCGACACGGTACGTTC